>Ga0105103_10001518_pt1 | contig 12701 bp, 12 predicted proteins | sample PPLLaktember2015_2_FD_79107 | JGI IMG/M metagenome (GOLD analysis project Ga0105103, IMG submission 79107) | Freshwater sediment microbial communities from Prairie Pothole Lake near Jamestown, North Dakota, USA - PPLs Lake P7 Core (6) Depth... | ecosystem: Environmental > Aquatic > Freshwater >...
GAGCGGATAGAGGTTGAGGTGACCATATTAACTCCGCCTGAGGTCTACGCCGAGCCCAAGAAGAGGCTGCCCGAGCTGGTGGTCATCGGAAGGGACGGCCTGATTGTGACCCGCGGCCCCTATTCCGGGCTGCTTTTGCCCCAGGTGGCGCCGGAGTGGGGCTTTGATCCTCTGGAGTTTTTATCCCAGACCTGCGTCAAGGCCGGGCTGCCGCCGGACGCCTGGCTGGATGAGGGTACTATGGTAGAGCACTTCCAGGCCCAGATCTTCGCCGAGGTAGCGCCGGGGAGAGAGGTATTTGAGAAGAGCTTCTTGGAGGGCTCGGAGGGGGCGTGCGGGACAGTATAACAAAGTTAACTGGTGTATAAGGATACAGTGCTTCCGGAAGGTTCCTCGCTAAATCAAGTGAGTAGATAGAAATGCAATTACTTCCTGGGATGAAAAGGCTGTCCACATGAAGCAAATTCGGAAATAATGTAATTGCGCAGGGTACACTATTAAAATATAGTGATAGATTGCCTTACAAGAAGATACACGACGCAATGATTAGACTGTTTGACCATAGATTTGCACCTGAAAAAAGAGCGAAGGTTTAATTAATTCCCGACCTGAACGTCGGGGGTATTCGTGACCCTCGTTCCTGATGCAATACAACAGATTGCTGCAGATGCGAGCCTTCTTGGCTTGCACCCTCAGCTCTTGATCACGCTGTACCCTTTTTCTTTCTCCTTTCCCTTCGCCCCATCGGGCTTGGTTATGAAGTAGGTATAGCCCTTGAGCGTCCGGTTGAGCTGCGCTTCTATCTGCTCCAGCTCTTTTTTGGGAATGGACAGGTGCTTGTCAACGCAGCGGTCCATGATCTCCCAGATGTAGTCCTTGGTCTCGTAGTTGAAGAAATCCAGAAGCTTGCGGCAGGTGTCGCCCTCCACCTTCTGGCAGATGTACCAGTCTTCGCCGTCGGCCATGACATGAACCTCATGGGCGCAGCCCAGCAGGTTGTGAAAGTCGCCCAGGGTGTCCTGGTAGGCGCCGAGCAGAAATATACCCAGGTAGTAGTCCTCATTCTCCAGGAGCGCATGCATATCCAGGTACTCCAGGCCCTCGCTGTCCCCAGCATAGCGTTTTATCTCCCCGTCCGAGACGCAGGTGATGTCCACAATCCTGCCCCTCTCAGATGGCATCTCATTCAAGCGGTGCAGGGGAATGGTGGGAAAGATCTGCTCCACGCCCCACATGTCCGGCACAGACTGAAAGAGGGAGAAGTTGCCGATGTACTTCTGGGAGACAAGCTTCTTCAGCTCCTGGAATTCGTCAGACTCGTCCTCAGCCTGCTTGGCCAGAAATGCCGCCTTCCTGCAGACCATCCAGAATAAGGTCTCGCCCTTGGCCCGCTCCTCCAGGCCGATGTTGCCCAGGTTGAAGGAGTCATAGAGCTCATCCCTATACTGGAGAGCATCATGATAGTGCTCCTTGTAGTTGTCCAGGTTGATCTCCTTGAATGCGCTGCAGAGGTCATCGATCTGTATGGGATCCTCCTCGTTGGGGGAACGCAGAAATGAGTTTTTGTCGTTCTTTCGGCCTATGATCTTGAAGATGAGCATGCTGTGGTAGGCGGCTAAGGCTCTGCCGCTCTCAGAGACTATGGTGGGGCAGGGGACATCCTCGTCATCGCAGATCTTCTGAATGGTGTAGACCACATCATTGGCATACTCTCGCAGGGTGTAGTTGGCGCTGGAAGGTGTGGCGGTGTTGGAGCCGGTGTAGTCCACAGACAGCCCTCCACCAACATTGAGGTACTCGATATTGGTTATTTTGCGGGCCTTGGCATAGATCCTGGCCGCCTCGTTCATGGCATTCTTGATAGTCCTTATGTCGGTGATCTGAGAGCCGATGTGAAAGTGAATCATCTTCAGGCTCTCTTGAAGGCCGCGCTCCCGCAGGATCCTCATCAGCTCCAGGGCTTCACCCGTGGCCAGGCCGAACTTGGCCGCATCGCCGCCAGATTCAATCCATCGGCCCGAGCCGCGGGAGAAGAGCTTGATCCTCATGCCCAGCCGTGGAGTGATGCCCATCTGACCGGCATACTTGAGGATGTCGAAGATCTCCTCGAACAGGTCGACCACAATCACAATATTGTTCACATTGTGGATGCTCAAAGCCAGGCGCAGATAGTCCTCATCCTTGTAGCCGTTGCAGATGAGCAGAGCCTCTCGTGGCAGGCCCAGGGAGAGAGCGGCGAGCAGCTCCGCTTTTGTCCCCACCTCCAGGCCGATTCCGTATTTGGCTCCGTACTTGATGATATACTCAATGACCTCTTTTCTCTGATTCACCTTCATGGGGAAGATGGGCTGGTAGGTGCCTTTGTAGGAGAACTCGGTGATGGAAGCCAAAAAAGCGCCGGTGATCTCATCTATCCTGTTCTCCAGGATCTGGGGAAAGCGCAAGAGGACGGGAAACTCCAGGTCTTTGGACTTCTCGATCTCCTCTATCAGATCCACTACATCTAGAGATGAAGACGGATCTTTGCCTGGCCTTATGGTGACATTGCCCTTGTCATTAATCGAAAAATAGCCGTTGCCCCAATTCTCTATGCCATAGAGCTCCAAGGAATCTTCAGCTTGCCACATGATAGTCAGCCGTTCCCATAGAGCCTGCTTTTATCCAGACTCTCTCTATCTTTATCCCCAATATGCCTGATCATCTTCCGCCACCCTCATCTTCCCGATCCGGGATTAAAATTTTCACGAATGGATATAACGATCCATCACCACCCTATGAATCCTCAAATTATGGCATCGAACCTTGCTAAAGAGAGCACTTTGGTATATAAATCTTCATGCCCTTTTTTGGGTCCTTCGCCTGCAAAGAAACGGATGGACAAGCTTAAAACATATCCCCCCTAAAAGAGATCGAAATATCTCGGAGGATAAAATGGATCACGGTCAGAGCCATGATTTTGCCTGCAGCGGAGATAAGACCCGGACGACCATTCCCATGAAAGAGAGGGGTGTGGCCGAGCTGGTAGAGGATATGAGCAGGATGGGCTTTCAGGGTGGACAGCTCGGAACATCTCTGAAGATCTGGAAGCGGATGCTGGAGGAGGATGTGACGGTCTTCCTGGGCCTGGCGGGGGCTATGGTCCCGGCTGGCCTCGCCGAGTTCATCGCCTATCTCATTCGGGAGAGGAGAATTGATTGCCTGGTCAGCACCGGAGCCAATCTCTTTCATGACCTGTGCGAGGGGCTGGGAATAGTTCACTACCAGGGCAGCGCCTGCGCCGACGATGCCTACCTCAACCAGTGCAAGATAGACCGGATCTACGATGTGTTTGTATCCGAGATTGGGCTGCATAAAGGTGACATTTACATATCGGAGTTTGTAAAGGGTCTGGATCCATCCCGCCGCTATACCACGCGTGAGCTGATGTACCTGGTAGGAGAAGGCCTGCCGGAGACAACCATACTGGGGGCGGCCCATAGAGCCAATGTGCCCATATTCGTGCCTGCTATTGGGGACAGCTCTTGGGGCATAGGCATGGTCATGGCCATGCGCGAGGGGCATAGCATCATGATCGACGGGATCCGGGATGTTGATGAGATCACCCAGATCGTGGAGAGGTCGGCCAAGACCGGTGTCATTTATATCGGCGGAGGGGTGCCCAAGAATTTCATCCAGCAGACAGAGGTGGTGGCCGAGCTGGTGGGGGAATACTCCGGAGGGCACAGCTTTGCCATTCAATATACGACCGACTCACCCCACTGGGGCGGGCTGTCCGGATGCACCTTCGAGGAGGCGGTCTCCTGGGGCAAGGTGAAGAAAGAGGCTAGCAAGGTGCAGGTCTTTTCCGATGCCACCATCACCGTGCCCCTGGTAGTGCAGGCACTGCGGGAGTCAGGATGCAAGAGGAAAAGCGTCCCGGTCTTCGAGTGGAAGGAAGATGGGCTCAAGCTGGAGTACGTCTAAAGGGCAGGAGGGCCATCTTTTTTAAAAAACGCAACAATACCTAGGAAAATAACAGGTTTAGGTTCGATAATTTTGACAAATTTGTGAATTGTTATTACACTATCAGATTCCACGAGTCTCTGGATACAAAATGGTATCTTCAGACACTATATATCATATTCTGGTCTGGACTGATAGAAGGATGCAAATTGGGAATGTTCCTTGATGAAGACTGAATTAAATAATAGATAAAAAAAATATAATAAGAAAACCGGAGTGTATAACGTCCAAACATTCAGGACTCTACACTCCGATATGATTTAGCAAAATTTATAGCTTTGAAACGCCATTGCCAACTGCTGGCATTGGGGAGTGGGGAACTGAGGTAATCGTGATAAATCCCAAAGCCAATTAGCATAAAATCTGGAAGATCTGAAAATGGAGGCTCGAGAATTGAGTTCAAAGCTAATTCTCTGGATGTGCCTGGCGGCTTTAGTTCTGTGCGCAAGCGCCCAGGCGCAAGACAAAGACAGCTCGCTTCGAGTTACCGGTGTGGGAAGCGTCCAGGTTCCTGCAGATACAACCATCATTGCATTTTATGTTCAGAACAGCAGCCATAACTTCACTGCCGCCGAAGAGGCCGCCTCTCTTATGTTGAATCAGACGGCAGAGGCACTTTTAGCGGCAGGGGTGACGGAAGAGGAGATTGCTTCGCATCGGTCCAAGGGTCGCATCAGATCCCATAAGGTGATTTGCACTACAGTCAACAATACCACTGACTGCCAGGATGTAATGATCAATGCCGCCACCATGCGAATGGTGGTAAAACTGAAGAGCATCGACGCAAACCAGACCCGAAAGGTTATGGATGCAGCAGAGGCCGCAGGAGCAGATGCAGCCATATGGGGTTATGAGTTGAGCGATCCGACAAATGCCCTGGACCAAGCCAGAAAGAAGGCCCTGGAAAATGCCAAAGCCAAGGCGGAGTACTATGCTTCCAGCTATGGTCTCTCTTTAGGGGAGTCGATGCAGATTGAGGAGCCGGAATATCCCGACATCGAGATGGGGCCGAGCTATAGCTGGGATAGACACTGGAGGATGGGCAGGATGCATTGGATGCATTGGATGGACCCCTTCTCCGAGATGGATAGCTTCTGGGGAGACGGCTACATTCCGGAAGGGATGGCCGAGGTCACTGCCTACGTCCGGGTGAGCTACCCTGTCCAGAGCAGATAGCACTAAAGTGGTAGGGCTCCAACCCATTTTTTAATATAGCATGAGGTGCAATTATAATCCATAGATGGTAATATCAATGATGTAATATCATCGATGCCATAGATCATCGACTGGAGGAGGAAATTGCTCATGAAAAGATTCGAACTTTATGCCATAATGGCCATATCATCATTTCTGCTATGCTGTAGTGCCGGGCAGGGAGCAGATGCAAGCCTGCTGCAAGTAGAAAGCTCCTGCGGCTGGACGGAGCGTCTGGAGACTTGTCTGGGATCGACTTTCTATCTGGTGGTGCTGCCTGGAGATGAGGGGCAGGCCACGCTCCACCATATCTACCCCAATGGGAGCATCCAAAAAAACAGCTACTTCCTCCTGGGCTACGATCGTCTTCCCATATCTGCAGATGAACCGGGAAGGCATGTCTTCTTCTACCTCATCGCTGGCAAGGAGAGCAACTCGGTGACCGTAGACGTCAACGCCGACTGCAGGCGGGCCTCATATGCCCCGCCCCGTCCTGCCTCGCCCTGCCCCGCCCCGTGTCCGGCCCCTGAGCCGGTCCTTTGCAGCAAGCCGGTCAAGGCTCCGGCTCGCTTCCAGCCCGTCTCTCTCTCCAATAGCCAATGCGATGATCCGCTCATGCTCCAGTATTACCCCATTGGCTCGCATGTCATGAATTACCAGAAGGGGATAGCTTTTCCAAAATATTCCTCTCAATACCATTTCGGCCGGGACTTCTCCTTGGGGACCATTGACGGAAACTATCCTGGAACGCCTTTCATTCTCCAGTATCTCTCCGATCCCTGAGAAGAACAGCAATGAAAATGCGCCTCAGAGCTTGATAGGTCGAGGCGCTGGCATTTTTTGCTAGCCTTTATGCAGCCAGCCCCAGCCAGGCTCGAAGCAGAACATCAATGATCAAAGCGGCAAAGAGGACCGCTCTGTAGTTGGCTGACTGGTAGAAGAGCCTCTCCCCCCGCTCGGCTGTGGGGTGGCGCACGAAGTCCAGGTTCTGCCAGAGCAGCCATCCGCCGGCCAACGCCGCCGCAGCCAGATAGAGCCATCCCAGATTGGCTGCCAGCCCCAAAGCCAGGGAGAGCCCGACGCCGATGATCCAGAAGCCTGACACCATCCTGGCCGTGGCCGGTATCCCGAATGTGGCGGGAGTGGTGGGGATGCCCTTTTCTTTATCCCCAGCCACATCCCGGCTAGCGTCGCAGTTGGTGAAGCCCCAATCGGTGATGCCGATCATGGCCGCGAGGATAAGTCCTGCCGGGTGCAGCCCCGGCCCGGCTTTCAGGAGCCCGGCTGGCTCAAAGGCCAGCCATACGCCCAGGGGCACCAGCCCGAAGGAGAGCCCTACAAATATCCAGGAGAAGGGGGTATTGCGCTTGGCCCAGGCGGAGTAGATGGTGATGAGCAGGGTGGCTGCGGCCAGCACGACAAAGCTCTCCGGATTGAGGTAGAGGGCCACCGCTGCCGCCACCATGAAAAGGAAGAGCGACCAGAGCTGTGCCTCCTTCCGGCTCAACTGGGCCGAGGGCAGCGGCCGGTCGGGCATGGCGATGCTGTCCACATCAATGTCGCAGCAGTCGTTGTAGACATAGGAGCTGGTGATGGCGCAGTAGGCTCCTATGGAGGCAATGATAAAGGGCAAGAGAGGCGGCAGAGATCCCTCTACGGCATAGACAGCCAGAAGCGCTGCTGCTGCCGGCATGGCCAGGTCCATTGCAGCCAGGGGCGGGCGCAGTAGCTGGATGTGGGCCTTAAATCTGGAAAATAAGGGCTGCATGGGCTTGAACTCTCCCTGCTTTTTCGCCAGTAATCAGATCAGTCCATGGAACAGATCCTGATGTTCATCCGGCCTGGTCAGAAACTCCAGAGCGCCCGTCTCTCTGAGCAGGGGGTACATCTCCCGGCCTTTGGCCAGCCCTATTCTGGCCAGGCCGGCGCGGTCGGGCGCTTCGATCCGTCGCAGCTCAGCTGCCTGGCTGCATTTGGGATTCTTGATCCAGCCCTCCCTGGTGAAGAAGTAAGCACCGCCGCTCTTTTGCCGGTAGGGCTCGTAGAGGGAGGAAAAATCTCTGGCCACGAAGTTGGCCATCTTGAGGGTCTTATTGGATCGGTTTATGGTCACATGGCCGTAGTCGGGCGGCACCAGGACCTTGTCTCCTGCCGAGGCATGGACTACAGCCACATGGCTCATATCGCTGTTTTGCAGAAGATAGAGAGCCTCGCCCTCCAGCACCTCATAAAGCTCGGGATAGGTGACAGAGCCCCCGGCTGCCAGTGGATGGTAGTGCCCGGCGGTCTTGATGTACTCTCTGCCCAGCATTGCGGGAGGAATAATGGTGATATCATAGCGCAGGCCCTGCTCCATTAGCTTCTCTTTATCCGCCCGGCTGAGGTAGAGGTCGCGAAACATGAAATAAAGGTCAAAATCCTCCGCCCCGGCCAGCCAGGCTTGATCGAAGATCACATCAGCCATGTCCATGAGATGACGAACATCAGGGTCCTGTAATTTGTTGCCGAATTGCAGTTGCATCTTCTGCCCACCTTGATCTTTAATCTGTCTTTTCTGGATTATATAGAGTAGTGTCCAGACTTCATTCCATCCCCCGCACCAGGCAGGGAAAGAGCAGAGCTAGGCATAATAAGCATAGAGGCTTCTTCTCAGCCGCATCTCCCGGAAAGATGATATGGCCTTCAGCAGGCCTGAGGACTATTGATGGTGAAGTACTCCGTGAGCACCTTTCTGTAATCCACGATCACATCCACCCTCCAGGTTCCCGGCAGGCGGGCCACATCAGTGCCTCTGATATCAAGGCAGCTCCAGATCGGCGCAGCCCACATCCCCGTGAATCCATCGATGGGGGGAATGGTGCTGAAAGAGCGGGAATAGGTCCTGCCCTCCGGCCAGTACCATCTCCACTCCACCTTATGCACCCGGGCGTCCCTCCAGATTAAAAGCCAGGAGGCAACCTGCTCGTCATCGGTGCTGAAGGTATAGGTCCTGTAAAGCGGCATTCCATTCGGGCTGATCTCTCTGGCTATGGTATGCTCAGAGAGGGGAAAGAAGGTGGGATGGGATGCGCCCGCTAATCCGCTCATGAGCAAGACGGTTAAAGCCAACAAAGGTATAACTTTCTTCAACATTGCTACTCACCATTACTGCGTAAGTTTATTGCAACCCCAATAGTATAATAATTATCTGCTGCATAAAAAGATGACGATTGAGGGCAGGATTTGCGGCCCCCTCCATCTTTGCTGTTCTTTAAAGGATCTGGGCTTTTATTCCCCGCCTTCTGGCAATTTCTGCTGGGAGATCGATGACCTGTGGGGCGGAATCTATCACTATTCCATCGCTGCTGGCAACTATTTTCCGGCAGCCTTTGAGCTGGCGGTCCACATCCTTCAGGCAGAGGGCATCGCCGGGCAGGCTCATCTGCGCCATCAGGCTTCTTATCTCTGCTGCCAGCTCTCCGCTGTGGCTGATCTGGCAGTCCAGGAGAAAATCCACCCTTGAGGGCCTGCCCTCGGCCAGGAGGCCCAGGATCTCATGCACCGCATGGTGGGCTCTTCCGACCGACCTGTATCTGCGAAAGAAGCCCCTGGTGTCACGAAGAAAGCCGTCGTCGCAGAGGTAGACGGCAAAGCCTGCCAGCAGGCTCTCGGTGGTGATTATGCAATTGTATCCATCCAGGAAGACCTCTCTGTCGCGAAGTGCATTCAGCCTCCGTGCCCTGGCCATTCTGGACAGAGCTGTCCTGGCGGGGACGATCACTCTTCGCAGCACCATCCTCTGATCCTCTGAAAGGCGGTGGTGATCGGATACAAATCGAACCGCTGAGGCAGCAGGATAGCCCCGATCCGCCAGAAGCCTGGCCTCCTGGGCGGCCTGTTTCATCACCGGATCTGGCCTGGCCTCGATGTCGATTCTCTTGCCTCCTGGTAGAGGTCTCTGCCCTGGCTGTCTACGGCCACAATGAGAGGACCGAAATCTTTGGCCCGGAAAGCCCAGAGGGACTCGGCCATGCCCAGCTCGGAAAGATGAACTGCCACAACCTCGAGCCGACGGGCGGCGGCAGCGCCGCAGCCACCAGGATAGGCTAGATAGACCGCTCTGCCCCGGAAGGGCTCCGAGGGCAGGCCACCTTTGCCGATGATGGCCCGCACACCATGCACCAGCATCTCATCGGTATATCGGGCCATGCGGCCGCTGGTGGTTGGACCGGCGGAGAGGACCCGCCCCTCCTGGATGAGGGGGCCGCAGTGATAGAGGACTGCCCCCTGCAGAGATACCGGGCTGCCGGCTCGTCTGATCAGGGCATGGGCTTTGTCCCTTGCCGAGTAGATGATGCCGCTCAGGAATACCACATCTCCTGCCTGGAGCTTACTCACATCCTCCAGGGAGAGTGGTGTGCTCAGATAATGCTCGGTCACAGTATCACCTCCGTTGCCTTGCGGTTGGCCCAGCACTGGAAGTTGATGGCCACGGGAAGGGAGGCGGTATGGCAATAGGCCCTCTCTATCCGCAGGCCGAGAGCTGTGGTGTCTCCTCCAAGGCCCATGGGACCGATGCCGAGCCTGTTGATTCTCTGCAATAAGGCCCGTTCCTCTTCGTCCTCCTCCCTGCCGTCCATATCCAGCAGGGCGTGCTTGGCCAGCCGGGCGGAGAGATCGAAGCTGCCGCCAAGGCCGATTCCCAAAAAGAGAGGCGGGCAGGCATTGGCTGCCCTCTGGGCCACGCTTTCTACGATGAAATCAAAGGGATCGTCGGCGGGATTGAGCATTGCCACCAGGCTCATGTTCTCCGAGCCCGCCCCCTTGGGAAAGGCGGTGATGCTCAGGCCCTTTCCGGCCAGCCATTCCATGATGATATCCGGCATACCCGGCCCGGTGTTGTCCTGGCTGTTCTTGCGGCTCTGAGGATGAACGGCATTGGGCCGGAGTGGGACCATCCTGGTTGCTGTCCTCACTGCTTCGGCTATGGCTTCGCCCAGATCGAAGTCCAGCATCAGCTCTCGACCCATCTGTACCCGGAATATGGGCAGGCCCGTATCCTGGCAGAGGGGCAGGCGGTCTTCTGCGGCGATGGCCACATTCTCCAGCATAAACTGCAGGTGCTGCCGGGCCAGGGGCCGGCTCTCCCGGGACGCAGCATCCCTGATCCTCTGCAGGACCCAGTCGGGAAGGCCCGTCTCTGCCCTCTGCAGGGCCCGGACAGTGGCCTGGACCACCCTCTCTCTCACTCCTGCCTCCCCCTCTTGCCCGGCTCGATCTTGATGGGACGGGACTGCTCTGGAAGGACCAGGTTGGTAAGCTGGCCTAAAGCCCTCTCCATGGCGTCCTTGTGCAGGTCTCCTGAGGTGTGGATTCCTCCCGGCGTGCCCCGCACCGCCCGGCAGGGGTATTGCTGGCAGAACAGCCCGGTCATGGATGCAGCCTCGGACACCGTCTTTCCCGCTATCCCCTCCGCGGCATGCCAGGTGGCGCCGCAGGGCGAGCCGCGCAGCACATTGACCCGGCTGATGCGCCCGTCCTTGGTCTCCACCTTCAGCTCCGGGCGGCCCAGCTTTCTGGCGAACTCGTCTATTGCCGGGACGCCGCACTCCTCCAGGGTGCAGCAGATCTCGTCCACCTCGATATGTATGCCCGTCTTCTCCGCTATCCTCTCCAGCTCTCCTATGGAGCCGGCCCTGCCTATGCCTCCTGGAATTATGGCCGCCTTGACCCCAGCTTCCCCGGCCATGCGCACGATCTCCGGGGTGAGGTCGGGATGGAAGGTATAGAGGATGAGCAGATCGGCCTGAAATATACCGGGGTCCAGGTTCAACTCCTTTACAAACTCCTCCGGATCCTCGATAAAGCCCGGCAGCGCCTGGGGAACCTCCACCGATACCACCTGGAAGTCGGTGTGCTTGGTGATGGTCTCTAAAAGGCGCTCGCCGTACTTGCCACGCTTGACTACGCCAACCAGCATAGGCTGATGGATGAATGGGGATGTTAATAGAGATTTGCCGCAATTCTGGATCCCGTTGGCTTGAAGCTGAATGGTCTTATATCAGAGCCGCTATGGGCCATGAGCAATGAGCCAATCTGGTCAACCTCGTGCTTTAGACCGCAGCATACCGGCCGTTCTCATCGCCGGCACTCATAGCGGTGTGGGCAAGACCACGGTCACATTGGGGCTGATGGCAGCGCTGCGCGCGCGTGGGCTGAAGGTAGCGCCCTTCAAGGTCGGGCCGGATTTTATAGACCCCACCCACCACACTGCTATCTGCGGTCGGCCCTCGCGCAGCCTCGATCCCTTCATGATGGGCGAAGATGGGGTGCGCCGATCCTTCGCCAGAGCCCTGGAGGGCGCGCACGTGGCCGTGGTGGAGGGGGTCATGGGTCTTTATGACGGCATGGACGGGGGAGATGTCAGCAGCACGGCCCAGGTGGCCAGGATACTGGATATTCCGGTTCTGCTGGTGATCAATGTGCACGGCATGTCCCGTAGCGCAGCGGCCATGGAGAAGGGCTTTGCCGAGTTTGATCCTGGGCTGAGAATGGCCGGGACCATCCTCAACCGGGTGGGAAGCGAGAGGCACCTGGATATGCTCAAGGGCTGCCTGAAGAAGCCCATATTTGCAGACCTGACCAGGGATAAGGAGAGGGAGATGAAGAGCCGCCATTTGGGTCTGATAATGGGCTTTGAGGAAAAGCATGATCCGGCAGCTTTGGCGGCCTGGCTGGAGTCACATGCTGACCTAGACCGAATGCTGAAGCTCTGCGCGCCCGTTCCTCCCGTCCCAAAGGAGTTGCCGTTCCGTAAGAAAGCCGTGCGCATAGGCGTGGCCTTGGATGAGGCCTTCTGCTTTTACTATCATGATAACCTGCTGGAGCTGGAGCGCTGCGGTGCAGAGCTTGTCTATTTCAGCCCTATAAGAGACAGGCTGCCAAAGGTGGATGGCCTTTACATCGGAGGAGGCTATCCAGAGCTTCATGCATCAGCTCTGGAGGCGGGATGGGCCAGATTGGAGATCAAAGAGGCCTCCGAGGATGGCATGCCCATTTATGGTGAGTGCGGCGGTCTGATGTACCTGGGAGAGGAATTGGAGATGGAGAAGGGCAGATACAGGATGGTGGGAGCGCTGCCCGGATCGACCATCATGACCGGCAAGCTGGTTGCTCTGGGCTATGCCAGGGCGGAGGTGGTGGGATGCAATCCCCTGGCAGGAATGGGCCGGAGCATCCTGGGGCATGAGTTTCACTATTCCCGGTTCGATTGCGGAAGAGATGCCCGCTTTGTCTACCGCATGAGCCGGGGCCGGGGGATTTTTGATGGCCGGGACGGCCTGGTGGAGAATAACACCCTGGGAGGCTATCTGCATGCCCACTTTTTCTCTCTCCCCCCGGAGGATTTCATTGATGCGTGCCGGAGATATCAAAGGACATGATGGTGGATGGGGGCAAAGGATCATTGCTCTATTGCAGCTTTCTCGCGACCTTCTCGCGATTGAATCCTGTCCGGCATGAGATGC
>Ga0105103_10001519_pt1 | contig 12697 bp, 13 predicted proteins | sample PPLLaktember2015_2_FD_79107 | JGI IMG/M metagenome (GOLD analysis project Ga0105103, IMG submission 79107) | Freshwater sediment microbial communities from Prairie Pothole Lake near Jamestown, North Dakota, USA - PPLs Lake P7 Core (6) Depth... | ecosystem: Environmental > Aquatic > Freshwater >...
AGCATGGCATCGAAGGAAGATTGCGGCCGCGAAGCTCGCGCGGCACTCGCATGGCCGAGCGTGGGGGCAGGAAAATGAAAACGGCGCCGATGGAACACCAACGAGAAGGCCAACGCTTGCTCGATGGCAACCCCGAGTACTATGCCCTTGGGGCCGAGCAGGGCACCGGCAAAACGTGGATGCTGCTGAATGACGCAGAGCGCCAATGGACCGCCGGCCGCATCACCGGAGTCTTGGTGGTGGCGCCAAATGGCGTCCACACCAACTGGATCCGCAGGGAGATCCCCACCCACCTCTCGGTGCCCGTGCGGACCGCTGCGTATCGCGCGGCCGCCGGCAAACGGGAATTCGCCAAGGTGGAGGCACTCTTGCGGCCGGATGAAGATGCGCTGACGGTGTTGGCCATAAACATCGACGCACTCAACACCAAGCGGGGTCACGAAACGGCCCGGAAATTCGTTGTGGCGCATCGAGCCATGGTCATCGTTGATGAATCCAGCCGCATCAAGAATCTCAAGGCAGGGCGAACCGTGCGGTGCATCGAGATTGGCGAGGAGGCAACATCCAGGCGAATCGCTAGCGGAACCATGCTCACGAACGGGCCCATGGATCTGTTTGCGCAATTCGAGTTCCTCAAGCCGCGCGGCAAACTTCTCGGGACCAACTCCCTGCGGGCATTCACCGCGGAATACGCCGAGGTGTTACCGGAGAGCCACGGACTTGTCCAGCACGTGAAACGCGGCCGGAACTTCACGCCGCAAGTGATCAAGCGGGATCGCAATGGCCGGCCGGTGTGGCGCAACCTGGATCGACTTCGCAACTTGATGAGCCCCTACGTCTACCGCATCCTGAAAGAAGATTGCCTTGACCTTCCCGAGAAGATTTACACGGCCCGGTATTTTGATTTGGCCCCTGCGCAGGCGGCCCTTTACGCGACGGTGCGCGATGAGCTGATCATCGAGCTTACCGCCGGGCGGATTGATCGAATGTCGGCCCTCACGGCCATCACCAAGCTGCGCCAAATCACGTCTGGCTTCGTGATGATTGATGGCGTGCCCCATCCGACGGGCGAGGACAACCCGCGCCTGGACTTACTTCTGGATGCGGCCCAGGACATCGAGGGACAATTCATTGTCTGGGCCACGTACCAGGAGGAAATTGCTCAGGTGACTGAAGCCCTGCAACCGCTCGGCCCGGTGGTCACGTACTTCGGGGGCACGAAGGGCGCCGCCCGAGAAGCAGCCGTGGATGATTTCCAGGCCGGGCGGGCACGCATCTTCGTCGGGAACCCGAGCGCCGCCGGCATTGGCTTGACGCTGACCGCAGCAACAACGGCGATCTACTATAGCCGGTCATTCTCGCTGGAAGAGCGGTTGCAATCCGAGGACCGGTGTCACCGGATCGGGACCCGGTCAAATGTTCTCTACATCGACCTCGTGGCGGCTGACACCATCGATGAGAAGATCGCCGCGGCCCTCGCCCACAAGGAAGGGATCGCGGCAGCCGTGATGGACGGTCGGGGGATCTTGGAATTGCTGGGTGCACCTTTTTGATCAAAACTGTTCCTTTTTGATTTTAACTGGTTCAAGATTCGCTAATCGAATCGGCAACCAAGGACCTCAAAATGAAACTGAAAGTCAAGGACCTGGAAATTGGAGTGCGCAGCGAGCTGGCCGTCATCGGCCGCTGCCCCGAGGAAGGCACCCCGATTCACGCAGAATTCTTTGATGTGATTGTGGAAACGGCCGATGGCCGTCGCTGGGCCCGCGGGGCGAGCTACGCAAACCGGGAGTGGCTGCGAGATGATGAGCACGAGTTTGGCGGATTTTTCGCCTGGGTAGACGGCGAGCAGGCGGCCAACCGACTCGCCAAGCGCATCGAAGCGGCCGATCAGATCGACCTGACCCACTGGCACGAGATCGACCCCTGCTACGGGTCGGCCGCGTACATCGCCCAGGATACCGAGACCGATCAGATTCTGCGCGAACGGGCGGCCGGCTAACGGCCCCCGGCAAACAGGAGAAGCAACATGACCCGGCCTGCCAAAATGAAAATTGAATTCAACGTCAAAGAGTACATCAAGGCCCACGGGCGCCCGCCCGCCGGGCAAGGCAACTGGATCTTCGCCCTCGATCGGGAAGGGCGCGGCGAAGTCCTGCCCACCAAAGGTCTGACCTTTGCCAATGCCAAGGGCATGGTTGCCTGGGCGGTGCGGGAGCGGCACAGCGCCGACCTCGATTACGCAATGGTCTACCTTCTCCCGGGAGCCGCAGAATGAACAGCCTTGAAATGACCCACCGCCAGCGCGTTGAGTATTTTGTTTCCAACCCGCCGCGCATCGGGTCGGCCGGCACCGAGTTCCGGCGAGGCAAACACGGCAACCTGCGCCCCCTGAGCGCCAACGGGTCCATCGGCCACGCGGCATTCGAGGCAGGGTGCAAAGTCCGCGAGCAGGGAACCGAAGCTGACGTGGTGCAATACGTGGCCTTCTCGTATCCCACGCGCACCCCGATCCTTGTCCGGATCGAGGATGCGTTTGCCTGGGCGGACAAAGACCCATTGCGCATCTCGGTGACGCAAGTGATTTGGAAGTCGGGAAGCCACAGCTGGGCGAAGTCGTGGCGAGACCGCAACGGCCGCATGTGGCGGATTGGCGCGGGGGCTTACGGCGATCTCATCGTGGCCCAGCGGTAACGAGTTGTCAAACGGGAGTGTACTATGCCTTGTATGTGTGGTGATACTGCTTGCCCGAGCTGCGGCCCGGCCCAAGGCCACGATCTGGCTTTTGAGCAAGTCTGCGAGTGGATTGCCGGGCGCCTTCTGGCCGACATGCCCCCGGGCATTGATGTGGATTGGTTGGCGGAAGATTTGGCCGACCGACTCGGCCGCGCCGGCCAGGATGTGTGCGATGCGATCTACGCGGCCGCGCGGCGAGATCAACAGGTGGCCTTGGCTGAAGGGAGGGGTGTGCGATGAAGTCGAAAGGGTGGCCGCGGTCCAAGCGGCGCCAAGATGCGCTGGAGCTGCTTGGCTTCTCGGTTTTGATGTTCTTGTTTTTCTTCGGGCTCGGAAATCTTTACCTTTGGCAGTGGGACCGCGAGTTGGACCGAGATCCGCCCCAAGCACCGACCGTGGATGACCGATCTGGGAAAATCGACCGCAGGAGCTGGTGACCGAGGGTCACCCGGCCCTTGGGTGATCCTCGCCTACAGGGGCGCCCGATTGCGCAGCGCTCCTGTGGGCTCCTGCAGCCTACACCCACCGGATTGACAGGCCACGGCTGCCGCGGCCCATTTCCCCGAGTTTCGTCAAGTCATCTTGCGGATGGCGGCCAAATCAGCCGTCAAGAAGATGTCGTGCGCGGCAATCAGCGCGGCGCGCATATCGACGGCCATCCCGAGTTCAGCCGCGGATGCCGGATCGCCCTGGAACAACTGATTGGCCACGGCCTGATTCGCCGTCGGGCCCCCGTTGTATTGCCAGAGCTGAACCAACTCTTGGTAAAGGTCCTCAGACTCGACAATAAACTGCATCAGCTTTTGCAGCTTGCGGTTGACTTCGTCGGATGTGTCGGCCCATCGCTTTTCGGATATGTGTCCTGGCATGATTATACCGCTTTGTTGATTAAAGTTGCGCGCAGCGTTGCGGATCGGACCCGCTCATCATCGAGGGGCGCGCCATAGGTTTGGACCTGCAACTTGAATGTGTTGTTTACGCCGGCATTCAGGTTTGCCGAAGTCACGTACGCGACGATATGGACCTGCGCCCGCGCACCGCCAACCGCCGCGGCCGCGGTGGTTGAACGGACTATTGGCACATACCCATAATCCTGTTTGATGACAACGTTGTCTTCGTCGAGTATTCGCGAGTCTATCGTTACGATTGTTTGCAGCTGAGACGACCCGGTGTCGTCCGCTCGATACCAGAACGACCCGTCAATCAGCACCGCACTGTTCGTGGTGTCCGTCGGTATCGCTATCGTGACCGTTTCAATTTCATTCCAGGTTGCCACAGTGGCTGACAACGTCTGAAGGTCGGGAGTTTCCGCGTAACTCACCCGAGCCACGGCATAGTTGTCCAGGTCCACTTGCCGAATCGTGTCGCGTTGGGCGAGGGTGCCGGTGTTATAACTCGCGCTGCCATCCCACGCAGACCCACTCCAGCGGCGCGTTATATTCGGGGTTGTCGAGGTATCAACCCACAAGTCTCCGACCGCAGGGGTGAGCGGTGCGGTGGTGCCGCGTGTGGTTTGGATTTTCGAGTCGGCGGTGGCCTGTGCAGTGGCGATCGTTGCGTCACGGATATCTTGCCAGGTTGCACCATTCCACACGCGCAGGCGGTTGCCATCATCGGTGTCGATCCAGACGTCACCAATGCCGGTCGCCGTTGGCGGATCAGTTTGCGTGAACGTGGAGATGTGCCGTTGCGCGGCTGCACTCACAACCCGAACTTGTTCAATGCCGGTGGTGGCTTCAACTCCGTTGATCAGGACCGGGACCGCTCGAACGGTGTATGTCTGGCCGTCGGCCGGAAGGATGATGCGCAGCCGCGGGTCGGCGCCTCCTTGGAAAATGAATGCCGGGTCGGGGTTGGTGCCAGTCGTTCGCCGGGTGTAGATGTTCGCGTGCGAGTATGCAGCCGTGGTCGCCACCTCGGTGACATCCACCTGCAACACGGTGAGCGTCGGATCATCCACCGTGGTGAATGCTTCAGAGACTGCGATGGAGATGTCCTGCGCTGTCGCAAGAACGACATCAGTGACATCATCCTCGGCCGTGACCGGGGGCAAAAGGAAAAAGAATCTGGCGGCAGCAATGCCTGCTTGGAGCCCGGCCGAACTGGACCGATAAAAGCTGACGCGATCGGCCGGAACAAAGGCGCCAGTAACCGTGGACGGGCCAAACCTCGTGCTCACGTGCTCGATCCACGGCTCGGCCAGGTAGTTGTGTGGCGTGCCCGGCTCGGGAGTTAGGCCGTAATCAGCGATGACGGTTCCGGCGGTCAGGAGGGGCGAGCTTGAGCTTGACCCATCGAGAAGGATCACTGTGGCGCCCGGTGCGCCGCCTGCCCCACCGCCTGACCACGCAGGGACTTGGTTGCCGGCAACACGCACCCCGGCGGCGCCGTCGGCGCCAGAGCAATCAATAAACCCCGACGCACCAAACACAAACCCGCGGCAAATCACCAGGAGCCCTGCCCCGCCAGCGCCGCCGGTGCCGCCCCGGTTGGTGTTCACGGAGCTGATCTCGGAATCCTCGAAGTGCCGCACCCCGCCCGGGCCGCCCGAAGTTCCTCTAAGGTCGGCCGGCACCCCGCTGATCGCCGTGCCGGCCGACCCCACAATCAAGTTCAGCGACGGGATTGCCTCTACCTGCCCGCTGGAGATGGTCGCAGGAACGGATTGGAGCCGCACGCGGTAATACGAGGCGGAATCACTGCGCCCCCGCACCCGCTCGATGAGGGCCCCTGCGGCTTGCGTCCGCCCGAAGTAGCCCAGCAACCCGGGCTGCGTGGCGAATGGCACGGGCCCTGCGACATCTCCAAAGGCCGGGATGGCTGTCACATCGACGGTGTCGGCCACGCCGGCCAGGCCGCGGCCCGCGCCATTGAGCTCGCCATCAACCTGAAGGGTGCCTCTGATGCGCAGCTGCACATTTTGGGAATACGTAACGGTACTGCCCGAAGGAACCCGGACCGACTTCAGCGCGTAATAAACTGACCCCGCCACGGTGGCGGACCCGGTGAATGCCAAGCCATTCGGCAGGATCAACTCGGTGCCGGAATCCGTGACGCCAGGCAAGCCGGCGATGTTGGTGCCGGTCGCAGAATAAAATGCATCAGCCAGAGCCGCGGTGGACTCAAGCGGGGGCAGTGACCCCGCCTTCTGCGAAGATCCGAACAGGCTGTAACGAACAGTGCCGCGGGCAAGATCCTTTTGCACACCTTGGATTTCAAATGCCCGATCCAGCGTGACCGCTTGGGAGTTGGTGAAGTCTCGCACGCGCGATGTCCGCAGCCGAATCACATCGCCAACCTCGAACAGCGATTGGCTGCTCATCACCGTCACATCGCAAAGGAGTGGCGGCCCGGAATACCGATCACGCAACCCCTCAAAGATGTCCCGCACCCGGCTATCCGTTTGCCGGCTGCCAACCAACCCGCGGGCCACAATCTCAAGCCGCGCGGCCGTGCCCCACGTATCGACGCTGTCGGTATCGAGGATCTCAAGGAACCGCGTGGGCTCGCCCCCAACCTCATTCCACCCAATGCTTATTTCATTGATCACCTTTTCCATGGCGTAGGTCAGGGTGACGTCTTGCACAATCATCGAATCATCAAGGATGCCAACCACGGCCGAGCCAGAAAGAACTGGTTGGCCGCGGCGCAAGCCAATTGCGCCATCAGCATAGATGGGCATGAACAACCCGTACTTGCGCAAGATGTCCCGCTCGATAAACACCTTGCCATCTTCGGCTTCGGTGAGCACGTAGCGCTCGATCATGCCCTGGGTATCGTCGGCCTGCACGTAGAAGTCGGAACCAATCCCTGAGAAGTCCGCCAAGCGCACGTAAGTGCCTGCATCAATGCCCAGGTTCCAGTGAGCGGGAAGGGTCCCTGCCTCGCCAATGAGGTTGCCGGTGAGAAGTGCATACACCAGCTTGGGAACCGGCAATTCCAGGTAGATGACTTCGGTGACGGACTTGGCGCGGCTAGCAGTCGCATTTTCATCTGTGGTGTGCGCCGCCGGGCGAGTCCCAAGCACGCCGCGCGTGCAGGTGGTCAGTTGCGTGGACCCGATCCCGGCGGCCGGCACCCGGATAATTTCAGCGTCAATCTTGACGTACAGGTACGTCCCAGAAGCGCCATCCGTGTAACTGGTGCCTTGGGACTTCGCGGCAAAGCCCGGGTTGAAAAAAATCTCGATGGTGGTCGCCGTTGCGCTCAGGGGTTGTGCCAACCGAGCAACCATGGGCTCGAAAATTTTGGTGCGCAACTCTCGCTGGATGTCGCGGCAACGGAACTGATAAACCCCGCGGGCATACGTCACCCGGTCAATGAGTTGGGTATCCTCAAGCTCGAACTCGGCCGCGCCAATCTGGCGGAACCCAGAATAGTATTGCGCCCGCTTTTGCCGCCAGCCAATCCCGGATCCAAGCAAGGCATTGCGAAGCTCATCCGTCAGCGAGCCGCCAATGTCGATTGCATCGAACGACATCGTGCCAATCGTGGCGCGGCCCTCATCCGGATTTAGGGTCTGGGTGCGAATGGTGGGGTGCGTCTTTGGCTTTGCAAGCAACACGGTGTCGCCAACGGCAACCCACTGAACCTCGAACACGGATGCCGCATTGCCATCAAAGTCGATGCGTATCTGGGTGATCGTGTGAGTGATCCAATCGGTGCCGCCGAATGCGAGCGCCGCCATGTCGTATTCAAGCGTGCGCCACTCATCGAGCACCCACGTGATGACCTGCTCGGCCCGGTACGATGCACTCTCGCCGTGGGCGCCGGCTCCCGAGGTCACATAGTAAATTTGCGAGGTGGCCGGAGTCGTTGGGCCAGCAATGCGACGAACCCGCACCCGAACTTTCCGGTGCACGGACCCGGCAATGGAAAGGCCTGCTGGCGAGCGGATGATTGGATCGGATGAATTTGAATTCACCGTCGCATAGTTAACGCCGGATGCCAATGTGCAACCAGCAAACGTCCAGCCGTGCAAAGCATTGTCCCGGAATACCCAGCTGGCGCCTGATGCCTGCGGGATCTCCAGACTTCCGTGCGACTTGATGTAGACATCCCCGGCCGCAACCCCGGGGGTGGTCTCAACCTTGATGAAGAATTGACGCTCACGCGCCTTGGTTGCATTGAGGGCGCCCCACGCTTGGCTGACCGTCCTCACGCGGCCACCCGCACAACAAAGCTGTAACGGTAATACCCGGGCATTGATCTGTCCCGCCGGTACTTGCTCGATTCCATCATCACGGTGAGCGGGCTGACGGCCAGCGCCGCGGTGTCGGATGACGGGTCAAACAGGAAATCTTCCCCGGCCGCAACTGAGTGTAGAAATTCCTCGAAGTGTGCCGTGGCCGTCCCAATGGGGATGAAGTCTGTGGTGACATCGATGAACTGCTCAGTGCCCCAAAGGTCCACCTCAACTCGGGAGCGGTCCAGGCTGACGTTGCGCGTTTGCTCGAAATCGAATGCCGGCTCCCACCGCTCGCCCAACACCACAATCTCATATGCGCCATCGAGCGTGTGCCCGGCGGCAAGATTCCTGCGGGCCGTGTACTCAATTCTCATCGAACAAGCTCCACTGCCTGCCGAGATCCAGAGCTTGCAAGGATGTCATCTTCATCGTCGGCGATAACGCGCACGTGCTTCATGATGGTCCGGGCAATGTCAGAATCATCGGCGGAAATTTCAAGGCGGATGGTTGAGTTGTTGCGCTCCTCATCCTTGACCGTTGGCGCGGTAAACATCTCGTTGGCGGCAGAAGGAATCCCGCCAGAAGATCCGCGACCGATGGCCACCGACCCACCACCACCACCGCCGCCCCCGGCAAATGCCGTTGCCGCGATGGTGGCAATTTGCACCGCCCCGAATGCCTTGATGATCCCGGCGAGGGGTATGCCGGGCGGACCGAGGGCCAGAGCTGCCGTCACGCCTTGGGCGGTGTTGACGATGGCATTGGCGATGGCGGCCGCCTTGTTGAGATAGAATGCGGCTTTGCTTTCCTGCGCCAACCCGGCGGTCAACATCGCCGCCTGATCAAGGACGAATGCGGTGCGCTCGGTGGAAGTCTTTTTGTCCCACGTGAGATAATTCTTGGCCAGCGATTGGTATTGGCCGAACCCCTTGACGCGAATATCGATGAGGCGTTGTTGGTGCGCCTCTTCCGACAACTCAAGCTCCATGTTCCGGGCAGACTTGAACCCCAACTCTGCCGCCAACTCTTCATCCATCTGAAGGCGCCGAGCTTCCAGCCGAACGGCCCAAAGCTCCTGGTCCCGTAGCGCAAGCTCCTGGGCGGCGAAGGATTCAAACCCAAGGGCCCGTGCCAACTCCTCTTCCCGCAACACCGCAGCTTCAGACTCGATGGCCGCGCCAAGTTCCTGCGCCCCGCGTACGCGCAGCTCCCGTTCCAAAGCCAAAAATTTGGCCTCTTCCGCCAGGAGCTGCTCGAAGCGGCGTGCAGCTTCCGCGGGAAGGGGGATGTTTAGGGTAGGCCGATCGCTGGGCCCGGGGGCCACCTCTGGCGCCACCAGGAGGGGCGGGGGCTCCAAAGCCCGGGCCCGCGCGGCATCCAACTGCTGGGTGAGGCGGGCGATCTCGGCGGTGGTATTGGCGATCTGCGTGCGGACCGACTCGCCAGCAAAGTTGATGAGACCGCCCCCGGCCTCCAGATCCGCCAAGGTGGTCTTGGCTTCATTCAAGGCCCCAATCAATCGGGGGATGTCATCGCCCGATACGCCATGGATCCGCGCGGCCAACTCTTCGCCGACCCACTTGGAAAAGCTGGTGAAGGCGCCGGCCCCACCGGTGACGGCCACCACGACGCGGGTGATGCTGTCGGCAAGCTCGCCGATGGCTTCGGCATTCTCGAAGATTGTGTTGGCAAGGCTGGCCGTGACGGTGCGCTTCAGCTGATCCATGCGATCATTGAAGTCATCCGCGGCAGCAACAGCTTCGCCGCTGACGACCACGCCAAATTCCCTGGCCCGATCTTCCCACGCTTGAAGGCCATCGGCCCCCTCTTTGAGAAGGTTGGCCATGATCGGGCCGGCGCCGCGCCCAAACAACGTTGTGGCGGCCGCGGCCCGCTCTGCCGGAGATTTCAACCCGGCAATGGCATTCGCGTAGTCGCGCAGCACCGCTTCTGTGGGGCGAACTTCCCCGGCCGAATCCCGAACCGAAATGCCAAACCGCTCGAATGATTTTGCCGCAGGGCCCGTGCCAAGCGCAGCCTGGCCGATGGCCGTGGTGGCTCGCGTCATCGCAGAAACAAATTCGCCAGCAGTCGCGCCGGCCTGAGTCGCGGCAAACTCCCAAGCCTGGAACACCTCGACATCGAGCCCGGCCCGCTTGGAATTGCGGTCTAACGCATCAAGCTGATCCGCCAACTGCTTGACGGCAACCCCGACGCCAGTGAGCGCAGCAGCCGCGGCAAGGCCAAACGACTTGGCGCCGCCAGCGATGGCGGAAATGCTTGCCTCTGCCTTCTTGAGTACGGCGCCAGAGGCATCCTCGGCGGTGATGCGGTACTCAACTTCCGGTTTTCTTGCCACGCTTGCTCCTTGCGTTGTGTGCCCGCCGGTGCGCTATGACGGAAAACGCCTGCATGATCTTGGCAGGCTGATCGGCCGCCCCGCCTGCGCATGGCAGGTGGCCGTCTAAGTATGCCTGATACAACTGAAGTAGATACCACGAAGTTGGCGTGACCTGTTGTTTCGGGCAAACGCGGCTGAACCAGTTGAGGTCTTTGATCGCCCAACCCCGATCCACAACCCCATTCGAGCAATGGCAAACGTCGCAGTCAAGTCCCATTTCTGAGACGTCAACTGCGATCAGGAGTTTTTTCTTTCCTCACTCCCAAGGGCCGACATGCGCTGCGAAACCGTGGTGACGATCCACAGCGCAACATCGGGCCGGACTTCAGGAAGAATCGCCAAGTCAAACTTTTCAGAGACTCGATCCGGCGCCCCGATCAGAGGCATGTTCTCCCAATCCAGGATGATTTCCCGGATCACTTCATAAACGATGCGACCCCGAATCCCGTGAACTTGCAGGTCCAGCAATTCCGGCCCGCGAAGCGGCCGGCAAAGAACCCGCAAGCCCGGGAATTCATCGGCAGTCAGCCACTCCTTTAACACGGCCCCTTCTCCTCATCAAATCAACAGGATCGACAACTCATCATTCAGGGCGCCCGACTCCTCTGCCTTGAAGCCAAGGGTGATCGATCGCACGCCATCCCGGTCATCAAAACTGGGCTCGATGTAACGAGTGCGCGGGATGCTGAACGAAATCCGGTTGCCGCCGGCAACGCCAAGGGCTGCCGTCAACGCGCGCGTCGTGCCAGTTTCCCAATCGCCAATCCAATCCTGGGTGGCAACAAGCGTCATCTCCGGGTTGATCGAGCCGCGGACATCACGCGATCCGATGCGCACCTCACCATAGCCATTCACCGAGTTGGCATTGGCCCCGGGCGTGATCTCATTCCCCAGGTCCAGCGTCAGCTCGGTGAATGCCGGTGCATAGGCGCCAATCGTCAGGAAGTTGGCGGCCATGAAAACCGGGGGCACCGTCGAGTCAAGGGTGGGGGTGGGCAGTGCGGTGTCGGTGGGATCTCCGGCAGTCATGCGGCCAATCATGTTGAAGGTGAGCAGCATCACCTCGCCCACGGCGCCCTTGAACTGGACTGTGCCGCGGCAGCCGGTCAGCCGGTACCGCACCCCGTCTTGCCAGTAGTAAATCGTGCACGAGGAGTTGGCGCCGAAAGTGGAGGTGGGCGCGTACGTCACCGAAGTCACGGCAACGATGGTCTCCGAAAGCCCGCACGAACGCATCAGCGGGCCCCATTCCGGCGCAACGCCAAGGCTGCCCGCTCCTTTGACCTCGACGTCAAATTGCAGGCCGAACAGCGAGCCGCCAAACAGGGGCGATGCCTTCCCGATCGAACCGCCCCGAATCACCGGGCGCTCGGCGAACCGCGCATTCTCTGCGGGGTTGGCTTGGATGATGTTTGCCACCGCAACGGCATCACTGCCAACGGGGCTAGAGTCCACCCCATAGGTGGCTTCGATTTTGGCGAGGATGATCTCATTACGGCTGAGCATCTCAGTCTCCTGTGGGGTCTGTTAGGGAGTGCTGATAGAGGATCGAGAATGTGGTACGAAGATACCCGACCGGCAGCGAAAAGTCGCCGCGCAGGATCTCCTCGGCCCCATTCGGAAGCGCAGAGATGACGAAGGGCAGCCCCAAGGTCAAGTCCGCCATCAACAACTTGTACGTCTCAGTTCTGAGGGCGAGAAGGGCGCGTGACACCGCATCCTCATCGGCAATCGCAAACAAGTCGATGTGCACGACCAATGACGAACGCCAGCGCCCGTGAACCTGGACGTTTGGCGGATCATCCGCCCCGATGTGCACGACCACAGCCGGAAGCTCGCTGCGAACATCAAGCACCGGCTCCCGATCTCGATACACCCGGTCCTGCGCGGCAGTTTCATCAAGAAGCAGCGCGACAATCCGGTCTGCAATCTGATCGACGCGATGGGTCATCGATATTCCTGAAGGTAGAAGTCCACGCCGCCCGGGTAATCCGGAACCGCGCGCATGACGTCATAGAGTCGGTCTGCATGGCCGAGTGCGTGACGGCGTGGCGTCTCGATTGCCGCGGCCGTTGTGGCATCAGTCTTGAACACCACCGTTTCACCGGACATGCCGGTGTCGCCTTCAGAAGAAAAGAATGGGCGAGACTCGACCACCCCAAGCAGAGTAGTCGAGACCCCGCCCCCCGCCACCCAGGCCGCAACCTCAGCGGCGCGGACCGGGAAGAGTTGGACCTGATCCGCCAACCCGCCAAGTGCGAGAAGAATGGAGCGGGTCAGGCCCGTGGGCGTCATGGCGTCAACCCGTCATCAGGCAACGGTGCCGACGCGCCCTGCGAGCTGGATCAGGATGGTGTCGCTAGCACCAGCCG
>Ga0105103_10001520_pt1 | contig 12695 bp, 7 predicted proteins | sample PPLLaktember2015_2_FD_79107 | JGI IMG/M metagenome (GOLD analysis project Ga0105103, IMG submission 79107) | Freshwater sediment microbial communities from Prairie Pothole Lake near Jamestown, North Dakota, USA - PPLs Lake P7 Core (6) Depth... | ecosystem: Environmental > Aquatic > Freshwater >...
ATGGCGCTCTCCAACAAATTCGGTTGGTTGCCTCTCACGACAGGCAATAAAAGTGAAGTGAGTGTCGGCTATTGTACTATTTATGGGGACATGGCAGGCGGATTTGCCCCTTTAAAAGATGTGATGAAAACCATGGTCTATCGTCTTGCGCGTTATCGCAATCAGAAGGCAGGCTATGACCTCATACCCCAAGCAATAATCGAAAAAGCGCCTTCGGCAGAACTTCGTCCCGACCAAAAAGACCAAGACACCCTCCCGCCATATGAAGATCTTGATCAGATACTTGAACTTTACATCGAAAAAACGATGGGAATTCAAGAGATCATCGCATGCGGATTTGATCCCTCGGTGGTCATCAAAACAACTCGGTGGGTGGATAGCAGCGAATTTAAGCGACGGCAGGCAGCGCCTGGTACAAAAATAACTCAGTTGGCCTTTGGTAAAGATCGACGAATGCCCATTACAAACCATTACCGCGAAAAATAGTCCTCAGCCCGTTGTCGTAAGGTCTGAAACGCTCATGCCTTCCCAAGCGCGCTGCGCCTTCCCTTAATAAATCCGGCCGTATAGCGGAATAGAATGATCATAATGAGTGGAGACAGCAGCATGAATTTAATAAAATTGAACCAGCTGTAGCGTAGCAGGCGTGAGCCGATTGCAAAAAAACGTACAAAGGGAACCAGGGGTATCAATATGGGGTAATTGACAAAAACCTTGCCTTTGAGATTGTATTTATGGCGGTTTATTGCTGCTCCATAACCCAATTCGAATTGATTTTTGATGATTTTGCGCAGATTCGAACGGTTTCGATGCCAAATCACAGCTCGAGGCTGATGGAATAAAGTAACCCCTTTTTCTTTCACGCGACGACAATAAATACTGTCACTGCCTTTGATTTGATCAATAAACAAACCAAATTCGTTGAACACTTTTTTTTCAATAGATAAATTGCAGGTACCAAAATGAGTATTATGGGTTGTTTCAAACGGCTTGAGCAAGTCGCTGAATTCTAATAGATAATCGATCGTACCCATGATGCTGGTTGGTGTCCCGTTTTTCACTTTCCCGCCAACAATGCGATATCCCCTTTCGTGCGAATTCACCAGCTGCTGCAACCAATCTTCATGAACCAGGCAGTCTGTATCGGTGAAAGCGAGATATTTTCCCTTCGCGCTTCGTATTGCATGGTTTCGCGATGTCCCGGGATATGCGCGCTCAGGCAGTTCGATCACCCGAATTTTGGGATATCTTTTACTCACCATTTCAGCGGTGTCATCACCTGATGATTCGACAACAATAACTTCATAAGGAAACTTGGTTTTTTGGCGCAGTACAGAAGCCAAAGCATCAAAAATAACATGTTTTTGACGAAAAGAAGGTATAATGACTGAAACCAATGGTTCAATTTCCATGGCAATCCTTAATAGAACACTTGATTGTTATTGTTTACTTTTACCGTCGTTCAGGATAAATTGCGAACAAAAAGGATGGTTCTCATAAAAAAAAGCAGAAAAAGGCTGCGGAATGCGGTGTGCGCCCACAGGGACTCGAACCCCGAACCTACTGATTAAGAGTCAGCTGCTCTACCACTTGAGCTATGGGCGCAGATAAATGAAAAAAGGCTTTTCAGCCTCTGTGACAACTCGTAGTGAGGGCGGCGGGAATCGAACCCACGACCGACGGCTTAAAAGGCCGCTGCTCTACCTAGCTGAGCTACGCCCTCCAACAAGAGGTTAATATAACAAGATCAAAAAATATAAGCAACAAAAAAATCATGGTTTATAGTAATTAATGACATCTATTAATGTAGATGAAAAACCCTGCACATCTTTTTTTGAACCAAAGAAGAACGAGAGCCTTAAACAGTGCAGAAGGTAAAAAAATGACAATCCCAACCATCAGAATATTTATCGGCGTGGCGCCTTTCTTCATTACCCAATTCAAATTTGCCCATAGCCATGCGGCGCCAAACAGGAGAACAAAACATTGTGCCGCAGCAAAAATAAACCAGTAAAAAATATCGCTCTTTGATGCAAAAACACGGAGAGATTTGGCTAGAAAGAAAGACATAAACGGCAAAGAGACAAGATAGCCAAAAGTCGGCTGTAGGATATAGGCCATTCCGCCACCATTGGCAAAAACAGGCATTCCAGCCAATCCCAAAGAAAGGTAAAGCATTTGGCTGGTTGCTGCCCAGATCGGCGGTAAAACAACGGCTGCCGATGCGGCGAATAAAGTCTGTAGTGTAAAAGGAACAGGATAAAAAGGTATTTTGACAAATGCACCCATAGCCGTGAGTGCCGTGAAAAAGGCAGTCAAAATCAGTTTTAAGCTTCTTTGATGCTCACCATACACCAAAATTCGTCATTCACTTTCAGCTTGCATTTAGATCATTGCTTTGATACATTTTATAGTTAATTTTTTTCTGAGAAACAAGGACTATTTTGTGGAACAATGGCCACACGTTTATCATAATAACAAAGTTATATATCCGCTGATCACAGTCGTCATCCTTTTGTTTTCCGCATCCTTCTCAGCAGAAACCAACTCCAACAAAGTTCTTCGCCAGATCAGCCTTTCCTCAATTGGAGTGAATCGTTCACCTTATTCGCTGTTTCCCGGCCGTATCATCGAAAGACCCAAAATTGGTTTAGCCCTCAGCGGCGGCGGTATCCGAGGTGTAGCGCAGGCGGGCGTTCTCGCCGCTCTTGAACAATATCATATTCCTATTGATTATATAGTCGGGACCAGTATCGGCGGCATTATAGGCGCCTTGTTCGCATCCGGATATACACCAGACGAAATCATGAAAATGGCGCGCGAAATTGACTGGAATTCGGTGTTGTCTGATTCTCCCCAACGATCAACTCTTTTCCTTGGTGAAAAACAAAAACGCGGACGTGCGATTTTTCAGTTCAGCCTGCATCACGGGAAACTATTATTACCGGAGGCATATACTCCTGGACAAAAAATAAACAAACTCTTCACCGAACTTGTCCTGAATTCATGTTATCATGCCTCCGACTTTAGTCAATTGCGGGTTCCCCTGAAAATAATCACAACCGACATGATGACTGGCCAAAAAATAGCTCTTTCCTCCGGCGACCTGGCATTGGCGATGAGAGCAACGATCGCCATCCCACTCCTCTTTGCACCGGTAGAAGTGGACAGCCTAGTGCTTGTAGATGGCGGAGTAATCGATAATATACCTGTAGATGAAACCCGCTCCTTTGGCACGGATATCGTCATTGCCGTGGATACCACATCGCCGCTGCGAACCCCTGATCATTTGACAGCACCGTGGGAGACTGCCGATCAAATAACTACCATCATGCAGCAGGAACGAAACAAGGAACAACTCGCCAAAGCTGATATTAATATCAGCCTTGCGGATTTTCAATCAATTTCCACCAATACAAGCGCTATTGAAGTACTCTATCAAGAAGGGTACTCGCGAACCTGCGATAAAATTGCCGAAATCAATACGCAGATATTACAGCACTTCACGGTGAACAAGGACACCGTGTTCACCATAGATCGCCTGCGGTGTAGTGGGATGGATTATAATTATCTTTCTTCATTTTTGGACATGACACAAAATTCATTTTCATGTCGGCAAGTTCAATTTATTCTCCAGCAGATATATCTGCGCGGCGACGTGCAGGATGCTATGGCTTCTTTCCTGGAGGTAGATGGTGAAATCATTCTGCAATTTGTCTTGATTGCGAATCCGATCCTTAAAGATATCATTTTTTATGGTCAAACACAGATTCATTCCGATTCACTTAAAAAGCAATGTTCTCATCTAATTAATAAAATTATCAATCTCAACCAGGCGAGGCAAACGCTTGAACAGCTCGTGAGAGCTTATCATCAGACAGGATTCTCGCTGGCGCGCATCGACCGCGTTATTTTCAATGAAGCCGAAAATATCGCTCATGTGTATATATCAGAAGGCTTTATCAGCAATCTTTCGATTACTGGTCTACAGAGGACTAAACCCTATGTGGTTTCCAGAGAACTCGAACTCCACAAGGGCGAATTATTCCGCTTCGAGCGGGCTCGGAATGGTCTTGAGAACATATTTGCAACCGGACTCTTTGACGCCATTAATTTGCGTGTGGAGAGTCGTTCCAACCTCCATGACGTCTTCATACATGTCAACGAAAAACCGTCATATGTATTCCGATTTGGCTTTCGCTATGATGATGAACGGAGTGCGCGTACCTTTGTTGAATTGTCAGATGAAAATGTCGGCGGTAGTGCAAACGATTTGACGATGCATCTCCAATATGGAGGCAGGGATTTTAAAAGCTCCCTCAATTATAGTGCGGATCGTCTCTTTAATACCTACCTAATGAGTCGATTTAACCTGCATTATTTCGCTTCAGAACACTATGCTTTTTCCGATTTTGTCAAGGTGGGTGAATACCTCCGTAGAACTAGCGGTCTTGATATTGATATGGGGCGCCAAATCGCACGATCCGGAACGCTTTCAGCCCTTCTTCGTTTTGAGGAAATTGATCTCGATGGAATTTCAGGAACTGGATATAATACCGGCAGCCTGAGCATAAATACATTGGGATTGAAAACAGTGATTGATACCCGCGATCAAGTGCCCTTCCCGTCGAGCGGTAAATATCATATATTCTTTTACGAGGTCTCGTCCGGTCTGTTTTTGGGCGCAGATATTTCATTCTTCAAAGTGATGAATCAGCTGGCTACTTATAACACCTTTTTTACGAGACATACCTTTTGCCCCAAAATAATTTGGGGAACTTCCGACATGACGACGCCTTTTTCAGAACAGTTCCACTTTGGCGGTATGAACTCGTTCTACGGATTAGAGGAGGGTCAAATATGGGGAAGGCATTTGATGATTGCCAGTCTGGAATATCGATATCTTTTCTCGACCTTGTGGAATTTCCCCCTCTTTTTTTCGCTGCGCTATGATTTTGGAGCAGCCTGGAATAAATTGGAGTCAGTTCAATCAAATGATTTTGTTTCCGGCCTGGGTGGTTACCTGGCTATGAAAACACCGTTGGGACCATTTCAAATCGGCTATGGCCGGATGTCCAGAGATTTTTCGCGTTTCTATCTATCAGCAGGTTTTGAGTTCTAAATGCAGACAACTTGTCTACAATATGCAGCTGATGAGGCTGCCCGCAATCGTCGACATATAAAGCGCAGTTATTTTTTTAAAATGTCCTGTGGCGCTGTTATTACGCGAACGATGCGATCGTTTTGGCCAATTGCAATCAGCGGCTCTCCCTGCGTCGCACGACCTGCGATTTTGATGCTGCCGGCTTTTTGCCTTTTCATCTTATCCTTATGGGTGATGAATAATAGTTGATCCTTTTCCTGAACCTCCAGCAAAGATATCAACTTGCCGACTTTATCGCTTATTTTATAGGTGATAATTCCTTTTCCGCCTCGTTTGATCACTCCATATTCTTTCAATATACTGCGTTTCCCAAAACCGCGACTGGTCACGGTCAGCAGCGAGGACTTGTCGTCTAGTATAGGAATCATTCCGATAATAAAGTCTTTCTCATCCAACATCATTCCTCGCACACCAGCAGCAATCAAACCCATATCGCGAACATCCTGCTCTGAAAAACGAATAGCCATTCCTTCAGCTGTTGCCATCAGCAGGTCATTCCCCCCAGAGGTGATGGCAACCCCAACAACGAGATCATCCTCTTTAAGGGTCATCACCACAAGTCCGCCGTCTTTCGGCTTGGACAAGGTGGACAGCATCAATCGTTTGATTTGCGCTTGGCGCGTGACCAGCGTAATATATTTTTCCTCATCAAATTTGCCGATTTCAATAACTTTAACGACCTGATCCTCTTTGTTCAGATTGAGAAGTCGTGATAACGGCGTTCCCTGACTATCTCCGGCAGAGACCGGAACAAAGCTGGTTCTCAAGGGAAAGCAGAATCCCTTTTGGGTGAAAAAGAGCAGATAACGACTATTGGCGGACGTAAATACATTCTCTACAAAATCCTTCTCTCCATGGATTTTGATCAAGTCTTTGTCAGCTTGATAATCAGAGAAGGAAAAACGCCTGATATATTGGTCATGGGAAATAGTGACAATCAGCTCCTCTTCCTGCATCAACTCTTTGAGACTCTTATGCAGTGCTCCCTTGCCAATGATTTGGGTCCGTCGCGCGTCACCGTATTTTTCTTTGATAGCGAGTAATTCCTCTTTAATGACCTGCATGCGTAATGCTTTGCTCGCTAAAATTGCCTTCAATCGTTCAATGAGCTGAAGGATCTCCTTATATTCCTGCTCGATTTTTTGTCGTTCCAAGCCGGTCAGACGCTGAAGCCGCATATCCAAAATTGCCTGCGCCTGAATTTCAGATAATCTAAATCGTTTCATTAAATTCGTGCGCGCGCTATCCACTGTTCGAGACTTTTTGATAATGGCGATAACTTCATCAATATTATCCAGCGCAATAATGTATCCTTCAAGTATATGCGCCCGCCGTTCAGCCTTATCAAGTTCAAAACGCGTGCGGCGTAAAATGACGTCATGTCGAAAATTCAGGAATTCGATCAACATTTCGCGGATGTTCAGTACTTTGGGCTGTCCGTTGACAAGGGCAAGCATGATCACACCAAAGGTGCTTTCCATTTGGGTATGCTGATAGAGTTCCTTGAGCAGTTTTTCTGCAGAAACATCTTTCCGCAGCTCAAAAACAATTCGCATACCTTCTCGGTCCGACTCGTCGCGTACTTCAGAGATGCCATCCAATTTCTTTTCACGTACCAACGCAGCGACCTTTTCGAGCAGCGACGCTTTATTGACCTGATAAGGTATCTCTGTCACAACAATACGATCTCTGCCGCCGCGCATGTCTTCGATATGCGCCTTTGCACGAATAGTGATCTTGCCGCGGCCAGTCTTAAAATATTCATCGATTTCGCTGTCGCCGAAAATCATGGCGCCGGTGGGAAAATCAGGTCCATGAATATATTTTTTCATGCCCTCGGCCTTAATTGAAGGATTCTCAATTAAGGCAATCAACCCATCGACAACCTCAGAGAGATTGTGCGGGGGAATATTCGTAGCCATTCCTACAGCAATGCCGGAAGCGCCATTGACCAGCAGCGTCGGCAGGAGGGAGGGCAAAACAGACGGTTCTTTGAGCGAATCGTCAAAGTTGGAAACGAAATCAACGGTTTCTTTATCGAGATCGCGAATTACTTCCTCTGCAATTTCAGCAAGTCGCGCTTCAGTATAGCGCATCGCTGCAGGCGAATCGCCGTCAACAGAACCAAAGTTCCCCTGGCCATCGACGAGCGGATATCGCAAGGAAAAATCCTGCACCATTCTCACCATGGCGTCATAGACGGCCGTATCCCCGTGAGGATGGTATTTACCCAGTACCTCACCGACAATTCTCGCACTCTTTTTATAAGAGGAATTGGGACGAAGTCCCAGTTCAAGCATTCCGAACAATACCCTTCGATGGACCGGTTTCAGCCCGTCACGCACGTCTGGAAGAGCCCGAGAGACAATTACTGACATCGAATAATCGATGTAGGAATTTTTCATTTCTTCTTCAATCAGTACCGGAATAATTTTCCCGTTTGTTTCGCTCATATAGTTGTTTTCTATATCTTTCGGTTTAGTCAATGTTATACATCCAGGTTGCGAACGTATTTGGCATTTTCTTCAATGAATTGCCGTCGAGGTTCGACCTTATCGCCCATTAGTTTTGAAAATATAATATCGGCTTCAAATGCTTCGTCGATGGTCACCTGCAGTAGAGTACGATTCTCCGGACTCATGGTTGTCTGCCAAAGTTGACCCGGATTCATTTCGCCAAGTCCTTTATATCGCTGTAAATTATATTTTTCTTTTCCGGCCTTGGCAAGCTTATTAATGATCTCTTCTTTTTCTTCATCATCGTATATGTATTTTTCCTCTGATCCCTGCTTCAATCGGTAAAGGGGAGGCTGAGCAATATAAAGGAATCCGTTTTCAATGAGCTGCCGCATATGCCTGAAAAAAAAGGTCAACAATAAAGTACGGATATGACTGCCATCGACATCCGCATCTGTCATGATGATAACTTTCCCATAACGCAGCTTTTCGATATCAAAATCATTCGTCCCAATCCCGGCTCCCAGGGCAGCAACGATTGTGCGGATTTCTTCGTTGGCGAGCATTTTGTCGATGCGTGCCTTCTCCACATTCAATATTTTGCCGCGCAACGGCAATATGGCTTGAAAGCGTCGATCTCTACCCTGTTTAGCGCTGCCGCCTGCAGAATCTCCTTCAACAATAAATACTTCTGTCCTCTCCGCTTCGCGAAGTGAACAGTCCGCCAGTTTCCCGGGAAGCCCTTCACTTTCGAGTGTTGTCTTACGTCTCGTTAATTCCTTTGCTTTTCTGGCAGCCTCTCGGGAATGAGCAGCTTGTTTGCATTTTTCAATAATACGGCGAGCCTGCGTCATGTTGTTTTCGAGCTCGCGAGTGAGACCCTCATTCACAATGGATTCAACAATTCCGCGAACATCGCTGTTACCAAGTCTTGTTTTGGTTTGTCCCTCGAACTGCGGTTCCGGATGTTTGATGCTGATCACTGCTGTGATCCCTTCTCGAACATCTTCGCCTGTCAGACTCACCTCATCATTTTTTAACAGTTTATTTTTAACCGCAAAATTATTCAGAGTTCGCGTCAGGGCAGTTTTAAAACCGATCAGATGAGTGCCGCCTTCAATGGTGTGGATATTATTCACATAGGAATACGTATTTTCGTTGTAGGTGTCAGTATAAGAAAAGGCGATTTCGACGGGAACACCATCCTTTTCATCTGCAATATAGATTGGCTTCTTGATAATGGAATCACGATTTTGATCCAGGTATTCAACAAAAGCGACCAGCCCGCCTTTATACTTGAACGTTTCTTCTTTTTTGCTGATTTCATCATGAATTGTGATTTTGATATCCTTATTCAAGAAGGCGAGTTCACGCATTCTTTCCGCAAGAATTTCAAAGGTGAATTTACGTTTCTTAAAGATTTCTAAATCAGGAATGAAGCCAATTTTAGTACCCGTTGATTTCCGTTTTCCCACCACTTTGACATCGCCGACTGGAACGCCGCGGGCATATTGTTGCCGATAAACCTTCCCGTCTCTGGCGACTTCAACCCACAACCATTCGGACAGAGCGTTCACAACTGAAACGCCAACCCCGTGAAGACCGCCGGAAACTTTGTAAGCCTTTTTATCAAACTTTCCTCCTGCATGCAGAATAGTCATTACAATTTCCAAAGCGGATTTTTGATACTCGGGATGCATATCTACCGGAATTCCTCTGCCATTATCATCGACTATAACACTGCCGTCTTTGCACATGGTCACGTGAATATCATTGCAAAAACCTGCCAGGGCTTCATCAATACTATTATCGACCACCTCATAAACCAGATGGTGGAGGCCGCGTACCGAAACATCGCCGATATACATTGCAGGTCGTTTTCTGACCGCATCAAGTCCTTTTAGAACCTGGATTTTACTCGCATCATAAACTTCGGGATCCTGACTCGCTTTGTTTGCCATAATATCACTTTCAATAAAATCGTATGTCCTTGATAATATCCTTACCGATAACCGTTTCTATCTTTTGCAAAATTGCCTGCTTTTGGAACAATAATTCTGTCCGCCAAGTCATACTGCTCACTTTAACATACAGAATACTACCTTCAACTCTTTCGACTCTGGCGATTTTAGCAATGTTGGGACCAACAATCTTATCCCATTCCTCTATTACACGGATCTCGTTCACCTTTTTTTCAAAACCGAGATCCCGAATGAGTAGTTTAATTGATTCCCCGATATGACGCGGAATTCTCGGCATTTTTCATTCTCGTAAGGGTTCCATTTTCAACAAAAAAGAGTGATGGATTTTTCGATAATCCGCCAATATTTTGAAAAGCATTATAATCCAAAGTAGTGCCGGTTATAAATATCTGACTGCTCTTTTCGAATAAACTTATAACTGTCGCGCAACGTTCCTGATCCAACTCGGCCAAAAGATCATCCAGAAGCATTATGGGGCAGATTTGAGTTCGCGAGTGCAACACCGCGGCTTCTGCTGCTTTTAGACTGACCAGGGCACTTTTATGTTCTCCACGAGAGCCGTATAACCTCAATTCATGGTCACTCACCAAAAACTGGAATTCATCACGATGTGGCCCGACCAAGGAAACACCCTGTCTCATTTCCCTCGACGCCATTTTTTTTAATTGCCCGGAAAATTGGAATGCCAGTTCCTCGTCTGAATGATCTTCAACATTCGGTTTATAGTTGATACGAAGAGTCCACTTGTTTTTCGTTATTGCAAGATAATAGTCAGCCAAATACTGATTCAGCTCGTTAACCATTAGTCGACGGCTCTTGATGATTTGTGCGCCAAAATGAGTAAACTGATGATTCCAAATTTCCAATTCATCTTTGTGTTCTTTGCCTGCCGTTGTCAAACGCTGCAGAATCGAATTTCTCTGTTTCAATATTTGTTCATATTGCTTGAGATCATCCAGGTAGCGGTTTGAACACTGGGACAGCAGAACGTTAAAAAAACGTCGCCTCTGCGCTGGAGGTCCGCTGGTAATTTCATGATCGCCTGTTGAAAGGCAGATGATGGGGAATTGGCCGACAAGCTTTGAAAATTGACTCAGCCTTTTGCCATCGACACTGATTTTTTTGCCTGTTAAAATTTCATGATGAATAACAACTCGATGTTCGAGCTGCTCATCGTCATGAAACTTGCCTTCTATTAAGAATTCATGATCATCAAAAGGAATCAGTTCACGTTCATCGCGGGTGCGAAAACTTTTTGCCAAACATAAAAGATAGATCGCCTCTATCAGATTTGTTTTGCCTTGAGCATTATCCCCAAAAAGATAATTGACATGTGGACTGAATGTAAGATGCACAGGTCGGAGATTTCTCAGTTTTGAAACCTGTAGCTCATTTAAATACATTCAGCAGGCCTGAGACAAATACTATTCGGATTCCTCAGTGATGCGAATAGGCATCAGGAGCATGAGGATTTCTTCATTTTCCGCCTGCTCATCCGGGTGAATGATAGCAGCACTGCCGCTATCGCGCAGATCAAAAACGACCTCATCGGAGTCTATATGGCGCAATTCATCGAGCAGATATACCGAATTGTAGCCGATCTGCATCCAGTCAGAGTCGAAACTGGCCGGGATCGATTCTTTCGCCTCGGCGCCGAATTCGATATCCTCAGAATGAATGGTCACCTCATTGGGGCTTATGACCAGGCGAACCTGGTTGGTTAACGAACTGGAAAAAATGGAAACACGTCTCAATGTCGAAATCAACAGTTCTCGATTCACGCGCAAATGTTTATCGTTATCGACTGGAAGCACCCGTTCATAATTCGGATAAGTGCCATTGATTAATTTTGAATAAATGACTGCTCGCGCCATGCGGAACTGCACATGATCCTCCCCAACCTGAACTTTGACCTGATCAGAATTCTCCAAATTACGCAGCATCAGGTTCAGCGCTTTGGTGGGAACGATCATTTTTACTTTTTGTTCTGAGGGGGGAAAGTTTTTATGAGTAACTTTGGACAAACGATGCCCATCTGTGCCGACGAAAATCAGCTTTCTATCGACCAGTTCAACATTAATACCTGTGAGTGCCGGTCTAAGCTCATCAGTCGAAACAGCAAATAGTGTTTTATTGGTCATTTGGGCTAAACTTTCGCCGCTGATGGCGAAACTTTGTTCACTCTCTTCCATGATGATATTGGGGAAATCTTCCCGCGGCTGAGCAGCGATCTTGTATTCACCTTTTTCGGTTTTTAACACAATTTTATCACCGCTTTCGGACACGATTCGAATCGGTACATCAGGAAGCTCTCTGACAATTTCAATCAGCAGCTTTGCAGGGACGGCAACTTCACCTTCTTCATCGGATTCAACATCAAGAGTATAACTGACCGAAATTTCCAGATCTGTGCCGGTAAGTTCTAATTTTCTGCCTTTTAATTGCATGAGAATGCAGGTGAGGATGGATATGGTCGTTTTTTGCGGGACGACGCCGACAACTTTATGAAGTGCCTCATACAACTCGGCTTTTGATATGGTGAAATTCATGAACGCCTCCTGATATTAATCGGATTGACCTGAAAAGATAGTTAAATTACAACTCTTTATCAAGCATTTTGTAAATTCTCATGAAAGGATAAATAAGGTGAAGACCCTATTTGTAACAATTTTATATCATGGCTATTTCTATTTTATTGCGGATATGATCAATTTGATCAGCAATTTTTGCATCGCGTGCAGTCATGTTTTCAACCGTTTCGATCGCATGAATGACCGTGCTGTGATCACGCCCTCCAAAATGAAGACCGATAGTTTTCAGCGAGTGCTCTGTTAATGATTTGCACAAGTACATAGCGATCTGTCGTGCCATGGCGATTTCTTTTTTGCGCGTCTTGGCACGCATCATGTCATCCGGTAATTGATAATAATCAGCCGTTGTTTTTTGGATAAATTCAATGCTGATTGCTTTCATCTGCGTCATGCAGACGTCTTTTAAAAGCTTTTTGGCCAGATCCAGGGTAATGTCCACACCCTCCAACGAGGCATAGGCCAGCAATCGTATAAGTGCACCTTCCAGTTCCCGGATGTTGGA
>Ga0105103_10001521_pt1 | contig 12694 bp, 9 predicted proteins | sample PPLLaktember2015_2_FD_79107 | JGI IMG/M metagenome (GOLD analysis project Ga0105103, IMG submission 79107) | Freshwater sediment microbial communities from Prairie Pothole Lake near Jamestown, North Dakota, USA - PPLs Lake P7 Core (6) Depth... | ecosystem: Environmental > Aquatic > Freshwater >...
TCCTTCACTCTGTCGCGCCAATCGAGATAATGCTCTGTAAGCTTATGTGCATCTGCAGCATCTTCTGACTCGTAGGCTTCATATATCATGAAGCGGCATGGGTCGTCAGCCCTCTGAACAAGGTCAAACCTCAGATTGCCGGGTTCCTTAACCGATTCCCTGCAATTAGCGGTAGTAGCTTTTATAAAACTTTGTATCGAGTCAGGCTTTACTCTTACATAAACGCATGTTACTATCATAATTATGGGATTTTACTGTAAAGTTACGTAATCCGTCATTATGGTCAAATTATTGGAATTGATAACTGAATTAGAGTCACAGCTTAGCTGACAATTTTTATCTCCTTCTTTTCTTTAAAGAAAAAGATAAAACATATCAGAACAGCAACAGCTATATAGGCCGGGACAAACCAGATGCTTCTCCACTCGTACACCTGTTCCACTGAATAATAACTCGTCACAAAGCCAGAGACCCATGTTCCTATGAACATTCCAAGTCCGTATGTGACAAATGTAAAGAGTCCCTGTGCAGCGCTCTTTATCCTTTCATTTGATTTCTTTTCAGTGTACATATAACCGGTAACGAAAAAGAAATCATAACATACGCCGTGTAGGATTATACCTGCGTAAAGCATCCATAGATTTGCACCCATATCACCGAAGGCAAAACAGATATACCTGAGAATCCACGCCGACATACCGATAAGAAGCATCTTCTTTACACCGATCCTGTTGAAAAGGAAAGGTATTGCAAGAATAAAAAGTGCCTCGGAGATCTGCCCCATTACCATTTTCCCTGCAGCATTCTGCATTCCTGCCTGATTAAGGAACAGGTTTGCAAATCCAAAGTAGAATGAAAGAGGTATGCATACAAAGATTGCAGCGATAAAGAATATAAGGTAGGGTCTGTCCCTGAAAAGAACAAGAGCATCGATCCCCATTATTGACCTTGTGGTTGAAGGAGTTTTCGCAAGGGGTGGGGTATCGGGAAGAAAAAAGCTGAACAGCCCCAGTACGAATGAGACAATGGCAGCCATATAAAAAGTTGTGGGCGTCTGCTCTATACCCAATATGGCAATCATGAAACCAGCGATTACCCAGCCAACAGTGCCGAAGACCCTGATCACAGGAAACTGCTTGCCCGGATCGCTCATCTGTCTGAATGCCACACTGTTCGAAAGAGCCATGGTAGGCATATATGCCAGGGAATAAAGGAGTATCACCCAGTAGAACGGAGCGTTTGTAGTGATTTTAGAGGCGAGCACCAGCAATATCCCCCCTGCAATATGAAGTACACCCATTACCTTCTGTGCAGCAAAAAACCTGTCGGCTATCATCCCGACAAAAAACGGTGAAATCATTGTTGCAATCGCAAGTGCACTGTAAGCTGCTCCAATCTGAATTCCGGTCGACCCCAGATACTTCGTCATAAAAGTACCCATTGTCACATACCACGAGCCCCAGATATAGTATTGGAGAAACATCATAAATGCCAGAATCACGCCGGTTTTAGGTTTCATAGCGGTTAATTTTTTTTAGGTGAAAATGATTTTTTCAGTCAGGTTCAATTTTGTGATAATTAACAGAATTATTTTGAATCTTCAAATAGTCATATCAAAATTTATTAATTTTTTACCGCATGAATTTAAAGGGTTCCCTGTCGTATCAAATCAGATAAAAGAATTAAAGATGAAAAGGAATATTGCATTGGTATTATCAAGTGGTGGAGCAAGAGGGTTTGCACATATCGGAGCAATCAATACACTTGAGAAAGAAGGATTTAATATTACATCGGTTGCAGGTACCTCAATGGGTGCACTTGTTGGAGGCATCTATGCAACAGGGCAGTTAAAAACATTTGAGGAGTGGGTGTGTTCACTTGATATTAAAGAGGTACTCAGACTTACTGATTTCACTATCAGCAAACAGGGACTTGTCAAAGGGAGGAAAGTAATAGACAAAATGAAGGAGATAGTTCCCGACAGGAACATAGAAACACTTCCCATTCCCTATTGTGCTGTTGCAACAGACATTCTGAACGGTGTTGAATCAATATTTACAAGCGGGAATCTGTATGATGCTATCAGAGCATCAATTTCAATCCCGACAGTCTTTCAACCTTTTAAGATTGGCAATAATTATTATATCGACGAAGGGGTTCTTAATCCTATACCTATAAACCATGTGAAAAGATCCGGTAATGATATCCTGGTAGTTGTAAATGTCAACTCGAGAATAAGTATGTAAGGTTTTAAGACACCTTACTGTCTAATTATTTTACAACTCAAAAATTTACTATACCTGTATTGTATTGATATACTTATTATTATCAATATGGCATAAACTTTGAATAATAACAGAAAAACTTTTGGAAGAGATGAAAAAAACAATCTGGACGGCAACCATATTCCTTGCTTTATTCGGCCAGGGGATGGCAGCCCAGGAAAAAAAGTGGACACTTGAGGATTGCATCAGTTATGCTGTTTCAAACAACATAGGTCTTCAGAGGCAGAGGCTTCAGACAGAGACTGCCGGGGCCAATCTGTTAAAATCAAAGCTGGACATTGTACCATCGCTTAATTTCGGATCAGACGGTCGTGTTGGTTTCGGAAGGTCAATTGACCCTGTCACCAACCTTATAACCTTTAAGCAGAACTTAAGCAACTCCTACTCTTTAAGTTCATCGGTTCAGTTGTTCAATGGCTTTGCAACCTTGAATACTATCTCGGCGAACAGATTTATGCTAAAGGCAGGTGTTGAGACTGAAAAAGTGACCAGGAACACTCTCATAGTAGATATTATGGGGCAGTATTACCAGGTACTCTATTCGAAGGGACTGGAAAATGCCTCAAATATGCAACTTGAACTTTCTGAAAGGCAGCTTTTCAGGATTCAGAAAATGGTGGAAACGGGTAAAGAAGCATTATCAAAACAATATGAAATTGAGAGCCAGGTATCATCCGACAGGCTTTCCCTGACTATTGCGCAGAACACAGCGAGCCAGGCCCTCACAACCCTTAAACAGATGCTTCAGCTTGAACCGGGAATGGAATTTGATATTCTCTTGCCGGAGCTTGACAACATGCTTATCACCGATTCACGATTTGCTGCCGACAGCATATATAGCATCGCTTCACAGACACTCCCGCGTCTGAAAGCAATTGATTTCGAGCTGAAAGCATCACGGAGGCAACTGGCAGCTGCCAGGGGAAGGATCGCACCAAGTCTTTCGGTTGGCGGCTCACTCTTTACAGGATATTATAAGGTCATAACAGAAGATGAGGTGGAACAGATGTCATTCACCTCACAGCTTAAAAACAATAACAGCCAGGCAGTATTCCTCTCACTCGACATTCCGGTTTTCAACAGTTATAGCGGAGGACGAAACATCAGGCTGGCAAAACTCAGAATGAATGATAATGAACTGAGACTTGAGCAGGAAAAGAATAACCTCTACATGGAGATTGAAAATGCCTGCCTCAGCTTTAACAGGGGAAAGGATGAATACTCAGCCGCTGTCGCAAACCATGAATTCAACTTAAAGTCGTTTGCAGCAGTTGAAAAGAAATTTGAATCCGGCCTTGTTGATGTGACAGATTATTCAGCAGCAAAAACAACCCTCTTCAGAGCCGAAACAGAAGCCCTGAGGACAAAACTGCAGCTGCTTATCAGGAGGCTCACGATCCAGTTCTACTCAACAGGAGAGTATGAAAACATAATAAATAATTAACATATAAATAAAAGAAAAGAGATGGATACCCCAATATCAGGAATGGATAAACCCATTGCAAAGAAAAAAGGATTACAGAAGAAACATATCGGATATCTGGCAATAGTTATTGCTATGGTTGCCCTCATTTATATGGCATTCTTTACTGACCGGACATCAACATACAGGGTTGACAAGGACAAACTGATAATAGAGTCAGTGATCAGGGATCAATTCAACGATTATATAACTGTTCCGGGTAGTGTAGAACCTATAAGTATTATTTTCCTCGATGCACAGGAAGGCGGAAGGGTTGAAGAGATACTCATTGAAGAAGGTTCGATGGTTAAAAAAGGTGATATCATCCTGCGGCTGAGCAACCCTGACCTGTATCTGAATATCCTCGACAGCGAGGCACAACTGGCTGAAAAAGAGAATTTCCTGAGAAACACTCAGGTTACAATGGAACAGGAAAGAATATCTATTATGCGTGAACTGCTGAATCTCAGATTTGACATTGAAAGGAAGAAGCGGACATTTCAGCAGAATTCTACCCTGATAAAAGATGACCTTATCTCAAGAGAGGAGTATATCAGGTCGAAGGAAGATCTCGAAATGGCAATAAGTTCGCAGGAGCTTTTCAGGGAACGGCAGAAACAGGACTCAATTTTCCGGTCAGTCCAGGTGGAGACCTTAAAAGCCAACCTCGAGAATATGCGGAAAAACCTTGCACTTGTCAGGCAAAGAGTTGAAAACCTTAATGTAAAAGCCACCGTTGACGGGCAGCTGGGATTACTTGTACCCGAAATCGGGCAGTCCATTTCAAGAGGGGCCAATATGGGGCAGATCAACGTATTAACATCCTACAAAGTCACTGCTCAGATTGATGAACATTATATCGACAGGGTCAGACCTCTGCTTACTGCAACACTTGACCGTCAGGGAAATATATTTGACCTTGTTGTAAGGAGAGTCTACCCTGAGGTCAGGAACGGTACCTTCAAAATTGATATGACTTTCAGTGACACCGTGCCTGACAATATCAGAACCGGACAGACCTATTATACCAGTCTTCAGCTCGGGCAGCCAAAAGAGTCTGTTCTGGTACCAATCGGAGGTTTTTTCCAGGAGACAGGAGGACAATGGATATTCGTACTTGACCCCACTGAGGCTTTTGCAACAAAACGTAATATTTCAATCGGAAGAAAGAATCCCAAATACTATGAAGTTCTGGAAGGTTTGCAGCCTGGTGAAAAAGTAATAGTGTCGGGCAATGAGACATTTGGCAAAAACGAAAAGCTTATCCTTAAAAAAAATAATTAACACTTTAATAAAAAGGCCATGATCAAAACAAATGATTTAACAAAGATCTTCAGAACAGAGGAAGTTGAAACCACTGCTTTGAACAAAGTAACCCTGAATGTGAAAGAAGGTGAATATGTGGCAGTTATGGGACCTTCCGGCTGCGGCAAATCAACACTTCTCAATATCCTCGGCTTGCTTGACAATCCTTCATCGGGCAGCTATCTGTTCAACGGAACCGAAGTCGCCAACCTTAAAGAGCGCGACAGGACAATCTTCAGAAAAGGTAATATCGGATTCGTTTTCCAGAGTTTTAATCTGATTGACGAACTCAATGTTTATGAAAATGTTGAATTACCTCTTATCTACCTTAAAATGAAGACCAGCGACAGGAAGAAAAGAGTTGAGGATGTCCTGGAGCGCATGAAGATCGGACACAGGGCAAAGCATTTCCCGCAGCAGCTATCAGGCGGACAACAGCAGAGGGTTGCAATTGCCCGTGCAGTGGTTGCAAACCCCAAGCTGATACTTGCCGATGAACCGACCGGAAACCTCGACTCAAAAAACGGGATTGAGGTAATCAACCTTCTTACAGAACTGAACAGGGAAGGAACCACAATAATAATGGTAACTCACTCCGACAGAGATGCCGGATATGCACACAGAATAGTAAACCTGTTTGACGGCCAGGTTGTTACTGAAAATGTTAAATAAAGTCTTATTAATGCCAGGACAGGCTGTTTCAGACGGAATATCAGTTTAAGCAGCCTGTTTCATTTCAGATGTTGTATTTTCTTATTTTATTATAAAGGGTCTGTCGTGTTATTCCCAGCTTTGAAGCAACAACACTGAGATTATTCCCGTGTCGTTTCAAACTCTCAGTAATAACCCTCATCTCCATCTCTTCAAGGGTAATTTCTGCGTGAGAAATTCGTACGGAAGAAACATGAAACGCAAAATCCGAAGGTTTCAGCACATCAGAGTCGCTCAAAATGACTGCCTTCTCTATAGCATGCTGCAGTTCCCTGACGTTCCCCGGCCAGTCGTGGTTTGCCAGCTTTTCGAGGGCTGGGATATTAATCCTCATCAACCCTTTGCCATATCTTTCGCTGTTAACTTTAAGGAAGTGATTCGCCAGTATTGCAATATCATCGACCCTGTCGCGCAGAGGTGGAACTTCTATCATAATTGTGTTAATTCTGTAGAGAAGGTCCTCCCTGAATCTTCCCTCGTTAACCATAAGAGGAAGGTCGCAGTTTGTTGCACAGACAAGCCGTATGTCAACCGGAACCTGCCTGTTTGATCCGACCCTCACGATATACCTGTTCTGAAGAACGCTCAATAGCTTTGCCTGTAATGAAAGGGGAAGATTTCCGATCTCATCAAGGAAAAGAGTTCCATTATGTGCCTGTTCAAATTTGCCGGTCCTGTCTTCCTTTGCATCTGTAAAAGAACCTTTTACATGACCAAATAATTCTGATTCAAACAGGGTTCCGGCTATGGAGCCCATATCAACACTTACCATCAACTCCCCTGCACGCTTTGAGAGTCTGTGAATCTCCCTGGCCACCAGCTCTTTTCCTGTACCGTTCTCTCCCGTTATAAGGACATTGGCATCAGTGCCTGCAACTTTCTTGACAATGTTCATCACATTGATCATTGTCGGAGAGGCTCCGGGAACAATTTTTTCCCCGACTTTATTTATCTCACTTTTTAATAGTTGGTTATCCTTTTTTAAGGCATTTGTCTCAAGCTGGGATGTACGCAGTTTCCATGCATTATTAACTGTTGCAAGCAACCGGCTGTTGTCCCATGGTTTCAAAATAAAATCAACAGCTCCTTCCTTTATGGCCTTAACAGCCAGGTCAACGTCACCTGATGCAGTGACAATAACCACGCTTATACAGCTGTCATATCTGAAGATCTCCCTCATCCAGTAGAGTCCTTCGTTCCCGTTATGCACTCCAGAATTGAAGTTCATATCAAGCAGCACAACATCAATATCACTCTTTCTCAATACTTCATTTATCCTGTTTGGATCTGTCAGGGTAATTACCTTTTCAAACTCGTCTGACATGATATTTGCAAGAGCATGAAGGATCTCTTTATTCTGGTCAACAATTAAAATATCACCTTTTATCATCTCAGTATTATTTACCTGAAAGACGGAAAAAATAAATGAATGTGTCAAATAAATAGACAAATTTAATAACAAATAAAAAATAACATAAGGTTTACCTGGCGGAAGTTTAAGCCTTTGCCCGTTCAACTGAAGGAAATGTGTCTTCAAAAAATATTTAACAGGAAAGTTGATATGTATGATGCATCATTTTTCAGACTCATCCGTCTTTATAACAAATGACATTAAAAGAGTTGAAACGATAACGAAGTCCCGGATCCTGAAAAAATCATAAACCATGACAGTAAAATTAAACTCAAATGAAGTTGTCCTGAAGGCAGGCGACACGAACCAGGTAGTTGAAAATAAGACTATTGAAGGGAAATTTATCGTAACTAACCAGAGGATATATTTCAAACCATTAAAAGAGGATGCAGACAGTTTTAATTTCGAGATCATGTTTGAAAATATTCTGGAGGTTATTTATTACAGCAAGGGTCTGTTCTCAGTTAAAGGATTAAATGTAATGACAAGAGATGGCAAATGCCACACCTTTCCACTTAAGAAGAGGGACGAATTCGGACAGCTTATCAATAAAATGTACTAGGGAATTCCAAATCACTATATACAACACATTATAAAGTTGCAGCAGGGAGGCTCTCTCCAGAACCTCCCTTTTATTCATATCTCAGTGACACAACAGGATTTTTCATGGCAGCCCTGGAAATTTTGAAAACAATAGTAAATATGGTTGCCCCTATCATTATCATTGCAGCAGATATTAGCAATCCCGCCTTTATTTCTGTAAAATAATCCCAGATGCTGTCGAGCAGAGCTGCTGACAGATAGTAGCCCCCGACACATCCCATGACAGAGGCAATTAACAGTAACACAAGGAATTTCCTGCTGATAATGTACATGATGATGTGCACTGGTGCGCCCTGTATTTTCCTGATGCCAACCTCTTTAGTCCGATGGATAATATCAAGTGAAACAAGATTATACATTCCGATCAGCGACAACAAGGTTGCAGTGATGGCAAGAAAGAAATTGACTTTCATTATACTGCTGTTTATATCCTTTTCCTCCTGCAACAGATCCTCCTGTAGTCTCCCTCCGAAAACATAATTAGGATAAAGGTGTTTCCATTTTAAACCGAGATATTCAAGGACATCTGGCAAATCACCGGTATTTGCCCTTACAGTTACAACGCCATACCTGTCGTTTTCTGAGATTCTCAGCATTGCAGGTTCAATCTCTTCCCAGAGACCGCCAAGATAAAAATCTTTTACCACACCTATAACTGTCAGTTTTGTAGTATCATAAAGTGTCACTGCTTTGTCAACAGCCTCATCCCATCCAAAGTCCTTTACGAACTTCTGATTTACTATTATCGAACCATTTTCACGGTCGGCAGCCATCCTCAGTTCATCAAACAACCGTCCTTCAACAAGCCTTAGTCCCATTGTCCGTGCATACTCAGGTCCTATATCCATAACATCCACTTCTAGCTGTTTCTCCTCATCCTTTATTGGCCGGCGGTAATTGCCATAACCAATGTGGTTCTGGGTACCGGCAACAGATAATATCTTTGGACTTGCAAGTATCTCCGTACGGAAAGACTCAAAGTACTCCGGAGCGATGGGAACTACAACCACTTTGTCCCTGTCATATCCGAGGTCAAGAGTTTTCTGAAATTCTGCATTTCTGGCAAAAACAAGTCCCATGACCAGTGCCATAATAGAAATGCTAAACTGTAAAGTAAGAAGCACTGAAGAGAGCCTCCCTGATCCCCTGAAAATGGCAGTTCCTTTCAGAACACCGGCAGGGCTGAATGAGCTTACATAGAGTGCCGGATAGACACCAGCAATGAAGCCGGTAAGCAACAGCAGAAGTATCAGGAATACCCAGAAAAAACCATATCCCGTAAAGGTCAGTTTTATTGACATATATGACCATAGGCTGCTGTATGCAGGAACAAGAAACCCGGCAAAAAGCAGAGCAACAAAAAGAGCAAAAAGACATACAACAAGTGTTTCAAACATAAACTGGGTAACAAGCTGGATGCGCAGCCCCCCGAATGTTTTTCTCAATCCGATCTCTTTAAGCCTCCTGCTAAAAATTGCAATTGATGTATTGGCAAAATTAAAACATGCTATCAGAAGTATGAATATCGCCATTAGCGGAGGTGAAATAAGGGCAGCAGGATGAAGTGAGGGGAATAGCCCTGAAGACCAGATAGTACGTGAATTTTCACCGACATCGTCAAGAGGGATAAGGGTGAAACGGTTGATCCTGAAATCCTCCCTTGCCCTGTTCTGAACAGGTACATAATTCTTAAGCGTTTGTGATATTGAAGTGAGAAGTGATCTGTCAGTTACCTGGATGAAAAATACGGTTGTCAAAAATTTCCAGTCAGCATCATTAACATCCCACATCCTTAAGAAGTTATCAAAATGAGACAGTACATCTATTCTGAAGCTCGAATTATCTGGAAGATCAGCAAATACTCCGCCAACAGTATAAGTAAATTCCTTATTGTTGTCATTCATTATTGAGACGGTCTTACCGAGAGGGGACTGCTCTCCAAAAAGAGTGTTTGCCATTTTCCTGCTTAGCAGCACATTACCCTTCTCCCTGATTGATTCCAGGCTTCCCTCCAGAACAGGAAATGTAAATATCCCGAGGAATTCAGGATCAACATAAGAGACCTGGGAGCGGAAAATATCGATACCATGTTTAACCGGGGAGCCCGTTCTCATTAAGCGTGCCGTCCTTTCAACTCCGGGAATATCATTCTTCACTTCCAGTCCCAGAGTGGCAGGAGCAACACCATACTCCTGCTCCCGGCCCTGCATATCCCTGAAACAATTAACCCTATAAATCTGATCAAAATTCTCATGTGAACGGTCAAATTCATAATTGAACATATGGTTAAAAAATGCCACTATACAGACTGCCAGGGCAATGCCGAGACCTATAATATTGATAAGGGTGAAAACTTTATTCTTAAGCAGGTTTCTGAATGTGATCAGCAGGTAGTTTTTGAACATATTCAGGTATTAAACTATTCGTACTTAAGCGACTGTGCCGGATTGATCCGTGCAGCCTTCATAATCCTGTAACTTATGGTTAGTAGTGCAATGCCAAGAGCAATGGTAAGCCCTGCAGCAAAGCTGAATGCCCCCAGGTTTATCCTGTAATGGAAATTCTCGAGCCAGCGTCCTGCAATATAGTAAATTAAGGGCCATGCAATGAGTGCAGCTATTGAAACAAGTATTATAATCTCTTTTGATATCACCAGATAGATCCCGGGCACTGATGATCCCATGGCTTTTCTTACTCCGATCTCCTTGGTCCTCTGCTCGACGGTAAATGATGTCAGTCCGAAAAGTCCGAGTGATGCAATAAAAATTGCCAGTATTGAAAAGATGACGGCCATTTGCGCATTCTGTTTTTCCTGAATATACATCTGCTCGAAATCCTCATCAACAAAATAATACTGAAGGGGTGTGTTTGATACAAACTCCTTCCATGTACCTTCAATTGCGCTTATGGTATTTGAAATATTCATGGCTGACAGTCTTACGGTGATATATCCCCATAGCATCCCGTCATTCTGGAATTTCATGATATATGGGCCGATTGGATTACGAAGTGATTCGAAATTGAAATTTTCAACAACACCAATTACGGGAAGATAATTCATTTTTCCCGAATCTTGAGGCTCCATAAATCTTACATTTTCAATATCCTTAATGTTAAAATCCTTTACAGCTGTTTCGTTTATCAGGCAGGCATCTTTGTCTGTTGTGAAAGATTCATCAAAATTCCTGCCCATAGTAAGGGTCATGCCCATCGTCTCAAGATAATTATAATCCACCCAGCTTGTCATTAAAAGAAAAGTTTCGTCTTTCCTGCCTTCGATCAAATAACCATTATTATTATTATTCCGACCGGGAACTGCGGTGGAACTGGCGATATTGACAACTCCGGGAATATTCTTAACAGTCTCTTTAAACGACTTCATTTTTGTTCCCAGCGCCTGCGCCCGGTTAATTACTATCAGCTGCTCCTTGTTGAATCCGACATCCTTGTTTAGCATAAAATCTATCTGCCTGTACATTGTCATTGTGCCAATTATAAGAAGGATCGAAACGGCGAACTGGAAAACAACAAGTATCCTTCTCAGCCTGCCATTATTCTGGTTGTTTTTCACACTTCCCTTAAGCACTTCATAAGGATTGAATGAAGAGAGGAAAAAGGCCGGGTAGCTTCCTGCAAGAAAACCCACAAACAAAGTAAAGAGTATCAGGCCGGGAATTGTATACCAGTTACTGAAAAGACCCAGGGTAAGGTTTGCCCCAAGCAGATCATTAAAATAGGGAAGAGTGACTTTAATAATAATAACTGAGAACAGTAGTGAGACAAGAGAGAGAATGAAGGATTCGGAAAGGAACTGGGTTATGAGCATCCCCCTTGTCGATCCTGCGATTTTTTTAATCCCGACCTCTTTGGCTCGCCGCGATGCCTGGGCAGTTGACAGATTCATGAAATTAACTGCCGCAATCAGTACAATAAGTATTGCAACGCTCCCGAAAATGATAAGATACTTAGGGTCGCTGGCATCTTTAAATTGCTGCTGTATCGACGGATCAAGGTGAATATCTTTAAGGTTCTGGAGAAAAAACCTGTACTTGTTTCCCTGCGCATTGAAATCGTCGATGCTTATACCCATGTATTGCTGAATTTCCGGACCCACATATTTTAGGAGCATACCGGGAATTTTCTCATCAACAGCCTTATAATTTACATTTGGCTTTAAAAGGAAGTATGTACTAAAGCTGTTGCTGAGCCAGGTCGGGTCATTGGATCTCCGGTTGGTCATAAAAGATGAGATCATGTTCGCTTCAAAATGAGAGTTGCCCGGAACATCGCCCATAACACCGGAAATGGTGTATCTTACTGTGTCAGATCCAATTTTAATTGTCTTGTCGATCGGGTTTTCATCCCCGAATATCTTTTTTGCCGTTGATTCTGATAATACCACTTTCCTGGGTTCATTCAGAAGATTTGCAGGATCACCTTTAAGTACCGGAATCGAGAAAAAATTAAAAAATGAAGAATCAGCTTCAATCAGATGTTCTTCAGTAAATACCTGATCATTATACTCAATAACAGTTGGTCCTCTTCCCGTCATTCTTAGAAAATCCTCAATCTCGGGAAACTCCCTGAGCATTGTCGGTCCCATAACCGCTGCAGAAGTTGCAATTGTAACTTCCTGTCCCCCGATCTTACCATTCAGGATAGCCCTGTATATCCTTTCCTTTTTAGTGTTATACTTATCGAAGCTTGCTTCGTTAATTACAAAGAGTGCAATCAGAAGGCTGCAGGCTATGCCTATTGAGAGCCCCAGAATATTTATTATTACATAGGTACGTTGTCTTTTAAAAGCGCGGACGCTGTACTTGAGCAGGTTGTCAAACATTTTGATCAGGTATTTGATTAATAAATATTTTACTAATTATCTGTGTTCAGGGGTAATAAATTTAGTCTAAAGACGAA
>Ga0105103_10001523_pt1 | contig 12683 bp, 6 predicted proteins | sample PPLLaktember2015_2_FD_79107 | JGI IMG/M metagenome (GOLD analysis project Ga0105103, IMG submission 79107) | Freshwater sediment microbial communities from Prairie Pothole Lake near Jamestown, North Dakota, USA - PPLs Lake P7 Core (6) Depth... | ecosystem: Environmental > Aquatic > Freshwater >...
CACCTGGCGCTTTGTGCCGCCTGCCCCGACGGCGTGGCGCTGCGCACGCGCTGGCTGTCCTCGGACGGCGAGTTCAGCCTCGAGCCCTGCAACGATGCGTCCGCGGTGCTGCGCAACCTGCTGGCGCTGTACCGCCAAGGCCTGCGCGAGCCGCTGCACTTCTACCCGCGGTCGGGCTGGGAGTTCCAGCGCAAGGGATCGGGCGCGGCGCGCGCGGCCTGGCAAACCGCCCGAGGCCATTCCGAAGGCGACGACCCGGCCTATCGGCTGGCGCTGCGGGGCGTCGACACCCCGCTCGACGCGCGCTTCGAGGCATTGGCCCGCGCGGTCTATGCGCCATTGCAGGCGCTGCTGCGAGACGAGCGCGCATGAGCACGTCGGGCCGCCCCATGTGCGAATACTCCCGCTTGGCGCGACAGGCCGAAGGCCGAAGGGTGCTCCAGTGAGCACACCCGCCTTCGACATCTACGGCTGCCCGCTGCAGGGCACGCAGCTGATCGAAGCCTCGGCCGGCACCGGCAAGACCTGGACGCTTTGCGGCCTGGTCCTGCGGCTGCTGCTGGAGCGCTCACTGCCGGTGGCCGAGATCCTGGTGGTCACCTTCACCAATGCCGCCACCGCCGAACTGCGCGAACGCATCCGTGCGCGCATCGCCGAAACCCTGGCCCGACTGCGCGGCACCGGGCCGCAGCCAACCGATCCCTTCGTGGACACGCTGCTGCAGCAGTTGCGCGACCGGCATGGGCTGCACGACGAAGACATGGCCACGCGCCTGGACCTGGCGCTGCAGGGCTTCGACGAGGCCGCGATCCTGACGATCCACGGCTTCTGCCAGCGCGCGCTGGCCGAAGCGCCGTTCAGCACCGGCATGCCGACGCAGCTGACGCTGCTCGACGACGACAGCGAGCTGCGCATGCAGGTGGTGCACGATTTCTGGCGGCGCCGCATCGCCGACCCATCGCTGTCGCCGGCGCTGGCCACCTACCTGCTGGACCGCCACGACACACCCGAAAGCCTGCTCGTGCTGCTGCAGCGGCGCCTGGGCAAGCCGATGTCGCGCTGGCTCTGGCCCGCGGCCGACGCTGCGTCCACCGAGTTGCCCGACCCGGACCCCCACGACGCCGCCTTCGCCGCGGCGCGCGCGCTGTGGCGGGCGCAGCGCGAGGCCATCGTCGCCCTGGTGCACGAGGCCCAGCCGCGGCTGAATCAGAACACACATTCGACCAAGGCCTTGGAGCTTTCCATCCGCTCTTGGGATACGCTGCTTTCCGCAATCGTCGCCCCCGATAGCCTGGACCCGGAGCAGAAGCTGGACCTGCTGGGCACCACACGGCTGCGCGCCAGGAAGAAGGAGCCACCGGTCCAGGAACATGCCTTCTTCCAGCATGCGCAACAGCTGATCGACGCCTGTCAGGCCCGCGAACAGGTGCTCGCGCTGCAACGCCTGCAGCTGCTGCGCGAGCTGGTCGATCACGGTCCGGACACACTGCGCCGCGCCAAGCGCGAGCTGCGCGTGCTGGGTTTCGACGACATGCTGTTCAACCTGCACGCGTGGCTGACCGGTGCCGACGGCGCCGCGCTCGCCGCCACGCTGCGCCGTCGCTTCGGCGCCGCGCTGGTGGACGAATTCCAGGACACCGACCCGCTGCAGTACGCCATCTTCGAAGCCATTTACCGCGACACTGACGCGCCGCTGTTCCTGGTGGGCGACCCGAAGCAGGCGATCTACAGCTTCAGGCATGCGGACCTGCACACCTACCTGCGCGCGCGCGGCACTGCGCGGGCCGAGTACACGCTGGACGAGAACCAGCGATCCAGCCAGGCGCTGCTGCACTCGCTGAACGGCCTGTTCGGCGCCAACCCGAACGCCTTCATGCAGAACGGCCTGGACTACCGGCCGGTGCGCATGGGCGCCAAGCCGCGCCAGCCTCTGGTCGAAAGCCCGCAGCCCGCGCGGGCCGCGCTGCAGTTGTGGCAGCTGCCGCGCGACGGCGACGGCCAGCCGCTGCTGCGCGCCGAGGCGATGCGCTTGTCCTGCGAAGCCGTCGCGGGCGAGATATCGCGGCTGCTCGGCTCGGCCCGCGACGGCGACGCCCGGCTCGGCGATCGGCCGCTGGCCGCCGGCGACATCGCGGTGCTGGTGCGCAGCCATGCGCAAGGCGCGGCGATGCGGCGGGCGCTGTCGGCCATGGGCGTGGGCAGTGTCGAGCTGTCGCAGGCCAGCATCTTCGACAGCGCCGACGCGGCCGACGTGGAGCGGCTGCTGGCCGCGATGCTGGAGCCGCAGCGCGAGCCGCTGCTGCGCGCCGCGCTGGCCACCGAGGCGATGGGTTGCGATGCGGCGGCACTGCAGGCGCTGGCCGAGGACGAGGCCGCGTGGCTGGATTGCATCGGCCGCTTCGCCGCGTACCGTCACAGCTGGCTGACGCGCGGCGTCGGCCGCATGCTGCGCGAATGGATGCGCGGCGAAGGCGTCAGCCGCCGCCTGCTGCAGCGGCCCGACGGCGAGCGCCGGCTGACCAACCTGATGCATCTGGCCGAGTTACTGCACGCGGCCGCGGCCAGCCACACCGGGCCCGAAGCGCTGCTGCGCTGGCTGCGCGAGCAGCGCGGCCGCGCGCGGCGCGACGATGCGTCGCAGCTGCGGCTGGAATCGGACCGCAACCTGGTACAGGTGGTGACGATCCACCGATCCAAGGGGCTGGAATACCCACTGGTCTTCTGCCCGATGCTTTGGGACGGGCATGCGCGCAGCGAAAGCCAGGGCGAAGGCCTGGAGTACCACGAAGACGGTCAGGCGGTGGTCGACATGCGCGCGCTCGACAAGGAGCTCACGAAAGGGATCAAGGCGCTACAGACGCTGGACGCCGCAGCCGAGACGATGCGCCTGATCTACGTGGCGCTGACGCGCGCGGTGCACCGCTGCACCGTGATCGTCGGCCCGTACCTGACCCGGCACGGCAAGAACCTGAGCCCTGTGCAAAGCAGCCGTGCGCGCCTCAACTGGCTGGTGGCTGGCGAAGGCCTGTCGCCGCGCGACTGGCTGCAGAACAGGCTGACGCCGGAGCAGATCGAGACGGCCTGGTCGACGCTGGCACAGCGCCATGCGCCGCAGATCGGGCTGGCGCCGCTGCCTGTTGGCGGCGCAGTGGTGCTCGCCCCGGAGCACGCCGCCGCGCAGCGGCTGGCCGCATTGAGACTGCCGCGGCCGCTGCCGGCCCCGTGGTGGATCGGCAGCTACAGCAGCCTGGCGCATGGTGCGCGCCACGAGGACGCTGCCTTGGACCACGACCTGCGCGCGCAGCCGGCACCGGGCGATCCCAGCGGTTCGGCAGCGCCGGCCGACGCCGACGATATCCTGCGCTTCCCGCGCGGCGCAGTGGCCGGCGAGTGCCTGCATGCGGTGTTCGAGCGCATCGACTTCACCGATCCGGCCGGCTGGCCCGCGGCTGTCGATGCCGTGCTGCGGCGCTTCGCACCCGCCTTGCCCGCGGACGACAGCCGAGCGCTCTGGCCGCGCATGCTGCTGCGCATGCTGCACGACGTGCTGCACGCCCCCATGCCTGGCGCACTGCGCCTGGCGCAGGTGCCGCCCGCGCGCAAGCTCGTCGAACTGGAGTTCCACCTGCCGTCGCGTCGACTCGTGGCGGCCGAGCTGGTGCGCACGCTGCGTCAGCACGGGCAGACCATCCCGGCGCTGCAGTTCGGCACGCTGAGCGGCTACCTGCGCGGCTTCATCGACCTGGTGTTCGAGCAGGACGGCCGTTACTACCTGCTGGACTGGAAGTCCAACCACCTGGGCGACTTGCCGCAGGACTATGCCGGCGACGCGCTGCAACGCACGATGGCGCAGCACGGCTACCAGTTGCAGGCGCTGCTGTACGCGCTGGCGCTGCACCGCCATCTGGGGCAGCGGCTGGCCGACTACCGCTTCGAGCAGCACTTCGGCGGCGTGCTGTACCTGTTCGTGCGCGGTGTGCGACCGGCCTGGACGCTGGCCGACGGCACGGTCGCCGGCGTGCATGCTCAGCGGCCGACGCTGCAGCTGCTGGACGCGCTGTCGGCACTGTTCGACGCTGAGCAGGTGCGGCCATGATCGACGCCTCGATGCACAGCGATGCCCAGCAGGCACTGGCCGAGGGCTTCGCTTCGCAGATCACGGCGTGGGCGCAGCACCACGGCGCGGACGAGGTCGCCGTGCAGTTGGCGCGGCAGGCCGCCAGGGCGTTGAGTCTGGCCACCGGCAACGGCCACGTGTGCCTTCGCCTGGCCGACCTGCAGGCGCTGCCGAGCGAGCACGCCTCGACGCCGGCTGCGCTGCGCCGCGGGCTGCTGGACAGCGGCGTGGTCGGCACGCCGCAAGAACCGATGGCCCGACCGATGATCCTGGACGCCCAGGGGCGGCTCTACCTGCACCGCGATTTCGACCACGAGCGCCGGCTCGCGCAGCGTCTGGTGCGTGCCGCAGCCGCACCCGCGGCCGCCGTGGACGCTGCAGCGCGCGGACAGCTCGACGCACTGTTCGGTGCCGGCAGCGGCCACGCCGACTGGCAGAAGCTGGCCGCGGCGCTGGCCCTGCGCCGGCGGCTGGTGGTCGTCAGCGGCGGCCCCGGCACCGGCAAGACGACGACCGTGGTCAACCTGCTGGCCTGCCTGCTCACCCAGCAGCCGCAGGCGCGTATCGCGCTGGCAGCGCCGACCGGCAAGGCTGCGGCACGCATGAGCGAGGCGCTGCGCGAGCGTGCGGCGCATCTGCCGGCGGCCTTGCGCGAGCGCCTGCCGGTGCAGGCCACCACCGTGCACCGCCTGCTGGGTGCCCACCCCGGCGGCTTCCGTCACGATTCGGCCCGGCCGTTGGCCATCGACGTGCTGGTGGTCGACGAGGCCTCGATGCTGGACCTGGCACTGGCCAGGCGGCTGCTCGATGCCATGCCCGACAGCGCGCGGTTGGTGCTGCTGGGCGACAAGGACCAGTTGGCGGCCGTGGAGTCCGGTGCGGTGTTCGCCGAGTTGAGCGCCGACCCGACGCTCGGGCCCGAATGCATCGCCGCGTTGGCCGCACTGTGCGGCCTGCCCACCGGGGCCATAGTGCCGGCGGCGCCGGTGGAGCCCAGCCCGCTGCACGACTCGGTGGTCTGGCTGTCGCACAACTTCCGCTTCGGCGCCGATTCGGCCATCGGTCGTGCGGCCGAGCACATCCGCCATGGCCGCTCGGCCGAACTGCTGGCCCGGTTGCGCGAATCGGCCGACCCGTCGGTGCAGTGGCTCGACGACGGCGGCACCACGCCGTCTGCGGCCACGCTGCAGTGGCTGTTGCACGGCTATGCGCCCTACTTCGAGGCGCTGCGCCGCGGCGTCGGCGACGTGGCCTCGGTCACGCGCGCCTTCGAGCGCTTTCGCGTGCTGTGCGCGTTGCGCGAGGGCCCGCGTGGCGTGGTGGCCATCAACCATTGGTTATCGGAACACGCGCGTGCCGCGCTGGGCGGCGGCAGCTTGTCCACATCGCCCTGGTACCCGGGCCGGCCGGTGATGGTGCTGCGCAACGACCCGCTGCTGAAACTGTTCAATGGCGACATCGGCATCGCGCTGCCCGGCGACAACGGCGAGCTGCAGGTGCACTTTGCCGACGCTAGCGGGGGATTTCGCGCGCTACCCGTGCTGCGCCTGCCGGCGCACGAGACGGCCTATGCAATGACAGTGCACAAGGCGCAGGGTTCGGAGTTCGATGAGTTGATGGTACTGCTGCCGGCGCAGCGCAGCCGCGTGCTGACTCGCGAACTGCTCTACACGGCGCTGACGCGGGCCAGGCAGCGCATCGTGTTGGCGGCCGGTGCGGCGGTGGTGGCTGCGGCCGTGGAATCCCCGACCGAGCGTCAGTCGGGGCTGCTGGCACGGCTGTGCGACGCGGCCTCGAGTGCGGCATAGGCACGAAACCATCGCCTGCATCGATCCATCGCACTCAAGCGCCAGGCTGCGCCAGCCGACCGGTGCTCTGCCCGTCGAGGTATTGCGGTTCAAGCTGCACTTGGCGGAGTGCTCAAGTCGCGCCATGGCGCGGCCGAAAAGCGATGGACGAGCATGCCGGGACTGTCCGGCCTGATTCACTGAGAGGGTACGTCGATGTCAGCCTCGCTGCAGAGCGCGAGCCCGGTGAGCGCCATGCCGATGCAGACCTCGGCGGGAGGAAACGGCTTTTTCGCCCACCACGGCGTCTGGGCGCCGGGCGTTCGACTGTTCCGCCGCCTGGGCTTCACCGCCAAGGCGGTGATCATTTCGCTGGCCTTCATGCTGCCGATGCTGGGCCTGCTGGGCTGGACCCTGAAAAACCAGGCCGACCAGTCGCTGCAGGCACGACGCGATGCGTTGCGCCAGCAGGTTGAGCTCGCGCACGGCCTGCTCGGCTGGGCCCATGCACAGGAAATCCAGGGCCGTCTGCCGCGCGCCCAGGCGCAACAGCTGGCGCTGCAGGCGCTGCGGCCTCTGCGCCACGACGGCGACCAGCGTTTCTGGGTGCAGGATCTGGAACCACGATTGCTGATGCATGCCGGCCGACCCGAGCTGGAAGGCCAGTCGCTTAAGGACTGGAAGCTTGCCGGAGGCCTTGTCGTGTTCAGCCAGGCCGCGGCCAGGGTGCGCGCCGACGGCAAGGGATTCCTCGACAAGGCCGACACGGGGCCGGGCCGAGCGCCGAGCGTGTCGCAGCAGTCCTATGTAATGGGCTTCGAGCCCTGGGGCTGGGTGGTCGGCTCCAGCTTTCCCCACAGCGACCCGCACCAGGCCCGCTGGAATGACCTGGCCTGGATCGGCGGCGTCGTCGCTCTGGCGATGCTGGCTTCGGGCTACCTGTTCCTGAGCTTCTATCGCGTGATGGACGGCGGACTGCGCGAGACGCGGCGACACATGCGTGCGATAAGCGAAGGCGACCTGACCACATCGCCACGAGCCTGGGGTAAGGACGAAAGTGCGCAGCTGATGCAGGAGCTTAGCCGCATGCAGGCCTCGTTGCGGGGCATGGTACGCAGCGTGCGCCGGTCCAGCGACGGCATCGTGCAGGCCAGCGACGAGGTGGCCGGCGGCGCGGACGACCTGGCGGCGCGCACCGAACATGCCGCCGCGGCCCTGGAGCAGTCGGCCATGGCGATGGAGCAGATTGCCGTCAAGGTGAACAGCGGCGTCAGCCACACCGAAGAGGCCTCTCGCGTCGCCCGCCACAACGCAGGAATCGCCGAAGACGGCGGCCGCGTGATGCGCGAGGTGGTGGACACGATGGAAGGCATCAGCACCGCGTCGGCACGCATCGGCGAGATCATCGGCACCATCGACGGCATCGCCTTCCAGACCAACATCCTGGCGCTGAATGCCGCGGTCGAGGCGTCCCGTGCCGGCGAACAAGGGCGCGGCTTCGCGGTGGTGGCCAACGAGGTGCGCATGCTGGCCCAGCGCAGCGCCGAAGCCGCCAAGGAGATCAAGGCGCTGATCGGTTGCAGCGTGCAGCAGGTGCAGGCCGGTACGGTGGTCGTGCGCAAGGCCGGCACCGCAATGCACGAGATCGTCGCCGCGTCCCAGCGCGTCAGCGAACTGCTTGGCGAGGTGGCGGCCGGAGCGCGCGAGCAGAGCCAGGGCATCGGCCAGGTCGGCCAGGCCGTGACCAAGCTGGACCGGGTGACACAGGAAAATGCCTCGCTGGTGGAGCGAACCGCCTGCGCGGCGTCCGACATGCGGGAACTGGCGCGCCAGCTGTCCGACGAAGTGGCGCGCTACCGGATGCCGCGGGACGCAACCTGAGCGGTGTCCCGAAGGGCCGAGGGGCCGGCTGCGGCTATGCTGCACGCCACCTGAGCACTCGAATCGGATTCGCGCATGAAGCACCCGGCACCCACCCATGCGGTGGACATGCTCATCGTCGGAGCCGGCTTCGCCGGCCTGTACATGCTGCACAAGGCACGCAGCATGGGACTGGACGCGCTGGTGCTGGAGGCCGCACCCGGCGTCGGCGGCACCTGGTATCACAACCGCTACCCCGGGGCGCGGGTGGACATCCAGAGCATGGAGTACTCGTTCTCCTTCGACGAGGCGCTGCAACAGCAGTGGCGCTGGAGCGAGCGCTATGCGCCGCAGCCCGAACTGCTGCGCTACGCCAACCATGTGGCCGACCGCTTCGGCCTGCGCGATGGCATCCGCCTTTCCACGCGCATGGCCGGGGCGCACTTCGACGAACCCTCGCAGCGCTGGACTGTGCAGGCCGAGAGCGGAGAAAGCTGGAGCGCACGCTTCCTGGTCATGGCCAGTGGCCCGCTGTCGTCACCGAACCTGCCCGACTTTGCCGGCCTGAAGGACTTTGCCGGGCCGGTGTATCACACCGCCAACTGGCCACATGAGCCGGTCGACTTCAGCGCTCGGCGTGTCGCCGTGATCGGGACCGGATCGTCGGCGGTGCAGGCCATCCCGATCATCGCGCGCCAGGCCAGCGAGTTGACTGTGTTCCAGCGCACGGCGGCCTATGCCGCGCCGGCGCACAACGGCCCGCTGGACCGGGAGTTGGAAGCGCGCATCAAGGCCGACTACGCGGGCTTTCGCGCACGCAACCGCCGCATGCACGGCGGCTTCGGCTCATTGCTGCCGCCGAACCCGGTGTCGGCCCTGGCCGCATCGGCCGAAGAGCGCGAGGCAGCCTTCGAGCAGCGCTGGAAGATCGGCGGCTTCGCGATCCTGGGCACCTTCAACGACCTGCTGATGAACGAACAGTCCAACGCGCTGGTGGCGGAGTTCGTGCGCGGCAAGATCCGCGCGATCGTCAAGCATCCAGGCACAGCGCAACTGCTGTCGCCGACGCACACCATCGGCTGCAAGCGGCTGTGTGTGGACAGCGGCTACTACGACACCTTCAACCGGCCGAACGTGCGGCTGGTGGATATCAACCAAGCGCCGATCGAGCGCATCACGAGCAAGGGCCTGCGCACCGGCGGCCGTGAATTCGAGTTCGATGCACTGGTGCTGGCCACCGGCTTCGACGCAATGACCGGCACGATGATGCGGCTGGACCTGCGCGGCCGCGACGGCCTGCGCATCCAGGACAAGTGGCACGCCGGGCCGTTGAATTACCTGGGGCTGGGCATCGCCGGTTTCCCCAACCTGTTCAACATCGCCGGCCCGGGCAGCACCTCCGCCTTCACCAACGTCATCGTCGCCATCGAGCACCATGTCGACTGGATCGCCGACTGCATCGCCTACCTGGATGCCCACGGCCTGCACACCATCGAGGCCAGCGAGCAGGCCGAGGCGGCCTGGGCCGAACACGTCAATGCCGCAGCGCGACGTACCGTGTTCCTGAGCTGCAACTCGTGGTACCTAGGTGCCAACATCGAAGGCAAGCCGTGCATGTTCATGCCGCTGGCCGAAGGCTTCCCGCGCTATGCCGACCATTGCGCGCAGGTGGCGCGCGACGGCTACGTCGGCTTCGTGCTGCAGTAGTCAGCCGCCAGCGCGCTTGACGCGAAAGCCTTCGGCCTGCAGCAAGGCGACCAGGCGGTCGGCATGGTCACCCTGCACTTCGATCACGCCGTCCTTGTGCGTGCCGCCGGCGCCACAGGCGCTGCGCAGCCGCTTGCCCAACGCGGCCAATGCCGCGGCATCGAGTGGCAGGCCACGCACCAGAGTCACGGCCTTGCCGCCGCGGCCCTTGGTTTCGCGGCTGACGCGCACGATGCCGTCGCCGGCGGCAGGCCTGGGCGCGGCCTTGCAGACACACGCCGCCTGTGTGTGCCGGCAGACTGGGCACATGCGCCCGCTTTCGGTGGAATAGACCAGTCCCATGCGGCCCCGTACTGCACCAATACCACACAGGCCGCAAAGGCCCGTGTCAACTCCTGAACTGGCGCAGAGGTATCTGCCAAGCCTCGCACCAATGCTCGCCCTCTGCCCAATTGCAGACTCATTCTCCACCCGGTCCGCCAAAGCGTCTATAGCCCACCTTGGCGGCTGCCGCATCGATCGGCAGGCGGTGCGGAGTGAACGAAGCCGGCGATGAATTTCCGGTCGCCGTGGGTCGCTGAGGCTGATGCTCACCGCTGCCGACCGCCTTCGTGATCGTCTCGACGCCTTCGACCGGGGTGTCTGCCATCAAAAGCGCTTCCGCCGCGCTGGCATCGAAGCCACAAACCCGCGCCCGGGCGAAGATGGCGGCAAACTCAGGCCTGCGCTCGGTCGATTCGTTCGCCATCCGAGCCGCGGGTATGCGTTCATCGCGGCGTATCGCCTGCAGCGCCTCACCCTTCCCCAGCCGCTCGCAGATCTCCGCAGCGATGGCATCGGCGTACAGCGACGACTGGCTGCGCCACCGGGGCTCGACGTTCACCTTGCGGATGACGGCGGTCTGAGCGGCTGCTTCCCGACACGGTGCGGAGACTCGAAGCGGCTCAGACCGCGATCACAAAACCGTGGCGAGGCAAGCACCGAACAACGCCAGCGTCTGTATCAGAGCTGCGAGGCCGACAACGGGCTCCACTACCCGACCGTCAGTCGAGCGACCCCGTCATCACTTGCGTCGATTGCGTGACACAACGATGCCCACGACTGCAGCCAAGCCCACGAGCGCCCAGGTGCCGGGCTCAGGCAATTCGTTTGAAGGCGCCGCTGCAACTGCATGAGCAGAAACGGCGGTGAGCATCGATGCCATTGCGGCAACGGTAGCAATGAGTCCCGAACGAATTGACATGCAAGCTCCTAAAGAGGATCGACTTCTGTTCGTATAGTAAGCAATGCCCCCGCCTCAGCGATACCCCGCGTTCACGGGGCAGGTTGGCGGTCAGGTTCGGTGTGGTCTGGTCACTGCGCAGTTCGTTGAATAGTGGCCCGTTGACGTCAACCAGCAGCTCGACTACGAGGGGCCGCAAGATGCTTGAGTACCTCCACGAAAGCCTTGTCGTCGGCTCAGCCCGCGGGGCGACAGTCGCTCTATTGGACGCGGCTCCGCGCCGGCCGATTGCCGGGGCTGGCGTGGCTGGGCCATGAAGTCCGCAAGTTCGCTACTGCCGGAGCACGAGGGGCTGCGTCGTGCGGTCCAGTGGCTGGCCACGCAGAGGTCCTGGGACGCGAAGATCATCGAGGAGGCGAGCCGTCGGTTCGACCTGTCGCCGATAGACGAGGAATTCCTGCTGCGACACTTCTGCGATGCCAAGCACGGCAGCGGTGATCCAGTCGTTTAGCGACCGCACCGCAGCAGCTGTGCCAAGGCGGTCTCCCGTGGTCGACCATGAAGGAATCACCGCAGCAAGTGAATCGACGTCACAAGAGCGTCGACGAGATTGAACCTCGCCAGACTTGGTGGGTCTTTGTGTGGATCCCAACAGAGACGGGCCGATGAGGCCCGTTTTCGCTGGTGTATTGGCGGAGAGGGCTGCCCATCGCTTGGGGCTGGGCACTGCGCCGACTGCCCGACTCGGGGTTGCTATGCGCCATCGGCATCATGCGTGGCCACACGGCGGCGAACGACGGCGCCAATGGGGCCAGCCGCACCGCGCCCTGTAGGTCGGCTTCGCCGGGCTCTGCTGTGGCAAGCGCGGCAAGTCCGCAATCCCTGGGCGCCCCATGTTTGAGGAATATTCCCGCGCGCACCCCCCGAATGTGGGGTCGCAACTGCAGGGAAGCTGAATGACACTGCCGCTACCCAATCAGTTGGGACGAGGTGAAGACGGTGGCGTACATGATGGTTCTTGCACTGGTCCCGCTGATCACAGCGGTTGGCATTGGCGTCCTATGGGACCGGTGGACATCCGGGCCGGGCGGAAATCGACTCAATAGGGCAGCGTGAACTACCGCAGGGCGCACCACAAGCGGCATCGGCGCCGAGCTTGATCTGCACCGCCCCACAAGGCCCGCTTCGGCGGGCTCTTGCGTTGGTGCGCCACGCGCGCGCGAGGGCGCCACCTATCTGAGGCGTGCACCTGCTTGACACCTAGGGAAGTCCTTCTGGAAGGGGCTAGCCACTCCTAGCCGGCTGCCATCATTTCCCGTTTGATGGGTCTCTTGATGGGTTGAGCGCATCAAAGATCCGGTCTTCATAGGTGATGCTGGCGGAGAGGGTGTCTGTCAACCTCCCCGCGGTTATTGCCTCTCCGGCCGATTGTCTCCCAATCCGCCAGTCTGTCCGCCACTGCTTTGAATCTGGGCGCCTGAGTGCTCCTTGCCACTGGAACGCAGCATCCGTTACCAGGGAAAGAGTGGGGCCAGCGACCTCAGTAGCCACAACGTGGCTCCGCATCACTGACGACCCTGATCGATGATCGGCATCGTCTGTACAGGGCGAGGAAGGGCCGCTCGCGTTTCGGCGATCAAAGCAGTACCGTTCCGATCCACTTCACGCTTGCGAACCACTCGCCGCATGACTCAGCACGAAGCAGCGCAGGAGCGACGACCCCCAATGTCACGGGCCGCAATTGACAGCGCCGAACGCTCCCCGTGTTGCGGAGAACTTGACGCTGAAACCAATGACTTAAGAGCGACGGCCGAGACGGCGAAGAATGAGCATCGCCAGCAATATGGCACAGAGTGCGCCTAAGGGCGGCTCCGGTACGGAGTACTCAACTATGAAGCCGCGCATTCCCTCGAAGTCATACAGATCGTTCCAGGTGTTTGCAAAGTTGTAGTTGCCCTTGCCGTGGAACGATAGGTACATCTCGCTGGGG
>Ga0105103_10001525_pt1 | contig 12667 bp, 11 predicted proteins | sample PPLLaktember2015_2_FD_79107 | JGI IMG/M metagenome (GOLD analysis project Ga0105103, IMG submission 79107) | Freshwater sediment microbial communities from Prairie Pothole Lake near Jamestown, North Dakota, USA - PPLs Lake P7 Core (6) Depth... | ecosystem: Environmental > Aquatic > Freshwater >...
CACAGCGGGCCCACACACTCACTCCCGTTGAGAGGTCGGCAATGTCGCGAGACCCATTCCTGGAGCGTGTATGGAGATGACAGCGAAGCGGATGTTGATGGTCGTCGCCGCGGTGATTGCCGCGGGATGCGGCGGGGGCGACTCGACTCCCACCGCGCCAACGCCGACGGCGCCCGCCGTCACCGGGCTGTCGGTGACGGGGCTGGATGCGATCAGGACGAACTTCTACGCGAACTTCACCGCGCAGTCCACGATGTCTGATGGCTCGACGCAGACGGTCCAGCCGTCCTGGACCTCCTCCAACCCGGATGTCGCCAGCATCGCGGCCAATGGCGATGTCAGCGGTATCAGCAACGGGGCCGCGACCATCACGGCCACCTATCAGGGACGCTCCGCGTCGAGGTCGGTCCGCATCGTCTCCAATTTCGGCGGCACCTGGTCGGGCAGCTACCGCATCACCAAGTGCGATCAGTCGGCCGCATTCGCGGGCTGGTGTGTCGGGATCGGCGGGGTGGGAGCGGTGCTGCCCGTGGCGCTCTCGCTCACGCAGGGCGGCGCTGGACGCGATCAGATCACGGGCACCATTGCGCTCGGGACGATCACTGGCAACAGCTCGGGCAACGTCACCCACGACGGTCGGCTGATTCTCGGCGGCACGTTCACCAACGCCATCAGCGGCACGGTGTTCGTGGTCACCATCGGCGGGTGGGACACGCGACTGAGCGGCGCGTCGGGGATGGCCGGCGGCTGGTCGCAGAGCATTCGCGCCAACGGATTCCCTGGCAATGCCTACCAGGAGAACACCATCGCGTCCCTGACCCACACCTCGCAAGGGACGGGTGCGAGGCAGGAAGGCGAGCCCGAGCAGATTGTGACTCCGGTCGCCGGCGACTACGCCCTTCCCTGGACCGTGTTCTTCAATCAGATGCGCACCGGGCGCTGACCCACCATCGTGTGGCTGCGGGCCGGGTGACAGGCGCGACCTCGGCCCGCAGCCGTTCACTCGGCGTCGAACGCCTCTCGCTCGAAGGGATTGTCGAAGTACGCATTGCCGCCGCGCACCGCCGCCCACAGACCGGCCGCCAGGTAGGCCGGGACGAACAGCGGACCCCATCGCTCGTACTGCCTGACGTGCACGCGCTCGTGCGCACGGGTGCCCTCGTGCGATGCCTGGTCGCGCGCGAGGACGACGTGGCCGAGCGTGACGGCGGCGGCACCGCCGGGCAACGGAATCAGATGGCGAAGCGCCCAGCACAGCGAGGGGCTGTGCGCTTCGACGACGCCGTCGATCAGCGCGACCTGACCACGGCGGCAGGTGGCCAGGGCGATGACCAACCCGACGGCCGTGACCGGCGCCGCCCAGAGATGGCCGACCACGCGTGCGAGCCTGCGTCGCATGCCTCGATCATACGAGTTCGCGCCGTCGCCGAGCCAGCGGCTCAGCTGCCGTCGCGGGTGCGTGATCGTGCTTCCTCTGTGTTCGCGTTAGGTGCGACACTCGATCCACGTGAACTGGAAGGCCATCCCGACCCGGATAGCTGGTCTCCTGCGCACCGACGCGGGGCGGGGCAGGTTGCTGCTCTACGCGTTCATCGTGGTGGTCAGCATCGCCACGGCCTGGCTGGCGAAACAAGGCTACTCCGTTCACAAGCTCACCCGCGGCGTCGGCGACACGTGGTTTCACACCGCTGACGGCCGACAGTGGTTCCGGCTCGACGAGCAGCGGCGCGACGTGCCGATCGCGGCGATCTCGCCGCACCTCCAGAACGCCTTCGTGGCCGTCGAGGATCACCGGTTCTTCGTCCACCCCGGTGTTGATCCGATCGGCCTCGCGCGAGCGGTGTTTCGCAACGTCCGCGAGCCTGGGACGGTGGAAGGCGGCAGCACCATCACGCAACAGCTCGCCCGCACGCTCTTCCTCTCCAATCGGAAGAGCTATGGCCGCAAGGCCCGCGAGGCCGTGTTGGCGGTGCTGATCGAGGCCCAGCTCACCAAGCAGGAGATCCTGGAGCTCTACCTCAATCGCATCTTTCTGGGCGCCGGCATCTACGGCGTCGAAGCGATGTCTCAGCGCGTGTTCGGCAAGCCCGCCAGGAACCTCTCGCTGGCGGAGAGCGCGTTGATTGCCGGCCTCGCCCGGGCACCGGCTGCGCTGTCGCCGTGGTCCAATCTCGACCGGGCGATCGAGCGAAGCCACGTCGTGCTGGCACGGATGCATGATGGCGGGTTCATCACCGAGGATGAGGCGCAGGGAGCGAGGCGGGCGAAGCTCCGCGTGCGGCCCTATCGCAGTGACAGCGATGGGCGGCACGGCTACGCGAAGGCCTACCTGCGGCAGCGGTTCCGGGACGAGTTCGGCGGCGATCATCCACCCGACTGGCGGGTCGAGACGACGTTCGTCGCGGCGCTCCAGGATGCGGCCGAGAGCGCGGTCGAGAATGGTCTGAAGCGCACGGGCAAGCCGGCGCTGCAGGCGGCGCTGGTGGCGATGGACCCCGCCACCGGCAACGTGCTGGCGATGGTGGGTGGACGCGATTATCAACGCTCGGCATTCAACCGCGCGAGCCGCAGCCGGCGTCAGCCCGGGTCCGCCTTCAAGCCCTTCGTCTTCGCGGCGGCTCTCGAGCACGGCATGTCGCCGGTCTCGATCCTGCGTGGGCTCAACCGCATCCAGCCCCAGGGACCGGACGAGTGGACGCCGCGCAATGTGCGTGACGATGCGCCGGACGAACTGACGCTGCGGGCGGCCCTGCTCGAATCGAACAACCGGGCGGCCAGCCTCTTGCAGCAGCAGGTGGGGACCGGACGCGTGCTGCGGATGGCGTCGCGCGCGGGCCTCGAGGACTTGCCGGACGTCCCGTCGCTGGCGCTCGGCACCGGATTGGTCACGCCGCTGGCGATGACCGCCGCCTTCGCGGTGTTCCCCAACGGCGGCTTCGCGGTGCGGCCCCGCGACATCACGCGCGTGCGCGATGCCGACGGCGGAACGGCACTGCAGCAGGCCGTCGACCTCGAGCGGGCACTGTCGCCGGAAGTGGCGTTCCAGATGGTCTCGATTCTGGGCGACGTCATCGATCGCGGGACCGGTGCGCCAGCGCGGCGCCTCGGTGTGCGCTTCCCGGCCGGCGGCAAGACGGGATCGACGAACGACTTCAAGGACGCGTGGTTCGTCGGGTTCTCGTCGTCGGTGGTCGTCGCCGTCTGGGTGGGGTTCGATCAGCCCGAGACGATCGGCAAGGAGGCGTACGGCGCGCGCTATGCGTTACCGATCTGGGCGGACTTCATGCAGCGCGCGGCACGGGTGCGTCCGCCGGGCGCGTTCGAGCGCCCCGCGGGGCTGCAGGACGAGACGCTGTGCGCGATCAGCTATCTCAAACCGGTGGATGGCTGTCCCGTCTACTCGGAGTTCTTCAAGGAAGGCGACCAGATTCCGGACCGGTTGTGCACGTTGCACCGCGGCTCCATTCGCCAGCGTGTGACCCGCACCATCGAGGGCTGGTTCGCCGAGGCGGGCCGCCGGATTCGCGGAATCTTCCGCTGACCCGAGTTGGCGGCCCGCACTGGGAGGCGCCATGCCGATGACGGCTACGGAGTCCTGGGCCGGGCCTTGTTCTGCTTCCGCTGCTCCTCCTCCTTGAGCTTCTTGTCGTGCTGCTTGTTGGTCTTTTCCTTGTCTTTCTTGCCGCCCTTGTCGCCCATGTCGTTCGGCTCCATTGTTGCCAGGCCTTGTTTTGCGCGCTGGCCTGGCTCGTGACGGAGATTACCACCTTCGGGTTGTTCATAGTGCCTCCTGGGAGATGGGTGACGGGGCCGTGGCGCGCGGCCGCCGGCGTCCGGGCAGCAGCATCGGCACGGTCTGCCGATAGTCTTCGTAGGCCGCACCGTGCTCGGCGACGAGATCGCGCTCCTCGAACCGAATCGCCAGCACGATGTAAGCGGTCGTGGCGAGGGCGAACACCAGGTGCGCCAGCGTCATCGTCGGCGTCATCCAGAAGGCGAGGAGGAAGCCGAAATAGAGCGGATGGCGGACGAACCGGTATGGCAACGGTGTCCGGAACGTGACGCGGGTGTACGGCTTGCCGACGAGGGGCAGCCACACCTGCCGGAGGCCGAACAGGTCGAAATGGTTGATGAGGAACGTCACCGTCAGGACGGTGGCCCAGCCGGCGGCGAACAACGTCCACAGCACGGCGCGGGCGGCGGTGTTCTCGACTGACCAGATCTGGATCCCGATCGGGCGCCACTGCCAGAACAGCAACAGCAGTGCCAGGCTGGCGCAGAGCACGTAGGTGGAGCGCTCGATGGCCCACGGGACAATCTGCGTCCAGCGTTCCTTGAACCATCGTCGCGCCATCACGCTGTGCTGAACGGCGAAGATGGTCAGGAGCGCGCAGTCGATGGCCAGCGCCTCGGGCAGGGATGTGCCGAGCGGCCCGTCGAGGCGGCTGGGGACGGCGAAGCCGCCGACAAACGCGATCGCGTAGAGGAACGTCGCGAGGAAGATCAGATACGACGAGACGCCGTAGGCGAAGAACATCAGACGTTTGGGCACGGGCTGTCCTCCTGTGATGCGTCGAGGATGCGCCGGCGGCGGCGCGCTCGCCATCGGCGCTTTGTCCCGGTTGGCCTACGATGGCGGGCGTGGATGTGAGACAAATGTCCCGGACAGGGAGCTCGACCGGTGCCATGAAGATTCGCCAGCATGTCCGCTACGTGACCGCCTCGGATGGCACGCGCCTGGCGTGGGCGGAATCGGGCGCTGCGGGGCCGGTCGTGGTCAAGGCCGCCAACTGGCTCACGCACCTCGAGTACGAGTGGGAGAGTCCGGTCTGGAAGCATTGGATCCAGTTCTTCTCCGCCAGCTCCCGCTTCGTGCGCTACGACGAGCGGGGATGCGGCATGAGCGAATGGCACGGGGGCGGCGCCTTGTCACTCGATCAGTGGGCCGCCGACCTGCATACGATCGTCGAGGCCGCGCAGCCCACGGGACCGGTGACCCTGCTGGGCATCTCGCAGGGAGCGTCGACCTGCATTCACTACGCGATTCAGCACCCGGAGCGAGTGGCCGGGCTGATCCTCTATGGCGGCTACGCGCATGGCTTCCTCAAGCGCGCGCCGGGCACCGAGGTGGCGCACCGCGCCATGATCGACCTGGCGCGGGTGGCGTGGGGCAAGGACAACCCGACCTTTCGCCAGGTCTTCACGTCGCGCTTCATTCCCGGCGGCACCCAGGAGCAGCTGGAATGGTTCAACGACCTCTGCCTGAAGACGACGTCCGGCGAGATCGTCGCCAGCCTGCTCGAAGCGCGCGCCACGGTCGACGTCGCGGACTCGCTGAGCCAGGTGCGCGCGCCCACACTCGTCCTGCATGCCCGCAACGATGAAGTGATCCCGATTGCCGAGGGACGGCTCCTCGCGAGCGGCATCCCGGGAGCCGAGTTCGTCGAGCTCGACTCGCGCAATCACATCCTGCTCGAGCACGAGCCGGCCTGGCAGCGGTTCCGTGAGGCGGTGCTCTCGTTCCTGCACCAGGAGGACGCGGCCTCGGATCCGGCGTTCGACGCCCTCTCGCCGCGGGAGCGGCAGGTGCTGGCGCTGATGGCCGACGGCTTGAGCAACACCGATATCGCCGAGCGCCTGCAGATCAGCGAAAAAACGGTCCGCAATCACGCCTCGAACCTCTTCGACAAGCTCGGCGTGTGGTCCCGCGCGCAGGCGATCGTGTTCGCGCGCGACCACGGCTTCAGCGGCTGATCGCCCTTCGGCTCATTCGTGTCTCGGCACACCCACCCAACGCCACAGCAGCACCGCCGCCAGCAGCGCGCAACCGGCCGAGCAGGCGAATGCCGCCAGCGGAGAGGCGATGTCGTAGATCCAGCCGAAGATCACCGAGGCCGGTAACAGCGCCGCGCCCGCGGTGAGGTTGAACCAGCCGAAGGCCGTGCCGCGGCGTGCCGCGGGCGCGAGGTCGGCGACCAGCGCCTTCTCCACGCCCTCCGTGGCCGCCATGAACACGCCGTAGAACCCGAACAGCGCGAAGAGCCAGGGCCCGCCGCGATCGATCGTGCCGAGGCCCAGGTAGAACAGGCCATAGGCCAGGTAGCCGCCGACCAGCAACCGCACGCGCCCCACTCGATCGGACAACCCCGAGAGCGGCGTGGAGAACACCATGGCCACCGCCGATACGGCGGCCCACAACAAGGGCACCTGCGCGTCCGGCACCCCGAGCCCCCGCGCGCGCAGCAGCAGGAACATGTTGGACGAGTTACCCAGCGTGAACAGCGCCACGATGATGAGATAGCGGTGGAAGGCGGGGGGCAGATCCCGCAGCCGCCAGTCGAACGGCTTGTGCGGCACGGGTGTCGGCGCCGGCTCGCGGATGAAGAAGGCCAGGGCCAGGCACAACGCGCCGGGGATGGCCGACCACAGGAAGATGTCGCGGAGCGGCAGCTGCCACGCGAGCAGCAGGGACGCGGTCAGCGGGCCGATCACCGCTCCGGCGTTGTCCATGGCTCGATGGAGCCCGAACGCGAGACCGCGGTGTTCCGCGCCGACGCTGGCGGCGAGCAGCGCATCGCGAGGGGAACTGCGCAGGCCCTTGCCGACGCGGTCCGCCACCCGGATCGCCAGCAGCCACGGCCAGCTGCCGGCGAAGGCCATCAGCGGACGGCCAAGCCCCGCCAGCCCATAGCCGACAATGACCCAGGGGCGCGCCCGGCGCGTGCGGTCGACGATGACGCCGGAGAAGAGCTTGAGCAGGCTCGAGGTGGCTTCGGCAAGGCCCTCGATCAGGCCCAACGCCCGCGGCCCCGCCATGAGAACAGACGACAGGTAGAGCGGGATCAGCGGATACATCATCTCGCTGGCGCTGTCGTTGACCAGGCTGATCAGCCCGATCAACCAGACGGTGCGGGGCAAGGCGCGGAGGGCCGTGAGCATGGGAGTCAGGCGCCGTCGGACGCGGGTCGGGACGCCATCGAAGGGATGGTCTCACACCAGGCCGAGCGCCGCGCCTGAACCGATCGCGGTTGGCCGGAGCGCCCGGCGAATCGAGTAGAGTTCGAACGTCAGGAACACTGAAGGGGGAAGCATGCGCTATTTGACGTCGTTCGTGGTGATGGGGGTGTTGGCGTCGGCGGCCGTGGCATCGGCGCAGCCGCCGGGCAGGCAGCGTCCGCCGATGACGCCGGAGCAGGCCGCAGCCGCGGCCGCGCGTCGGCAGGTGGAGATGAACGCGCCGCGTCCCATTCCGGCGATGGACAGCGTGTGGATGGAGGAGCTCACCTGGATGGAGGTGCGCGATGCCATCAAGGGCGGCAAGACCACCGCGCTCATCCTGACCGGCGGCGTCGAATCGAACGGTCCGCACCTCGCCACCGGCAAGCACAACTACGTGCTGAAGGTGATGGGCGAGGCCATCGCCCGCAAGCTCGGCAACGCGCTGGTGGCGCCCATCGTGACGCTGGAACCCGGACGCCCCGACTCGGACCGCGTCGCCCCCGGCAGCGTCTTCCTCTCGCCCGAGACCTACGAGGCGGTGCTCACCGACATGGCGCTCAGCCTCAAGTCGATGGGCTTCACGAACGTCATCATGATGGGGGATAGCGGCGGCAACCAGACCGGCATGAAGAACGTGGCGACGAAGCTCACCGCGCGCTTCAGCGGCACGCCGGCGCGCTTCTTCTTCATTCCGGAGTACTACGACTACCCGTCGGTGCGCAAGTTCGTGCAGGCCAACGGCGTCCCCGAGAAGATGGAGTTCGAGGCGAGCTCCGGCTCCGACAACATTCACGAGGAATACAGCATCGACGCAATCATGATGCTGCACGATCCGAAGACCGTGCGCCTCGAGGAGCGGAAGAAGGCGGGCAAGACCACCATCAACGGCGCCGACCTGATGCCGCTGGACAAGACCCTCGCCATGGCGAAGCGCATCGTCGATCTGCGCACGCAGCTGACCGTGGACGCCATCACCAAGGCGATGGGCACGGCGAAGACCAGTCAACGCTGAGGCGACCTGGTCGCATGCGCCGTTCATTCCGCGGTCGAACCTGCTGGCGGGCGGTCACGCGAACCGTGTTCGCGTGGCTGGCCCTGTCCTGGGCGTTGCCGGACAGCGCGTTCGCGCAACGAGAGCTGCATTGGAGCAGCCTCGAGGTCACGGCGCACCTGGATGCCAGCGGCACGTTGCACGTCACGGAAGCGCAGACCATCGTCTTCACCGGTGACTGGAACGGCGGCGAGCGCACGTTCAACATCCGCCCGCGCCAACAGCTCACGCTGGAGGGGATCTCGCGCGGCGGCCAGGGTGGGCTGCAGGCCCTGTCCGAGGACTCCAGCCTGGACGATGTCGACGAGTATGGATTGAGCGACGGGCAGACGCTTCGGTGGCGCAGCCGGCTGGCATCCGACCCGCCGTTCAACGCCACACCCATCCGCTACGAGCTTCGTTACTCGCTGTCCGGCATCGTGCTGAAGGACGGCGACGAGTACTGGATCGACCACGACTTCGCGTTCCCCGATCGCGCCGGTCCGATCGAACGCTTCGAATTGCACCTGACGCTCGATCCCGCGTGGCAGCCGCTGTCCGAGATGCGCCCGGTCTACACAGCCGGCCCGCTGGCGCCCGGGACCAGTTTCGTGCTCGAGGTCCCGCTGCGCTACGCTGGCGCCGGCGCCCCGGCCGTGCTCGATCTGACGCGGCCGCCCGAGGTGGTCCGCGGCGTGCAGATCATCCTCGGGGCGACGGTGTTGGCGGCGCTGTGGTTCTGGGTGCGCGAGCAGCGCCTCGGCCGCTTCGCGCCGCTGGAGCAGCAGGTCGACGAACCCTGGCTGCGCGAACATGTCCTGAAGTATCCGGCCGAGGCGGTCGCCGCGGCATGGGATGACACCGTCGGCTCGGCCGAAGTCGTCGCCCTGATCGCGCGAATGGTCGCCGAGGGCAAGCTGGCAAGCACCATCGGCAAGGGAAAGGGCGCGAGCGCCTCGATGACCCTTCGCCTGAAGGTGGATCGAACGACGCTGTCGGGGCACGAGCGGACGCTGGTCGACAAGCTGTTCTTCAACGGCCGCACCGAGACCAGCACCAACATCGTGAAGGCGCACTATCGGGCCAAGGGTTTCAATCCCGCGAGCGAGATCGAGCCGGAACTCAAGTCCGCCGTCGACAACCTGTTGCCGGCAGGGCAGTCGCCGCGGCGATTCGGGATCAGCAGTGCCGTGTTGTTCACGCTCGGTGCCGGCCTGATTCTGATGAAATGGTCGCAAGGCTACCCGGGCGCCTTCGCCGTGACGCTGGCGATGCTGGTGGTCACCGGCATCGGCCAGTTCGCAGGCCACCAGTTTCGCGCGTATCTCGAATGGGGGCGCCGCGCCGCGATGCTGTGTCTGATGCCCGCCTTCGCGATCGCCGTCGGCGTGGCGCTGTACCTCTGGTTCCGCGCCGGGGCGGTCGAGCTCCAACCCATGACGGTCGTCGGTATCGTCGCCGTGGCCCTGGCCTGCATCAATTCTTCGATCAACGCGCTGAAGTCGCGGCGGCATCGCGAAGGTCTCGCCTTTCGCAAGGCGCTGACCGCGGGCCGGGCCTTCTTCATCGCGGAGCTCCGCAAGGAGCGGCCGGCGTTGCGTGATGAATGGTATCCCTGGCTGCTGGCCTTCGAGCTCGGCAAGCAGGTGGAGGAGTGGTCGACCGAACGGGCGCCAGGCGAGACGAGGGCACGCGGCGGGGTGATCGGCTCGGCGGCATCTCCATCGTCATCTTCATCGTCCGAAGGGCAATGGACCGGGTTCAGCGGCGGACGATCGGGCGGGGCCGGCGGCGGCGCTTCGTGGCAGGCGGCCGCCACTGGCATGGCCGCCACCGTGTCGCCCCCGTCATCGAGCGGCTCGAGCGGAGGCTCGAGCAGCGGTGGTTCGAGCAGCGGCGGGTCATCGGGCGGCGGCGGCGGGGGCGGCTGGTAAGGCGGCACGCCGACCTAGTGGCGGTCCGGGCGCCTCTCGCGCGCTCCGGCCGTACCACCAGCAGTCCCAGACGAAATCGCTGGCCGCGCATCTTCCCGCGGCGAGCGCTGTTACGCTGGCCGCAACATGAGGACCTTCCCCCTGTTGATCGCCCTCGCGCTGGCGCAAGCGGCGCCGAGCCAACCCGCCCCGCCCACGGCGCGCGAATTGGCGGAGGACACCTATCTGCTGCCGGGCGCGATGCTGCCGGAACGCGGTCCCGATGGGAACACAGTGATGGTGGTCGGGCCCTCCGGTCTGATCGCGATCGACACCGGGCGTCATCCGTGGCACAGCGACGGCATCCTGGCGTTCGCGCAGGGCAAGCGGCTTCCGGTCGCGGCCATCGTCAACACCCATTGGCACCTGGATCACTCGAGCGGCAACGGACGGGTGAAAGCAGCGCACCCCGGGGCAAAGGTGTACACGACCCGTGCCGTGGAACGCGCGCTCGCACCAGGCGGGTTCCTCGTCCGCAACCTCGCCGCAGCGCGGGAGCGGCCACCCGACCCGAAGGCGTCCGCGACCAGGCAGGAAGAAACGGCGCTGTTCGTCGCGACGATGGAGAACGCCGATGGCTTGCGGCCGGATGTCCGCGTCGAGCAGTCCGGCCCGCTCACCCTCGCCGGACGGCGGTTCTCGGCCCGCGTTGCCGCCGATGCCGTGACCGACGCCGACCTGTGGCTGTACGACGAGCAGAGCCGCATCGCCGTGATTGGCGATCTCGTGACACTGCCGGCGCCGTTCTTCGAGACCGCCTGCCCACGCCGTTGGCAGGACGCGCTCGACCAGGTGTGGGCTACCCCGTTCAACCTCGCCGTGCCGGGACACGGCGCGCCGATGAGCCGCGAGGAATTCAACGCCTATCGCCGTGCGTTTGGCGCGTTTCGCGCGTGCGTCGGGAGCGACACCACGGCGACCGCCTGCGCCGCAGGGTGGACGAAGGATGTGGGACCGCTGCTCGGCACCGACGCCGACCGGCGCCAGGCTTCGGACTACGCGGCGTATTACGTCGACTTCCTCAGGAAGAATGGCGGCGCCAGCCCCGATTGCCGCGAGAAGTGACTGGACGCGCGCGCCCTCTGTCTACTTCAGTCCTTCCTTGAGGAACGCCACCAGTGGCGGCATCACCTTCTCCGGCGCCTCGAGGTGCGGCACGTGACCGAGCCCCGGGATCAGCAGCACGCGTCCGTTGCCGTTGGGGACGCTCTTGGCGAGGAAGTCCATCCGGTCCTGGAAGTTCTTGGCCGGGCCGAGCAGCATGTCTTCCGCGCCGCCGAACGCGAGCGTCGGCACCTGGATGTGCGCCCAGTCGTAGACCACCGGGTCCGCGTACAGCATCTGCCCGATGAGGGCCTGCACCATCGCCAGCCGAGGCCAGTCGGCGCTGAGCGTCCACGAGTAACGGATGCGGGTGTAGGTTTCGAACTCCTGGTTCCAGGCCTTGGGGTCGTGCGCCACGTAGCGGCTGAGGCCGGCGCGCGTGCTCTGGTAGTCGGTCTTCAAGTTCTGCGCGTACGCCTCGTCAATCGGCGTCATCGGCCGATCGAAGCGGCCGTCGGTCAGGCCGATCGGGTTGTAGATCACGATGCGCTCCACCGACTTCGGGAACTGCGTCGCGAAGCGTGCGGCGAGCATGCCCCCCATCGAGTGGCCGATCACCATCGCCTTCTCGATCTTCTCGTGCTGCAGGATGCGCCAGGTGTTGCGGGCCTGCGAGTTGAAGTTGAACGGCGCGATCGGCTTCGACGAGCGGCCGTAGCCGATCTGGTCGGGGGTGATGACGCGGAAGCCCTCCTTGGTCAGGCCGTCGATGATGGCCTTGAAGTAGAAGCCGCCGAAGTTGTTCCCGTGCAGCAGCAGCACGGTGTGGCCGTTGGGCGTGCCCTGCGGCGCCACGTCCATGTACGAGATGCGGACGTCCTGGTTGTAGACGCTGATGCCGAGATACTTGCTCGGATAGGGATACGGACACTCGTCACAGGTGATGCTGCCCGGCTTCACATCGGTGGGTGTGGGCACCGGCGGCAGGACGGCGCGGCCCTGTGCCGCCGCGGACGCGGCCTGGAGCAGCAAGAGCGAGAACGTGAGCGTGCGCAGGGGTGTGGGCATGGGTCTCATTCCGGGCCGTCGTTCGGGACGTGCAACGCGCACGTGGGCGGTTCGGCGCAGCGAATTTAACACACTGGCACGCGCCCGGCGCGGCGCCCTGGGCCCGGCCGTTCATCGCCCCTTCGTCCGTGATGCGCGCCTATGGAACAACCACCGTAATCTCGTTGGATGCAACGCTGGGGCCGCAGGCCGTGAGCGTCTGCACCCGCACGTGATACGTGCCGCTCGACACCACACCGCCGAGGGTCGTGGCGGCGACCGGAATCTGGGCGGCATCGGACCCGCCCGGCGAGGTCCCCGCGAGGACCAGGTATCCAGACGCGTCGGCAGCGGCATTCCAGGTGAGGGACACCCTGCCTCCCGCCTCCACTACGGCCGCGAGGCCCGCCGGCGGCTGTGGAGGCGCGGTGCACCCGACCAGCACCGTGATCTCGGCCGACGGCAGGCTGCTGGCGGCGGCGTTGATGGCGCGCACGCGCACGAAGTAGGTGCCGTTCGGCACACCGTCCACAACGACGCCGTTGGTGGGCATCTCTGATACCAGCAGGTCCGA
>Ga0105103_10001526_pt1 | contig 12656 bp, 9 predicted proteins | sample PPLLaktember2015_2_FD_79107 | JGI IMG/M metagenome (GOLD analysis project Ga0105103, IMG submission 79107) | Freshwater sediment microbial communities from Prairie Pothole Lake near Jamestown, North Dakota, USA - PPLs Lake P7 Core (6) Depth... | ecosystem: Environmental > Aquatic > Freshwater >...
CGGACGTAGGTATCGTCGGGCGTGCGGATGAGGAAGCCCGCCTCGACCAGATGCTCCAGCACCTGGTCACAGAACTCACGGTCCAGCCCCCACAAACAGCGCACCTGATCGCGCGTCAGATTCAGTCCCGGCATCTCCAGGTATTCGGCCCGCACGCACTGCGCGGCTCGTTCGACGGCGGGGCCCGTGCGCCCCAGCGCCTTGACCGCACGCGCTTTCGGCACGCGTGTGAGCAGATCCACGGGTGGGCTCGGCTTCGACGTGTTCCAGTTGACGGCCATGAAGTGCCTCCACGACATGATCCGGGACGATGACGGCCTTATCGGATCGAGGGGTGCGGGCGGGGACCGGAGCCTGCATTAGTATCGTGCGCCCACGTGCAGCCGTTGTCCAGCGCGAAGATGTAGCATCGCCGTGGAGCGATCCCCCACATGCCCGGTCTTTCGAGCGTCGACGCTGCTTCTTTGCTCCGCACTGTTGGACCCAACGCGCTGCCAGAGCAACCGCCCGATTCACCCTGGCGCCGGTTCGTGCGCCAGTTCCAGAGCCCGCTCATCTACATCCTGATCTTCGCGCTGGCATTCGATCTCGGGCTGTGGGCGTACGAAGGGATGGGAGGCTGGCCGCTCGATGCCGTGGCCATCGGCGGCATCCTGGTCCTGAATGCGGTGTTGGGGCTGTATCAGGAGCAGCGATCCGAGGCCGCGCTCGCGCGGCTGAAAGCGATGTCGGCGGCGCAGGCCTGGGTGCTCCGTGACGGGCAGCTGGTCCGAGTGACGAGCAGCGAGCTCGTGCCGGGAGACCGGGTGCGACTCGAGGCGGGAGACCGCGTGCCGGCCGACGGCACCCTGCACGACGAGCACAGCGCGATGCTCGACGAGTCTTTGCTGACGGGCGAATCAGTCCCCGTGGAGAAGGTCGCGGGAGACGAGGTGTTCAGCGGCACGCTGCTGGTGCGCGGGCGCGCGTACCTCGACGTGACCCGTACCGGCGCCTCCAGTGCGATGGGCCGCCTTGCCCACATGCTGGGCGAGATCGCCACGACGAGGACGCCACTCGAGCGACGCGTGGACGAGTTGGGGCGACAGATCGCGCGATGGGTGGTCGGGTTGGCCCTGGCCCTGGGCGCGTTGGGGCTGCTGGCCGAAGGGCCGGCTCGCGCGGGCGACATGTTCTTGTTCGCCGTGGCGCTGGCGGTCGCTGCCGTCCCGGAGGGACTGCCGGCGGTGCTCACCGTGGCGCTGGCCCTCGGTGTGGAGCGCATGGCGAAGCGGCGCGCGGTGGTGCGCCGGCTCGCCGCGGTCGAGGCGCTCGGATCGGTCACGGTGATCGCCACCGACAAGACCGGTACGCTGACACAGAACCGCATGGATGTGCGGTCCATCGACACCGCCGATGGCGCACGTGCCCTGAAGGCCGTCGCCCTTGCCAACGACGCTGATCCGGGCGCGAGTGCCGGCGACCCTCTCGACATCGGGCTGCTGCGGCACGTCGCGGAGCAGGGGATGGATATTGCTGCCGTGCGCGCGGCGCACCCGATCGAGTCGGACCGGCCGTTCGACAGCGCCTGGGGGTTCACGCGCGTCACCGTGCGCGAGCCGCACGGGCTGGTCAGCTACCTGAAGGGCGCGCCCGAAGTGCTGCTCGATCGATGCGCGCTCGCGACCGCCGATCGTGAGTCGTGGCGCGAGAAGGCCGACGCCTACGCGCGGGAAGGGTTCCGCGTGCTGGCCATCGCCTGGGCGGAGGGCACTGCCGAGGAGCGGCTCACGCTCCTCGGCCTCGTCCTGTTCTGGGATCCGCCGCGCGACGAGGTGCCGGATGCGATCGGCCAGGCCCGCTCTGCCGGCATTCGCGTGGTCATGATCACGGGCGACCATCCGGCGACGGCACTGGCGATCGCACGGCAGATCGGGATCCCGGGCGTGCGAGTGTTGACGGGCGAGGACCTGCGGGCGTTCTCCGCCGCGGCCCTCGCCGATGCCCTGCGCGACGTGAACGTCTTCGCGCGGGTCCAGCCGGAGCAGAAGCTGCAACTCGTCGAGACCCTGCAGGCGCAGGGCGAGATCGTCGCGATGACCGGCGACGGCGTCAACGACGCGCCGGCCCTGAAGAAGTCCGACGTCGGCGTGGCGATGGGGGAGCGTGGCTCGGACGTCAGCCGCGAAGTGTCGGACGTGGTCCTCCTCGACGACAACTTCGCGACCATCGTCGGCGCCATCGAAGAGGGTCGCAGCATCTACGAGAACATCCAGAAGTTCCTGCGTTTCCTCTTCTCCACGAACCTGTCGGAAGTGCTGGTCGTGTCGTCCGGCGCCATGCTGGCCTATGCGTTCGCGCTGAGGGACGCCGGCGGCGGCCTGCTGCTGCCGCTCACGGCCGCGCAGATCCTGTGGATCAACCTCGTCACCGACGGGCTGCCGGCGCTGGCGCTGGCGCTCGATCGCACGCCGGGAGTGATGCAGCAGCCCCCCCGCCCCTCGGACGCGCCGCTCCTCGACCGCCCATCGGTGCGGTTCATCGTTGGCGCCGGCGTCATGAAGGCGCTCGTCGCCCTCGCCCTCCTGGGAGCGGTGCCGCTGCTCGGCTATCAGCACGAGGCCGCCCGTACCGTGGTGTTCCACTTCATGGCGGCCGGGCAGCTGCTGCTGACCTATCCCTCGCGCCACACGTGGACGAACCCGCTGCCGAATCGGTACCTGCATGTCGCGGTCTTCGGCGGGATGGCCATTCAGCTGGCGGCCGGGATCTATCCGGTCACCATCGCGCTGGTCGGGGCCGTGCCCCTTCCCCTCGAGCTGTGGGGCGCGGTGGGTATCAGCGCCGGGCTCGCGTGGGCGCTGGCCGAGACCTGGTCGCGTCTGGTCTGGAGGATCCACGGCCGGGGCAGGTAGTCCGGTGACCGAAGCGTCGTCGCATGGTGCTAGGCTCAGTCGCGGAGCCGCGGGAGCTCGACGATTTCAACAGGAGGACACATGGCGGTTTTTCTCATTCACTGGCTGGTCGTCGCCCTCGGCCTGGCCGCGGCCGCGTACCTGGTGCCAGGCGTCAGCATTGCCTCCGGCGGGGCATTGGCAGTCGGCGCGCTCGTGCTCGGGTTCGTGAACGCGGTGGTCAAGCCCGTGCTGGCGCTGCTGACCCTGCCACTGACCGTCGTGACGCTGGGGCTCTTCTATTTCGTGGTGAATGCCGCGGCATTCGGCCTGGCGGCCGCCCTGGTCCCGGGCTTCTCGGTCGCCTCCTTCTGGGCGGCCTTGTTCGGCGCCCTGGTCGTCAGCCTGGTGTCGTGGGTGGTCGGGGCGTTCTTCTTGACCAGATAGGGGCTGCGGCCCCCGTTCGCCGTGGTAGACTGACTGGCTATGTCCGACACGGAAATCCAGAACGATCAGCCTGAGAACGCGCCCGAGACGGTGACCTATCCGCAGGCCCCGCCGATCGAAAGCCGCTTCTTGTTCGTCGACGTGGCGGCTTTGCGCGCCAAGCAGTTGCGCCGGGGCGCGAAGCCCCGTCTCGCCGCTCCCGAGCCCGAGACGACCAGCACGGCTCAGGCGGTCCCGACTCCCGCGCCCGGCACGCCGGGCGGCCGCAAGGTGAAGGCCGAACGCGTGGCCATGCAGGAGGTCCGGCAGCACCTCGTCGAGTGGAACCTGCCCGACTTCAAGGCCGTCTTCGACATCCGCTAGCGCCAGCGTGGAACCCGGGCCCACCGGGGTTCGTCTTCTCAGATTGAGATGGTCGAACTTCTGGTATTCGGTGGGCTCGCCACCGCCGCCCTGGCGGTGGTCGCCGTGCTCGGCTTCGTGTTCTTCCTCCTGAAGTTCGTTCTGTGGGCCGTGCTGCTGCCGTTCCGGCTGCTGCTGAAGCTCCTCATGATTCCCGTATGGCTCACGTTCGGCGCCGTCGGGCTCGCCCTGGGCGCCGTGGCGGTCCCGGTCGTCCTCATCGTCCTCACCGTCGTGGCGGTGATCGGCGTGGTGACCACGGTCCTCGCGCTGCTGCTGCCGGCGATTCCGTTCGTGCTGCTCGGCCTGATGCTCTGGGCCATCTTCCGGAAGACCCCCGCCGTCGCCTGAGGCTGTGCCTCGGGATCGCCCGCCCGTAGCCTAAGGCTCCAGCACGTGCGCTGCGGCCAGCAGCGTGGCCTCATCGAACATCCGCCCCGTGAGCTGCACACCGATCGGGAGCCCCTCGGCGCTCTGCCCGGCCGGGATGCTGATGGCGGGCAGGCCCGTGAGGTTGGCGCTGACGGTGAAGACGTCGCTCAAGTACATCTGCAGCGGATCGTCCGTCTTCTCTCCCAGCTTGAACGCGGGAGTGGGCGTGGTCGGCATCGCCACCACATCGCAGCCCACAAACGCCTGCTCGTAGTCCTGGCGGAGCAGCGTGCGCACCTGCTGCGCCTTCAAGTAGTACGCGTCGTAGTAGCCTGCGCTCAGCACGTAGGTGCCGAGCATGATGCGGCGCTTCACCTCGGGACCAAAGCCTTCGTCTCTGGTGCGGTCGTACATCACCTGCAGCCCGTCGCCCTTGCCGAGCGCCGCGCGATGCCCGTAGCGGACGCCGTCGTAGCGCGCCAGGTTCGATGACGCTTCGGCGGTCGCGATCAGGTAGTAGACAGGGATGGCGTGGGCGGCGTGGGGCAACTCGATGTCCACGATCTCCGCGCCGGCGCTTCGCCAGCGGTCAACGGCTGCGGCAAACGCCTGCTGCACGTCGGCGTCGACGCCCTCGCCGACGAACGCCCGCGGCACGCCGATGCGCAGGTCCTTCACACCACGCCCGATGGACGAAACGTAGTCGGGAACTGGCTCGGCCGACGAGGTGGCGTCGTGCGGATCGTGTCCGGCGATCACCTGCAGCACCAGCGCCGCGTCTTCGGCGGTCCGGGCGAACGGGCCGATCTGATCGAGTGACGAGGCGAAGGCGAGAAGGCCGTAGCGCGAGACGCGGCCATAGGTAGGCTTCAGCCCGACGAGGCCGCAGAACGCGGCGGGCTGGCGGATGGAGCCTCCGGTGTCGGACCCGAGCGATACCGGCACCATCTTCGCCGCGACCGCGGCGGCCGAGCCGCCGCTGCTGCCACCCGGGGTGCGAGTCAGGTCCCAGGGATTCCGCGTGGCGCCGATCGACGAGTTCTCGGTCGAGGACCCCATCGCGAACTCGTCGAGGTTCGTCTTGCCGACGACGATGGCGCCCGCGGCTTCGAGGCGCGACACCACGGTCGCCGAATAGGGCGGGACGAATCCGCGGAGCACGCGTGATGAGGCCGTGGTGGGCACGCCGGCCGTGCACATGTTGTCCTTGATGGCCACCGGCACGCCCAGCAGCGGTCGCGGCGATCCGCTGCCAGTCTCACGCGCGGCGTCCACGGACCGCGCCTGCTCCATGGCGCGGTCGTGCACCACCGTGTTGAAGGCGCCGATGCGGGGTTCTTCCTCGCGGATCCGGGTGAGGAACGCGTCGCACACTGCGGTCGCCTGCACCCGGCCAGCGGCGATCTCTCGCGCGATGGCGCGGGCTGATTGCTCGACAGGAATGGACATCAGAGGACTCGTGGCACTTTGAAGAGACCGGCCTCGGTGGCCGCATCGGGCGCGTTGGCAAGCGCCGCCGAACGCGGCAGCGGTTCGACGATGACGTCGTCGCGCTCGACGGGCAGGTTGAGGACGTGCGACGTGGGTGTGACTCCCGAGGTGTCGAGGCCGCGAATCTGCTCGACGTAGCCGAGGATGTCGCCCAGTTGACGGGTGAACAGGTCCAGTTCGTCAGGCGTGAGCTCGAGACGGGCGAGTTCCGCGATGCGCGTGACGTCCCCGCGCGTCAGAGTGGTGGACATAGGACCTTCATTTTAGTGCAGCTTCACCAGCACGCCTTCGTCGAGGAGCCATGCGTGTCCCGCATAACCGGAGGCGACCACCTGCTTGTGGAGCGCGCCGATCGCCGCCGGGCGCTCGTAGCGGATCGAGAGGTGCTGCAGCACCAGCTCGCGGACGGCCGCGCGTCTGGCCACGTCGAGCGCTTCCTCCGTCGAGGCGTGAATGGGCTCGCGCCGATCGGCGGCCACCAGAAAGGTCGCATCGTGCACGAGCAGGTCCGCGCCGCGCACGTCATCCGCCGACACCGCCATCGCATCGCCGCTGTGGGCGAAGACGATATGGCGGGTTTCTTCCATCATCGTGTGACGCAGGCCCTGGAGGGCGCGGGCCTCGATCTCGCGCTGCGGCAGACCGGCGAATTCCGGCTTCAGGCGGCGCCGCGTCTCGACCACGCGGTAGCCCAGCGCGGGCTCTCCCGGCGTGTGCACCGCCGCGAACGCTTCGAGCATTCGTCCCTTGCCCATCGGCACCGTCCCCCCGGGCGCCACGGGACACCAGGTGATGGGGAAGTGCACGCCGGCGTAGGCCGTGGCGAGCAGATCGCGCGCCGCCTGCACGCCGCGCGAGCCGATCGGGTGCACGATTGTGAGCGGTTTCTCCTGCGCGCCCTTGCCGAAGCGGCGGGCGGCGACGAACCCCGGCAGCCCGAGCACGTGATCCGAATGGCCATGCGTCACGGCCAGCCACGACGGCGCGAACACACTGCTGCCGAGCGCCAGCTGCAGGCCTTCACCCGCATCGACGACCAGTTGCAGCGGCTTGTGCCAGAGCCAGTTGCTGTACATGCCTCGGGAGAAGCCGGCGAGGTCGGCATGGACGTTCATGACGTCGGGCGGGCACGTGGCCGGGCGGGGCGGCGAGCCGGCCTGAGGCCGGCGGCCGCGGATTTCTTCGCGGCCGAGAACGCGGTTCGGGGCGCGTGGCCGGCGCGGGACGAGTCCGGCACCCGGTACGGCCGGAGCAACGTCTCGATGTCGGCCTTCACCCACTGGTCCGGGGTGGTGTGCTGGCCGAGCGCGCTCCAGGTGAGCAGCGAGCCACGCATCATCGCGATGACGGCGCGCGCCAGGCCCTTCGTGCAGCAGTCGACGACCTCGCCTTTCTCGCGAGCGTCCTCGAGCAGGCGCGCCACCTCCTGTTCGAGGGTGGCGTCGTGGCGCTGGGCCACCACGCGGAACTCCGGATCCTCGAGGCCGAGCTGAAGGAAGGCGAGCAGGTTGGCCAACTGCTGTGGTTCCTCGGCCATCTCGCGCACGCAGTCGCAGACTTCGGTAATCGCGTGCAGCGCCGATGTGCTGTTGAGGCGGCGGTCGCGGAAGTGCTCGGCCATGCCGCTGATGCCCTGCTCGGCGACGGCCAGCAGCAGTTTCTTCTTGGACTTGAATCGCAGCAGCAGCGTGGCCGGCGAGAGGCCGACCTCGCGCGCGACGTCTTCGAGACGCATGTGAGCCGGCCCCGATCGGGCCAGTATGCGGGCCGCGGCATCGAGGATGGCGGCATCGGAGGCGGTCTTGGGCCGCGGTGACATTGCCGTTACTTTACAATAACTGAACCTTCATTTATCATCCCTGCTTCACGCGCGCCCGTCCGGACGACCGTCCGGCTTCGCGGCGGCGTCCAAATCATCATGCCTGCCACGTCCCCACGTCTTGCTGTTTTCATTCTTTCGTCGTCACTCCTGGTGGCCGCCTGCGGCGCGAACGGCGCCGGTGCACCCGGCGCGGGCGGCCCCGGTGGCCCCGGCGGCGGGCCGCCGCCGATGCCCGTCGAAACGCTCACGCTCGCGGAGAAGCCGGTCGAACTGACCAGCGAGTACATCGGGTCGTTGAAGAGCCGGCGGACGACGGCCATTCAGCCTCAGGTCGAGGGCTTCATCACGCGCATCGCCGTGCGGTCGGGTGATCAGGTGCGGCAGGGCGCCGTGCTGTTCGAGGTGGACTCCGCGTCCCAGCAGGCCGGTCTTGCGTCGCTCGAGAGCACGCGCGCCGTGCGCGCCGCCGAGCTGTCGTATGCGACGCAGGAGCTCGAGCGCAACAAGACGCTCTACACCGCCGGGGCGGTGAGCCAGCGCGAGCTCGCGCAGGCGGAGACCGCCGCGCGGACTGCCGAGGCCGCCCTCAAGGCGCTCGACGAGCAGCTGCGCCAGCAGAAGACCGATCTGTCGTACTACCGGGTCACCTCGCCGACGAGCGGCACTGTGGGCGACATCCCCGTGACCCTCGGTGAGCGGGTGACCAAGACCACGGTGCTCACCACCGTCGACGAGAACGACGTGCTCGAGCTCTACGTCAGCGTTCCCGTGCAGCAGGCGGCCGACCTGAAGGTGGGGTTGCCGGTCCGCATCGTCGACGACCGCAAGCAGGTGCTCGCCACCAACCCGATCACGTTCGTCTCGCCCAGCGTGGACTCCACCCAGACGGTGCTGGCCAAGGCCGCGCTCGTCGACGGCCGTGGCAAGTTCCGCTCCGATCAGCAGGTGCGCGCGCAGATCATCTGGCGCTCGGAGCAGGGCCTTACCGTCCCGCTCACGGCCGTGACGCGCATCAACGGCCAGTACTTCGCCTATGTCGTCGAGAAGCAGGGCGACCTGACGATCGCGCGGCAGAAGGCCGTGACGCTCGGCGATCTGGTCGGCAATGACTACGTCCTGCGCGGAGGGCTCGAGCCCGGTGAGCAGCTCATCACCGCCGGCATCCAGAAGATCGGTGACGGCGCGCCGGTGATGGCCGGTGGACCGCCGCCCGGGCCTGGCGGGTCGGCCGCGGGTGCTGCCGGCGCTCCTGTTGAGAAGAAGGCGTCCTGACCATGTTCGCGGACGTATTCATCAAGCGGCCCGTCCTCTCGACGGTCTGCTCGCTGCTGATCATCCTCGCCGGCGCGATTGCCATTCCGACGCTGCCGATCGCCCGCTACCCGGATCTGGCGCCGCCCGCCGTGTCCGTCACGGCGTTCTATACCGGCGCCAACGCGCAGACGGTGGAGAGCGCGGTCACCACGCCGCTCGAACAGGCCATCAACGGCGTCGAGGGCATGACCTACATGACCTCGTCGTCCACGAACTCGGGCGTGTCGACCATCACGGTCACGTTCGACATCTCACGCGATCAGGACCTGGCGGCGGTGGACGTCCAGAATCGCGTCAACTCCGCGCTCGGGCGCATGCCGGTCGACGTGCGCACCAACGGCATCATCGTGTCCAAGGTCACGGCCGGCTTCATGGGCGGCCTGGGCTTCTTCAGCCAGGACAACCGCTATACCAACCAGTTCATCAGCAACTACCTCGACCTCTACGTCCGCGACGCGATCAAGCGGGTGCCAGGCGTCGGCGACGTCATCATCTTCGGCGAGCGTCGCTACGCGATGCGGCTGTGGCTCGACCCTGGCCGCCTGGCGGCGCGGCGCCTCACCGCCGGTGACGTGCTGAACGCGCTGCGCGAGCAGAACGTGCAGGTGGCGGCCGGTGCGCTGGGCGACCAGCCGGCCGAGGCTGGTCAGCAGTTCACGATGAGCGTCCGCGCGGTCGGCCGGCTGACGGAGGTCTCGGAGTTCGAGGACGTCGTGGTCCAGGCCGGCGACGACGGCGCCCTCGTCCGCGTCAAGGACATCGGCCGCGTCGAGCTCGGCGCCGAGCAGTACTCGTCCAACCTCCGCTTCCTCGAGCTGGAAGCGTCCGGCATGGGCATCACGCTGCTGCCCTCGGCCAACGCGCTCGATGTCTATCAGGGCGTGATGGAGACGATTCAGCGCCTCGAGCCGAGTTTCCCACCAGGCCTCGAGTGGCGCCTGGCCTTCGACAACGTCAGCGTCGTCCGCGAATCGATCGTCGAGGTGCTGAAGACCCTCGGGGAGGCCATCGCCCTCGTGATCATCGTGATGTTCCTGTTCCTCCAGAACTGGCGCAGCACGATCATTCCGGCCGTCACCATTCCGGTGTCGCTGATCGGAACGTTCGCCTTCATCAAGCTGTTCGACTTCTCGATCAACACCCTCACCCTGTTCGGCATCGTGCTCGCCACCGGCATCGTCGTCGACGATGCGATCGTGGTGATCGAGAACATCGAACGGCACATGACCGAGTACAAGAAATCGGCGCGGCAGGCGGCCCTCGACGCGATGCGCGAGGTGTTCGGCGCGGTCGTGGTGATTGGTATCGTGCTGGTCGCCGTGTTCGTGCCGGTCGCCTTCTTCCCCGGCGTGACCGGCCGGCTCTATCAGCAGTTCTCCCTGACGATCGCGTTCGCGGTCGTGCTGTCGGTGTTCAACGCGGTCACCCTGACGCCGGCGCTGGCGGCCTTGCTGCTGGATCGCGAGAGCCACACCCACGGGCGGTTCTTCACCACGGTGAACCGCGTCATCGACGCGGGCACCGGGTTCTACGTGCGCGCGGTGCGCGGGGCGCTGCGGTTCCGCTACGCGATGCTGCTGCTGTTTGCGGGGGGCCTGTACGCCACCTACGTGCTGCTGCAGGTGGTGCCGACGGCGTTCGTGCCGGAAGAGGACGAAGGCTACTTCATCTGCGTCGTGCAGGCTCCGGCCGGCGCGTCGCTCGAGTACACCACGGAGATTGCCAAGAAGGCCGAGAAGGTCATCTACGGCGACCCCGACATCGCGGCCGCGTTTTCGGTGATGGGCTTCAGCTTCTCCGGAGCGGCGCCGAACAACGGCCTGATCTTCGTGCGGCTGAAGGAATACGCCGAGCGCGAGGGCGCGGAGCACTCGCTGCGGGCCGTGCTCAACCGGGTGAGCGGGCCGCTGTTCATGATCCCCGGCGCCATCGTCGTGGCGTTCCCGCCGCCGCCGATCCAGGGCTTGTCGACGTTCGGCGGCTTCCAGTTCGAAGTCCTGGACCAGACCAACAGCACGGACATCAACGGGCTGGCTGCGGCGACGTTCGCGCTGATGGGGGCGGGCAACCAGAGCGGGCGCGTGCAGGGGCTGTTCAGCAGCTTCCGTGCCGACGATCCGCAGATGATTGTGGATCTGGATCGCGACAAGGCGCGCAGCCTCGGGCTGCCGCTGCGGGAAGTCACCGATGCGCTGCAGGTGTTCCTGGGCTCGGCCTACGTCAACGACTTCGACTTCAACAACCGCGCGTACCGCGTCTACGCGCAGGCGGATCAGCGCTTCCGCGCGAGCCCGTCGGACCTGAAGCAGCTGTACGCGCGGGCGAACAACGGGCAGATGGTGCCGCTCGACACCGTGGTGCGGCTGCATGAGACGACGGCGCCGCAGGTCATCAGTCACTTCAATCTGTTCCGCTCCGCGGAGATCACGGGCAACCCGGCACCGGGGCAGAGTTCGGGCCAGGCGCTGCAGGCGATGCAGGAACTGGCACAGCAGAACCTGCCGCCCGGGTTCGACTTCGCGTGGGCAGGGCAGTCGCTGGAAGAGATCAAGGCAGGCTCGCAGGCCGGCCTCATCTTCGGCCTGTCGGTGATCCTCGTCTACCTGGTGCTGGCGGCGCAGTACGAGAGCTGGGTGTTGCCGTTCATCATTCTGCTGGGCGTGCCGCTGGCGGTGCTCGGCGCGCTGTCGGCGCAGTTCATTCGCGGCCTGGCCAACGACGTGTTCTGCCAGGTCGGCCTGGTGCTGCTCATCGGCCTCGCGGCGAAGAACTCGATCCTGATCGTGGAGTTCGCGGAGCAGATGCGCGAGAAGGGGCTGTCGATTCTGGACGCGGCCGTCGAGTCGTCGCGCATCAGGCTGCGGCCCATCCTGATGACGTCACTGGCGTTCATCCTCGGCGTGATGCCGCTGGCATTGGCCACGGGTGCGGGTGCGGCGGCCCGCAACTCGGTCGGCACCGCGGTCGCGGGCGGCATGGTGGCCTCCACGTTCCTCTCGGTCATCTTCATCCCGGTGCTCTACGTGATCATCCGGACGCTGGTGCCGGGCAAGGTCCGCGGGGCCGACGAGTCCGACGGCGACGCGCCGTCTCCGGCTACCGTCGGGGCGATCGGCGTGGTGGTGCTGGCGCTGGTATCGGCGTCACCGGCGTTCGCGCAGCAGGCGGGTGCGACGCGCGCGATCGGCGCCGTCAACGTGTCCCAGCCTGGCGCCCTGACGCAAGCGGCCCTGCAGGCGACCGCCAACCCGCAGCCCGCGCCGCAGCTGCCGCCCGAACCCGGCGATCCGACCATCACCGTCTCGTTCGACGAGGCGGTGGCGGCGGCGGTGGAGAAGAACCTGACGGTGCAGGTCGCGGCCACCAACGTGCTGCGCGCAGAAGCACTGCTCCAGCAGGTCCGCGCGTCGACGCTGCCGTTCGTCAACGTCTCGGTGATCAACAGCACGCTCGACGACGCTCGCGGGTTCGATGGCAACGTGGTGCAGCCGCAGAATCAGACCACGGTCGCGCCCTCCTTCGGGATGCCCGTCCTGGCTGCCGCACAGTGGGCGGCACGCGTGCAGCAGATGGACCGGATCGAGCTCGCGCGGCTGAACACCGCCGACGTGCGACGCCAGATCGGTATCGCAGCGGCGATCGCCTACCTTGCCGTCATCACCCAGGAACGCCTGGTCGAAGTCCAGCAGCGGGCCCTGGAGACGTCCCGCGCCCAGCTCGACTACAACCAGCGGCGCCTCCAGGGCGGGGTGGGCAGCCGGCTGAACGCGCTGCGTTCCTCGCAGATCGTCTCCTCGGATCAGGCGCTGCTCGAGACCTACCGCCTGAACGTCCGCCGCGCACAGGAAGCTCTGGGCGTGCTCCTCAACGCCGATGGTCCCGTTGACGTGGCCGGCGAGCCGGCATTCGAGATCCCCATCGTGGGCGCGCCGGAG
>Ga0105103_10001528_pt1 | contig 12650 bp, 8 predicted proteins | sample PPLLaktember2015_2_FD_79107 | JGI IMG/M metagenome (GOLD analysis project Ga0105103, IMG submission 79107) | Freshwater sediment microbial communities from Prairie Pothole Lake near Jamestown, North Dakota, USA - PPLs Lake P7 Core (6) Depth... | ecosystem: Environmental > Aquatic > Freshwater >...
GATATCCTCAATATTTCGATCTACGCGAAGCGCTATTATCTTCGACCAGTGACGATGGGCGGCGGCAGTCGCTCATTCGTCGGCTTCACGATTCCCACGAAGCTTCTTTCGACTGCGAACGGCTCGTACTCCGTCAGCGCTGCCACGAAGACCGACGTCACGTTTGTCGGAATCTCCGTAAATCATCCCGCCAACACGATCACGGTGGTCCTGAACGACCGGGGAAAACTGACGAACTACACCTACACGGGTGATTTCCAGTAGTTTCTGCAGCTGAGCCGCCCTCAGCTTCTATTTCCCACCTCATCCCGACTGAGTCTCTTGTCATCCCGTTTTCGGTCCTGTGGTTCGCCGTCACACGCCGGTTCTGGCTTCTTGCTTTAGTCACCCTGTTGTCATAAATTGTTGCGGTTCAGTCGGTTTCGGTCGTTGCCGGAAGTGATTCATCGCGCCCATTCCCCATCTGTTCGTGCCCAAATCGGCCGCGGCTTTCCTCGACACTATTCATGAAATTCGAACATCAACGGTAACCGTGGCGGACACCCTGCGAGATAAGGCAATGGCAAAAGAGTACTTGTTGGCAGCCGACAAGTACGTCAAAGCCGGCCAATTCGAAAAGGCGCGGGATCAGATTGAAAAAGCGCGCGCCGCCGATCCGGGGAATCCGTACATTCCCGCGTTCGAAGAACGCATTCGGCATTTTGAGGTGCAGCAACAGAAACAGAAACCAGCACCTCCGCCACCGCCACCTGCACCGCCGAAACCGCAAGCGGCCCCGACCCCTCCACCGGTCATGCCACCTCCTCCGGCTCCGCCTCCAATTGCAGTTCCAGCACAGAAACCGGAACCCGTGCGTGAGGATATTCCCAACGCTCCTCCGCCAAAACCGACGCCCCAAAAACCGGTACCGCCCCCCGAGCCGCTTCATTCAGTGACGCTGACGGAACCGCAACAACCGCCACTCCAGAAATCTACGCCTCGGCCGGCACCATCGATCACTCTTCCGCCGCCGCCGCGCATGGAAGACTTCACACCCGAACCCGCGATCCCAGAGCCGATCATTCCGCGTCAATCCATGTCGCGTGAAAGTGATGTCGTTCGGCGTACGCAGTCCATCACGTACATGCCGCCGGAAGAAACGCCGCCGCGGCCGGCTCCTGTTGCCGACTCGGGATTGAACGATCAAATCGCCGAGATGCGCCGGCAACTTCAGGAATTGACGTCCGCCTTGCAGCATGAACGGAAGGCGCGTGAAGAGGTGCTCAAGCAGCAACTGGAATCGACGGTCCGGCAATACCGGTCGGCGTTGGAAAAGGCGTGGCAGTTCGGGGCCCCGAAGGCGAAGGACGTCGATGAGATCGTCCGGTTGGCGCAATCGCTGAGCATCCCTACAGACGTCGAGGCGTCGATCACGCGCGAAGTGAAGCTGATGATGTATGGCCGCGCAGTGAAAGAGGTCATCGCCAAACGGAAGAACCTGAAGAGTTCGTCCTCGACGCTGGAGTGGTTGCGCAAGGTCTATCAGATCTCGTTGAACGAGTATCTGGAATACGAATCCCAATTCCTGATGGATCTCGTATCCGATCAGTTCCGGGGAACGATGCTCTTCGTCGCAACGGACGAGAAGATCCGCGCGGACCTCGTCCATCGATTCAAGAGTTCCGGATTCGCCGTCGTCCTCGCCCTCAATCCGGAGAGTGCGCTCGAGAAGGTGGATAAACTGAGCCCGAACGTCATCATCTGCGACGCGTTGTTCGGGGAAGGGAGCCTCTCGGGGGTGAAGTTCCTGCACATCATCCGCGCAAATCCGAAATTCAATTTCATTCCATTCCTGCTGCTCTCCGACACGAGCGACGGTGCGCAGATCCCGACAACGGATCTCCGCCCCAACGAGGCAGTGGTGAACAAACCCGTCGATTACGACGAATTGAACGCCGCAATGAACGACAAGCTCAACCAGTTGCGGCATTATATCTCGACGCTGTAGTCAAGGATCATTTGTATGAGCAAAACCATTTTGTTGGCCGAGGATGACGAGGACAATCGCGATCTGGTGGAATTCGTGATCGCGCGCAGCGGGTTGGACGTGACGATGCATACGGCGGAGAATGGACAGATCGCCGTCGAACTCGCACGCGCCCAGAAGCCCGACCTCATCCTGATGGATATGCAGATGCCCGTGATGGACGGCTACACAGCGGTCAGCATCATCAAGGCGGACCCGGAATTGCACCATATTCCGATCATTGCGTTCACGGCGCTGGCCCGGCCAGAGGACAAGATGCGCACGCGGGATATCGGCTGCATCGAGCATTACACGAAGCCGATGGACCCGGAAGAACTTCTTACGCTGATCCAAAAGTACGTCGGAGAGTGAGGACGACTCAGCCTCTCCCCTTATGACCACCGACTATCGCACGCGCTGACATATGTTCAAATCCCGGCTGTTCTGGAAGGTCATCTCCAATTTCGCGATCCTCCTGGTGATCCTGACGGCGATGACCGTCCTCACGATCAACATTCTCTCCCAGATCGAACGCAGTTTCACGACATCATCGGTGAATGTGAAATCGCTCGTGAGCCTGAACCAGCTCCGCGATTATCTCGTCGCAGCGCCCCAATCCGCCGACCTCTACATGTTGACAGGAAAGCCGGAGGCGCTCGAGCTCTACACCCGCATCGCCGGCCAGGAATTCGCGGGCGAGCTTTCATCGGCGGGGAACCTGCTGTTGGACTCCAGCGACCGTCAGGATCTTGAACAGATCCGTCTGCTGTTCGATTCGTGGGTGCAGTTCGTCGGCGACAAGAAGGTGCAGCTGTATGAATCGGGTCATCGGGGCGAGGAGTTCGAGTTGGAACTTCGCACCATCGCCGCGATCGAGGATAGCATGGGCTATCTCACCGGCGCGCATACGCTGTTGCAGGATATCTACCGCGACCAAAGCAACACGATCCCGAACAGCATCGATGCCGGCCTCCGCAAGGCACGCGACATCGGGTTCTTTGTCATCGTCATCAACGTGCTTCTTGCCGCCTTCTCCATCGTGCTGGGATTCGTTCTGACCCGCTCGATCACCAAACCGGTGGACATGCTGCGCAGCGGAACGCGCAACATCATGGACGGCTCCTACGAGACGATCGAGATCCATCGCAAGGACGAATTCGGCGACCTCGCGGAGGACTTCAATCGGATGGCCGTCATGCTGCAGAACAACTACGGCCGGTTGACCGCCTATTCCGAGCTGATGACATCCTTGAACCGGTACGATACGCTCGAGGACGTCCAATCGCGGAGCCTCGAGATCCTTTGCACCCATACCAAGTCCGCGATCGGAGCATTGTATTTGCTGGACGCCGAGAAGGGAGCCCTTCACCTCGCAAGCGGCTACGCGTTGAAGGACCAGACGATCGTCCAGGAATACCTTCTGGGTCAAGGGATCCCGGGTCAGTGCGCACAGTTGAATCAAACGCTCGATGTCTCAAACGTCACGGAAGGTAGGGGATTTGTGGTTGAAACGGGACTCGTCTCGGTTGTCCCCGCACACATCATTGCCGCTCCGATCGTGTTCCAGGAAAACGTCATCGGCGTGGTCGTATTGGGATCGATGATCGCGTACGACGAAATGAAGCGGGAGGTCATCAACAACTCAGTTCCGCAGATCGGCGTCGCAATCATGAACGCGATGAACAACGACGCGACCAAGAAGCTCTCCCGTGAGATCGCAGGCAAGAACCAGGAGCTGAACAACAAGAACTCGGAACTGCAGAAGGCGTATCGGGTCAAGTCTGACTTCCTCTCGAATATGTCACACGAGCTTCGAACACCGTTGAATTCCATTATCGGCTTCACGTCTGTGCTGCTCGGACAGCACGGCGATCCGCTGACACCGGACCAGCGCAAAGCACTCGAGAAAGTGTTGAAGAACGGCAGGCATCTTCTTCAACTCATCAACGACATCCTCGACTTCTCCAAGATCGAATCGGGACGCACGCCGATCAACATCGAGGCGGACGAAGTTGCGAACGTCATCTCGACCGCCATGGTCTCGGTCGAGCCGATGGTGAACACCAAGGGCGTCAAGCTCATTCATGACATCGAACCGGGAATCCCGCTGCTCAACACTGATGTACTGAAGATCAAACAGATCCTTCTGAACCTCCTGAGTAACGCGGCAAAGTTCACCGAACACGGCGACATCACGGTTACCGCTCGCAGACTCGACACCGGCATGATCACCATTGCAGTCAAGGACAGCGGCATCGGTATCGAGGAGAAAAACCTTGACAAGGTCTTCGAGGAGTTTCAGCAGATCGACTCAAGCAATTCTCGGAAGTACAAGGGGACCGGCCTTGGTCTCCCCATCGCCCGGAGTTATGCCCGACTGCTCGGCGGCGATCTGTCGTTGCATAGCTCACACGGCCAGGGCTCGACGTTCACCCTGACGATCCCTCCGGTGTTCCCGAAGGAGAAGCTGCCGAAGGTCGAGACCCCGAAACCTGCTTCCGCGCCGGTGATGCCGGCCGCTCCCGCACCCGCGGCTCCCAAGGCGAAATTGACGGTCACTGCACCGGCATCTGTCGACCAACCAAAGACGGCGCCACGCGAACAGGTGGGTTCAAAGGGTATCCAGGTCTTGTGCATCGACGACGAACCGGAGGTCATCGAATTGCTTCAGCGCTACCTTGTTCCGGAAGGATTCTCCGTGCGCGGCGCGTTAAGCGGCGACGAAGGCATCCGCATCGCGGAAGAGATCCAGCCGGCGGTCATCACGCTGGATATCATGATGCCGGAAAAGGACGGATGGCAGGTTCTCCGCGAGCTCAAGAGCAATCCGAGGACGACGGATATCCCGGTCATTATCCATTCCGTCATCGACAACAAACCCCTCGCGGTCTCCCTCGGCGCACTCGATGTCATGCCGAAGCCGTCGGAAGCGAAGAAGATCCTCGACGTCGTGTCCAACGCGTTGAAGTCGAAGGACAAACGCGTCCTCATCGTGGACGACAATGAGGACTTCGCGAATTACGTCCAGGTCATCCTGGAGCAGGAAGGATTCCAGACCACGGTCGCGTACGGCGGCGAGGAAGCGCTCAAGAAGGTCAGCGAGAGCGTGCCGGCGCTGATCTTCCTCGATCTGACGATGCCGGAGATGGACGGATTCGAGGTTGTTCGCCGTCTGCGAATGAATCCCGAATGGCGTGACATTCCCGTCGTCATTCTTTCCGGGAAGGATCTTTCCAGGGACGAACGGGACACCTTGCGCTCGCAGATTCAGGAGTTCATCGAGAAGGGACACTTTTCGCGGGAAGCCATCACCAACGTACTCAAGAAGACCATTCCACGGCCTGCAACCGCCTGACCGGGGGAGAACCTGAATGCCAGAACAACAGACTGATCCCACAATCCTCGTCGTCGACGACACAGAGGACAATCTCGATCTGCTTGAGTTTGCGCTGAAGCGGAAACCGGTGCGCATGATCCGCGCGACCAGCGGCAGGGAATGTCTCCAGCTCGCGGCACAGCACGTCCCGGACGTCATCCTCCTCGACATCCAGATGCCCGAGATGGACGGCTTCGAAACGCTGAAGATCCTTCGCGCGACACCCAAGACCGCCGCCATCCCGGTGATCTTCCTCACCGCGCAGAAAAAGGATCCATCCAGCATCGAATACGGACTAATGCTCGGCGCAGATGAGTACCTGACGAAGCCGATCGACACGGAAGAGCTCCTGGTGCGGACGAAGACGTTGGTCCGCATCAAGAAGATCGAAGCGGAACTCGAGCGGACGAAGGCGGACTTCACCGCGATGCTCGTGCACGATCTCCGCAGTCCCATCATGGGCATTCGCAGTATTCTTGAATTCATCCGTGAGCCTGCGGCGCAGGGAAAGGCGCTTGAGAAGAATCATTTGGACCTCATCTCGTCGGCGCACGATGCGGCGAACCGGATGCTCGGACTCATCAACGACATGCTCGACCTGTCAAAGTTCGAGGCCGGAAAGATCAATCTCCACCCCGAGCCGCTCAGTGCGCGGGACATGATCGAGTTCACCATCCGTCACATGAGCATTCAATTCCGGCAGAAGGAGATCGACCTCCGTGTTTCGATCGACGACGGCTTGCCGTTGACAGTGGCCGACCCCCAGAAACTGTCCCAAGTGATCACAAATCTGCTGAGCAATGCGCTGAAGTTTACTCCCGCGCGCGGCGCCATCATGATCGGTGCGCATCTCGCGGAGCCGACAGCCGAGTTCAGCGGGCCGATGGTCGAGATCGCGATCAGCAACGAGGGGCCGGGCATCCAGCCGGAGGAACTCCCGGCACTGTTCGAACGGTACAAACAGGTCTCGTCGGCCAAGAACGTCAAGGAAAAAGGCACCGGCCTGGGACTTGCCATCTGCAAATTGATCGTCGAGGCGCATGGCGGTGCGATCCATGCCGAAAGCCATCCGGGAAAGCTGACATCGTTCCGGTTCACGCTCCCGACCGTTCTGCCCAAACCGTAGATTCATTCTTCACGAGAAAGGTCCGCTATGCAAAGCTCCATTCTGGTCGTCGATGACGAGGATACCCTTCGGCTGGGCATGAAAGCCCGGCTCGAAACGCAGGGCTTCATCGTTGACACCGCGGCGAACGGTGAAGAGGCAATGCACAAGATCCAGGAACGGTCGTTCGATCTTGTCCTGCTCGACATCAACATGCCGTTCGTCAACGGCATCCAGGTGCTGGATTTCATCAACGCAGAGCACCATGACTGCGATGTCATCATGCTGACGGGTTTCTCCGACTTTTCCCTGGCGATGGAATGCCTCAAGAAAGGCGCGAAGGACTATCTCGTCAAGCCGATTGACACATCGGAATTGGTGGCGCGTCTGAAATCCTTCCTGCGTGCACGCGCGTCTGAGAAGGCCTACCAGGAACTCCGCCACTTCTGGCAATCCACCGTTCTCTTCGATCTCTTCGGATCCTTGCGAAGCGTGAACTTCATCCTGCAGCACGCCGTGAACGCGCTGGATGGGAAGAACAAACGCGACGTCGGATTGCTGGAATACGCCCGATCGCTGAACGAGCGTGTCGTTGAGGTGCTGAAGGACAGCGTCAAGGTCGCCGACCTCGCGGAAGGCACGGTCATCTTCAAACAAAGCGACATGGATTTCGCCGCGTTGGTCAACCGCATTTGTGACCGGTACGAGCCGTGCTTCACCGCCCGCGGCATCAAATTCGACCGCGCGATGGAGAAGGGATTGGCGAACATCAAGTGCGATGAAAGCCGGACGGAACAGGTCATCAACAGCATCTTCGAGACGGCGATCAGCGCATCGGTCAAAGGCGATACCATCGCCGTGTCGGTCTCCAAGCAACAGACGCCGGGTGGCACCGACCAAGCCCGCTGCCGGGTCACACACAGCGGTCAGGCGTTCTCCTCGGACGAGATCCAGCAGGTGCTCAACGCATCCGAGAAGGAATGGAAGAAGGTCAATGACTCGATCGCCCTTGGTGCCTACAACCTGGCGATCTCTCGGCGCATTCTTGAAGCGCAAGGCGGGACGCTCCGGGTCGAAGGTGAACAGGGAAAACAGACGGCCGTCGAATTCACCCTGCCATTGGCATAGGGGAATCTCTCGGATCCTTATGAGTGCAGGCGAGCAACCAAAATCCCTGAAGCCGGTTCACTTCAAGTACCGATTCGATTTCCCCGACGGAACGGAGAAATCCTTCGTCTTGGACCTTGATCCACGAACGCTCGCACTCAAGACAGAGACACGACCATCGTATCCCGAGTGGACGCGGCTGGAATTCAACAAGTGCAGCAACTGTCCGCTCGCGGCGTCGGTCGAACGATGCCCGATCGCCATCAATCTGTTGGACCTCGCGGCGGAGTTTGGTGCGCAGAAGTCGTTCGAGGATGTCACGGTGCACGTCGAAACGGCCGCTCGCACATACTCACGCAAGACCACGCTGCAGAAGGGATTGAGTTCCATGCTGGGCATCATTATGACGACCAGCGGGTGCCCGGTGATGGACCGCCTCCGTCCCAACGTCCGGTTTCATCTGCCGTTCGCCACGGGGCTGGAGACGTTCGTTCGGCAGATCTCGATGCATCTCATCGGCAACTTTTTCGCGGCGCGACGGGGATTCCCCAGCGAATCGACGCTGGACGCGCTTCTGGAACTCTATCGCGAGGTCACAAAGGTCAACAAGGGAATGTCCGCTCGCCTGCTGGCGGCGACCGAAAGCGATGCCAACGTCAACGCACTGGTCATCCTTCACACGTACGGCGACGGACTGCAGTACTACGTGATGAGCAGCCTCGAAGAGCTTGAAGCAGATTATCATATGTATCTCCAAGGCTCCCCCAATCCCAACGGGACCGCCGAGGAACCGCCAACCGGTGCAACAAGAAGGGACTAACGCCATATGTGGGAACAAAAACGCCTCGGAATCGTGAAGGAAGTCAGCAGCAATGCTGTCGTCGTGATGGTCGATCCGGAATTGACCTCGCTCACAAAGAAGATCGGCGACCGGACGTACTTCATCGGCCAGATCGGGACTTATGTGCTCATCCCTATCGGCGCGATCTACGTGATCGGCATGGTCTCCCATTTCGCCAAGAACTTCGAATCGGATGGCGCGCAGAGTGTGACCCGGTACTACATGAAGGTTACGCTCATTGGCACGATCAAGAAGGGGCGCTACGAAACGGGTGTCTCGCTACTGCCGACCGCCGACATGATCGTCTATTTGCTGGAAGACAAGGACATCAAAGCCGCCTTCGCCGCGTTTCAGCAATACAATTTCTCGATCGGCCAACTCTCCCTGTTCGAGAACGAGCGAGCCTACCTCGACCCGAACCGCTTCTTCAGCAAGCACCTCGCCGTGCTGGGATCAAGCGGGTCCGGCAAGTCGTACACGGTCGCCTCGATCCTTCAGAAAGTTGCGAAGTTTCCGGATACACACATCGTCATCCTCGACCTTCACAATGAGTACCGCCAAGCGTTTCCGGAGACGGGACAGTACTGCGAGTTGACGTCCTTGGAACTTCCGTACTGGATGCTGAACTCCGAGGAGATGATCGAGTTGTTCATCGATCCGAACGATGAGAATGCGTCCGTGCAGGGGTCGGTCATTCAGGACCTGATCTTCGCGGCGAAGAAGAACAAGAATCCGCGACTTGCGCATGTCATTACGATCGACTCTCCGGTCTACTACGACCTGAAAGAGATCCGCGCGAAGCTCCAGTATCTGGACACCGAAAAGGTCGTCGCCGGCGGTTCGACGAAGGAAGGTCCATACTTTGGAAAGTTCACGCGGTTGCTCGTTCGCCTGGAGAGCAAGATCAACGATCCGCGGTATGCGTTCATGTTCGAGCCGAAGATCTGCAACGACACGGAGTCCATCATTCCGTTGATGATGATGATCTTCGGATTGACCGGAAAGGCGCGTGTCACCATTCTGGACCTCAGTGGTGTACCGTTCGATATTGTGAAGACGATCGCTGCCCTGCTGGCACGCATCACATTCGACTTCAATTTCTGGAATCCGCAGCGGAACGAGCTCCCCATCCTGCTTGTCTTCGAAGAAGCGCACAACTATCTGTCCACATCCGCGGAAGGTTCCAAGGCCGACCGCCGCACCGTGGAGCGCATCGCGAAGGAGGGCCGCAAGTACGGGGTCAGCGCGATGATCGTCAGCCAGCGTCCATCCGAGATCTCGGAGACGATCCTTTCGCAGTGCAACAGCTTCGTCATCTTGCGATTACTGAACCCGAACGACCAGGCCTATATCCGCAAACTCGTGCCAGATTCGTTCACGGGGCTCGATAGCGTCATTCCCTTGCTCCGTCAAGGCGAGGCGGTCATCGTCGGCGACGCGATGCCGATGCCCCAGCGCGTACAGATAGACATGCCCGACCCGCCACCCACCAGCACGGACGTCCGCTTCTTCGACAAGTGGAAGCAGACGGGGGTCAAGACCGATCCGAACGAGGTTATGGAGCGGTGGTGGAATCAGCAGAGAGGCTGAGGAAAGGGGGAAACGGGGAAGTTAGGAAGCGGGGAAAGTGGAAGTTTGAAGTTTGAAGTTGAATCCCATTCGTTGAAAAACACTCCCGGCATCTTAACCTGCCGGGAGTCTTCTCGAGGAATCTTTCTCTCACTCTTCCAGCGTCGAAATATCCCCTTCGCTCATCCCAAGTGCGCGCGCTTTCAACACACGCCGCATGATCTTGCCGCTCCGGGTCTTCGGCAACGACTTCACAAATTCGATCTTCTCCGGCTTGGCGATCGGACCCACCTCGTGACCGACATGCTTCCGTAATTCTTCAATCAGCGCTTCGCTCGGCTCGTGTGCCGCTTTCAGGATCACATACGCATGAATGGCGACGCCTTTGATCTCGTGCGGAAGCCCAATGACGGCCGATTCGGCGACCGCTGGATGGGAGACGAGCGCCGATTCAAGTTCCGCTGTTCCCAGTCGATACCCGCTGACCTTGATCACATCGTCGGTTCGACCGATCACCCACACGTATCCGTCTTCATCGATCCGGGCAGAATCTCCCACAAGATATGATCCCGGATACTTGCTCCAGTACGTTTGCACGTAGCGGTCCGGATCCTTGTAGATGGTCCGCATCATCGACGGCCAGGGCTTTTTGATGATGAGAAATCCTTCCTCCCCCGCCTTGACCCCTTTCCCGTGCTCATCAACGACCTCCACTTCGACGCCGGGAAGCGGCCGCGATGCAGACCCGGGCTTCGTTGGCAAGGCCGGCATCGGCGCGATCATGAACCCACCCGTTTCCGTTTGCCACCACGTGTCCATGATCGGGCATTGTTCCTTCCCGATGTTCTTGTGGAACCAGCGCCATGCCTCGGGATTGATCGGTTCTCCCACACTTCCGAGCAACCGCAGTGTCGAAAGGTCGTGTCTGTTCGGCCACGATTCTCCGAATCGCATCAGGCTCCGGATGGCCGTCGGCGTCGAGTAGAAGATCGAGATGCCGTATTTCGCGATCATCGACCACCAGCGATCGGGAAACGGGAACGTCGGTCCCCCTTCGTACATGAACGACGTCGCGCCGTTGATAAGCGGTCCGTATACCATGTACGAATGTCCCGTGATCCATCCCGGGTCAGCGGTACACCACCAGCGGTCCTCTTCCTTCAAATCGAATACATCCTTGAGCGTTGCCGCGACCCCGACCTGGTAGCCGCCGTGCGTGTGCAGGATCGCCTTCGGTTTTCCCGTCGTGCCCGACGTGTACAGGATGAACAACGGGTCTTCCGCGTCCATCACTTCCGTCTCGCATTTCCCCATGTTCTTCGCAAGCGGGAGCGTGAGCAACTCGTGATACCAGAAGTCCCGGCCCGCTTCCATGTTGACGTCTTTGCCCGTTCTGCGGACAACAACCACATTCTCGGGAGCGGCGGTCCGTTGAAGGGCTTCGTCAACGATCTTCTTCAACTCGACGATCTTTCCTCCCATGTATCCGCCGTCGGCGGTAATGATGACCTTGGAACCGCTGTCCTCGATGCGACCGTGAAGCGCCTCGACAGAGAATCCGCCATACACGACTGAATGGATCGCTCCAACCTTCGCGCAGGCGAGCATCGCGATCCATGCCTCCGGAATGCGCGGCATGTAAATGGTCACACGATCCCCCTTCGTCACGCCCATGCTTCGGAGAACGATGGCAAACTTGCAGACCTCGCGATTCAGCGCATGATACGAGAATGTCCGGACCTCGCCGTTCTCTCCTTCCCAGATGAGCGCGAGCTTGTTCCGTCGCCATGTCCGCACATGCCGGTCGAGCGCGTTCGTGACGATGTTCGTTTTCGCTCCGATAAACCATTTGAAGAACGGCTTGTTGGAATCGTCGAGCACCTTGGTCCACGGCTCGAACCACTCGAGTTCCCGCGCCCGGCGGTCCCAATACGCCTCGAGATTCTCGCCCGCCTCCGCGTAGAGCGCGAATGGATCGGGGATGTTCGCCTGGTCGACGACCGTCCGCAACGGATGATAGACCTCGCCGTGAAGCTCCTTGGGTGGTTTGATGGTTGCCATGGACCGACCTCCTCTTTCATGAACGCACGTGGCTGATGGTTCAGGAAGATACAGCAGGGAGAGGATGGAAGTCAAGGTGGGAGAATGGATTGGGGATTGGGGATTACGGATTGCGGACTGTAGATTGGGGATTGAACGGGGCAGGAATACAGAAAGTCCTTCCTGCCCGTTCAATGGAGCATCAGTTGAGCGTTGCTGCTTTTTCTAACACCTGACCGTCCAGTTGCCCGGCAAAATAGGCGTCATAGGCGCTCATATCAAAGTGGCCGTGACCGCTCAGGTTGAAAAGGATCACCTTCTTTGTCCCTTCTTCCTTGGCCTTGAGGGCTTCTACGATCGCGGATTTGATCGCGTGAGAGGATTCCGGGGCCGGAATGATCCCCTCGGTCCGGGCAAACAGTACCGCGGCCGCAAAGACATCTGTCTGTTCGTATGCCTGCGCCTCGATGAGGCCGTCGAGATACAAACGACTGATGATCGGCGCCAAGCCGTGATACCGTAATCCCCCTGCATGGATGGAAGGGGGCATGAACTCGTGCCCGAGCGTGTACATCGGCATGAGCGGCGTCATTCCCGCTGTGTCGCC
>Ga0105103_10001529_pt1 | contig 12649 bp, 13 predicted proteins | sample PPLLaktember2015_2_FD_79107 | JGI IMG/M metagenome (GOLD analysis project Ga0105103, IMG submission 79107) | Freshwater sediment microbial communities from Prairie Pothole Lake near Jamestown, North Dakota, USA - PPLs Lake P7 Core (6) Depth... | ecosystem: Environmental > Aquatic > Freshwater >...
TAAATTCAATATTGCTGACTTTATATTTTCTTACATTAGTAACAGCAAGTTCTAACATTTCGAGCCTTAAATGGTCAGCCAGTAATGATTCCTTTTTTTTTAGCGGATTGTGGGGGCTAACAATAAACCATAACTGTTTAATATCGGTGTTTTCGACAATGTAATTTGCAAGGGCCAAATGCCCAATATGCACCGGATTAAATGAACCGAAAAAAAGGCCGGTTTTCATTATTGATTATTTATTCAGGAAATCACTAACAAGTTTATCTGTTTCCTGAAGTGCTGTTTCCAATATATTGTTAGTAATAATATGATCGAATTTTTTTGCATAAACAAGTTCCATTCGTGCTTTTCTCACTCTTTTGGCTATGCTTTCAGGCGTTTCGGTATTGCGGTTTTTTAGTCTGTTCTCTAATTCTTCAAGCGATGGTGGATTAATGAAAACCGAGATGGCATTTTCTTTATACATCCTTTTAATATTTATTGCCCCCATTACATCCACATCAAAAATAACATTTTTACCTCCGGCACGAAGCTGTTCAACCTGTAGTTTTAATGTACCATAGTAGTGATTTGGGTATACTTCTTCCCATTCTAAGAATGCATTATCTTCAATTTTAGATTTGAAAGCATCGATGCTTAGAAAATAGTAATCCTTTCCCTCTTCTTCATCATCACGTTTTTTTCGACTGCATACCGATATTGAAAAAGTAAGATTATATGCTTCATTAGCAAGTATATGCTTTACAATTGTTGATTTTCCGGCTCCCGATGGACCCGATAGAATTACTAATTTACCCGACATATTGGTCTGTGTTTTATAATACGTTCATTAATTGTTCTTTAATCTTTTCTAATTCGTCTTTCATTTGAACAACAATACGTTGTATTTCAGAACTATTAGCTTTTGACCCTATTGTATTTATCTCCCGGCCAATTTCTTGTGCTATAAAACCAAGTTTTTTACCAGACTGGTTTTCATCTCTGCAAACTTCGCGGAAAAAGCTGCAATGGTTCTTCAACCTTACTTTTTCCTCGGTTATATCTAATCGTTCAATATAATAAATTAGTTCTTGTTCAAACCGGTTGCTATCAACTTTCTCTTTGTCGCCAATTTCATTGAAACCGCTGTACATCTTTTCTCTCAGTTTTTGAATACGTTGGTCTTCAAAAGGTTGGATCAAAATCAGAAGATCCTCAATAAGCTGTACCCTCGATAATATATCTTTCTCTAATACAATACCTTCTTGGTTTCTGAATGATTCAACAATATTGAGCGCTGCCATAATTTGTTCTAAAACTTTATTCCATTCTGTTTCATCCAATTCTTCTTTGCCGGTTTTCAAAACATCGGGGAAGCGCATTATCGTTGGTAAAATGGTCGATTCATCAGTTTGCATTTCAAGCTTATTGTTGATTTCCTTTATTTGTTCATAATAATCTTTCACCAATGCAAAGTTTATTTTCGATGAATTTGAAACCTCACTATTATCAAAGTTAATATAAAGATCAATTTTGCCTCTTTTCAACCTCGTAGAAATGTTGTTCCTGATTTCAATGTCTTTGTCTTTATAAAGGTTGGGTAACCGTGTATAAATATCGAGTTGTTTGCTGTTAAGCGACTTAGCTTCGATTGTTATCATTTTTCCATTTAATTCACAGGTTGTTTTTCCATAGCCTGTCATTGAAACCATCATATCTTTCAAATTTGAAATTAAGTTACAAAATATTCTTTTATAAGGATGAAAATTAAAAATGATTATTGATTTTCAAAGGTAACAATCCTTTTATTTTTCCACTTTCCCATTCGATAATACCAAAAGGAGAAAAATGCACCCAGCATCCATGCAATAGGTATTGCCAACCAAACCCCAGTCTCCTTGAGTTCACCATTTAAAAGTGAGGGTAAGTGCAATTGATATCCCCAACCTTGAGTTAATGCATAAAATTTGCCAGATAATAACGAAGCAATCGGTATGCGTACAAACCACAGTGAAATTAGGGTTATAAACATAGGGATAACTGTGTCGCCAGCGCCCCTTAGAACACCTGTTAATGAGAACATTATACTAAATATTATATAGCACGAACTAACGATTACAAGATATCGTACACCAATAGCAACAACCTCAGGGTTATTCGTGAAGAGTTGCATTAAGGGAACCTTAAATAAAATAACAAAAAGCGTAACAAATACGCTTGTTAATGATGAGATGATCAGGGTTGCTTTTAATCCGGATTGAACACGGGATATTTTTCCGGCACCAATGTTTTGGCCAACAAAACTCGATAGCGCCTGACCAAAGTTCATTGCTGGCAACATGGCCATATTATCAATTCTTCCAACTATTGTATAAGCTGCAATAACATTAACCCCAAAGCTATTAACAATACTTAGCAGAGCTACCATACCCATCGATACAAAAGTCTGCTGTAATCCCGATGGCAAACCTATTTGAACGCTTTTTCGGAATATTTTCCAGTCGAATGTTAATTCCCTGATTTTTAGTTGTACTAATTTATGGGTCCGGTTAAGATAAAATATAGCAGAGAAAAAAGCCCCTCCCTGGGAAATTACAGTAGCAATGGCTGCTCCCTGTATCCCCCAGCCAAAATATTTTATAAACACATAAACCAATACAATATTTACAATCGAAGAAATAACCAGGAACACTAAAGGTGTTATCGAGTCTCCTAATCCGCGTAAAATTGCACTTGTGCCATTAAACCCAAAAAGAAGCACAGTGCCAAATAAAAATGTATTTAAATATGTAACGGCCTGAGGAATAATTTCTTCGGGCAGGCCAATGAGAACAAATAATTGTCGGCTAAAACTAATACCTACAGTCATAATGACAATAGAAGCAAAAAAGATAAAAATATATATGGTATCAATTGCTTTGCGGACATTTTTATAATCTTTAGCCCCAAAATATTGCGATACTATTATTGTCCCTCCCGATGCAATACCAATGACAAAAGAAATAAGGGCAAAAATTATTGGAAACGATGCGCCAACGGCAGCGAGAGCTTCGACGCCAAGTAATTTACCTACAATGATACTATCAATTATATGATAAGCTTGCTGAAAAACATTGCCTGCTATCATTGGTAATGAAAACTTAAGAATTTGAATGCCTACTGGTCCGTTGGTCAAATCTTTCATGAATGAAAAAAAGAACAAAGGTGCTTAAATTGTTTCAGGGTGCAAAAAAATGAATAGAATATTTAACGCGATTAATTCACATATTCAAAGGAATAATCATTAGGTAATAGAAACAAAAAAAATGACAGGTACTGCCAACTAAAATTAAAATATGAAACATAGTATGGCCAAAAGGAATTCTTTTGTTCAAATAGAAATATGTACTGAAAGCATATACAAGACAACCTATTAACAAGAGCCAAAGAGAGATATCAGGCATTCTTTTAATAATAGGTACAATTGCTATAACAACCGGCCAGACCATTATAATATAAAGCCATGTAGAAAGTTTTCGCATCTTAGGTGTATAAAACCATATTTTAAATATAATGCCGGCAATTGCCATTGCCCATATCAATCCAAAAACCACCCAGCCAAGTGAATTGTGCAATACTACCATTGTCAGAGGTGAAAATGTAGTTGCAATCAGAATATAGATTGCAGAGTGGTCAAGCTTGTTCAGGCTAAATTTTTTTCGTAAGTTTTGAGCACTATGAAATAATGTTGAAGAAGTATAAAGAAAAATTAACCCTGCACCAAACAGGCTGCATGAAACAATATGCCAGGGACTATGCGACGATGCCAATACAATTAATATTGCAGTACATGCTATTGCCCCAACTATTCCAAAACCATGAGTAGCGCTATTGATAGTTTCTTCAGTTTTTCTTCTTTTTCTCTCTGATTCAGTCATAAATTTCGTGTACTTTATAAACAATGTAAAGTTGAACATAAAATGGATATCAATAACTGTTAAACCTAAAAAAAAGTGCTGTGTAACTTTAATAGTAAGTTAACTGTCATTTAATTTTATTTTTCAAATGGAATTTGACCATCATTAATTATTGGGCAGATTTAACAATAATAGAAAAAAATACAATAACAATGTCAAATATATTTGACATAATGTAAAATATAATTATCTTTGTGTCGATAATATTTAACAACATGTAAAAATAATCAGGCAAATGAAAGGAAATATTGCTAGCAAAGAAAAAATGATAATAGTCCTCATATTCAATACTATATTGATTTTTGGTGCTTATTCGCTGTATGTTTATCAGAAGTACATATCAGTGCACCCGGAAATAATAAATGATTTCAGGTTCTGGGGGAAAGCTATCTTAATCCTGATCCCGGTGACAATTAGTGCACAAATCATCATTCATATAATATTTGCGATATTTAACAAAATTGTGACTGATGAAGAAATATCAAACATTGCCGATGAACGCGACAAGTTAATTGAGCTGAAAGCAACAAGGATTTCCCATTCGACTTTTACATTGGGCTTTATGCTAGCCATGGCATCTCAGGCTGTCGGCATGCAACCCTGGGTAATGTTTATCACATTGATTTCTTCGGGGTTCATTGCTGCCATAGTTTTAGGATTTGCCAAACTTTATTTTTATCGGAAAGGGGTTTAGGATGGGCAAGTGTTTAATAAGTAATAATATAAGGAGGCTTCGCTTCAATGCCAATGAAATGACACAGCAGGAGCTGGCTGACAAGACAGGCGTTACACGACAAACTATTGCTGCAATTGAAAACGGAAAATATTTTCCTACCCTCGAATTAGCTTTTCGAATATCTCATGTCTTCAAAACACCTTTGGAAGAGGTTTTTACATTTGCTTTAGTAGATGATATAAAATAAGGTACACTTTAATTTAAAATATATGAATACAAATGATAATAATACCGGAATAAAAAACAGGAAAGTAGTTCTTTCTTTTCTGTGGATATTTGCAATGTTTAATTATCTCTATGCAGATGTGCTAACCTTAATGGACCCTACAATGCTCAATGAGATATTAACAGGTACAAGTGTTATTAAAATGACCCCGGGAGCTTTATTTGCTGCCGCAATATTAATGGAAACTGCCATTGCAATGGTCATCCTGTCGCGCTTATTAAATTATAAGGCAAACCGCTGGGCCAACATCATCGTAGGTTTTATTCATACATTGGCAGTTTTCTCTTCTCTGTTTGTCGGAACCCCGGCGGCCTATTATCTTTTGTATGCTATAATAGAGATGGCATGCACCCTATTCATTATATGGTATGCATGGACATGGCCAAGACCTGAAAATAGTTATCATATCAATCAGGAGGAATTGAATTGATTAATACTGCAGAAAAGGTTTTTGATAGGGCAGCAAAATCCTATGACCAGACAGAGGAAGTTCGTTTTAAACACTATACCCTCAAAACCTTGGAAAACACTAAAAAGTATCTCAATGCAAATTATATTGTTATAGACTACGGATGTGCCACAGGAACAAAGGCCATTGAACTAGCCAGCAAGGTAAGACAAATACACGCTATTGATATATCGTCTAAAATGATTGACCTGGCAAAAAGAAAGGCAAACAAATGCAATATTGAGAATGTGGATTTCTCACAAGCTACTATATTTGATGAAAGATTAATCAGAAAATCATTTGACGTGATTCTGGCATTCAATATATTGCATTTATTAGAAGACAACCAGAATGTTGTGAAAAGAATTACTGAATTATTGAAACCCGGAGGCCTATTTATTTCAACAACACCATGTCTGAGGGAGAAAATGTCGTTTAGAAACAAATGGGTATTCTCGTTGTTTGTTCTGCTTATGAAAATAGGATTGTTCCCCTCTATTAAGAGATATAAATTCAATGAAATAGAAGGTTTAATCACTAAGGGAAATCTGCAAATTGTTGACACAGAAAAATCTTATCATGGGCTGTCCGGTTGTTTTATTGCAGCAAGGAATAAAATCTGACTATCGAAATATTTAAATAAAAATTTTCTTTATAACAAACTGAATGCGAAGTCATTTTATACAGCTAGCTCAAAAGCTTATAATTATGAAAAGACGGTTGAAAAAAGAATGAAATTATGAAAACTCCAATATTTGACGAAAGTATAACTACTTTATTATCACGACAAAATGAAAATTTAACCGCAAAATCAGTAGAGTCAGATTCTGCCCATGCGTTAATCGAACTGGAAAAGGGAATATTAGCGGCACTTGAAACCTATTCAAATGTGCATCGCGGAAGCGGACATAACTCAATGGTCACTACGCATTTGTACGAGCAGGCCAGGGATATTGTACTTGAATACCTTAATCTAAGCAAAACCAGGTATACAGTTATCTTTTGTACTCCGCGAAGAGCAGCAATTTTAAAATCACAACTGACTCCTGAAAGCTACCAGATTGTGTCGAGTCAGGACATTGGTTTGTTGTTAGGTATAAGGGCTATAGCAGTTAAGAAAAATGCCTTGCCCAAAGGTATCCCTTTTCAAACTGGTGGGGGTACTGCTAAACTTATTTCAAAAAACTGGGTAATTTGGGACGCTGCGCCTGAAAAGTTCGAAGCTGGTACACCTCCAATAATTAATGTTATTGCTTTTGCTAAAGCTCTTAGTCTTATCAGGCAAAACAAAGGAATTGATTTTTCAGGATTAGTATTTGAAAAGAAATCAATAAAAGAATTATTATTTGATGATGAGCTGGACAAATACTCAGGAAAGGAATTGTTGTGCAGGCTCCGTCAAACTTTAGTAGGTAGGGGTATTAGTGTTCCCACATCCTGTGGTTTGAGTTCTTTTATTAACCTTGATAATGCAGCCAGCACCCCAACGTTCGAACCTATTTGGAATGTTTTTCGAAATGCTTTGCGCCAAGCATCATCAATGCAGCACGAAATTATTGAGGAGGTCAAGGCTATATGTGCCGATTTCCTGAATGTACCTCTTACAGGTTACGATATTATATTTACTTCGAACACAACTGAAGCTATAAACCTGGTATCCGAAAATATGAACTTTGAAAGTGACGCCAATATTGAACCAGTGATAGTGAATACAATCTTGGAGCATTCTTCGAATGACTTGCCCTGGCGAATGGTACCTGGTTGTTCCCTTATTCGCTTATTTGTTGACGATAATGGTTTTGTTGACCTAAAGGAACTTGAAGCAATTTTAAGCTCATATAACGATCAGCATCAATATGGGAGAAAGCGGATTAGACTTGTAACAATTAATGGTGCTTCGAATGTACTTGGTGTATGTAACAATATCGAAGAGATTACAAGAATTGTGCATAAGTATAAAGCACGAATTTTGGTTGATGCAGCGCAACTGATAGCACATCGAAAAATTGATATTCAGGATTGCGGAATTGATTATCTGGCGTTTTCTTCTCACAAAGCATATGCCCCTTTCGGAAGTGGCGCATTGATTGCTAGAAAAGGGTTGTTGCATTTTGATGGACAACAAATGGCATTAATTCAATCTTCGGGTGAAGAAAACCTTGCAGGTATTGCCTCTTTAGGCAAGGCACTAGTTCTGTTAAAACGAATAGGAATGGATGTTGTCTATCAGGAAGAACAATCATTGACCAAGCTTACATTGCAAGGTATGTCGAAAATTAAAAAGCTGCAAGTATATGGTATAAAGGATCATGAATCAACTTCGTTTAAAAATAAAATGGGTGTTATTGTTTTCAGTATAGGAAATATAATGCCCTTTAAAATAGCAAGGGAATTGGCTTTTCGAAATGGAATAGGAACGCGTTATGGTTGCCATTGTTCTCATATCATTGTCAAGCATATACTTCATGTCAGTCCTTTTTTAGAACGGTTTCAGTGGCTGATCCAGATTTTTTTCCCAAATTTGAGGTTGCCAGGGGTAGCCAGGGTGAGTTTTGGTTTAGAAAATACAACTGAAGATGTTGAAAGGTTGATCAATGGCCTTGATACTATTTCCCGAAGTATTAAATCTTCATCAGAAGGCCCATTTTCCAGCGAACCCCAAAAAACTAATTTGCCGGAAGCGAAAGTAAAAATACAAATAAAGGAATTCATTAAGTCCCGGTCTGTGAAAGTATATAAATTTATGGCCAACTAAAAACTAAAGGTTTTTTATATTAAGTTATTATCTATATTTGGCCTCTTGCTGTGAATGCACCTAATTTATTATGTTTCGTTTCATACAGCAACATAAATAATATTGAAGACAAAAAATTTGGATGAAACATATAGATTTATCAGCTTCTGTTAAAGAACGATTTCCCCGATTTGGCCGAATCGCCCCTTTTTTCATCCTTCGATTTTTAGAATGGGTTATAATGCAGGATAGGATGAATGATATGCTCGATAGATTTGCTGATACTAAAGGGACTGATTTTCATAATAAAGTCATCGAAGACCTGAATTTAACGATTGAAATTGAAGGACTTGAGAATTTGCCTGAGAATAGTAAATGCTTTTTTGCTGCAAACCATCCTTTTGGTGTTCTTGATGGGATGTTGCTTACTAAAATTGTAGGTGACAAATATACCAATTATAAAGCCATTGGTAATGATGCTTTTATGTTCATCCCAAACCTTAGGCCATACATTGCAATTGTTAATGTATACGGTCGTAGTTCGAGAGAAAATGTGGGCGAGTTACAAAAATTATATGACTCAGATATTGCTATTACCCATTTCCCGGCTGGCGAAGTATCGAGATTGTATAATGGAAAGGTGCAAGACTGTAAATGGCAAAAAAGTTTTATAGCAAAGGCTGTTAGCTCACAACGGGACATCGTTCCGTTTTATTTTTCAGGGAGAAATTCAACTCTTTTTCAGGCTATCTACTTAATACGTCGGATATTCTTTATAAAGGCAAATATGGAACTTGTTTTATTGCCACGCGAATTTTTTAGGAAACAAGGAAAAACTATTAAGGTTCGAATAGGGAAACCAATTTCATATAAAAACTTTGATTCAACACATACACATCATGAATGGGCACAAAAGGTGCGTAACTATGTGTATTCACTGAAAAACGACAATCATAATCAACTCTCATTTTAAAAATAGCAGATAATGAAAACTAATTTCCGCGAATGGCTCTTCCGTGCATGGTACTGGTATGTAAACCGGGTTGATAAAAATGCTGAGGTACTATTTATGAATTACGGTTATTCCAATCCCAACCAAAAGGTTGATTTGTTAGCCGAAGAAGAACCAAACAGGTATTCCATACAGTTATATCATTTACTTGCTTCATCGGTCGGTATTAGTGATAAGAAGATAGTTGAAATAGGTTGTGGCAGAGGAGGAGGATTGTCATATATTGTTAAAAAGTTAGTCCCATCTGAAGCTTTAGGCATTGATCTTGACAAGATTGCAGTTAATTTTAGCAATAAGTTTTATAAATTAAAAAATTTATCCTTCCTGCAGGGAGATGCTCAAAATTTGCCCATCGGGAATAACAGTTATGATATATTGCTCAATGTTGAATCGTCGCACCGCTATCCCGATATGAAAGCTTTTTTGGGAGAAGTAAACCGGATACTCAAACCAGGAGGTTATTTTCTATATACCGATTTTCGTTACGATTATGAAATGCCTGAATTTAAAGAATTATTAAAAGTTTCGGGATTTAAAATGTTAAAGGAAGAAATGATAACCGATAATGTTGTTGCAGCGCTTACTGCCGACGATACGCGCAAACGAAACCTTATAAAAAAGCTTGTCCCTGGCATTTTGCACGATATAGCCCTTAACTTCGCAGGCACTATTGATTCCGAAACGTATAATTATTTTAAAAACAAAAAGTATATTTACTTCTATTATGTTTTTCAGAAGATGTAATTCTCATTATTAAATCAGGCACAATATTATTTTATTCATTAAACTTTTTTGAACTCGTCAAATTCCTTGCTCCCAAGTCGTTTGCATATGTCAACAAACAGGCTGTGGTCGAATGGCTTGTTGATATTGAATGATTGAAGGCCACAAAAATATTGGATATACATGTACACAAGTTTTTCTGGATCATATCGATAGTCCTTCGGTCATACAGGTTAAGCTTGTGGTTTACAATTAACTCCCCAATAACTAAACAGACATCCGCCGATTTTCTTCCTTATTAACAGTCTTATTTATAAACTATTATAGGCCATAAGTTCGAAAAACAGCAGAACCTAGATATATATCAAGTAGAAGTTAAAGGTTGTTTTTGACATAACTTTTCCTCCCTTCCTCTGCTTGTTTCAAATGGAAGCATGTTATATAAATCCCAAATAAGTCAGGATATATTAACAGAAATCTGCCTTATCGAGATCCAGACCAGGTTTTACATTTTATCCATTAATCTTTTATCCTACATCTGATAAACATATCCTGATAAGGATAGCGTGGAATTAATCCGTGGAAGCTCTTTCTTCTGCGAAGAAATACCTTTGCCACCTCTTTCAGAAATTTCCATAGATTAAAGGTATATGGAAAGAATTCATTTCTGTAGTTATTAACATGAACCACCTCGAAACCAAGCCTTTTAAAAATGTTTTCAACAATCTCCTGATTTGCAAAATGAAGATGATCTGGCATCTGATATGGCCTGCGATGATGTTTGACCGGAAGATGACAGGTATGACCTGTTTGAAGAAGGATCTCTCCTTTGGGATTCAGGTTCTTCTTCAAATTGGAAAGGTACACAACCGGATCAGGTATATGGGAGTATACATTAAGCAATGAAATTACATCATATTTTTCTGTATGGGTATCAATATCAACAAAGCTAACATCTAAATTCTTGGTTTGGGCAAATTGTGCCTTGGCTAAGTTAGGATCGGAACCCTTTGTTATTGCTTTTCCCTCTGTATATATTCTCAAAGCTTCAAGAAGTTCACCGTAGCCACATCCAATGTCAAGCCATTTTTTACCTGACAAACCAAAACTATTCTTTGGATAGAATTCATTAAGAATCCGCAGATATTTGTTTATCTTAGTTTCATCATATTTTCCAGTAAAGTTTATTGCCTTTTCTCCTGTATGCACACCGGTTGCCAGCGCTTTAGAGATATCTTCCAGTGAAGGTCTGGGATTAATGTATAGCAATCCGCATTTTGAGCACTTCACTAAATTATAACCATTCTCACTGTCGTAAAAATTATACTCTTTTGAGCCACAATTATAGCAAGGAATTTCTTTCAGGTTCATAGTTTTTAGGTTTTATGGGATTATATAAAAATGATGCATCACTATCGCACTAAAATAACTTTAAAGTCAATGTTTATTAGATTAAGGGCATCTCTAAAAACCTCTTTTTTGATGGAGCCATGCATTCTGGTTTTTAAAAACCCGAAAATATGTTCAACTGTTTTTCATACCTGTTTTATTTTTCCTTGAAATTAAACAATTTATCTAAATAGTTGTATTTTTTAACAATCTTATCTTTTTTTTCCCCTCGCTTTGCCATAGAATGATTTAATTGCCGAAAGGGTTTTAAGTAATGGCCCAGGCTTTTTTTCTTCAATAAATGCTGATATCATTTCCGAAAACTCTTGCGATCGAAGGTAACCAAACGATTTATGCGGGTTACGTTTTCCTTTTATAATATAATCGTTTCTAATCAGGATATCTTTTGGCTTTACTCCATTTCTATTCTCACAAAACTCGTCGGAAAGCTTATGGTTTAAAGCAATTGTATCTTCAATATCTGAAAAATTAAACCAGTTCAATAATATTGATGAAGGAGTTTTCAGTTTATCGATGCCATTTTGTTTTAGATTCTGACGGGTAGCAATTTTGCTAATTACAAAAGGTTGTCCGAGGGGTGATCCAATTGTTGCGAAAGTGTGAATTTTAATATTGGGCAATTCATAGCTCATAATATCATAGGCAATGATTGATCCCATTGAGTGTCCAATGAGCAATATTTCATCCTTTTTGTATTTTTTTAGTACACTAACAGCTATTTCAATTATTGTCTTTTTTTTCAGGATTTGTTTACTGTATTCATTAATAGCGTGTTCTTTATAATAAATATTCAGTTCGTGGAAATAATAATCAACCAGCGATGTTGTCAGATTTGGATATTTCAGGCTAAAATCAGCATTAAGAATAATTTTTTTCAAATACTTGATAGCATAAGGTATAAACTTAATACGATATTTGCTGGGTTTAAAAATAAATCCTTTTGTCGAAAGGGTATAGGGTTCTTCAAGGAAACCTTGATTATTTTTATTAGTAACACTAAGATCCAGTGGATTATCATAAATCATATCGGCCCAGTAAATAAGTTCAAATACCGGAAGTGTGTGGTTTTTACCTATTCTTTGAAGACCTTCATAAATAGATTCTTTCCACCACTTCTCCAAAACATTCTTCGGAGGTTTATTTCCTAATCCGTGTATACCAATTATAACTTTTGCCATAAATTAAAATATCGGTTAATTTAAGATTAATTCATAAAGTAAGTTTATGAATTATATAGGGTTAGATGAATTAGTATTATCTATTGATATAAAATCATGATATGAATAATTCAAAATTATGGTAGTTTTGCTTGCAGTAAGCTGAGGGTTATCAAGAGGCTGTGTAAAAAGTCTCTGTGTAATTCTTTTAAGTTTTAGTTACACAGAGGTTCATTGAGAAGACACAGAGAGTCACAGAGGAGAA
>Ga0105103_10001530_pt1 | contig 12643 bp, 7 predicted proteins | sample PPLLaktember2015_2_FD_79107 | JGI IMG/M metagenome (GOLD analysis project Ga0105103, IMG submission 79107) | Freshwater sediment microbial communities from Prairie Pothole Lake near Jamestown, North Dakota, USA - PPLs Lake P7 Core (6) Depth... | ecosystem: Environmental > Aquatic > Freshwater >...
AGGGAAAAAAAAAATTAAGACCGCCGTCATATCAGAAACCGCTGACGCCCTGTCTTTTCATTCCCGGTATTGCTCTTCAGGGATCGTTTCCGGTACCTCCATGGACTGTTATGCAGGATTTACCGAAGACGACCTCATCATGCCGACAGAAGAAAGCAGCATGATCGAGGTGTCAAAAAACAGGAAAAAATACGCCTGTGCCTGTGCCTTCCCGGAATACCCGGTTCTTGCATTCGCCTTTGACAAAAAAAAGGTCCTGGATCGTGCCGGGGAACTGGGAATTCCCTGCCCGGAAACATGGTACATCGAACGTGCTGAGGCATGGGAGAGAGAAAGCGGACACCTGCCCTTTCCGGCAGTAATCAAACCCATACGGAGCCTTGGTGGAGTGGGCATTTCATTTGTCGATTCACCGCATGGTTTCAAAAAATTGTTCGATGAATCGGTAAAAAATTTCGGGCCGGTTGTTATCCAGGAAAAAATTCCCTATGATGAGCGGTATTCGGTTGCCATACTCATGGATTACTCACAGAGTATGCGACGGTGTTGTGTATTGAAGGCGATCCGATCCTACCCTGTGGAGACGGGACCTGCCTCGTTTGTTGAAACTGTCTATCGGCCTGATCTGGTAAAAATGGCAGAACTGCTCTTACAGTCAATCGGGTATCATGGCGTCGCCGAGGTTGAATTTGTTATTGATAAACGGGATAAAACACCAAAACTCATGGAAATCAATCCCCGGTTCTGGGGGTCGTTGCAGGGTGCCATCAGCGCAGGGGTGGATTTTCCCGCCCTGGTGTACGAGCTTTTTAAGGACGGCTCCGTTGAGAAAAAACCTGAATATAAACTGGGAGTAAAAACCAGGAGTATCTTTCCTTACGAGTACCGCCGTTTAAAAACGATACTCCGGGGAAATTATTCCCTTGATTTCAAACTTCAGTCCCTTATCGGGTTCTTAAAATTTTATCAGGATGATGCATATTTTATTGTCTCTCTTGATGATGTGCAGCCGTTTTTATCGATGATAACACGTTCGGTGAGAAGGAGGATTCATTTTTGAGGAACCTGCAGACTGGGCTGGAGAGTTTCATTGAGTGTACCGTGAAATACCCGGATTATCTGAAACTTACCCTTTGAGTTTCATGCACCGGCCGACCAGCAGTCCATGAAAGGTGATGTGTTTTTCCATCATCAGACCCAGAACATGCAGGTATCCACCGACTGGATGTTCCACTGGTTTTTATCAGAAAAATCCACATCGCTCAGAGGATCTTTCAGCGGGTAACAAAGAAATTTCAGCTTTGCATTGTTCTCCGTCCCTGAAGTACGGCGGATAAACCCATGCCTGAGCGAGAAGATCCTTGATAATTTCCAGTTCCTGTCCAGAAGATAGGTCCAGACCGAATCGAAATGATCTTTTTCAACGATAGCTACTGCTTCGCCGACAAGGATTAAGATCAGGGATTCATCGTTATCCTGTGCAAACAGGTCTGCAATCAGGGCGCTCTTCCCCCCCTCTGGAAACCCGATGATGAGATAGGCCAGCATCTCTTTGTTGTCCCAGAGGGATAAGCACCTGAAACGGATCCCTTCGCATGACAGACGCCACCGAATGAAGTCAGGGGTTCTGCTGCCAAAAATGCCTTCGCCGGAATGACCTGAGAAATGAATCCTGTTGATCTCTTCCATAACTACGGGAATATCATCATACTGTATCCTGAATGTATCATGGGCTGTGGAGTGCGACAGGGAATAAATCTGAGACAGGGAATTGTTGATGTGTCTCCTCATCTGACCTGGCAGGGCGGCGATATATTTTTTGGATAACCCTTCAGCTGAGATATAATATTTTGACTGGATAATGTCAGTAACATGCTGAAACCCTTCCTGAATAAAACCCTGATACGAGTAAGCATTGTTTGAAAATGTCATGATCAGGTCATACCCGTCCTCTTTGGAATGTTCTATTGCATGTCGGAGCAATGAGGAAAAAATTCCCCGGCCCCGGTATTCCGGGTGGACCATGGCTTTGCAGAGGAGACACGAGTTGAGCAGACCCTGTTCCTGTTTTAACGTTACCTGAAGGGGAGAAGGGATCAGGGATACAGACCCAACAATCCTGTTCTCAGTTTCAGCGATGAAGATCAGGGGCCTGGTTTTTGTATAGAATGGATTTTTTATGTGGATCCAGTGCCAGAATTCACGATGTACCGTGCGCTGAAAGCAAACCTGATAGAGATCGAGCCATTGTTTTATTTCAGCATCTGAATCTGCGCGAAAAAAACGGTAGTTAATTTCCATACGGCAGTCGTGACTCTCTCTATTGATTTTTATTTATTTTTTTCCATCTGATGATACAATCCGGATTTTACGCTTCTTATCGAAGGAAACAAAGGAACGAATCATTATTTCATAATAGTATCGACTATGCAATCTCCTCACGGATATGGTATTCAGTTTTCAGGCTTTTTATAGACAGCAAATGCATCGTTTTCCCACATTCGGGTGTAATTTAATTTCCCGATAAAACGTTCCTTTAAGTAATTCAAATTCTCAATTTCTTTTTCCCTTCCGGGGATTACCGAAGAAGGCCAGTATCTGTTCCGGGTATTTATTTTGGAATAAATGAATAATTTTGGTTGGATTTCACCTCTCTGCTCCCTCTCTTCCTCGAGAGTGATGAGTAATTCTCTGGATGTATAAGACAGCCAGGGGTTCTTTAACGCGGGACGAGTTTCCGTCAGATAATAGAACATTGGAATATTATTCTCTATAAGGAGATAATCTCCAGGGACCGTCTCATTCCGAATAACAGACAAGAGATCGTCGGTAACTTTTACGCGATCAAGGGTGGAATACGTACCTGTTAGAGAATCACTCTGGAACGGATATATCAGATGTAACCTGTTCGGATCATCCCGATAGACATCCACTCCGTGAAAAAAAAGTGCTGATAGGAACATCAGCATCAACAACACAGGAATAAACGGTGATAAAAATGTAATGCATGTATTTTTCGTTCGTTCACCCAGACTTTTGATACACAGTAATGAAAGCGGAAGTACGAGCCAGAATCCATAACTGGATTTATATATCCCTGTGTTGGAACCAACGGGATTAATTATCATTAACCATACCGATACCAGCAGCAATAATGACTGGTTGCTGCTTTCACCCTTGTCAATATAAAAGAAAAGGCCAACGAACAACAGGACAAATCCAATAAAAACAATAAGCAGATGAAGAGCAATAAACGAAAACAGGGAGAGATATGCTGTTACCATCAAAAAAATGATTACAAGAAAAACCAACGAAGTTTTAATCCATTTCTGATGTACCGGCAAACTGTTCAGAAAAAAAATTCCGCCGACAAAAAGAAGTATTCCCATAAAAACCTGGATATATTCATACACATACGAGCGAATCAGGTCGATGAATGTATCCGTGGTACCATATGTGCTTATACTTCCGGACGCAGACTGGAATAACTGGGAACTCAGAAGAGAGGTATATTCCCCAAGAATATGTAATTCGTAAAAAATAATCAAAAACACCAATGTTGCAGCTATGCATCCGAAAACAGCAAATTTCAATCCATGAACCAAGTCATCGAAGGGCTTTTTTGTTATCCAGTAATAAAAACCTGCCAGGGGAAGAATTAATGCCAGCAGGATGAGCGGGAACCTGGCAAGAATAATTGCGATGAAAAGAAAGCCCTGCAAAAAGGCATATATTCCAAACTCAAGTGAATTTTTTGGAGTTAATAGCATTTTATTGAAGAACCAGAGAAAAATTATTGTCAGCAACGCGGGAAACGTATAATAATCAATTAAAGTCAGGGGATACAATGTCAGAAATAGTGCACATACCAGGACATATACAAACACATCCCGTTTCGGGAAATAATTTTTCAGAATTGAAAATACAAACATGGCGCAAAAAGAAAGGAGGATCGAACCTCCCAGTTTGCCCCACATGACATTCGGAACATTTATGCCATGAAGCCACACTCCTCCGGCAAAATCGCTTAAAATGTACATCGGATTGATATGAACCGTTGAAAGCGGATACTGTAATACCAGGTATTGATTAGTAAAGTGGTATCCGAAATCCGTCACATCGAATCCCTGAAGGGAAGTGATAAAAAAAAAGAGCAGGAGTACGACAAATAACGTATATTTATTATAAAAAAGACCCGTGCGATTAAGCATGTGTATCCCTCTTCTTTGACAGAGTCTGTACCTCGTTCGTATATTAATCATCATTCCCCAAAATTGATATTCTGAACCTCCCTGAAACAGTCATGAGGGCACTGAAATCACCGCAGGTTCTCCTGGAAGGGTATTTCATCCAACGAAACGGGAGTTCAGTTTTGGGAAATATAACTAAAAACCGAAAAAAATTCACTATTTTCGGCTTGTTGAAATCCTGAGATTTCCACAAATTGCAAATCACCTATCCCCGAACCGTCCCTGCATTTTTCGATGGTGATGTAGTATCATCTCTGGAATTATTGCTCCTGAGGGGATGCTCACAGCGGCGGGGGCGGAGACATTATGGGCCATAGCCCAAAAAGAGCGTTGAGAAAAATATTGTGAGGATTTTCCCTGAAAATAGAATTAAACAGATGTGCGTACTGGAATGTTTATATCTCTTTATTATTTGCGATGAACCCCGCCGCCCCAAAAAGGGACGCCCCCGCGGCGGATCAGTGTCTATAAACATATTTGTAAACACCTCACTGCCCCGCCGTGCCTCGGAGAGGCCCTGAGGCGGGGGATCCTCCTGAAATTGCAGGGTTTAATGATTTTCATAGTCTGGGTGCGAATTCCCGCTCATGCCCGTTTCCCATGAATTGCACAATTCCTGTAATTTCAGGAAGTGCCAATCCCGTTCCTGAGATGACCTGTGCCGCCCCAAAAAGGGACGCCCTCGCGGCGCTTCATTTACCTGAATACTCCGCCCCGGCCTCTTCAAGAACCTGTTACGGCCTCCCCATACCTTCACAATTTTTTATAGTTTGGGTGAGAACATCCCCGTTCATGCCCGTTTCAACAGAGCCCCATTTTATTTACAATATCGTGCTATGATATGCCGGTAGAGCCCTACTTCATCCTGTCAATACAATATGCAATCACGGAGTATACTTTTTCGTAGGTATCACTGTCTTTTTTAAAAGGATCTTCGATATGCAGGGGAATATCAGGACAGATTTCTGAAAGAAACCATATCCTGTTTTTATATCGGGGGTATCGCTGGAGCAGCATACGGAAATTTTCTTCGTCGAATATGATAATCAAATCTGAATTTTTAACCATATCATCGGTGATGTGGTCCGCCTGGTGATCCGATAAATCGACCCCGAATTTTCTGGCAGCGCTTAGTGCTTCAGGAGGGGATTTGCGTCCATCCTGGTGAATAAAACCGCATGATACCAGGTGAACGTCCTTGGGAAATATGGTGCGGGAATACTGTTCCGCGAAAGGACTCCGGCAGATATTTCCTCTGCAGACAAAAAGGATGTTTTTTGCATGCAGGACTGCCTGTTTAAAGTTCCTGGACCGGATAGTCCTGTACCATGGTGATGCCTGCAACCGGAATCGCATCTTCCGTTGCAGGACAGATACCGGTTGAAGGATGAGGGTACCAATTTCCATTATTCCGGGTTTTGGATCATCCAGCACCAGCGTATCGTTACGTTCCCGTAAGAGGATGATATTAAAAAATTCCATCATTGTTTTCCCTATGAACCGCAACCGGGCCCTGAGAGATGTAAAGGAAATGCATTCATCATACATCCAGTAAAGATCCTCGGTTAAACTCCGGCAGAAAAGATCCCTCGTGTATGCCTGGGGAAATGTCTTTTTATTCTCGACTAAAAGCTGGTATAAATAATACGGAAAATCTGCTCCTGCAGCTACCGCTAAGGGAAGGGACCCCCAGAACCTCCCGTTAATTTCAATCAGGACTGATTCGTTTTTGTCGAAGTTTTTCCGGAATTCCAGCATCGCTACGCCGGTATAATCCAGGCTTTGGATGATTTTCCTTGCCGGGGACATGAGGAAAGGATCAACCGGCTGGCTCTTGCGATAGGTGCTGGCCCCGCCGATATTCCGGACACCCCAGATGCGTTTTTCGTGAACCCGGATATGCTGGAATGCTGCAAGGATTTCGCCCCGGGATGCGATTATTTCTACCCCGATGCCGGCTCCTTCAAAGTATTCCTGGATAATCAGCGTGGAATTATGTAAAAATAGTTCTTTTAACATCGCAAGGAACGCTGCCTTATCCCGTGCGATCCTGACAAGGTTTTTTCTCTCAAGGCGATCGGGAGAAAAAGAACTGACCGGTTTTACTATGAGAGGAAAATTACCTTCTTTCAGGACCTTTTCAGGGTCATCATGTTCTGAAAGTATTGAAAATTGCGGGACCCGGATTCCCAGGGACTGGCAAAAAGAATACGTCTGTAATTTATCATTGGTAATAGTATACGCTTCAGTATCGAGTAAGTACACCCTGCTGTATTTTTCGATTTCTGGTCTGATCTGCTGGAGCAGAATAATGGGTGCGTCGTCTGTGGGGATAACAAGGTCATATTTTTCTTTCCCGACAATCGAGATGACTTCAGACTTCCATTGCCCGGGCTCAGAGAACCGGGGCAGGGGAAAATATTTTTCGATATATTTCGAATGCAGGGCGATGTCTTCGGGCACCGGATTTCCTGCATGTATGATAATGCCCTTTCTCCCCAGTGACCTGATGACTGATAAAAAACTCCTCGTGCCGTGTCCCAGGATAAGGACTTTTTTCATTGTATTCCAGTAATCCCGAAGACCAGATATAACTATTGAGGAACATCTCCTGAATCTAAAAGAAAGGAATCAGGCTCTAAAGAAATCATTATTTATAACGTTTTTCGGGGGCTTTTCCGCGCACAATTTTTCCCGCCCTGCTCCAGCTTTTTTCCATTCTTCCTTTTTTACACAATTCCGGCGACAAATTCTTTTAACTATTGGCATTACCTGATTATTTATATCAACATAACGATTAAATCTATATTGTGAGACCAATAATTACCACAAATACCGATGATCATATCGGGCTTGCGGTTATTCGGTCCCTGGCAAAAAACAATATTGATTTTCAGGTTGTTTCAAAATCAAAAAACACCCTCGGGCGGTACTCCCGGTACTGCCGGAACAAAACCACCGGGTGTTTTGACCTGGATTTTTTCTCAAAACTTTCCAAAGATGATGTTGTTTTCCCGATGATCGAAGATACGATGATATTATTGGGGAAAAACAAGGCAAAGCTTCAGTGCCAGCTGGGATTTTCTGATTACCAGACAATACTGAAAACACGGGACAAATCCCTGCTGGTTCATCACGCCGTTGACCACAATATCCCCTGTCCCAGGACCTTTTTTATCACACAACCTGAGGATATCAAAGAGCTTATCCCTGTCATTGATTACCCGGTCGTACTGAAACCCAGCCGGGGGGCAGGTGGGAAAGGGATTATGTTTGTTGATTCCCTGGATAAGCTTCCCGGCCTCGCCGATAAATTTCTCAAAAGAAATGGTCCTTTTTTACTCCAGGAAAAGATCCCGTTCACCAGGAAATATACCGTCGGGGCATTGTGTAATTATGAACATGAACTCAGAAGAGTCTGCGTGATTGAAGAACTGAGGAATTATCCGGTTGAAACCGGGCAGGCATGTTATGTAGAAACGGTGCATGAACCGGATTTGGTAAAATTTACGGAAAAGCTGCTCAAATCCCTTGATTTTTTTGGTGTTGCCGATATAGATATTGTCATTGACGACAGGGACGGGAAGCCGAAACTGATGGAAATAAATCCCCGGTTCTGGGGATCGATGCAGGTGGCAATAAACGCCGGGGTGGATTTTCCCTGTCTTCTTTACCGGATGATCGATGAGGGAGATATTGAAAAATCCCTTGACTATAATACCGGCGTGCGGTGCAGGTATCTGCTCTTCAATGACCTGTTCCGGTTAATCAGGTTCATGCAGGGAAGGTACCCCTCAAGGGATAAAAGAAAAGCGATCAGGGATTTCCTGAGATTCCGGGAAGATGGCGGGTATTATGTATATTCTTCCGATGACCTGAGGCCTCTTTTCGGGCTTGCCTATATTAAAATGTTAAAAAAACTGGGTCTGTCTGAGTAGAAATCCGTATTCACGATAAACTCCCTGTTGTGCAGACCGTGAAACGATGACATACCAGAGTCGTTGCATTCCTCGGAAAAAGGAGCGGAACGGAACGGCTTGATTAAAAATCAGGTCTTTTTCCGGTTAATCGCAAGCATATCCTTTATCAGGTCTTTATCGATATACCCGGATACAATTATCAGGATCCCGAACACTACCATCGCCGTAATAATGCCGGGGATCAATGAGAAATCGACTACATAAAGGGCTACGGCCGTACCTAAAAGCGCGAGGAGGAGCCGGTCAAATTTTTTCAATAACACGAACAGGGGCGTCCGATCCTTGATCAGGAGAACCGTCACCAGGGTATACACCAGGATGAAGAACGTTGAAGCGAGATACGCGCCGGGGAACCCGAAGTACATGATCATGAAATGGGAGAAGACAGGGAACATCAGGATGCTTGCCACGGTTACCAGAGATAGTCTGAAAACCCCCTTCCTGTCAGAAGAAATGTTTAAAAATCCGATAAACTGCTGGACAAACAATACTGCATACCCAATCGCCAGAATATACAGGTAATCAGCTGCATGGCTGTAGTTTGCGGTAAAAAACAGTGAAATCAGCGGGTGGGCATAGAAATAGATGATAATCACGAATAACAGCGAAAGGGAAAAGAGAAACCTGCCGATATCTCCCAGTCCTCCTTTTCTCCGCAGAATGTCTGATATTCCGCTTTTTATGGTGGTTTCAGGGGCAGAGATCAGGTAAATTGAGGAAGAAAAGAAGGTAATTACGGCGGCCAGACTCAGCGACACATCATAATACCCCTGCCATACGACGCCAAGATCGTGACTGATAACAACTGACGTGATCTGCTGGCTTAATCCCGACCAGATACTCAGGATAAAAAACGAGAAACCGAACAGGAACATTTCACGGGTAGGAAGCGAGACCATGCGTAATGAAAGACTGATTTCCCGGAATCTGGCCATGATAACCGGGACCAGGACGAACACCAGCGGGAGGGTAAAAAGAATGATAAGAAGGGAGAAGTCGGTGATACCGAACAGGAAAAGGGCAAAAAACAAAAAAAGCAGCCGGAGAATACTCGGTGCCGTAGAAACGGCAGCGGCCATCGAATGTTTCCGTGCCCCCCGGAGATAACCGATAATAACTCCGCTCAGCGTAACCGACAGGAGAGCAACAACAAAAATAATGGAGAGAATTTCCCAGTAATCAGGTGATACATTGAGAAAGGTGAAAACCGTTGCATGAAAAATAAAAAACAGGATTGTAATTCCTGCAGTTGCAAGTGTGCCGTATTTCAATGCAAAACCAAGGTATTTTTTTCCCTCTGTTGCATGGCCAAGGACATCGTAGAAACAAAATGTCGTGATATTCTGGAACATCCCCGGCAGCGCGATAACAAACAGGGTGATGAGCCCGTATTCATAGGGGGTAATGGACCGTGCCAGAAGGATTTTTGCAAGGATCCCTCCACCCCGCATCAGGACAAGGGACATAAAATAATAAAAAGTATAGTACGAGAGTTTTTTTTCCATTATTTTTTTCCCCTTTTTTCCCGTTTGCATCAGTTATTGGTGATTTCGCATGTATATTTTCATGTAAATTCTATGGAAGAGAGGTATAATCCTTTTCTTTTAAAATCAGAATTTTTATTAAAATAGTGTGTTGAATTGAATGTGAGATGGCGGTTTCAGGTGATCTGGAACGGGTTCTTACCTCCTGCACATTACCTGAAATGGGATCTTCTCGTCATTTGAAATCAAAAATGAGATCCGTCACGCCATCCTGCCCACTTCTGTGGTGCTGCCTGTCATAGGTGCCAGAATGATACGTAGGGAGGGGAATTGACGGGCTTTTAGCTCTGTTGAAACGGGCATGAACGGGAATGGTTCGCACCATAAAAAATGGTGAAGGTATGAGTGGCATCCGTAACAGGCTCCTGAGAGGCCGGGGGCGGAGTTATAAGGTAATTGAAGCGCCGCGGGGGCGTCCCTTCTGGGGCGGCGCAAGTCATCGCAGGAACGGGATTGGCACTTTCCAATATTACTGGAATTGTGCAATTTAATATGAAAATAGGTGGCTTAACGTCTCTCCCCGCGAGGGTATTCAATGTTCATTCTGTATGCTTGTGGCCCCTGGCATCATGTCCGTTTTCATGGGAATTCCTCACACTATTTTTCTCAACGCTCTTTTTGGGCTACGGCAGGTAATACCCCCGAACCAGCCTCTGGGGCATGCCCCCTGGAGCAATACCTCCAGAGAAGGAAATACCACACAATCGCAAAGCACAGGGTTGGGTTGGGTTGGGGGGACGGGCACTGTCCCCTCCGTAAACAGGTGCTTTACCATTTGCTGAAAACTCAGGGTTTCACCAGAGCCGAGATCCGTAATCTTGAGCCTTTTCCGGAGTTCCTTACGATTCCGGAGAAACCTAAATTATAACTATTGAAGACATAGAGAATATTCATAGAAATGTCAAAATTTCTTTCGAATATTTTAAAACTTTCATCGGCAACCCTGTTTGGTCAGTTTTTGGGATTTGTTTTAACTCCCGTCCTTTCCCGGATATATTCCCCGGCAGATTTCGGCTTATTTCAGGTATTTTTTTCAATAGTGGGAATAATTACCATAATTTCATGTTTTTCTTATCATCGTGCCGTCATGCTTCCAAAAAAAGATGAAGAAGCTGCCAGTATTGTCATGTTGTGTTTGCTCCTTGTCATGATAACCACAACGGTCTCCACGTTTTTTTTCTACGTATTTTCCGGTTCTATCGAAAAAACACTCAATGCCCCGGGTCTTTTCAGTTTAATTCTCCTGTTTCCCCTCGCAATCATCTGCAACAGTGTCGCCTATATACTTGGATCCTGGGTTTCAAGAAAAGAAGAATTTGGCACTCTGGCACGGGGTAACATCTACAGCTCAATCACCGGCAAGGCCGTATCGATAGGTTCCGGCATCATTTCGCCATCTCCCGCCGGATTGATTCTTGGGACTATTGTCAATGACGCAACCATCGCTGTTGTCCTGCTGAAAAAAACGCTTACGCATATTCACTTTTTTAAAAATACGTCTTTCGAAACGTTAAAAAAAGTTGCACTCCGGTATAAGAAATTTCCCCAGTACAACGCCGGGGCAAACCTGGCAAGCACAGCAGTCGGGCATTCCACACCTATTTTGCTTGCTTTCTTTTTCTCACCGGTTGTTGTTGGTCTTTATGCAATGGCACATATGATCATCTTCCTGCCATCAAGACTGATGGGAAATTCTATAGCAACTGTTTTTTTCCAGAAGGCATGTGTCGAAAAAAATCTTACCGGGAGTATAAAAATTATTGTTAAAAAGGTTCACACCCGCCTCGTATCCATCGGAATGTTCATCTGTTTAATCATCATGATTATCGGGCCGGAGCTATTCTCGTTCTTTTTGGGTGCCCAGTGGTCTGTAGCCGGAGACTATGCACGGATACTTGCTCCCTGGTTTTTCATTTCATTTATTTCAACACCGTTATTTTCGATTTTTGCCGTCATGGAAAAACAGGGAGCAAGTCTGTGGTTTAATATTTTGCTCCTTATTTCGAACGTAAGTATCCTGGTGATAAGTGGACGGCTCGGGGACCCGATACTGAGTATGCTATGGTTATCTGCCACGGGAGTAATTTTCTGGACCTGGATGAACATGTTCCTGTTGAAACTGGCCGGTGTATATGTGCGTGATGCAATGGGGGAAATCATCCGCTACCTGGTTTTTGGCGTATTGGTGTGCATGCCGTTACTTATCGCAAAATATTTCTCAGTTTCGTCGGTTCTTCTTTTCGTTATTGCCGGTGCAGTGACGATTGTGTATTATTCAATTGTCATACACCAGGATGCCCAGTTAAAAGCGGGGCTGTTACAACTCCTTGGATCTGTTTTTCCTACAAGAAAGTAGGGTATAACCGCATATCAGGGACGTGCGTCCCCGATGATATCAAAATATGCCAGATTTAATGAGGTTATGGTTGCTCTGGTATCTGACTCCGATCCCCCGCTGTTTTCAGCACCGCATGAGAATGGGATTGTGTTATACGAGGCTGCAATGCATCTATGCGAGACCGAGTATCTGGAAACAGGATCCGAACAGGAGTGGTTGAAAAAAATTAATTTTCTGCGGTTCTTTTGATGAGTATCACGGTTCCCAGGAACATGATAATGAATGCAGCAGGCAGGAATGTCGAGGGAAATTCAGGTGTGGGTATTGCCTCTGGAGATTCAACTGCGTTACCCGGATTACCCGGGTTACCTGTATCACCCGGGTTGCCTGTATCACCCGGGTTACCTGTATCACCCGGGTTGCCTGTATCACCCGGGTTACCTGTATCACCCGGGTTACTTGGATCTTCCGGGTTACTTGGATCTTCCGGGTTACTTGGATCTTCCGGGTTACCTGTATCACCCGGGTTGC
>Ga0105103_10001533_pt1 | contig 12639 bp, 12 predicted proteins | sample PPLLaktember2015_2_FD_79107 | JGI IMG/M metagenome (GOLD analysis project Ga0105103, IMG submission 79107) | Freshwater sediment microbial communities from Prairie Pothole Lake near Jamestown, North Dakota, USA - PPLs Lake P7 Core (6) Depth... | ecosystem: Environmental > Aquatic > Freshwater >...
AACATCGAATGGCGTGGCAACGACATCCTGCCGAGCGCGATGTTCGTGAGCGCCTTGCGCCAGGTCGCGCGACCCGACCAGCCGGTGCTGCTGCTGTGCCGTAGCGCGGTTCGCTCCCATGCCGCTTCACGGGCGGCCGCTACGGCGGGCTTCACGCGCATCTACAACGTGCTGGAAGGGTTCGAAGGCCAGCGCACCAGCGACGGCCGCCGCGGTGAAATCGATGGCTGGCGCCGGCACGGCCTGCCCTGGTTGCAGGATTGACCGCGGTGTGCGGCGGCGTTGGCCCCAGCGTGACGCCGTGGCCGTGCTGACCAGGATGGCCTACGCCGGACGCTCTGGCGGCAACGCATCGCGCGAGGCCGGAAGCGTGCTGACTCCCGAGGCACCGCCCTGCCCCGGCGGTGGGGCGAGCGGCGCGGTGCGCTCCGTCCAGGGGGACAGGCTCGTCGCCGGGATCTGGTAGACCTCGAAGAAGCCGGCTGACCGGCTAGTACTCGCAGAGGTCCCGAGTTGCACGTTGAAGCCGGCGCAGCCACTGATACCGGCCATCGCGGTGACGAACGCCATGCGCAGCAGGATTCGCCTCATCGCGGCCTCCAGTCTGCCATCGCGAACGGCGCGCCCAGCGGATCCATCAGCACGGCCACCTGCGAGCGGTGGTGCGGCTGCGGCGCCACGACGACCCGCGCACCGTTGGCCTCGGCCCGCGCGACAGCGGCCGGCAGGTCCGCAACCCGCACGTAGGGAATCCAGGCAGCCGGCAGCTTGGGATCCGGACTGCGCATCACGCCGGCGCGCGCGCGCCCTCCGGCCGTGAGGACGTAGGCGTCGGCTCGGCCATCAGCGGCTCCGACGGCGTAGCCGAACACATCCCGATAGAAAGCGACCGCCTTGCCAGGGTCGTCGGTCCAGAGTTCGAACCAAAGCCACTCGTTGGCGCGTCCGACGTGATCGCTTGGGTCACCGCGCTCCGTACGAACGACAGCGAAATAAGCTCCGCCCGGGTCACGCAACGCCGCGAATTCGCCGCGCCCGGGCAGCACGACCGGCGCCGTGGCGACCGCGCCCCCACGCTCCTGCACGCGAGCCGCCATCGTCTTGGGATCGCCACTGGCCAGCCCGATCCAGCGCGCGCCGCGTTCGGTGCGGCCGCGCGCCGGGACGATGCCCCCGATCGGACGGCCATCGGCCAGGATCGTCATGTATCCAGCGGTTCCATCCGCCGAAGCGACCGGACGAAACGTCCATCCGAAGACCTTCCCGTAGAACTCCGCCGACCGGCTTGAATCGGTCGACACGAGGTCGGCCCACAGCCAGCGGCCAGCCGCGCGCGACACCGCAGCGGGCTCCCCGACCGATGGCCACTCGGGCGACTGCGCGACGGCGCTCGCCTGGAGTCCCGCGCCCAGCAGCAGTGCGGCGGCCCACCCCCGCGAAACGTTCATGTCCCCTCCGACGCAATGGCCGTCCAGTGTAGCGAGGTCTGCACGTCTCGCAGCGCACAGCCGGCAGCCTGGCGCAGGTTGGCAGTGCGCACATGGCCAAGCACAATGGTGCTCCCGCATTCATGCCCTGGACTGCACGATGCCGTCGACCCGTACCGCCTCGCTCCCCGTCCTTCTCGCCTTGACCGTCTTCGTCGCCTCGTGCGCCACCACGAAGATGGACGCCCAGTGGTCCAACCCGGAGTTCGCCGGCAAGTCGCTGCGTGGCGCGACAGTGCTGGTCGTATGCCAGGCCCGCGACTTCACGACACAGGCCGTGTGCGAGGACCAGGCCGCGAGCCGGCTCGAGGCCAGGGGCATCAAGACGGTGAAGTTTGCTGCACTGAGTCCCAACGCCCCGCCGGCGCCGGACGTCGTCGAGGCGGCCGCGAAGCGCGCCGATGCGAGGGCGGTCTACCGCAGTTCGATCAGCACCTACACGCCAGCAGTCAGCTCGACGCCGACGATCGGCATCGGCGTCGGAGGCGTGGGTGGCAGCGGCAGTTACGGCGGCGGTTATCGCGGGGGCAGCGTGGGCGGCGGCATCACGCTGCCAGTGGGAGGCGGCACTCCGAATGAAGCATTTGCGTCGGACACGGCCATTGTCGACGTCGCAACCGGGAAGCTCGTGTGGTCGGGCCGCGCAACCAGCCCAGGCGGTTCCGACACCACATCGCAACTCGCCGACTTGACGCGCGTCACGTTCGAGGCGCTTTCGGGCACGGGGCTGCTCTAGCCCGTTACGTGTTGTAACAATCGGATTCGAGCAGGCGCTCGGACGCGGCGCCGGCATTGACTCGGGTCAACGGAGGCCGATCCCCAGGGAGGAAAATCGTCATCGTTAAGTACCCTACGGGGTAGGGCAAAACGATGACGCAAGCCGTATCACGCCGGCGCTTCCTCCAGATTTCCTCCGCTACCGCGCTTGCCGGTGCAGCCGCCGAGCTCGATCCCGTTCCACGGGCCGCCATGGCCGCCGGCCGGCCGGCGACGCCCGGTGAAGTCAAGACCATCCCGACCTTCTGCGAAATGTGCTTCTGGCGCTGCGGCGGGATCGCCTACGTGCGCGACGGCAAGCTGTGGAAGTTCGAAGGCAACCCGATCGACCCACAAAGCCGCGGCAGGCTCTGCCCGCGCGGCACCGGCGCGGTCGGCTCGGTCAACGATCCTGACCGGCTGCGCACGCCACTGATCCGCATCGGCGAGCGTGGCAAGGAGCAATGGAAGTCCGTCACGTGGGGCGAGGCACTCGACGTCGTCGCGCAGAAGATGCAGAAGATCAAGGCCGAGTACGGGCCGGAGTCGATTGCAGCCTTCAATCACGGCATCGGCGCGCGTTTCATCCTGCACGTGCTCAAGTCGTACGGCGCTATCAACATGGGAGCCCCGTCGTTCGCGCAGTGCCGTGGCCCGCGCGACATCGGGTTCCTGCTCACTTTCGGCACCGGGCTGGGCTCGCCCGAACCCACCGACATCGAGAACACCGACTGCCTGGTGCTGGTCGGCTCGCATCTGGGCGAGAACATGCACAACTCGCAGGTGCAGGAATTCGCCCGGGCGATCGAGCGGCGGATCCCGATCATCGTCGTCGATCCGCGCTACTCGACAGCCGCCAGCAAGGCCAAGTACTGGCTTCCGATCAAGCCGGGGACTGACCTGGCGCTGATCCTGGCCTGGATGAATGTCGTGGTCACAGAAGGCCGGTACGACAAGGCTTTCGTGGAACGCTACGGCACGGGCTTCGAAAAGTTCTCCGCCGAAATCGCCCGCTATACGCCGGAGTGGGCCGCCGCCGAGACCGGTATCGAGGCCCAGATGATCCGCGTGACGGCGCGCGAATTCTCGGCACGTCGACCGGCAACGATCATTCACCCGGGCCGCCGCGTCAACTGGTACGGCGATGACACGCAGCGCAGCCGTGCGATCGCGCTGCTCAACGCCTTGATGGGCAACTGGGGCCGCAAGGGCGGCCTGTTCGTGCAGTCCGGGATCAAGGTCCCTGGTTATCCGTTGCCCAAGTATCCGCAGTCCGACCGGCCGATGGCCGACAACCCCAATGGCGAGCGCTATCCGTTCGCCGACGAGCCGGTCACGACGGGCATCCGCGAGGCGACCATCAGCAGCAAGCCCTATCCGATCAAGGGCTGGTTCGTCTACTCGACGAACATCATGAACGCCCTGCCCAACGAGGCCGAGACGCTGAAGGCAATCCAGGCGCTCGACCTGCTGGTCGTCATCGACACCGTGCCGAGCGAGATCGCCGGCTACGCGGACGTGGTGCTGCCGGAAACCGTGTTCCTCGAGCGCTACGACGAATTGCTGACCGGCTGGGGCCGTCGCGGCTGGATGGCGTTGCGGCAGCCGGTCGTGGCGCCGCCCGCGGAACAGAAGCCGGCGTGGTGGATCGCAAAGGAGCTAGCCGGCAAGCTCGGCATTCCCGAGTGCATGCCGTTCAAGGACATCAAGGAGTACCTCGCACACCGCGTCGAGAAGGGAGGCTTCAGCTTTGCAGCGCTGGAGAAGGAAGGCGTCATCCTCGCCGCCAAGCAGCCCATCACGGTCGAGGAAGGTCTCGAGCTTGCCTTCGACACACCGTCCGGCAAGGTCGAGTTCTGGTCCGAGCAACTGGCGAAGAAGGGTTTCGATCCGGTACCCAAGTACACCCGGCACCCTGCTCCGCCCGAAGGCTACATGCGCCTGGTGACCGGTCGTTCGCCCGTCCACACGTTCAGTCGCACGCAGTCCAACCCGCTGCTGACCAGCCTGATGCAGGAAAACGAACTCTGGGTGAACTCGGCCACGGCGGCCAGTCTCGGCGTGAAGGGCGGACAGTACGTCCGCCTGAAGAACCAGGACGGCATCGAGTCGAGCCGGATCCGGGTCAAGGCGACCCAGCGCATCCGTCCCGACACCGTTTACATGGTGTACGGCTTCGGCCAGCGAAACGCGATGGCGAAGTTCGGCGGGCAGCGCGGAGCCAGCGCGGCGCAGCTCAACACGAGGTACGCGACGGATCCGCTGATGGGCGGAACCAGCATTCACGCGAACTTCGTCACGCTGGTGAAGGAGGCCTGAGATGGCGCGCTACGGAATGGTCATCGACACCCGCAAGTGCGTCGGCTGCATGGACTGCGTCGTCGCCTGCGAAACGGAAAACAACGTGCCCGTCGGCTTCAGCCGCGACTGGATCACGACCGAAGTCCGCGGCACGTTCCCTGACCTCACGATGGAGATCCGCTCGGAGCGCTGCAACCACTGCGAGAACCCGCCTTGCGTGACCTGCTGCCCGACCGGGGCCAGCCACGTGTCGGAGCTGGGCATCGTGAAGGTCACGGCCGAGCGCTGCATCGGCTGCAAGGCCTGCATCTCGGCGTGCCCGTACGGGGCGCGCTACGTGCATCCCAAAGGCTATGTCGACAAGTGCACGTTCTGCGACCACCGCATCAAGGACGGCAAGGATCCCGCCTGCGTGTCGGTGTGCCCGACCCACTGCATGTACTTCGGCGACCTGGACGATCCGAAGAGCACCGTGTCCTCGCTGCTGCGCACCCGCAAGTGGCACACGCTGCTGCCCGAGGCCGGAACGCGGCCGCGGGTCTTCTACCTGACGTAAGGAGCGCGAGTCATGCTGGAAGTCACGAGTACTCGTCACAACCCGGGCATCGACCCGATGCTCCACGTCTGGGGCTGGGAGATCCCGCTGTATCTCTTCTTCGGCGGCCTGGTCGCAGGCATGATGGTCCTCGCCGGGGTCGCGATGCTGCGCACCGCCAGGGGCGAAGACACGAAGGCGTTCTTCTCGATCCAGACGCCACTGCTCGGCTTCATGCTGCTGAACATCGGCATGCTGGCGCTGCTGCTCGACCTGGCGCATCCGCTGTACGTCTGGGCGATCTACATCACCTTCCAGCCGCTGTCGCCGATGTCCTGGGGCTCGTGGGTGCTGCTGATCGTCTATGGCCTTCTGCTGATTTCGGCGCTGATCCGTCTGCCCGAGTCGTGGCCATGGCTGGGCGAGCGCGTGCCGCTACTGCAAAAGGCTTCGGACGTCTTCGTAAAGCATCCCGGACGCATGCGCGGGCTCGGCGTGGCCAACATCGCCTTCGGCATCGCGGTCGGCATCTACACCGGCATCCTGCTCAACACGATGGTCGCGCGCCCCTTGTGGAACTCCGCCGTGCTGCCGTTACTCTTCCTCTTCTCGGGCCTGTCGGCGGCGGCAGCGGCCGTGCACCTGGCCACGGTGGTGTTCCCGGGACGCCCGGCACCGCGCGGCCTGATCGGCGGCGCGCTCGCTGCGATGACGCAGCCACTGGGCGCCGAGCCCCCCGCGAAGAAGACGATCGACACGGTCATTCGTGCCGACGTCGCGTTCCTGATCATCGAGCTGGTGCTGATCGCCCTGCTGCTTCTGTCGCTGGCCACGTCGACACTGTCGCACATCGAGGCGGCTAGGTTGCTGTTCAGCGGCTCCTACGGCCTGGTGTTCTGGGTGGGCGTGGTGGCGATCGGGATCCTGACGCCGATCGTGCTGCAGGCCCTGGAGCTGTCACACCGCATCCCGCATACGGTCGTACCCGCCGTGCTGGTGCTCGCCGGCGGGTTCGCGCTGCGCTGGGTGCTGGTGAATGCCGGGCAGGCAAGCGCCATCGTGCAGGCCACGGCGCCTTAAGGCCCATCGACACGCGCACCGGAAACGAATTTCCAAGTCAATTGCTACAGGAGTAGTGCCATGACGAGTCGCAAAGTCACATTCCTTGCTGCCGCATTGCTGGGTGCGGCCATTGCCTTCCCGAGCTTCGTCGCTGCGCAGAACTATCCAGCCAGCGTGAAGGAGTACGTCGCCAACGTCCGCAAGCAGGTCAAGACCATCGACCTGGCCGGGTTCAAGACCGTGTACGACGCCAAGACCAATGCGCTGATCCTCGACGTGCGCGAGCCCGAAGAGTATGCGGCCGGGTACATCCCCGGTGCAGTCAACGTTCCGCGCGGCCTGCTCGAATTCAACATCTGGGGCGAGGTCGGATTCCCGGACAAGACCGACGTCAACAAGAAGATCTACGTGTACTGCAAGACCGGCGGCCGCTGCACGCTGGCTGCGAAGACTCTGCAGGACCTCGGCTTCACCGACGTCACCGCCGTCGTGATGCTTTTCGAAGACTGGAAGAAAGCCGGCTATCCAGTCGCCGTTGCGAAGGCGATGTGAACATCGGTTGCCAGAACCCGGACCGGCGCTGTGAACCCACTTGCGCCGGCCCACGTGATTAGCCCTCAATATCGAGGGAGGAGAAACGCATGAAAGTCCAGTACCTTGTCCTGAGTGCCCTTGCACTCGCCTCTGCCGGCGCTGTTGCGCAGGCGCCCGCCCAGAAACCGACTCAGCCGGCGGTGTGCAACAACTGCCACAAGCCCGCGCCCGGTCAGGTTGCGGGCTACTTCGAGAACGTCGCCTTCAAGTCGCAGGCGATCCAGCTCGGCATCGATGCCAACAAGGAGATCGTTCGCTTCGACCCCAAGACGCTCAAAGTCTACGATGCCGGCGTGGCGAAGACGCCCGAGCAGCTGCGCGAAGTCAAGAAGGGTCACGAGGCGCGCATCGCGTACGTGGAAAAGGATGGCCAGAAGTGGGCCACCGAGATCCGCTTCAAGGGTCCGGTCAAGGTCGCCAAGGAAGACCTCGTCGACTACGCGTACGTGCGCAAGCTGGTCGACCAGGGCACGGGCAGCTTCATGCTGATCGACTCGCGGCCGCTGCCGCGCTTCCAGCAGGGAACCATTCCGGGCTCGGTCAACATCCCGTATCCGACCTGGGACAAGGTCGTCAATCGCCTGCCAGCCGACAAGAACACGCAGCTGGTGTTCTTCTGCCAGGGCGTCACCTGCCAAATGAGTCCGCTGTCGCAGCGCAAGGCGATCGCGCTGGGTTACAAGAACACGAAGGTCTATCACGAGGGTGTGCCGGAGTGGCAGACCAAGGATTACCTGGCGACCCGGCCGCAGTTCGTCAAGGAAGCCTATGTCGACAAGGACATCCCGGCCGTCATCCTCGACGTTCGCTCGCCCGATGAAGCCAAGAGCGGGCACATCAAGGGTGCGGTCGGCATGCCGGCGGCGATGGTGAAGTCGCAGCTCAAGTCCTTCCCGCCCGCCAAGCTGCAGGCACCCATCATCGTCTACGACGGTCGCGGCGGCGCCGAGTCGGTCGCCGTGGCACGTGAACTCATCAAGTCCGGCCAGACTAACGTGCAAGTGGTTGAGGGCGGCCTGCTCGGCTGGCAAGCCGCCGGCTACACGATCGAATCCGGTGTGCCGGCGTTGACCCAGGTGGCGTACGCGCCGAAACCACGCCCCGGCGCCATCGCGGTCGACGAGTTCAACAAGCTGGCGCGCAATACGCCGGTGGACGTGCTGATCCTCGACGTCCGCAACCAGGACGAAGCCAACGCCGGCATGATCAAGGGCGCAATGCTGATCCCTGACGAAGACCTCGTTGCACGCATGGCCGAAGTGCCGAAGGACAAGCGTGTTATCGCGCATTGCAGCACCGGCATCCGCGCCGAAATGGCGTATCACAAGCTGAAGGACGCGGGATACAAGGCTGGCTTCCTCAATGCCGACCTCGAGATCGACAAGGCCGGCAACTTCAAGGTGACGTCGAAGTAACCGCCGCCGACCTCCTCCTGGCCAGGCGGTGGCAACAGGGCGGGTCCCTCGGACCCGCCCCTTTTTTGTGGGCGTTCCGGAAAACATCACCCATCCGGATATCCGGATGACAGCACAATACCCCGTGGGGTATATTCGACGGCGTTGACGGCGCGCAACGGCGTGTGGCCGGAAGCGACCTAGCCTTTGCGCTGTGTAGTCGTGACAGGGCGCGGCGGATTGCGCCCGGCGACCGGAACCGTGCCGGGGCTCCGTCGGCCCGCTCGATGACTCTGGAGGATCGCCTTTATGTCTGAAGCACTGACTCAAGCTCTGCCGGGCTCGGGTTCCCGAGGCGGCACGCGTACCGCGGCCAGGCCTTACTGGAATCCGTACGTCGTCGGCTTCCTGCTTGGCCTGGTACTGCTGGCCACGTACGTGATCACGGGCCGCGGCCTGGGCGCAACCGGCGCTTTCTCGTCGATCGCCGCCTGGCTGTCGGGGCTCTTTTCCACTGACCATGTGACCGCCAACGCCGTGCACTCGCGGTACTGGAATGACGGCGCGCCTTTGCTGTCCTGGACCATATTCCTGCTCATTGGCGCCTTCATTGGTGCCCTCGTGTCGGGCTCGCAGGCGGGCCGCGTCGGCCTGACGATCGAACGTGGGCCACGAATCACCGACAACCAGCGTCTGCTGCTGGCGTTCGGCGGCGGCTTCCTCGCGGCTTTCGGCGCCAAGATCGCCAAGGGTTGCACCAGCGGCCAGGCGTTGACCGGCGGGTCGATCCTCAATGTCGGCAGCCTGGTCTTCATGGTGTCGGTCTTCCTCGCGGCTTACGCCCTCGCTTACTTTGTCCGCAAGGAGTGGATCTGATGCTCCCCTTCGCCTATCACATGGAATTCAGCGTCGTCGCTGACCTCGCGATCGCGGTGCTGCTGGGCTTCGGCTTCGGCTTCTGCCTCGAGCGAGCCGGCTTCGGCAGCGCCCGCAAGCTGACCGCCGTCTTCTACTTCTTTGACATGTCGGTCGTGAAGGTCATGTTCACAGCGATCGTCACGGCGATGGTCGGGCTGTTCCTCCTCTCGGCAGCCGGGATGCTCGCGATTTCGGACCTCTACATCGAGCCGACGTCGTACGCAGCGCAGATCCTCGGCGGCCTGGTGTTCGGTGCCGGGTTCATCATCGGTGGCTACTGCCCCGGCACTTCGGTGGCTGCGATGGCGACCGGCAAGAAGGACGGCATGGTGTTCGCCCTCGGCATGCTGGCGGGCGTCATGGCGTACGCCGAGTTGACGCCGGGCTTCGAAGCCTGGATCAAGGCCACGAGCAGCGGTGAAGTCACGCTGCCGGCGCTGACGGGCATTGGCATGGGTTGGTGGGTCGTGGCCTTCGTGGCCTTCCTGCTGCTCGCCGCGCGCGGCATGGACTGGCTGCAGCGCAAGTTCAGCCACCTGCGTCCGCGCATGACCTGATCCTTCCGTCCAGCCGACTCTCCTCCCCGTCGGCCGGACACGAAAACGGCCACCGCAAGGTGGCCGTTTTCACGTCTGCTGACTGGTATCAGAACTGCTTGCCCCAGGCGATCCCGAGACTGTTCTCGTACATCGAGATCTCCTCGGTGCCGCCGGCTCCGGGGCCCAGGATCGCGTTGAACATCGACGAACCGGTCACCGTGTTCTTGAACGCGTGCATGTACGCGACCGTGATGCTGGACTTGTCCGGCATGTTGTAGCTGAATCCCAGCGTCAGGTGCTGCTGAACGACGCCCGGCGCAATGATGTTGAACGTCACGTTGGCCGAGTCGATCGGATTCTCCGAGAAGTTGTAGCCGGCGCGCAGCGTCCAGGCCGGGTCGAGCTGGTACTCGACGCCGATCTTGTAGACATTGACGGACTGCCAACCGAAGCCGGGCCCGTTGTTGGCGCCCAGTGGCGCGCCAGTCATGCCCGGATTCGCAATCGACGGCACGTCGCCGTAGTCGATGTACAGCCAGTCGAACGCAAACGTCCAGTCCTTGAGCCCGGTGAACGCGACGCCGAGCCCATAGCTGGCCGGAATGTCAAAGCCGCCCTGCTCGGCAAACAGGCCCTTGTACTTGTCGAAGCTGCTCATCTGCATCTTCGAGGAGTACACGGCCCCGAGGCGGAACCCATCGAACTCACCCTGGTACCCGATCCGCACACCCCAGCCGCTCGAGCTGTCGTAGCCGTTATTTGTCACGTAGCCCGGCGCCGACGTGAATGGGGGGAAGCCCGGCGCGTTGTCGAAGGCCTGCAGTCCTTCCGCCTTGAAGCGCTGGTAGCCGAAGAGGGGTGAAATGCCGATTGAGTGTGTCGGCGCGAACTTCCAGGCCAGCGTAGGCGCCACTATCAGCTGCGACAGGTCCTGCCCGAGGGTGCCGTTGCCGCACAACATGTTGGCGGTGTTCGGTCCCATGCCGCAATTGAGCTGTCCACCCGGATAGTCGGTGTTCATGCCGCCGTTGCCGTAGAGCGTGACACCGAGCGCGAGGTCCGACTTCAGCATGTAGTTGTAGCCGAACTCCGGGATAAAGAAGTTCGTGCTGTCACTGTCGACGGAGCCGTTCAGGCCCGGCGCCGCGCCGCTGCGCGAGGCGCTGCGCTGCGGACTGAACCAGTCGACACCGACATCGATCCGCGTACCGACAAACGCCATGCCGGCCGGGTTGTTGGCGCCTCCCATCGAGTCCAGCGCCAGACTGAAGGCCGCACCGCCCATGCCCTTGGCGCGCATGCCGTAGCCGTGGCTGAAGTAGCCGTCGGTCGCCGCCGCCGAGAGCGGCAGCAGCGCCGCCGCGCAGACCGCGGCTGCGACCGGTCGCAACGCAAAACCTGCTTTCATCAAACCCTCCTCCTCTAAGGTCAATTCAAGTGCGGCCGAAGCGCCGCTATTCATGGTGGGATTTCACGCCCGTGGGTGGCGGGCGCGTTGCGCCCGAGCAAGCGGAACGCATACTCCGTAGGGTATCAGCCGCGGCGTTGCCGCGTCGCAACAGGCGCTGGCTGGGGTGGCTCGCGGTGCGGAGCTGGGCTCACGCCTCAAATGCCCTGAGCCCCATGAGGCGCCGGCTGTGGCGCGATTCAGAGCCGCGTCGCGCAGCTAGGCGCAGGGAAGACCGGCCTGTTCTAGCGACCGCCCGCCGTCTCGGCGCGCCGCTCCGCACGCTCCAGCGCAACGGTCAGTTCGCGATGCCGCTGCGAGCCGGGTGGCAGGATGGCAAGGAGCTCGCGCCAGTACTTCGCGCTGTCGGCGTACCGTCCTTCCTCGAAAGCGAGACTGCCCGCCATGTCGAGCGCGACCGGATGCTTCGGGTTCAACACGAGGGCGCGCTCGATCAGCGCAGCCGGTCGCCCACTGAGTTGGCCGCCTTGCGACATTGCCAGCGCATCGGCGTATTCGGTCAGCACGGAGGCGTCCTTGCCGACGCGCGTCGGCGCGACTTCGAGGGCCCGTTCAAAGGCTCGTGTCGCGGCGTCGAAGCGGTCCGCCTGGACATGAGCCCGGGCCAGCAGCAACCAGCCTCGCGCATCGCGCGGCTGCCGTTCGAGGTGGGACTCGAGACGCCCGACGTAGTCGGAAGCCGTCGTGGGCGCGAGATCCGGCCCCAGGTCGGACGAGTCGTTCACCGCCTGTGGCGTGCCGAACAGGAAGTAGAGCGCAACGGCAAGCAGCGGCACGACCGCCACGACGGCGAGGCCGAGCCGCCGGCCGCGGCTCAATTTCTTGCTCCGAAGTAGTCCCGGCAGGAGGAACGCCAGCGCCACGACCGTCAGCGCGAGCGCTATTGCCCAGAAGATGATGGCTCTCGGCATACGTAACCGGATTATCGGCCTCGCCAGCCCCAGGACGTCAGGCCGGCACGCTGAAAGCAAGACGGGGCGGAGTTGACCTCCGCCCCGCCCTGCCCCTCCGACGAACGATCAGCTTACTTGGCCGCTGCGGGCGCTGCCGGTGCGGCAGGCGCTGCTGCAGGTGCCGACGCAACCGCCTTGCGCTTCGCTGCCACCGCGTCGCGGAGGATCTTGACGCCCTCCTGCGACGCGGCCGCTGACTTGGCCAGCGAGTCCTTGGCCTGGTCGAGGTTGTGGAACGCAGAACCGTTGGACGCCGTCCACCATTCCCAGTTTGCGTGCGCCTCGGTGTGCTTGGCGCGCGCAGCGTTCAAGGTAGCGTCATCCAGCCCCGCGCCCTGCACTTCGACGAAGGTGTTGATCAGCTGGCCCAGCCAGAACTCGGCATGGCGCACCTTGCCGGCGTAGTGCGAGGCCATCGATTCGATGACGTACTTGGCCTGCTGCTCGCTCCAGTCTGTGTGGCAGGTGAGGCAGGTCTGCTTGATGTACTGCTTCGGATTCGTCTGCCAGTGTGACGTGTAGGTCTTCTTGGTCTTGGGGTCGGTCACCTTCGGCATATGGCACGACTGGCACTGCACTCCGGCCTTGTCATGCTTCGAGTTCCAGAACACTTCGGCGTCGGGGTGCTGCAT
>Ga0105103_10001534_pt1 | contig 12638 bp, 13 predicted proteins | sample PPLLaktember2015_2_FD_79107 | JGI IMG/M metagenome (GOLD analysis project Ga0105103, IMG submission 79107) | Freshwater sediment microbial communities from Prairie Pothole Lake near Jamestown, North Dakota, USA - PPLs Lake P7 Core (6) Depth... | ecosystem: Environmental > Aquatic > Freshwater >...
AATGCGAGTCAAAAACCCTAAGTTGCTTCCGCATCGCCGCCAATAGACTGTCCCTGCAGTACACAGTAGAAGGTCTGCAAATAGAGGCTGCCTTCATCTGTTATAGTATACACTTTCCTTGAACGCCCGCCGTTTTGCTGCATCACGCTTTTAACGAGTCCCTTCTCTTGAAGGCTGTTTAAGGTGGGGTAGAGGGCACCGTGACGTATTTTGATGTCAAAATCGGTCTCAACTTGCTTTTTAATTTTGTATCCCCATGTTGGCTGGGCTTGGATTATACGTAGCAGTTGGATGTCTAGGAGGTTTCTGATGATGTGTTGTACAATTTCTTTTTTGTAGATTTCAGCCATGGTTTTTGTCAACTATTGTCGGGTATGTATGGTTTGATGTCTGGATTAATTAGGGTTATGTTGTTTTGTGGGTTGTTTATTGCCCCGGTTATGTTTGGGTATGCTTTTGGTATGTATGAGGGTTTATATGGTTGTTTATTGTAAGTAAGTTCTCAAGATATGTCCGAGAATGGACATATTGTATATACGTCTAACAGAAGAACTGTAGAACAGAAATACAACAAGAGGAAAAAAAATGATAAAACAAGCAGTAGCACAAAAAGAGGTCTCAACCAAACTTACCAAAGGCTTACTAGACATGATTATCTTACAATTCTTAAATGCTGAACCCATGCACGGCTATCAAGTCATCAGCAAAATCCGCAAAAACTTCGGCATCTACTTCGGCCCCAGCACCATATACCCATTGTTAGGAACCCTAGAAAAGAAAGGGTACGTTGACAGCCACTGGAACATGAACTTTGATCGGCCAAGAAAAGTATACAGCCTAACAGCCGCAGGACAAAGCATACTCAACTTCACTGAAGAATCACTCAACCTTATCTGCAGAAAACTCACCATCACAAACCAAGAAGAAAACCATCCAATGGTAAGCATCATAGCCACAAAAAGCAGAGATCACTTATCAATAGAAATACCTTAAACTGGCAAGTCTTGGGCTTGCCAGCATTTTATCTTAAACGTAGCCCCTATTAGTAGAAAATTTTTTAATTTTTCACCATAACCTGTTTTAAATATTCCAATAAGCATTCTCTTTATTTACCCAAAGAGGCGTACGATTGAAACCCCGTCCCGTGGAAACCAGCGAATTAAACACCTCGATTCTTGAGTTCTGTAAACACATCGCTGGTCAGTCGCAGATTGTCGCCGTTGCACTTGTCGATAATTATTCAATGAAAACGATAAGCGAACGGATGGTCTATGAAGTGATGGTAGTTATTCGCGAGTTCCAGCCCCGCTTAATGAGCTATATAAAAACAATAAACAGTAAAACCATTTTTCTGTTTGCCGTCGATCAATGGATATTTGAACGCGACATAGACCGAGGCTTCATAGGTGAAGCTGTTGCGAGCAAACTAATTTTCCCCTACCGGGCGCTCATTGGCAGCAGCTATTTGCATGAGCGTGAGGTAGATCTAAAGAAACGCCTAATTTTAGAGTTAATGGAGAACTTGGTGTTTGGTTTCCCAGAGATGACCACGCGTATGCAGATTTTGCCGCAATACTTCCTCTACGAAATCATCTCCAACCGTATTCGGGTTTTCCCTCTGCTTGCCTATGATGTGGCAAGTTTAACTCAATACATAACCAAAAACGAGCAGCAAGCCTTAACCACTTACAAAGAAGCTTTGGCGCAGCTTGAAGCTGAACATAAGATTAATCAAAAAAACGGTTACGTAGTGATCACAAAAGAATTCATTAAGCTTTGTCAAGATCCAAAAATCCGCATCCTGAACTTAGCCAAAAACGCCCCCCGCACACTCTTTTCATCCTTCTTCGGCGTCTTGCCGCAACTTATGAACATCGTTTCGCAAAACACAGAAGAGTTCCTGCGTACACAAAAAATTAATTGGACAAAATTCGAACAAGGCTACGCATTTATTGACCCCCAAAAATACATATTTTTCTCCACAGAAAAAGGGCTGATTTCTTTGGCTGAAAAAATCGACATCAAAGGCTTTGTGACAAAAATGGCCCTCATAGAGCAAGGCAGCGACATAGAGGTTGAGCCTTTAGGCGGAGTATTAAACGACGTTTACCTGATAAATCCGCATGGAGACACTTCAGAAAAAAAAGTTTTGGCAAAACGCTTCAAAGATTGGTCAGGATTCAAATGGTTCCCTCTCACACTATGGTCTTTTGGGGCTAGATCGTTTTCTGTTTCAGGTCAAGCGAGGCTAGCTAAGGAATGCGCAACCAGCGAACTTTTACGTAGCGAAGGATTTAACGTCCCAAAAATCCTGCATGTAAGCAATGCAGAACGACTTGTCTTTATGGAATACATCGAAGGGGAAAACCTCAGTCACGCCGTGAAACGCATAGCTGCTGCGGAAGCCAATGAATCCAGGGAAGTTGACCTGCAGTTGATTGCCCAGGTTGGTACGATAATGGCACAGGTTCATTCCCACAACGTGTCGCTAGGCGATACTAAACCCGATAATGTCTTGATCAAACGAGACGGAACAATTTACCTGATTGATTTTGAGCAGGCGACACAGGGCGGAGACAAAGCTTGGGACATAGCTGTATTCCTATACTATTGCGGCCACTACCTGCAACCCTTCTACAGCAACGGAAAAGCAGAAGCCATAGCTAAAGCCTTCATTGACGGTTACCTAAAAGGAGGCGGAAACGTCGATGATGTACGGAGAGCCGGGTCCACAAAATACCAGCGTGTCTTCAGCATATTTACCATGCCAGCAATAATCCTATCAATATCTAACGTCTGCAAAAAAGCAAAAAAACCAGGTGACGACTAAACGGTTAAGCCCAATCAACGCGCACCTTCTACGTGGAATTAACATAATCGGCTACAACAAAATATTGCTAACCGATTGCGGAACCAAGCTCGAAATACGTAGAAATTGCTAAAACCTTCGTTAAAGCTTGAGTCTGTTGCTGGTGTAACTGGAAGCTGTTGTGAGCTTTATGCTTCTTCGCGTGATGGGTTTGGGAAAATAAGGCTAGTAAATAAAAAACTAGTTGGCTGCCGACTTATTTTCGGCGGCAGAAGTCCAGAGTGGGTATGAGTTTGGGATCAGCGTGGACGATTTGTGTGTGGTCAACCATACCGACGAGTGCGCCTGCTTTGTCAACAACGGGTAAATGTTTTATGCTCCAATTCTTCATGACTTCAGCTGCTTCCTTAAGAGTCGCGTTTTGGTCAATAACGACAAGAGGGTTTGTGTAGACCATACGTGCAATAACAGTTTTCAGCGGAACGTCTGCTTCAACTGCTCGGATTAGAACGTCTTTTACGGTTATGATGCCGGTTGGTTTTCCGCTTTGGACGACGAGAATCGCATCTTTGTCATATTTGTTCATTATAGAAATTACTTCTTTCATTACAGTGTTGTTTTCAACGGTTTTAACGTCTTTTGTCATGATGTCTTTTACTGTGAAATTGTTTGCCATTTAATTTTCACCTATATTGCAATGAGAGACGCGTTGGTCATTTATCAATTTTACGATTATTTCCCCCAAAGAGTTGTGTAACACTTAAAGGCATCATTTCACCCATCCTTTTACAGGGCACACTTTTGAACCAAGACGCAGACAAATCAGCCCACTTTGGCTATACCTTGGATAAAGCGAAGGATTACGGGGAAGTATGGAAAATCGTGAAAGAAACCGTTCAGGCAGCGTTGAGCAAACGGGGTGGCAGTATGATGCTGTTTCTTGATGATTTGCCTCTGCAGTTAGGCGCCTACTACCCAGTTGGAACAAACAACATCGTACTAAACAGGGCATTGGTTGAAATCGTTGAAGCTTCCATAAGCGACAAACCCACAGTAAACGCTTTAATCTACAACCTACTTCTCCACGAGTATCTACACGCGCTTGGAGAAATGTCAGAAACAGGGGTCAGACAACAGGTGGTTGACGTCGCCAAAAAGTGCTTTGGAGAACAACACATCGCTACGGTGGTTGCTCGGAAATCCCCGTGGGTTCTACTAAAAGATATCCCACTGGGGCCATTCAATGCCCCCAAGCGGGTGATGGAGATTGTCAGGGATTTCGAGAAAACGGGCAGATACATCGTTTAGGGCTGAGTAATTAAGAATTAAAAAGAAGATTTGAGTAGCGGAACTACTGTTTCAGCTGTTTTTGCCATTCCTCTTTCGCAATTTTTCCGATTGCATCAAGGTTTGGCTGCGCAGAGAGATCAGTAACTACATTGTTTAACTCATTTCTAACCAGTAATGCGATCTCATTAGGTCTTAGCGGTTCAGGCCTAGTTGATTGATATATGCGTAATGCACGAAGAACAAAATTAACCATTACTTGGTTAAGTTGATTCTGCAAGTCGGTTAATTCGTCTTTGCCGTCCTTCATTTTCTGAGAATAAGTGGTTGAATCCCATTTTCCTTCATTTGCCATAATTTATCGATCCTAAGGTCTCATGTCAAAGCAGCATTATAGCTTTTACTGAAAAACTTCAGAAAATTAAGAAATCGGCGTTTTAGGTTTGCCGAGTTTTTTATCCACACAAGCTTGAATGAATCCACGGTATTCTGGTGAAGGACGAGCGGGGCGGCTTCTGAATTCACCATGGAACTGGCTTGCGAAATAGAAGTATTTATCCGGCAACTCAAGGGTTTCCATCCTTCTGCCGTCGCTGCTTTTGCCGGTAAAGCGTAAACCATTGTTTTTAAGTGCATCTATATAGTCGAGGTTGACTTCGAAGCGGTGACGGTGACGTTCATGGATTTCTTCTTCACCAAATAAGCAGTGAGCTAAGCTACCTTTCTGCAGTACAACTTTGTGGGCGCCTAAACGCATAGTTGCGCCTTTAATTTCTATACCGCGCTGTTCAGGCATCAAATCTATAACTGGGTAAGGTGTGTCAGGGTTAATTTCTGTGCTATTAGCATCTTTTAATCCTGCAACGTTGCGGGCGAATTCTATAACCGCTAACTGGAAACCATAGCATATTCCAAGAAACGGTATGTCATTTTCGCGTGCATATCTCGCAGCCGCGATTTTGCCTTCTGTACCTCTTGGACCAAAACCGTATGGGACAAAAACGCCGTCATAGTTGGAAAGCTCTTTGACGCATTCGGGTTCACGCTCGAATTTTTCAGCCTCTAAATATGATATGCAGACTTTTGCTTTACATGCGGCGCCGCCATGACGGAGCGCTTCAGTCATGCTGACATAACTGTCTGATAGCCCGGCGTATTTCCCAACTAATGCGATTTTTACTTCGTATTCAGGGTGGATCATGCTGTCAACGAAGGTTTGCCATTGACTGAAATCTTTTCCGTCGCATTTGAGGGTTAAGCGTTGGCAGATAAAATCGCCCATACCTTGTTTGTCAAGAATAAGCGGAACTTGGTATACAGTTTCAGCGTTATAAGAACAGAAAACCGCGTTCTCAGGTATGGTGCCGAATAAGGCTATTTTTCTGAGCGCTTCTGCATCAATCATCTGCGGGCTCCTTGCCACAATAGTATCGGGTTGAACACCAATGCGGCGGAGTTCGTTTACGCTATGTTGCAGCGGTTTCGTTTTAAACTCGCCTGTTACATCCAAAATTGGTACAAGTGCAACATGAACATAAAACGTGTTTTCGAAACCTTCTTCCACACGCATTTGACGTATGGCTTCCAAGAAAGGTAAGCCTTCGATGTCACCGACCGTGCCGCCTACTTCTGTTAGGACAATATCGGCGTTAACAGCTTTGCCAGCGTTTCGGATGCGAGTTTTAATTTCATTCGTTATGTGGGGTACGATTTGTACGCAGCGCCCCAAGAAGTCGCCGTGGCGTTCCTTTTCAATTACGCTACGGTAAATGGTTCCGGTGGTTAAGTTGTTTTCTTGTTTGAGGCTGAGGTCCAAGAAGCGTTCATACCAGCCCAGGTCAAGATCGGTTTCGCCGCCGTCATCGGTGACGAAAACTTCTCCGTGCATATAGGGGTTCATTGTCCCCGCGTCGATGTTAACATATGGGTCGATTTTGACAACTGTGGGTTTTAATCCACGGGCTTGAAGCATCTTTCCGATAGAAGAAGTTAGGATACCTTTACCTACTGAGCTCAGGACACCGCCGGTTACGAAAATGTACTTAACCATTGTTTTCCCCGCAATAACAAACAACTTTCGCGCATAGCCAATTTAACTCTTTTGTGTGCAGAGCTATAAAAATGTGCAATTTATCGCCAACAAACTAGAAAGGTGAACAGTTTAGGATGGGGGCGGTCGTCTGTATCGGCGGTTGTGTCTTAAACCGAGCACAAGGATCCACACACCGATTAGGATTAGTACGATGGGCCAAAAGTACCTCCAGAACATAGTGAATCCTGAAAGTGCAGCTACACCTATGATGACAATGAATAGGCCTGCTATGAGCAGCCCGATTCCGCCGCCTCCTCTGTTCCGAGACCGGTATTCATTCTGGTAGTATCTTCGGTATTCATGGTGACTGTAGGGTCCTGGTCCCTCTCTGAATATGGGAGCGCCACAATTAGAGCAAGTGTTTACGTTGTCAGGATTTGACGTGCCACATCTTGTACAGTAAGCCAACTTTGAACTCTCCTAAGTATCCTTTTATTAGGTATCTGCTCATAAGATTTTGGGTAGCCAAGGAAGCAATCTACTAATTCTTTTTTGCTTGCATAAAAACTATTAATCAGCAAATGCACTAACATATTCGGAGATTCTAAATGCCACAAGCCTACGTACTAATTAACGTTGAATCAGGTACCGAAGATGAAGTAGTTACTGATTTAAAGAAAATCAGCGGAGTTATAGAAGCCTACTATTCCTACGGTGTTTACGATATTATCGCCAAAGTAACAGCTGAATCTATGGAAAAACTAAAAGAGATGGTAACCCGCAAAATCAGGGCACTAAGCAAAGTTCGCTCAACGTTAACTTTGATAATGATGGAAGAATAACCAACCATTTTTCTTATTTCCTCTCCGTAATCGTCAATTTTATTAGAATAAAGCGCTGAATCAGAATTATGCCGCGGAAGCACCAATTCGGAATCCTCCTTGCGATCTTGGTTCTGAGTATGTTTTCTAACGTCCTAGCTGACTTGTCAGTCGGAGTAAAACCCGGAGACTGGATAATATACGACGTTAACTATACAGGGTCCCCGACGCAGGGTCATGACATCGTTTGGGCAAAGATGGAAATAATGTCTGTTTCAGAGCACCTGATTGTAGTTTCGATGACTTCAAAGTTCTCCGACAACACGACCGATATCAGCACAGCCACTATGAACTTAGATACCGGCGACTTGATTGATAATTTCATCATACCCGCCAACTTGAATACGGGTGAAACCTTTCTTAGCAAAAATTTGGGCAATGTAACGATAGATCAAAACGAGCAAAGAACATACGCAGGTGCCACCCGAACAGTATGCATAACTTCAACATCCACAAACACCTACGTTTGGGATCAAGCCACAGGGGTAAGCGTTGAAGGAATTTCCCAAACCGAAGAATACTCCATCCACTCCATCGTTTCTGAAACTAACTTGTGGCAACCGAGTTCAAACGGGTTGAATCCAGCGTCGGTGTATATACTTACCGGGCTTGTCGTTATTGTCATTATGATTTTTACGGCTATTATTTTACATTTCCAACGTAAGCGTACTTGCAGAAAACAGTGACCACGACGTTTATTGTTAAGCCTTAATAGTTTAGCTATCGATGGATAGTTAGGCTTCCTAATGAGTCCCCCAAAATTGCCTACGCAAAGCAGGATTATTCAGGTAGTGCTGATTTTGGGGCTAGTCGCCTTCATCCTCTACATCTACGTCTTCGTTGACATCCCTGAACTAATAGCAATTCTTTCAACAATAAACCCCGCCTACTATGCCGGCGCCTTCTTAGTCTACATCTTGTACACATTTTGCGCCTCACTGGTTTGGCATCGCCTCCTAAACAACATAGCAGTCCCAATAACCAGACGCAAAGCATTCCTATTTACTTGGGTGGGGCTATTTTTCGACGCCACCGTACCCCAACTTGGCTGGTCAGCCGAAGTCTCCAAAACCTACATGTTAACAAAAGATTCAAACGTTGACGCAGCAAAAGTCACTGCCTCTGTTGTAGGACAAAAAATATTCACTATGACAATGACGATTGTTACATTGAGTTTAGGTTTAATTTTAGTGCTCATAAACTATGCCATGGATCCGCTGGTTACATTATCCATTGGTCTTGTTTTAGCTCTTTCAATATTGACGTTAGGGGTGGTCTATTGGATCAGCGTTAAGGACTCAGCCACCCAAACTCTACTTAACTTGACAGTAAAAATCATTTTGATTTTCCGAAAGAGGTGGAATCCCCAAACATTCCGGCTCAAAACAGAGGGTGTTCTGGGTAGTTTCCACGTTAGTTTCAAGCAATTAATTGTTAATCCGAAGGCGTTGATTCAACCGGGTGTTTATGCAGTTATAGGTTTTATTTTTGAAATCTCGGTTGTTTTCCTCACGTTTGTTGCCTTGGGGGAACCCGTGCCAGTTGATGTTGTATTGATTGTTTTCACTCTTACTGGAACGTTGCAAACGGTTGGAGCCACATTTTTTGTTACGGACATAGTGATGGCGTCTGCGTTTACGGTTTTGGGAATACCTAAAGATTTGAGTTTTGCTGTTACTTTGTTGACGAGAGCTGTTAACTTATGGTTCCGTCTTGCCGTGTCCTATGTCGCTTTGCAGTGGGCAGGGCTTAAAATTATCCGCAAAAACAGAACCGACTAAGCAACAAACATTTTTTTGCCATGTTGCTTGCTGAACAATTGTTTATGAGCTATATTGCTAAAATTTTGCTATGAGAAACATTTTAATGCAAACTCAGCCTAACAATAATCAGAGGATGAATATGCCGACAGCGTTTGTGTTGATAAATACCGAGATAGGCTCTGAATCTGATGTCTTAAAAGAGCTCAAAAAAGTCGAGGGCGTAGAAGAGGCATCAGCGGTTTACGGAGTATACGACATCGTGGCAAGAGTTAAAGCCGACACTATGGATAAACTCAAAGAAATCGTAACTTGGCGCGTTCGCCGACTCGATAAAGTCCGCTCAACGCTGACTATGATCGTCGTAGAAGACCGATAACGCAACCTCTTTCCCTTTCTTTAGGTACCCCTTTAACTTTTTATTTAACCGCAGAAACATGCGACAAGCATGCACCGAAACGAGCAGCGTTGTGACTGTATTGGTACAGTCACATATTCTTAAATCAATTTAAACTAACAATAAGTCACGTGCATCCAACTGGTGAGAGAAAATGAATACAAATTTACGCATCCACAAAGCGAAATCCCAACCCACACCCAAGTTAGGATTCTCCACCATGAATAGATGCACAAATTTTTTAGCCGGTTGGCGAAAGAGGCTTGGACAAACAAATATGTTTTTTGTGTTCCCCTCAAAAGAAGAGCACCCAAACCTCTAACGCCAACAAACCCCTATATTGGAGGGAAACTAAAATGCCCACAGCATACGTGCTACTGAACACAGAAATCGGAGCCGAAACAGCTGTACTTCAAGCCGTAAAAAAGATTGAAGGCGTTGAACAAGCCCACTGCCTCTGGGGTGTCTACGACGTCATTGTACACGTTAAAGCTGAAAGCATAGAGAAACTGAAGACCATCATAACCAAGCATATCGAGAAAGTCGGTCGAATAAACTCTAAATTAACCATGATCATTAATGACCAAGTACCGATGCTTCAAGAAATTGGAATTTTTGAGCCCACGCCTACGATCCAGTAGCTCTTTTTCTTATCGGTAATACTTTTTAGCGTCAGTCTTCCTTACTTCCCAACACGAGGAGGACGGATTCGCTTTTGACAAAGCAAACCATGCACATCGGCTTAGACGACACTGACTCCAGAAAAGGTGGCTGCACAACATACCTAACAGCAGTACTCGTCGAGAAATTGCGGAAATTCAACGTTGAATTTATCGATTACCCCGGGTTGATTAGGCTTAACCCCAACGTGCCTTGGAAGACAAGAGGCAACGGAGCCCTCTGCCTAAGATTCAACTACGAAGCGAAATTTGAGGATGACATCAAAGAGACAGCTACAACATTGTGGGAAGAACACTCGGCAGTTAAAGAAAAAGGCACTGACCCAGGCATAGTTTTCTACCAAAACAGCCAAATTCCCGACGAATTGAAGGCATACTCCAAAAAAACAGAGACAAGCATAATCACCCTCAAAGAAGCTATGACGCTAATAAAAAAGCTCGGAGCGGAAGCGTTGGGTTTCAATTCTTGCCGGGGCATAATCGGCGCTTTGGCGGCAATCGGCGAAACCTTGGAAGGCGACCACACATACGAGTTAATCGCATACCGCAAGCCCGAGAACTTGGGCACCAAACGACGTGTTGATGAAGCGTCAATTTTTGAAATGGACAAACAAACAGCACCCTTCACCTTCAACAACGTAGACTCCGAGAAGGCCAGGGTTATCATTACGCCACGGGGTCCTGACCCGATTTTTTTTGGCATCAGAGGCGAAACAGCTGAAATTGTGAAGAAAGCGTTCGGCTTGGTAAAGCTGCTGGAACCGGCGGAGCGATGGCTGATTTTTCGCAGCAACCAGGGCACCGACGCCCATCTGCAACGTATAGAAACATTGAATGCCATTGAGCCATACAGCTCAGTCATCGTTAAAGGCACCGTTTCGCTGGCGCCGAGAATAATCCCTCTAAGGCACGTCATCTTCTCAATCAAGGACGACTCGACGCAAGTGGACTGTGCAGCTTACGAACCCACGGGAGATCTGAGGAAAATTGCGCGTGAACTCCACGTCGGCGATACCGTTGAAGTTTACGGTGCAGTTCACAAAGCTACAGCAACCAAACCCTTAACAATCAACTTGGAGAAAATTAACATCCTCAGCTTAACCAAAAAAACTTTAACTGAAAACCCGATGTGCCCCAACTGCGGTAAACGCCTCAAATCCATGGGTAAAAACCAAGGGTTCCGGTGCGAGAAATGCGGCAGCAAATATGTGGATCTCAAAAAGAACCAAACCGTTGTCCCCCGGGCAATAAAAACAGGGTTGTATATTACTTCCACTCGGTCTCAACGGCACCTCACAAAACCTCTGCGGCGGTATGGGCAGGAAAAAAATTGCCGATGCAACGTGCCTATGATTGATAATTGGTATTTCCTTATGTGATTACTAAGGTGTAAAAAGTAAAGCTCTCTAGCTGGTGAACCAACGGAGAAAGGGATTGAAAACCGTTGGTTCACCGATTCGGAGAAAAGGTTTGCATATAAACCCTAAGCGCTTAGGTAAATATTAGAGTGTGTGACAGGTAGGCAACAGTCACAGTAAGCAAGCCTCGAGTGAAAATCAAAAAAGCGCGCAAAAAAAAGCTGCTCGATTAATTGAGTTCACGCGCTCAAGCCCTTAGAGTTGCTTGGTGCAAAAATTGGCAATTTGCCCCAGTAGTTGTTGGTAAAATGATAAATTGAAACGATAAATTGTTGCTTTTAGTACATGTGCAGTCATCTCTAAAAAAGAAAAAGGGTTTTTTGTGCAGGTAAATATCTCCCTAAGTTTATGTAAGCCTTTAAATCCGTGAAACCCATAAATCCTCCAACAACGAGCCAATTCACAGTAACAAGGGACCTTTATGGTTGAAAAAACGTTCCCAGCAGAAGCATATCAACTTCCATTCTTCAAAGAAGAAGGCTTCGTACGCAAACACTGCCCAAAATGCGGCGAATACTTCTGGACACAAAACGAGTCACAGGAAACCTGCGGCGAATCAGGCAGCGACGAATGCGGATGCTACACATTCCTTGGCAACCCCGCAACCAAAAAGAAGTTCACGCTCCCAGAGATGCGGGAAGCGTTCCTGTCTTTTTTTGAGAAAAACGGGCACACAAGGATAAAGCCTTACCCGGTTGTGGCTCGCTGGAGAAAAGACATCTACCTCACCCACGCAAGTATCATTGATTTCCAACCATACGTAACCGAGGGCATTTCGCCTCCGCCAGCGAATCCGCTGGTTATTTCCCAGCCCAGCATCAGATTAACAGACATTTCTAACACCGGTCCCACGTTTGGCAGGCACCTAACCATCTTCGAAATGGGCGGCGCACACGCCTTCAACTATCCAGACAAGGAAATCTACTGGAAAGACGACACCGTCCGTTTCCACCAACGCTTCTGCACTGAAGTCTTAGGCATCCCCTCAGACGAGGTTATTTACAAGGAGGGCGTTTGGGTGGGCGGCGGCAACGCAGGCCCCGACGTGGAATGCATCGTGCGCGGCTTAGAAGTGGGCACATTGGTGTTTATGCAGTACAAAGTTGTCGGCGACGACTTTGTAGAGCTACCCATCCGCACCGTCGACACGGGTTACGGCATTGACCGCTTCACTTGGATAAGCCAAGGTGTGCCGAGCCTTTTCCAAGCCATTTACGGCAGCCTGCTTGACAAAGTAATGGGTATGGCTGGCATCACTAACATAGATAATAAATTCTTAGCACGCGTAGCAAAATATTCTGGTTTGGTCAGCGTGGACAAACGCGCCAACCGCCTCGTCGCACGCAAACGAGTCTCGGAACTCACAGGCATCGA
>Ga0105103_10001535_pt1 | contig 12636 bp, 13 predicted proteins | sample PPLLaktember2015_2_FD_79107 | JGI IMG/M metagenome (GOLD analysis project Ga0105103, IMG submission 79107) | Freshwater sediment microbial communities from Prairie Pothole Lake near Jamestown, North Dakota, USA - PPLs Lake P7 Core (6) Depth... | ecosystem: Environmental > Aquatic > Freshwater >...
ATACTTCGTCGTTGTTTGCTTGCAATCGTGGCTTCATTATAATGGCCCCTCCCTGAATTATATTTGGTCATCATAATTATAATATACTTGAATATTGATTGCAAGTAGGTATTACACCTGATACAGAACATAGATTTTTCATTATGGACAACATACTCTGCGGCCATTTTCACAGGCTCTCCGGTCTCCTTTTCTTCATCGGTGGCACAGAACACGCGGTTCGTTTCGTAAGGGAATTCGTCGAGAGCGGTAAACCGGTATTCGTTATCTGCCATGGCCCGCAACTTCTTATTACGGCTCGCGCTCTCAAAGGTAGGAAGATAACGGGATGGAAATCTATCATTCAGGATATTGTCAATGCCGGCGCTGAGTTCATCGACAACGAAGTGGTGGAAGATGGCAATCTCATATCGAATCGAAGCCCTGCTGATCTTCCAGCGTTTATTGCCGCCTGTTCGAGAAAGCTCCGACAAATTTCATGAGTGGCCCGGGGCCTGTAAAATCTCCCGCATATGATCGGTGTGATGCTTTATATGCTGCTCCCCCCAGGACACTGATCAGAGTCTCCAGTGTCGGTACTCTCCTAGGGGCGAATCTTTGAGCAAGGGATATGGGCCTTCCGCTCAAGTTGTTCTCCAGACAAGCGTTCAGGCTCGCCAGATGTTTGTGAGGGGCACCGGGGATTGCTATCCTCTTGTAAACTTCCATCATTTTCTGCATGTCCACTTTGCCTTTCTGTTTCTTGTCTCTAGTCATCTTACGCCTCCTTTTCTTATGTCACCAGGAGCGTGCAAGCCCGATAACGCGGCAATTATTTCTTGTCCGGGTGTAGATGAGCTGATGGTAAGATCATGGAATCGAGTAGCCATGACGGGTCCTCCGGTCTCTTCCTCGTGCTTGAAAAAGACGAAGGCCTTCTCCCATTTTTGCGAAAAAATTCTCTTCTTCCACTGCAACAGTTCAGAATCCTTATAATCAGAACGGCGCAGGCGTATATATCCCCATGGTGCTGTGCTTATAATCTCATTCACAGGGTTTTCGGCTGAATCGGCGATGCACAGACTACACCCTTTCTGACCGAGAATATTAAGGATCTCAGAGTTGAACCAGGATGGGCTGCGGAACTCGAACGCACAGGGTATCGTGCGTGGGATGAGGATAAGGAAATCTTTGAGGGCCGGGGCATCAGCGTGAAAACTCTTGGGAAACTGAAATAAGACCGGTCCGAGCTTGCCGCTCAGAACCGACAGTGTCTTGAACAGATACTTTGTCTCGGGTTCCACATTTTTCAACCGCTTTACATGGGTTAATACCTGGGGTGCCTTGACAGCGAATACGAAATCATCAGGGACCTGATCAGCCCAAGACATGAGTACCTTCTCAGTGGGCATGTGATAGAACGTATTGTTGATCTCCACTGCACTGAATCGTTCTGAATAGAATCGAAGCATCTCCTTGGGTGAAATCTTTGGAGGGTAGAACACTCCTTTCCACTCCTTGTAGCCATATCCGCTTGCGCCCACATAAATCCTCATGGATGGCCTCCATCTCTACCTTTATGAAATACGTTCAAATCGCCCTTAAATCATCTTCCCTCGGGGCGTTCCCTAACCACTTCGTGGGCAAATTTATCCTCTCGTAGTCTCAAAAAGACAGGCTGTCTCAGCATGCTTTCGTCTGTCCACCCGCGAAAACTGACCTCGCACACCAACTCAGGTTTGACCCAAGTTACAGGCGCGTTCGTTTCCGGCTTAACGCGAAAAGGACACTGTTGTTGGATTAGCGGATCTAGTTTTTCACGAATTTCCTTGATGGTCTTGACGGTGAATCCACCTCCGGCATGGCCGATAAAGATCAACTCACCTTTTTCGAACACACCTAGGACGAGTGTACCGAACCCCTTTCTAGCCCCCCTCGGTTGTGTGAATCCCGCTATCACACCTTCCTGGGTAAGCTGCGCCTTCACCTTGAGCCATTGCCGACTCCTTCTGCCCATTTGATAGACACCCTGAGAATGCTTGGCGATGATACCCTCAAGACCTTTTTCTCTGACGATCCTAAAAAACAGGGTGCCATCGTTCCACACATGATCGCTGAATTTTATTTTCGGGACAGAAGGGAGGATTCTCTGAAGAAGCTCCTTTCTCCGAACTAAAGGCAGACCGGTCAGGTCATGCCCCTCGCAGTGCAGAAGGTCAAAAACGTAATAGATCAAATGGCCTTTTCTGGATTTTTGATAGCCTTGCAGCATTTGAAAATCGGGTTGGCCGAGGTCATCCACCACCACAATCTCGCCGTCCAAAAGGGCATCAAATCTGAATTTCCTCAAAGAATCCACGATAGGAGAAAATCTCTGGTTCAATGAAATCAGGTTTCGGGAATAGAGAACGATGTCCGTGTTCCTGACTTCCGCAATAGCACGATACCCGTCCCATTTCACCTCAAAAAACCAATCGGGATCATCAAAGGGATCTTTCACCAGGGTGGCAAGCATCGGTTTTACGTGGTGTGGCATGGGCTTGAGCGGTGCGTCTTTGAGGTCTTCACCCTCCAGCACCTCAACAAGACGGATTCTATTTATTCTTTCCTTTCGGGAGGCTGTCTTCGGGCTGGCCTCTGAAATATTCTCGAGGGTCCTCTGAGATACCACGGACGCCCTGTGCTTGAGAATGTCCTCGGTGGTTGCATATTGATCCTTCTTTTTCAAAAGCAACCAAGCCTTATCATCCCTGCGCACCTTTACAAGCGCGAATTCTCCCTGAAGCTTCTCACCATGAAGGACAAACTTTAAATTTCCCTTTTCCAGGCCACCCCTCAGAAGCCCCTCACTTTCCTCACCATTTCTGGCGGCTGGGTGATGATAAATACCTTTGTCCCAGATGATGACGCTTCCAGCCCCGTAATTGTGCTCGGGGATGACTCCCTCAAAATCCTTGTACTCGATTGGGTGATCCTCGACCATAACAGCAAGGCGTTTTAGGGATGGATTCAGCGATGGCCCCTTCGGGACAGCCCAGCTTTTCAGAACCCCTTCCATCTCAAGCCTAAGATCATAGTGGAGGGTCCTGGCTAAGTGCTTATGAACAACATACGCCAGATATTTCCCTTTATCACTATGGCCTGGTCTAGGCTCGGGCGTTCTTTCGAATTTTCGCTTTGATTCGTAATCTTTTAATCCCATATCATAGATAAGGAAGTTTCTGTTCTTTGAGGATCATGTCTCCAAAGAGATCCCCCACCTTTTCTGCTCTTCCCACGGCCTCAGAATGGGTGATTTCAAATTTTTTCGGATCGCCCTCGGACTCCAGACTCTCCACTTCATTCCATGTAAGCGGGAAGGAAACGATCGGCTCCGCACGGGCACGTAAGGAATATACACAGATCATCGTCTTAGAGGAATCGTTCTGGGACCAATTAATGAAGACTCTTCCTCTCCGCTGCTCCTTCGACATCTTCGCCGTTACCAGGTCCGGGTAGTTCCGCTGCATTACTTCTGCCACGGCCTTTGAAAATTTCTTGGTGTCTTCAAAGATAGCCTCCTTGAGATTCAATGGCACAAATACATGGAGTCCCTTCTTGCCGGAGGTTTTTACATAGCAGGCGAGTTTCAAGCTTGAGAGCAAGTCACGCAGGATGAGGGCCACGCGTGCGCAACCCACAATATCAGCTTCATCTCCCGGATCAAGGTCAAAGACCATAGAATCAGGCGTTTCACGGAACTTAACTCTGGCCAGGGGCACGTGCAGTTCAAGGGAGGCAAGGTTTGCCACCCATATCAGGGTATCTAGATCATTGACCAGGCAAACAGTCATGCGCTCCTTTTCACCAAAGAAAGTGTCCGCGGTTTTGACCCAGGATGGGCGATAAGACGGACACCTCTTCTCAAAAAAGAATTCTTTTTCTACTCCTTCGGGGAAGCGCTTCAGCGTGAGGGCGCGATCTTTCAAGTGGGGCAAAATGAACCTCGAAATACGGCTGTAGTACTCCAGGACATGGGCTTTGGTGAAGCCAGCGGAGGGATAGAGGTCCTTTTCCAGATTAGATAATACAAGTCTTTTTCCATTGACATCTACGACCTTTTTGCTCATCTGTTCTCTTTTGCCTTGCGCATGCTTTCTTCTAAGGCCGCGACGAGATCGACAACACCTTCCTCCTCTTCTTCAGGGACTTCAGGCGCCTCCACCTGGGCTTTTTCTTTCGCTTTTTTCTCCAGAAGGGCCGCAACCTTCTTCCGGTGTTCATTGGCATACTTATCTGGATTGAACTCGGCACTCATTGCCTTAATGATTTTCTTTATACGGCTTTCTTCGTTTGAATTTGAGTCTGTGGCTTTTGGCAGTATGTCTTCGTAGGGGAGTATCTCATCGCTGTAGTGAAGTGTAACCAGCAACAACACATCATTCACGCTTCTGATCACCACAAGATATTCCCTCTCCGACAGAACCAATCTTGCCAGGCCAGCCTTGCCTGTCCGGCGCATGACCTCGACCAAGAGTCTGAAAGCCTTTTCGCCACCTTTGGAAGGGACAAGGTAGTAGGGGTTGTCGTAGTAGATGGGGTCCACATCTTCTACATTAATAAACTGGACGATTTCGATTGTACGACTCCGTTCGGGTGACACAGATTCCAGTTCCTCTTCTGTCACAATGGCGTATTTATCAGGTCCTATTTCGTATCCCCTTACAATCTCTTCGGGTGGAACAATCACATTTTCTTCCGGACAAAACATTTTCCTGAGGAGGGGGGAGAAGTCTCTGTTGTGCAGCATGCGAAAAGAGACCTTGCCCGGTTCTGTGGCCTTCACCAGCTGCACGGGAATAGCCACCAGGATGAAACTGATCGTCCCGCTCCATATACTCTGCCCAGGCACTTTATTACTTCCCTCCGGTTTTTGTCATTGAACCCTCAGGTCCTAGATCCTAGAACGCTATTTTTCATCGGTTGTCCTCGCCAGCCCCGCCCTTTTCACTACTGTCAGTGCCTTTTTTCATCTACGCTGTTTTTTTCAGACTTGCCTCAAGAACCTCAAGTAGCTTGTCCGGCGCCGTGGGTTTCATCCGCTTGGGACGCAGGATTGTAATCTTTTCTCCGCGGATTTTCATGTCGATCAAATTTTGCAGTTTTTTCTGATGTTCGTTTTCGAATTTCTCGGGTTCAAAAGGACCCGTAAGCTGTTCGATCAAATCGCTGCCAATCTTTATCTCCTTTTCGGTCAAGGGAATACTTTGGTACGAAATAGACTTCATGGGAATCACCTCGTCAGCATAGCGCAGACTGGTGAGGCGGAGAATCTTGTCGCTAACTCCAATCACCCCAACATATGAACGCTTTCTCATTGTCCATGTGCATACACCTAATACGCCCATCTCCCTTAGGATCTGAACGAGGGCATTGTACCAGCTCGAAGGCATATCCTGTTCCAGATAGTAGACTCGATCGAGGAACAGGGAATCGATCTGATCTGCCTTCACAAACTCCTGGACTTCTATGATGCGGCTGTTCTCCGGCTCGGTCTGTTCTAATTCCGCGACATCTATGAGAATATATTTCCCTTCCTCCAGTTCAAATCCTCTTGTCTGTTCCTCCGCGGGTACCGGCACCTTCTCATAGGCACATACCATCTGTTGTTTCAGTCTCACGCGATCAGGTTCGTGAAGCAGGTGAAACTGGATGCGATTCTCCTTGACCGCACTATGCAATTTCACCGGCACATCAACGTCTCCGAAATGTATGTATCCTTTCCAGATTGCTCTTCCCATCAGGAATTCCTTTTGTACATGAGGCATCCTCCTTACTTCCATTGTTCATATTGCCTGGCTACCCACCTATTTCTTGGTTTTCATCTCCTCCCCACAGCAAATAATATCACACGCATCGACGCAGTCGCACTCTTCGTCAACTGTTACTGCCAGCCCACAAACGCCGCACTGATAAGCATCGCCTTTCTTCACGGTCTTTTTGCTAACCTTTTTTGATGTCTTTCTTTCAGCCATGTCTCCTCCTTTTGTTATCTTATAGGTTTTTGGTACCACCTTGATTTTAATGGGTATATATGTACTCAGAAAACTGATGTCAAGAGGAAGCTGACAAGCATTTTTTGCGCCTCTCATTTTAACCTTGGTCCTGCCTATCGAGAATCGGGTATGTATTAAGAGAGGCCATAGAGCCTTTCCGACAGGCCGCACAGATACAGCCTAACAAGGCAATGGCCTACAATAACCTTGGCAATAATTATTAGGATGAGCATCGGTGCCGGGCTTTCCTGAAGCAAACCGTCGAGAGGCCAGGAAGCTCGGTCTTTTGCGTATGCAAAAGTTCCGCCAGCCGAACGCGAGCGAATGTAGCCGCTGGAGCGAATGAGCGTGTTTGCGGGGAATACCCGACATAGATGCTCATCCTATATGGTAAATCAGGGTTAAATAATCCTTGACTTACAGTCTGACTCGACCGATAATAATATTATGTTATATTTAGTAACAGAAATTGTGATAAAATATAATATATTATAATAAAGAGGGTGCCATGGGTAAGGATGAGTTGATAGGAATCCGTTTAAAGGTGGAGCGAGAGGCCCTTAGCCTGAAACTCCAGTATGTTGCCGCCCAGCTTGGATTCAACAACTATCAGACTCTGAGTTCAATCGAATCAGGGGAGAGACCGGCCAGGGCATGGGAGTTGATGAAGCTTGCCCAGTTGTATGGGAGGAACATGGAGTTTTTCCTTCGGCCTGAACAACTTGAGCAGCAAAAGCAACACGTCCTCTGGCGGGAACAGGCACAAACAGAAAAGACGGCGCTGGCAGAACGGAAATTTCTCAACCTCTGCGATAACTTCAGCAGGCTGAAAGAGCTTTCGGGTGAAACAGAATCGGATAGTGTTACATTCCCCATCACGGCTGATGCCTTAAAATTGAGAAAAGATCAGTTCCGGTATGTGGAGAAGCTCGCAGACGAGTACAGGCGGCTTCTTGACCTCGGGGGTCGGCCCGCCTGTGCTCTCCCATCCGCCCTGGAAAACCAACTTGGAATTCTTGTTCTCTTTCTTGACCTTGCGGATGGAGGCTCTGCTGCTGCAACATGCGGACCCACAGGCCAGGCCATACTCGTCAATTCAAGCGACATATCCTGGAGGCGCAACTACGATCTGGCCCACGAGTTCTTTCATCTTGCCACATGGGATGCATTCTCTCAAACCGAAATATACGACAAGCAAGCGTCAAAGAGCCTGCCGGAACAATTTGCCGATGCCTTTGCCTCAGCCCTACTTTTACCAGCGGATAAAGTCAGGGAAGAATGTGCCCATAGAATTACAGGAGGAAAAATCAGCTACGCAAGTCTGATTGAGATCGCGCGGGAATTTGAAGTATCTACCGATGCTTTACTCTGGAGGCTCGTTAATCTGAGGCTTTTAGCTCGGAAAGATGTCATAGACACGCTAAACCAGAAGGTACTGAAGGAAATGGAACTTGAGAGGAAGATGAAAGGTCAGGCAGGAGAAAGGCCATACCTCTCAGCCAAGTATATAAGTTTGGCTATTAAGACGTTTCTCATGGGAAAAATCTCGAAGGCAAAGCTCGCTGAATACGTAGGCATAGCCTTCAGCGAAGTACCTTCATTTCTGAAAAGTTTTGGCTACGACGAGGACGAGGACTATACCGTTGCTTTTGATACTGCTTGATGCAAATGCGATCATAGGCTTTCACGAACTCGGCGTCTGGAATCAAATCATAAAACAACACGAGGTCTACATCCCTTCCGTAGTATTGAGGTCAGAGGTATTCTGGTATGAAACTACCGGAGGATTCAGGCACAGCATTGACCTAGTTGGCGCTATTGGCCAGACAATCACTGAACTTGAGTGCACCCCTGATGAGATAAAGGACTTTTCATCAAAATACAATCATCCGTTCCTTCCGGAGATTCATGCGGGCGAATTGGAAGCCCTCGCACTTCTGGAAAAACAGGCAGACTTCTTATTCTGCACATGCGACAAAGCAGCTCTTGTTGTTTTGGGGTTTATGGGTCTTTCCGAACAGGGAATTTCATTTGAGCATCTTTTGCAGAAAACAGGGTTAACGAAAATATTGGTTCGGAAACACACTCAAGCATTTTTTGAAGAACACATAAGCGTTGGCCAAAGGATGCGGGTAGAACATTTCAGCAAATGATTCCAACAAAGGTACACCCGAAAGAGCTATCCATTCAGATCGCACTATCTTATTGAAATAAATGGCAACCGTTATTCGAAGTACCTGGAGTTGGCAGTCAGGTCGTCACTCGAAACTGCTTTTCTAGTTCTGGAACTGTATTGGTTTTGCCCGACCCGTGAGGGATTTGATTGCGTCTTTAAGACCGTCTACGGTGAGCTCGAACATAGGGAAGACCTTGCCGATAGTGTCCACTGTATAGTGCCCCCAGAAATTCCTATGGGTCGGGTTGAGCCACACAGAATGGGGAAAGTGGTTCTTGATCTTCAGAAGCCACTCAACACCCGGGGTATCATTATAGGAAAAATAGTCGATACAACCGTTGATGTCAAAAAGCTCTGAATAGGCCATCCGGGCATCGCCAACAAGAACTACCTTGTACCCTTTATGGAATTGGGAGAAGAGCTTATCAGTGGGCACCCTCTTGTAGTTGGCAATGTCTTCGTAGACATCCTGGTAGATGCAGTTATGGAAAAAGTAATACTTTAATTCTTTAAAATGGTTGGCCTGGGTGGCAGCCGAGAAGAGCCTCTCACAGAGCTGGGTATAAGGAAGCATTGACCCGCCCGTATCCATAAGCAGAATGAGTCGAATGGAATTCTCGCGAGACCTGTTAAAAACAAGCTCGATTTCGCCGCCCTCTTTTGCTGTCTTGTCGATGGTCTCCGGGATATCAAGCTCTTCCTGGGCCCCTTCCCTTTTCAATTCCCTGAGCTTTTTAAGAGCCATCTTTGTCTGACGAACATCAAGAATGATGTCATTTCTGTAATTCCTGAACCTGCGCTCTTCAGCAACCTTTGCAGCAGATTGGCTCCATGACTCACCGCCAACCCTTATACCGCCTGGATGGTATCCATAGGCGCCAAAAGGTGATGTTCCTCCTGTGCCGATCCACTTGCCGCCACCATCATGGCGCTCTTTCTGCTCCTTCAGGCGTTCCCTGAACTGGCGCATCAGCTCTTCCATGTCATGGTCTTTTTTGAATTCTTCGAGTTTTTTCTGGAACTCCGCCATCTCTTCAGGGGAAAGCTTTGGCAAACGGTGAAGGGGATTCTCAAGCCATTCCATAACTTTGTCGAGTACCGCCGGGTTTGATACGATGCCGCCGAAATACTCCTGGAAGGCAAGATCAAACATATCGTAATAGGCTTCGCTTTTCACAAGGAATGCCCTGCCGATATAGTAAAGATGGTTGAGGCTTGACTGGAAATATCCGCCATGTAAGGCTTCCATAAAGGAGACCCACTCCGTGACCGTGACGGGCACTCCCTTTTTTCTCAGTGTGTAGAAAAAATCTGTGAACATCTGTTACCTTCTCCTGAAAACCCCGCCACTCTGAGCATTGGAGAGCCTGACAAACCGGCTCGTATCCAGTTCGTTTTTCAGAAGTGTTCCCAAAAATGGAATTTCTGAGGTAATTTTATCCACGTTGAGACCGCCCAAAGCCAGTGCCTTTATCCAATCAAGCAGTTCGCTGGTTGAAGGTTTCTTCCGGAGGCCGTCAACCTCGCGAATCCAGTAGAATCTCTTTATGGCTTCCTTTACAAGCTTCATCTCAATATCCGGGTAATGGACCTTTACGATCCGTTCCATCATCTCTTCATCGGGGAACTCAATGTAATGGAATATACAGCGCCTCAGGAAGGCGTCAGGAAGTTCCTTTTCAGAGTTACTGGTTATGATTACTATGGGTCTGTGGGTTGCAGCAACTTCCTCATCAAGTTCGGGGATATGAAACGTCATCTCATCAAGTTCGTTGAGAAGATCGTTGGGAAACTCCACATCTGCCTTGTCTATCTCATCGATAAGAAGCACTAACTTTTCATCACTCTTAAATGACTGCCCCAACTTTCCGAGTTTGATGTACTGACTGATGTCGGAGATGTCTTTGTCCTTAAAACGTGCATCATTTAATCTCTGCACCGTGTCATAAACATAAAGGCCATCCTTTGCCTTTGTGGTTGACTTGACATTCCATATGAGGAGTTTCTTATTGAGCGCCCCTGCAATACTGTGCGCCAGAAGCGTCTTGCCGGTTCCTGGTTCGCCCTTTATAACAAGAGGTTTTCCCAGGGCGATTGAAACGTTGACTATCTCCATCAGGGGTTTTGAAGCAATATAGTCGTCACTACCCCTGTAGCCTTGTCCGGACTGTGTCATATTGTAAGCCTCCTTAGAAAAAGTGAAAAATATCACGAATAGTATAAGGTTTATGGGGACGAAAGTCAATCACTGGCGCGATTTGGTGATTGTTTCCGGTCAGTGGGCATGCAATGCGCAGACCAATGCAGCCCATATATATGGTATATCGTAAGACAGTGAGTGAGATAGCTTCTTGAATTTCTATGAGCTTAAAGTTTTTAGTTATGAGCTTTCTCTATATCGCCTATTGCCCATAGCCTCTTATCTATTGCCCGCCCTTATATCGAATAGCACCACCCAAACCTGTCCGGTCGCTCTCCGTATTGTATTCCCGTGATCTCATCGTACAGACCCTGGGCAGCGGGACCGATTTTACCGCCATTAATAACAACCTTGGCATCGCCATGCTGGATCTCTCCCACCGGGGAAATAACAGCGGCTGTCCCTGTCCCGAAACACTCCTTCATGGCCCCGGACTTTGCCGTCTCAATAACCTCATCAATGGATATGCGCCGTTCCGACACCTTCTTCCCCTGATCCTTCCAGAGATGAATGACCGTCTGACGTGTTATTCCATCCAGAACACTCCCTTCGAGAGGAGGCGTGACCAGTTCATCACCAATGACGAAGCATATGTTCATGGTGCCCACTTCTTCTATATATTTCCTTTCAATACCGTCGAGCCACAACACCTGGGTAAACCCTTTGTGTTTTGCCTCTTCACCGGGATAGAGGCTTGCTGCGTAGTTCGCCGGCGTCTTGGCCATTCCCAACCCTCCCCGGACAGCACGAACGAACTCTCCCGAGGTGATAAGCTTAACAGGATTGATGCCCTCCTTGTAATATGCACCAACAGGGGATGTAATAATCATAAAACGATACTTCTCTGAAACCCTTACACCAAGAAAATTGTCCATGGCAATGATGAAAGGCCGGATGTAGAGAGAGTAGCCTTTTTTCCGGGGCACCCATCCTTTGTCGAGGAGAAGAAGCTCTTTGAGGCTTCCTATGAAGGTTTCAAAATCTATGGCGGGGATACAAAGACGATCTGACGACTTGAGCATCCTTGCATGATACCTATCAGGACGAAAAACCTTAATTTTACCATCTATTCCATAGAATGCCTTAAGTCCTTCAAATATGGCCTGTCCATAATGAAATGTACATAAAGCAGGGTATATCTCCATTGCCCCGTAAGGAACAATCGTTGGATTCAACCACTTTCCGTTTTCGTAATCCATGAGCACCATATGGTCTGAAAGAATCTCGCCGAACTGCAGTTTGTCAAAATCCACATCCCGTAATCTGCTTTTGTCAGCCTTCGTGATCTCGATCTTCAATGATATACCTCCTTCAACGGATCTTGCCGAAAAACTATTCTATCAGACCATCTATATAATTTCAATTATCTCATGCATCTAACCTTTTACAATGCAGATATTTTTATGGTAATCTAGTGAATATCATGGTCATCTCCATTTCAAACCAGAAAGGTGGCGTTGGCAAAACAACGACAGCAGTCAACCTGTCTGCATCGATTGCCGTTGCAGAACGAAGGACCCTGCTGATCGATATTGATCCCCAATGTAATGCGACATCTGGTTTTGGTATCTCTTACAACAGGCTCGATGCAAGCCTCTACCATATTCTCATTGGTGAAAAAAGCGTCAGGGATGTCATAAGAAAAACCATGATTCCCTTTCTCGATATTATTCCATCCCATCCGGACCTCATAGGGTCCGAAATTGAGCTCCTCGAAGCTGAAGAGCGGGAATTTATATTACGAAAGGCGCTCGAAGAAATAATCGCTGATTACGACTTTATCTTCATTGATTGCCCCCCATCGCTGGGCCTCCTGACTATCAACGCGCTGGCCGCCTCTGATCATGTCATTATACCCCTTCAATGCGAATATTTTGCCCTCGAAGGGCTCGCCCTTCTCCAGCGAACAATCTCCATCATCAAGAAACGACTGAATCCAAAATTGGATACCCTGGGAATCCTCCTCACCATGTTTGATAGAAGAAACAACCTCTCTTTTCGTGTATGGGAAGAGGTCAATAAATGTTTTGTTGACGGCGTCTTTAAAACGGTTATTCCAAGGAATGTAAAACTCAGTGAATCACCAAGCTATGGAAAACCAGCCATATTATATGATATAAGTTCAAGGGGAGCAGAAAGTTACCTTGAGCTCGCATCAGAAATACTGGAAAAACGAGGATAAATGTTAAAGAAGGACCCGTTAGGGAGAGGCCTTTCAGCCATATTGCAGGACGTTGAAGAAAGAG
>Ga0105103_10001539_pt1 | contig 12600 bp, 16 predicted proteins | sample PPLLaktember2015_2_FD_79107 | JGI IMG/M metagenome (GOLD analysis project Ga0105103, IMG submission 79107) | Freshwater sediment microbial communities from Prairie Pothole Lake near Jamestown, North Dakota, USA - PPLs Lake P7 Core (6) Depth... | ecosystem: Environmental > Aquatic > Freshwater >...
AGCGGCCCCGATAGCCCACAGGCGCAGCCATCTTCGAGGTGGTCCCCGCGTTCACCAGCATGTCGTGAAGCCGGGCGTCGAAGCGGCCGTCCGCAGCGAGATCTCTGAAGACGATCGGGTGCTCCGTCTTCCACATCAGCTGCATCGCGTCTGCCGTGTTGTTGACGTGGGTGCCGGCGTACGTAGGCACCTCGGCGTCCGGGTCCCGCGCCTCAGCCTAGCCCGGCAGGTACGTCGCGCTGCAGGTCGCGCCGAGTCCAGTGTCCACGCGCGAGCAGCCGAGATCGCCGCGAATCCACTCAACCGCAATGGTCGTTCTTCTGGTCCGTGTCGACGGACCGGGTGGCGCTGATCGATGCGCGCGGCAGTCAGTGGCGCAAGGTCGCGGGCATCGACCTGCCCGGAGCCACGCGCTGCTCACGTGATTCGCTGCAGCGGATCGTGAAGTTCAAGTACTCTGATATGCCTTCTGCCGAGGCGCACCCGAAGGGATCCTGGCCCAGCGCCGGGGGCCGTCCTGCCGGCCGGCATCTATGACCTGGTGAGCCACCAGGACTACGTCTATGCGAACGCGGGCACGATCGTCTCGGCGATCGGACTGGTCGACCGAAACGATCCGTCGAAGGGGCTTGAAGTGAAGGCGCGGTTCGACACCGCGACCATCATCCCGCCGACCAGCGTTTTCGACGAGACGCCGAAAGTGGGACTCGTGGGCATGAACATGACCTACGACGGCCACGTAGTCATTGGTGCGCTGAACGGTGTCGCCGTGATCGACGCAGCGTTGAAGAACGGCCAGTTCCTCAAGTTCGACGACGACAACCAGATGGCCACCAACTCCCTGGCGGTCGACGCCGCTGGGGGCATCTACGTCGCGACGGGGTCCAAGAAGCCGCGGCTGCCGGGCGTGATGCACAAGATCGTGTGGAAGGGCGGGCGGCTGTCGAACGACCCGAAGGACGGTGCATGGACAGCGCAGTAAGACGGTGGCGACTGGCCTCCCGCCATCAAGGCCAGCACCGGCACCGGTTCGACGCCGACGCTCATGGGCTTCGGCGACAACGAGGACAAGCTCGTCCTCATAACCGACGGGGCGAACCGCATGAAACTCGTGGCGTTCTGGCGCGACGGCATCCCCGCCGATGCCCGTCAAGTCCCTGGCGCGCTGTCGCCCCGTATCGCCGATCAGAAGCCAGTGTCCGCAGGCATCTCCGAGCAGCGCCCGTGGCTCCAGTCCGAGCAGACGATCATCGTGTCCGGCTACGGTGCATTCGTGGTCAACAACCTGATCGAGGAAGGGCACCCCGACCGCATCATCGATGTGATGACGGTCGGTCCGGTGCACAGCCCGCCGCGGGGCGTCGAGAAGATCGTCTGGAAAGACAAGGAGAACCGCTTCTACTCCGCGTGGGCTCGTGGCGACATGGTGTCCGTCAGCATGGTTCCGGTGATGAGTACCGGAGCCAACGCCGTTTTCGTCAACGGCTACAGCAAGGCGGACGGCTGGGAGGTGACGGGCCTGGACTGGGACACCGGGCGTACCGTCTCGCGCACGATCTTCGGACAGAACAACAAGGGCAACGGGGCGTACGCGATCCTGCAGTTCCTCGAAAGCTGCGACATGCTGTTCAACTCCGTCGTTGGGCCCTACCGCATTCCGATGCGGTGAGCCGGTAGTCGACTGCGTGCGCTGTCGCGGCAGGCGGGCCGTCCCAAGTGACGCGGGCTGCCGTCGGATGAAGTCAGTGTCCGGCCAGTGCGGCGATCTCGCCTCCCGCGCGGCTCTCCCGCCGCGACAACCCGCGGCCGAGGAGCATGCGGTTGCCGACTTGCACCGGCGGATCGACGGGGAGTGCAGGGCCGCGCCGCTCGCCGACGACGAATGTGAATAGGTGGAGACAGGGGAACTCAATCAGGCCCGGCGCCGGGAGGCCTCGTTGTGAAGCCTACGCCGCGGCCTTCAGCATGAAGTCAACGTGCACTCCGGTGTACGGAAACTCGATTCGGCCCTCATCATCCTTGCGCAACACCCCGGCCCGCAGCAGCAAGTGCACATCCGAGTGCACCGCGCGGACGTCGCGGCCGACGCGCCGCGCGGCCTCTCGCAACGTCACCGGCCCGGCACCGGCCAGTGTCTGCACGAGCGCCATGCGATTGGGTGCGAGCACCTTCCAAAGCAGCTCGAACGACTCGAACGAGATCCGCTGTTCCTGCCGCTTGCCCGAAAATGCAGCCTTCACGCGCTGCTTGAAGGACTCGGTCGAATCGACCGTGATCGTCACAGAGCCCATCTCATTCCCCTTTCCATCTGGCGACATCGGCCAGGAAGTCGTCGAGCAGTCGGTCGACGGAAACGAACACGTAGGTCGTCTCCTTGCCGCCCATGTGCCTGTGGTCGCCTTTCCCGGACTCGTTGTCGTAGCGCAGCACGCACTCGCCCTCGACGACGTAGGCGAGCCGATACTTGAAGCTGTGGGTCGAGCCGCTCAGCGGCTCCGGCAACCTCCAGACGATCACTTCAATAAAGCCGACCTCCAACACCCGGCGTTCACGCATCAGGAGCTGGGCTTTCATGTTGCTCATGCTAGCAACACCCGCGCGCTGTTGTCAATGTCAGCAACATGGCGCGCCGGGCCACCCCGCTTGACGCTATCGCCCGCACGAGTTTCGGCTTAGGCTTGCCGGCGCCGGGCGCTCGGGGCCGACTTCCGCCAACGCGCAATGTCCGCTTCGGGACCGGCAATCCGGCGGGTTGGAGTTCCGCTCCGGGTGGATACTGACAGTTCGGGCGGTAGAGAAGCAGTCGCCGGGACGGCGTGAGCCGACGCGATCAGATCCTGCGACCGCAGCACCTCGTACAGCGGACGTCCGATCTCGCGCCTATTCCTCGGCCCAATGACTGCTTGGTGCTAGTCAGCGTGACTAGAGCTGCGGCCCGCGACCGGCCGCAAGCCGCTGCCAAGCGGGCCGCTGGTTCGGGACCATTGACTATCGGTCCTGAGGTGAAAGCGAGCGCTGCACATGGCGCTTACGCCACGCGCCCGATCCACAGTACCGACAGCGCCGACCCCGCCACGATCAGGATCACCGCCAGCATCGCCAGTAGCGCCGTCAGTTCGGTGTCGCGCGTCTGGGTCTGCAGGCGCGAGCCGAGCTTCTGGTAGACGCTGCGCAGGGCCTCGGCGGTGCCGGCGTGGTGGTACTCGCCGCCGGTCATTCGCGCCACTTCGCGCAGCGTCGCTTCGTCCAGTTGCAGGTACATGGCCATGCCATAGCCCTCGGCGGCATGGCCGTCCGGCGTCCCAAGGCCCACGACGTAGATCCGCACCCCCCGATCGGCAGCCATCTTTGCTGCTTCGAGCGTGTCCACCCCAGTGGTGCGGCGGCCGTCGCTCAGCAGGACGATTGCGGCCGCGTCGTAGGAGCCTGGCGCCACCGGCTCGATGGGCTTCAGCGGCGCCTTGTGCCTGTCGTCCAGGCTGCGCCCCTGACGCTGCGGGCCGAAGGTCATCTCGGCCAGGTCGATGCCGTGGTCCGGGAACAGCTCTGCCAGACACAGCACGATGGCGCTGCCGATGGCGGTGCCCCGCTGCATCTGGATGCGGCCGATCGCGCCGATCAGTGACGGGCGGTCGAAGGTCGCCTGCTGCGCCACCTGGGCGCTGCCGGCGAAGGTGACGATGCCCACGTCGATGTTTCGGGGCAATTCCTGCAGGAAGCTACGGGCCGCGTCCTGTGCGGCCGCCATGCGCGTGGGCTGGACGTCCTTCACACGCATGCTCAGCGACACGTCCATCGCCAGCAGGATCGTGGTTCTTGCCCAGGGCAGTGTCACCGGCGCGGTCGGACGCGCCAGGCCCAACAGCAGCACAGCCACCGCCAACAGGATGAGCGCCGGCGGCACATGCCGTCGCCAGGGGCGGCCCGCCGCCCGGCGCGCGACGCTCACGCTGCTCAGACGCAGTGCAGGCTTGCCCGGCCGACGCAGCAGCCACAGGTACAGCGCCGGCAGCAAGGGCAGCGCCAGCATCAACCACAGGTTCTGGGGCCACAAGAAGCTCATTGGCGCGGCGTGCGCCGTCGAGGCGCCCGCAGGGGCGAGCATGGGGTCCTCATTCTGGCGGAGCAAGGCGCGGCTTGCTCACACCGTGGCTTCTCGGCGGATGCGCTTCTGCAGCTGCCCACCGACCGGATCGAGGGCGCTCGGCCGAAGCCAGCAGCCGTCAGGCTGCACGCGAACGCGACGCCGCAGCCATCATCGGGGGGAAAGCGCAGGAGGAGCGGCGATGTTGGCGGGTGCACAAGGGGGTGAGGGCAGGCCGTGCCGCGAGCGTTGCGCTGCCTGCTGCATCGCGCCGTCGATCAGCTCGCCGATCCCCGGCATGCCGCAGGGCAAGCCGGCGGGCGTACCCTGTGTGCAGCTCGATGAACACTTGCGTTGCAGGTTGTTCGGCCAGCCCGAACGCCCGGCGGTGTGCCGGTCGCTGCGGCCCTCGGCCGAGATGTGCGGCGACACGCCGGCGCAGGCGCTGCACTGGCTGGGCCGGCTGGATGCGCTGACGGCACCGCCGCGCTCTTGAGGAACAACCTCCCCCCCCAAGTCATTGTATTTGCGGGTAACTAAATGTGTTCTTGGTCCGAACGCCGGGCGCCGCAAGGGGCTGGGATGCTGATTGGCCCCAGGCCAGCGCCTGCGGCTCCACCCGCGTGATCGCAGCGGCGACGGCAACGCTGCGGGTCAGCGCATTTGTGCCGCTGCGCCGCTGCTGATGGCGCTCGCGAACGCGGCGTCTGTGCCAGCATGCGGGAATGCACTCCGCTGCCCTTGCTGCCCGCTGCCGCGCCCTGCGCCGGCGCGCCCTTTGCGTGGCCGCCTTGGCGCTGCTCGGGGCGGTTGCCGCGCAGGCGGCGCCGCCGCTGCCGCAGCGCAATCTCAGTGTCGAGATGCGCCTCAGCGACGACAGCGCCGACTCGCGCCGCGATGCCGCTGCCGGCGCCACCGTCTCGATCGGCAGCTCGGGCCGGGTGGACGCTGCCGGCGCGGCCAGCCTGCGCAGCGGCAGCCAGCGGCAGGGCCTGGGTTCGGTGCAGCGCGTGCTGGTGCTCAACGGTGGCCGCGCCAGCCTGCGCCTGGCCCAGGGCCTGGCGGTCGACGACACCGAGGTCTTCTGGACGCCCTGGGGCCCGGGGGCGGCCGTGCGCAGCCAGTGGATCGAGTTGGTCAACGGCATGGAGGTCTCGCCGCGCTGGCCGGGCGGCGATGCGCCAGTGACCTTGGAAGTCGCCGCGCAGAGCGCCGGCCGTGCCACGCAGAACTCGGGGCAGGCCCTGCCGCCGCAGCTGTCGACCTTCACCACCGTGCAGGTGCCGCTGGGTGAATGGGTCGAGGTGGCGCAAGTGCAGAGCCGCCAGTCGTCGGTGTCGCGCAGCGGCTTCAGTGCCGCCACCTCGGCGCGGCAGCGCAGCCTGCAGGTGCGGGTCAGCCTGCCGTAGCGGCGTTTCAGCGCGCCGCAGGCGGCAGCCCCTTCGGCCACAGCACCCACATGCGCAGCGGCTGCTTCATGCGCCCTGCCTGCGCCTCGGCACCGTCGGCCCAGCCCCAGAAGTAGTCGGCCCGCACCGCCCCGGTGATGGCGCTGCCGGTGTCCTGCGCCATCACCAGGCGTTGCAGTGCAGTCTTCGAAAGCGGCTCGGTACTGTCCAGCCACACCGGCGTGCCGTAGGGCACGCTCTTCGGATCCACGGCGATCGAGCGGCCCGGCGTCAGCGGCACGCCCTGCGCACCGCGCGGGCCAACGGTCGGGTCGGGCAGCGGCTCCTCGCGGAAGAAGACCACGCGCGGGTTGCTCCACAACATGTCCTGTACGCGCTGCGGATTGCGCCGCGCCCAGTCCTTGATGACCGGCCAGTTGGCGCCATCGGGTTTCAGCTCGCCCTGGTTGATCAGCCAGCGGCCCACCGAGGCATAGGGCTGGTCGTTGTGGCCGGCAAAGGCCAGCCGCACGGTCTGTGCGCGGCCGTCGCTGCCCACCAGACGCAGCCGGCCCGAGCCCTGGATCTGCAGCACCAGCGCGTCGAGCGGGTCGGCGACATAGGCAATCTCGCGCCCGCGCAGCGCCGCCTTTGCTGCCGGCTGCGTGTCCAGCTGCTGGCGCGTCCAGTAGGGCTTGCGCGTTGTCAGGTCCGCGGGCGGTGCGTACAGCGCCACCTGGAACGCTCCGCGGCGCGTGCGGCTGGCCTCGATCAGCGGCTCGAAGTAGCCGGTGAGCAGGCCCTGGACGCTGCCGCCGGCAGCCTCCACGCGGTAGGGCTGCAGGCGCTGCGCCAGCCACTGGCGCGTGGTCGCATCGTCGGCCGGCGTCGCGCGCCGCGCCTCGGCGCACAGTTCGGCCCAAGCCGGTGCCGGTCGCTCGCAGCCCTTCAGCAGCGCCGGCCAGATGTCGCCCACCCGGTCGGCCTGCCAGCCGGGCAGCTGCTCGAAGCCCACCGCTATCCAGCGGCTGCCGCTCGGTGCCGGCAGCGTCGGCGCGGCCGCGGGCGGCGCAGGGGTGGGCGTGGGCGGTGGTGGCGGTGCGGTGGCGCAGCCGGCCAGGGCTCCTAGAATCGCCGTGGCCGCGAACGCCCGGCCGAAGTCACGCCAAACAGGTCGAGGGATCCCGATGTGGTTGCTGTTGCTGGAGGCCTTGGCCGCGCTGGGCTTGCTGCTTTTCATTGTCTGGTGGGTGATGTTCGCCGGCCGTCGCAAGGGCGAGCGCGACGAAGGCCCGCCCTGGCCCTGAATCATTCCCGTGCGCTGGGCCACAGGAAGCTGGGCAGGTGGTGGCGCAATCGACGGGACAAGGCGGCCACGATGCGTTGCTGGTCGGCGGCGCGCACTCCGCGCGATCGCGCCGCCAGCTTGAAGGCCAGCCAGAAACTGACACCGATGTTCAGCGCGCCGGTGGTGACGATGCCTGCCACGCACCACCAGAAGGGTGTGGCATGCAACACCTCGAGGCCCAGCGCGCCGGCGGCCGCGGCCAATTGCCCGGTCGACAACGTCACGTGCCGCACTTCGAGCGGCAGGCCCAGGAAGGACATGACCACCGGCACCACGCCGAGCATCATGCCCAGCGACACGTTGGCGGCCACGCCGCTGATGTTGTAGCGCCACCAGTTCGACCAGCGCTGCGCGCGCGCCGGTCCCAGCCGCGCGACGATGCCAGGGTTCCACGCGATGGCGCTGTCCAGCCGGTGGAAGACGAACCAGTTCTCCACCCAGCCGGCGATCAGCGAGCTGGCGAACAGCAGCACGCCGGTGAACGCCGCGTACAGCGCAGTCGGGCCCAGCAGCGTCAGCGTGTCCAGTACATGCTCGGCGGAGTGCGTACCGACCAGCGGGCTTCCGGCCAGCCACCACGACAGCCACTGTGCGGCCAGCACCAGTGGCGCGCACAGCGCCAGGTTGCCGAAGATGCCTGCCGCCTGCGAGCGGATCAGGTGCACCATGTCGTCGACGAAGGCTTCCACCGATTCGTCGCTCTTCAGGTCGCCCAGGCGCTGTGCCATCGCAGGCGCCGTCATCGCCGGCTGTTTGGTGGCCACGGTCCAGTGCAGCAGCATGATGACGACGAAGCTCACCGCATAGTTCGCGCCGGCCCAGAAGCCGCTCCAGAAGGCCGTGAGCCCCAGCGCCATGACGCCGAACTTCAGCAGTGTGGTGCCGGCCAGCACGGCGCCGCCGCCGGCCGCACGCTGCAGCATGTCGCGGTATTCGTCGCGCGTGTGGGCGATGTAGTGCTCGCCGGTCTCGGCGCTGCGCTCGGCCACCTTGCGCGACAGCTGGGCATAGTGGCGCGACAGCAACGAACGCACGCCGCGGCGCTGCTCCAGCATCTGTACCAGGGACTGCGCCAGGCGAAGCAGCTCGCGTGCCGGCTGGGGCGACAGCACGCAGTCGAGCAGCTGCTCGATGCGCTTGACTCTTGCGCGCAGCTGGTCCGCCTCGTAGACGATGTCCACGGAGATGCCGTACTCCTCCAAGTGCTGGGCGATGCTGTCCACCGCCACGCGGCACTGGTCGAGCAGCACGCGCAGGTAGCCGGCCTCCTGCCGTACCGTGGCGCTGTTCAGATCGCCCGCAGTCACCGCCTCGCGCAGCCGTTCGCTGCTGGCCGCCAGTTGGCGGAACGGTTTGCCGGCCAGCGTCGTCTCGCTCATGCGCTTACGCAGCGCGCCGGAGAAGCCGGCTGCGCGCACCGCGCTGATCAGGTAGGTCACCGCGTCGAGCATCTCCTCGCGCCAGCCGTCCGGGCCCGACTCGGCGCTGCGCCAGGCCGGTGACGCCAGGCGCTGCAGCGTGGCATCGTCGATGGCTGACAGCCACTCCACGTCGGTGGGCTTGAACAGCAGCGGGAACAGTTCGGCCAGCTCACGCGTATCGGGCGTGGTCGGCAGCACGCGCAGGCGCAGCCGGTCCCAGATCTCGCTGGACAGCGCCATGCGCGGGCCGAAGCCGTAGTCGGAGAACAGCCCGGCGCTGCGGATGTCGCCCCAGAAATCGACGAACAGCCGCTGCACGCGCTGCTGGTACTCGGCATTCTTTTCCAGCACGTTGAGCAGGTGGCGCAGCCGCAGTAGCGCCGGATGCGTGGCAGCGTCGCCCGCGCCGGGCTTGGAGTTGGCCGAGCTGCGCGGCGCATGGCGCAGCCATTCCATCAGCCGGGCCAGCCACAGGTGGCGTTGGGCGCGGCCGCCCAGGCCGTCTGCAGCATTCAGCAGCGCCGTGAGGTCCCAGGTGCTGCTGTCGCCCTTGCGTGAAAACAAGGTCAATGCAGCGCGCTGGCCTTGGCCAGCGTGAAGGCTTCGACCGGCGCGTCGAAGGAATGCGCGTCCTCGGTCATGCAGAAGAAGGTGCCGCGCATCGTGCCGTGCGGCGTGGCCAGCCGTGTCCAGCTGGTGTACTCGAAGGACTCGCCGGGCTTGAGAAGCGGCTGGTGGCCCACCACCGCCAGCCCACGCACCTCTTCCACATGGCCGGTGGCGTCGGTGATGACCCAGTGCCGCGCCACCAGCTGCGCGGCAATGTCACCGCTGTTGACGATGGTGACGGTATAGGCAAAGGCGAAGGGGCCGTCGGGCAACTGCGACTGCTCAGGCAGGTATTGCGTCTTGACGCTGCAGCTGAAGCTCGGGCCACTCATGCGCGGCATTGTAGGCAGCCCACCTAGAATCGCTGCCCACACACCACCATGCCGACCTATCGCATCGCACCCAGCCTGCTGTCGGCCGACTTCGCGCGGCTCGGCGAGGACATGCGTGCCGTCATCGACGCTGGCGCCGACTGGATCCACTTCGACGTGATGGACAACCACTACGTGCCGAACCTCAGCTTCGGCCCGATGGTCTGCCAGGCACTGCGCAAGCATGCGGTGCGTGCCGACGGCAGCAAGGTGCCGATCGACGTGCACCTGATGGTGCAGCCGGTCGACGCGCTGGCGATGGCCTTTGCCGAGGCCGGCGCCGACCTGATCAGCTTCCACCCCGATGCCAGCATCCACGTCGACCGCACGCTGCAGCTGATTCGCGGCGCCGGCTGCCGGGCCGGGGTGGTCCTCAACCCGGCCATGCCCATCGACCTGCTGCAATGGGTGATCGACAAGGTCGACCTCGTCCTGCTGATGAGCGTAAGCCCGGGCTTTGGCGGGCAGAGCTTCATCGACAGCGCGCTGCGCAAGACCGAACAGGTGCGCAAGCTGATCGACGCCAGCGGACGCGATATCCGGCTGGAGGTGGACGGCGGCATCAAGGTCGACAACATCCGGCGCGTGGCCGATGCCGGCGCCGACACCTTCGTCGCCGGCAGCGCCATCTTCGGCCAGAAGGACTACCGCCAGGTCATCGGCGCCATGCGCGCCGAACTGGCCCGGTCCTAGTCACGCGCCCGGGGCTGTACATGCTCGAGTGGCTGCAGACCGCGTCGGCCTGGATGCAGGGCTGGCTCAGCCCGAACGCCGGCCTGGCGGGTGTGTTCGTCTCGGCCCTGCTGTCGGCCACCGTGCTGCCCGGCTCCACCGAAATGGTGCTGACGGCCAAGATCGTGGCCTACCCGGCGCTGGCCTGGCATGCCTTCGGCATGGCGCTGCTGGGCAGCGGCGTCGGCTGCGCGCTGAACTTCGGCATGGGCCAGGCGGCCCGCAACGGCTGGGAGCGCTTCAAGCACGTGCAGGTCGACGAAGAGCATTCGCGCGTCGCGCGGCTGCGCCGCTTCGGGCCGCCGGTGCTGGTGCTGTCGGTGGTGCCGCTGGTGGGTGACGCGCTGGTGCTGGCGGCCGGCTGGCTGAAGATGCCCTTCTGGCACAGCCTGTTCTGGATCGTGCTGGGCAAGGCCACGCGCTACCTGCTGCTGATCCTGGGTTTGAAGGGCCTGCACGCCTTCGGCTGACTCAGCACTCCACGCTGCAGCGGCTGGCATTGCTGAACACCGCATCGACCGTCCAGCCGTCGTCGCAGCGGAACAGCGCGTGCACCACCTCACCGGTGCTGTCCGGCGCACACAGGCTGTTGAACAACGCGCGGGCCGCACAAGCCTTGCCGATGCCGAAGCTGCAGCGGCCCTGCTCGCTGGGTAGGTTATTGCCGGACAGCACCTGGTGGCTTGCACCGCGCAGCACGCAGTCGCCCGCGGCCGGCGTCACGTCGCCGGTCAGCGCGGCTTCATCTCCAGCCACAGCAGGTACAGCCCGCTGGCCACCACGATGGCCGCGCCGCCCACTACCAGCAGCCCCGGCACCTGGCCGAAGACCAGCCAGCCCAGCAGTGTCATGTAGATGATCTGCTGGTACAGGAAGGGCGCCAGCGTCGCCGCCGAGGCATAACGGTGCGCCTGCGCCACCATGAAGTGCCCGAGCCCGCCACACAGGCCGCACAGCGCCAGCAGCAGCCACTGCAGCCAGCCGCCAGGCCATTGCCAGGCGGCCAGCGCCCAAGGCGCCAGCAGAATGGCCGCGCCGGCCGCCGACATCAGCTGCAGCGACGCCGCCGACTCGGTGGCCACCAGGCGCCGCGTCAGCATGTTGAAGGCCGCATAGAGCAGCGCGTTCATCACCGACAACAGGATGGCCGGATGGAAAGCCTGGCTGCCCGGGCGCATGACCAGCAGCACGCCGGCGAAGCCGGCCACGATGGCCAGCCAGCGCCGCGCATCGAGCCGCTCACCCAGCCACCAGGCGCTGAACAGCGCGATCAGCAGCGGCACCGAGAACTGGATCGCACCGGTCTCGGCCAGCTGCAGATACTGCAGCGCCCAGAAGTTCAGCGCCGTCATCGCCGCCATCATCGCCGCGCGCAGCGCCTGCAGCTTCCAGTTGCGAACGCGCACGAGTTCGCGGCCGTAGCGCGGCGCCAGCAGCGCCGAGGCGATCAGCACGTGCAACAGGAAGCGCAGCCACACCACCTGAAACACCGGCAGCTCCTGCACCAGCCACTTGGCGCAGGCATCCAGCGTGGCAAAACACAGCGTCGTCAGCGTGACCAGCGCGATGCCGATGCGGCGATTGGCGACGTTGTCGAGATGAAGCAATCAGCAGGCCCGGATTGGCGCACTCGGCCTGGTGCTGGGTCGCCAAAGAATTGCAGCGGCTGCCGCAGCGATGCCCAGTGGCTCCCTACTGCACCTCGACTTGCCCGGTGGCACGCGCTCGGATCAGCGACCACGACAGTCCCATGCCGAGCACCAGCCCCAGGATGACCAACACCGCCCAGGTCTTCGCCTGCGTGCCGGAAAGGTCGAGCCAATGGGCGTCGACCAGCAGCCAGACCGCGGTGCCGAACAGCGCCGCGCCGAGCACCGCCCCGACCGTGCCCAGAGCCACGTGGGCGGTCTTCAGGCACACCAGCCAGCAGATCAGCAACAGCACGCCAAAGAAGGCCTTGACCGCGCTGATGCCCGCGGGCGGATCGGTGAGCCAGTGGTAGAACGAATGCCCCGAAGGGTTGAAGGTGAGCAGGACCAGCACGGTGGCGAATACCAGTCGCACGCCGACGCCCACCCATGAGATGCCTGATTGACGCATGGATGGGATTCTAGGCGCGGCGAGCACTTGCGCCCCATCAAGGCGCACCTCGGCAAGATCGATGCCGGCCCGGCCGAGCTGGCGGCCGCGATCGCGCCGAGCGGGTTCCTGCAGCTGCCAGTCAGCGCCGCCCATGCGACTGGCGTCGCGCTGCTGGAGGCGCATCACGACGACCTCTTCAACCGGCAGCTGATCGCCCAGGCGCTGGCCGAGCCGCTCGAGTTGGAGACCGCCGACGCGATGCTGGCGATGCACAGCGAGCTCGTGGTCGTCGTTTGAAGCCGGTGCCGCTCAGGCCGTGACCCGCGCACTGCCGTGGCTCAGCACCACCACATTGCGTTGAACCGCCCAGGTGCGGAACTGCACCGCTTCGCCGCGTTGCCACATCTCCACGCGCAGCGTCTCGCCCGGGTAGACCGGTGAGGAGAAGCGGCAGCCGATCTCCTTCAGCCGTGCTGCGTCCCAGCCGCACAGCGTCTTCAGCAGCGCGTGGCCGCTGACGCCGAAGCTGCACAGGCCGTGCAGGATCGGCCGCTCGAAGCCGGCG
>Ga0105103_10001540_pt1 | contig 12597 bp, 12 predicted proteins | sample PPLLaktember2015_2_FD_79107 | JGI IMG/M metagenome (GOLD analysis project Ga0105103, IMG submission 79107) | Freshwater sediment microbial communities from Prairie Pothole Lake near Jamestown, North Dakota, USA - PPLs Lake P7 Core (6) Depth... | ecosystem: Environmental > Aquatic > Freshwater >...
AAAAAAAGAAGATGAAAGGGGATTATCCCCTCTCTTGGTACACTCTTGGGAACTGGGCTACTGTCGGTGCCTTGAAGCAGGTGCAGTCAAAGACTCCGGTTGCCGACTTCAATGCCCTCTTATCCAGTGGGTTCATGTCGTCGAATCCGCTGAAGCAGCAGGGCAGCCAGTCAACCTTCTTGCAGCTTACCTTGTAGGGCACCTCGAGGGTCATGTTCTTCTCGATGTGGTAAGTTCCCCAGTAGTCCTCATCAATCTCAATGGCTGGATCTCGCCAAATGTAGCCCTTCCATGCTATGTCGTTAGAGGGGGACCCTAAGAACCTGCCATAATCTGGCGATTTATTTGCTCCACACCGTGACCCACATGGGGACAGATAGCCGAGAATATTGTCATTTGCCTGCAGGACACCGATATGGACCTTGCCGTCGGTGACATCCTCTTCGACCTTCATCTGAGTGTAGCCCACAGCGAGGAGTTCTGGATCGTAGGTGTAGTTGATCTTGTCCTTGACCGTCAGGTCCAGTACCTTGTCTATGGCATGAGCATACTCGATCTCATGAATCATCTGTGTGCCAGCGAAGTAGTTCTTGGCCTCGGTCCTCTCCTTGAGCAGGGAGCTGTAGTCCAAGGGATTTGCGGCATAGTAGCCTGTCCCGACAGCTATTCTCATGGGGGCATACACCATGGCCACATCCTCTTTGAACTGGATGCAATCCTGATAGTGGTCGAAGTAGTCAGAGTCGAGATTATGAGTCTTCTCTGTCACATGCTGCCAGGTCAAAGTGGCCTCGCTGTCCAAGGATCCGGAGCCGTGAGCGTAGTTCTTCATTGCCGTTCCCCCGGCCTTGGCGTAGATATAGCTCATATGATAGCCATTACCCTGTACACTCTGCTCGAAATTAAATGTGGCGTTGGAAATAGAGTAGCCATTAGGATAAGTGCTTGTTGCTGGCAAAATGGGGCCAGGCACAGCCATTGAACTCCCAATAAGAGCAACTAAAACCATTGCTATAGATGCTAATAGTATAGCTTTCTTCAGATCAATCCCTCCGTTTAAATCGAATAACCTTATTCTGCTTGATGACTCTGGTTTTAATTGGGCAACTCACCTATTTTAACCTGTTGATTGCCTTTTTAATAAGAGCCGGGTGCGGCTTTTATAATGCCCCGGCCAATTATATCTCAGCCATTCCTGACCCTCTGAAGGGCGATATTGGATGATGGTGGTTTAACCAAAAGCTTAATACGTAAGGGATTTCTCGATATGTAATGGCATGCTGGCTCCTCTAGATCATATGGATAAGTCGTCTTTTAATTGCAACCACTGCGTTGGAATGCCGTCGTTGGAGCAGAGAATAGAATCTAATTAATAATTATATCGCGACAGACATTGATCCAGGGAGCCCAAAGAGAGCATGTAAAAAACCCCACAGGTATAGTGCAAAAGAGAAGCACTTCGCCACCCAGGCGAAGGGTTCCCGGGTTTTTTGGCTCCAAAGCGGGGCCAAACCCCAGCCGATGGCTGGAACAGGAGGACAAACGGGGGATGCTGGCAGAACTGGAAGATAAGAGAGGCAAACTCAGACAGGAGTCCCTTGCCTTTAAGGACAGGCGCAGCCAATTGAATGCCGAGGCGAGCAAGTGGGCCGCCAAGCGAAATGAGCTCAACAAGGCTACCAAAGAGCTGATCGACAAGGCCCAGGAGCTCAAGAAGCTGCGGGATGATAACAATAAAAATGTCGCCGAGTCCAAGAAGTTCAGGGATGAGTACAACGAAAAGACCAACCAGCTCTATGCAGGGATAGATGATATCCGCAAGAAGTACAACCTCACCGGTGAGCGCTCCATCAGGGATCTGCGACGGGAGATAGATCATCTGGAGTTTCGGCAGCAAACCGAGGTTTTAACTCCGGATAAAGAGAAGCAACTGGTGGACAAGATCGCAGCCTTGCATGCTGAGTTCAAGGGCAGAAGAGAGCAGTTGGAGAAGAATGAAGAGCTGCGCAAGCTCCTGGACGAGGCTCAGGCCCTGAGAGATCAGGCATCTACATACCACGACGAGGTCACCAAGTATGCCGAGCTGGCCCAGGAATATCACGATCAGATGATCGTCACCTTCAAGGAAGCCGATCAGACCCGCGCTGAGGCTGATGCTGCACATAAGGAATTCGTAAAGGCCCAGGAGGCCGCAGACGAGCAGCATAAGGAGTTCATCCGCACCCAGCGAGAGGTTCGCGACTTCGAGAAAGTCATTGTGGGACTGAAGAAGAAGAATCGGGATATCAAGGAAGATCGCGCCAAAGAGGTTGCCAAGCGCGAGGCAGAAGAGATCCTGACCCACTTCCGGCAGGGCGAAAAGCTGAATACCGCCGATCTATTGAGGCTGCAGCGCGCCGGCCTGGTTTGATTTGCTCTAAAATTCCAAATTGAGGGCAGGGATCCTGCCCCTTATCAGATTTTCATCAATCCTACGGCACGTATCTATGGAACATTTTCCAGCGCCGGATCGGACCCAATTTTATAAAAACATTTTATATGTTTTATATCTTAACCATCGAACTGAATGAAATGAGCTATCAGGATCTTGTGATTCATGGCTAAAAAATGATCGACATAAGAATGATGCTGGAAAAATGACTGCTTAAGGGATCGGAATTCATGGCCGCCTCAAGACCGCAAGCTTTTAAACCTGCTCATCAGATCAGAAAATGATGAATGAGACTCGCCTGCTCTTCGGAAAACCGGTCGCTCAGGAGAGAGGCCAGTTGATCAAGGCGATAAGAGATCTGCAATCCAGGCACGGATTGATAGCCCAGGCTCTTGATGCCAGCCTGGTCGTCAGCGAGAGGCATATTCATTTTGCGGTGCAAAAGGCGCTCTCTGCCTTTTGCGAAGGCAGGAATATCGCCAATGACGCCGGTGTGGAGATCATGCGTTATGCATCGGGAGAGAGGCAAATAGAGAGAGCCCTGGTCATGGGAATCTCAGATCGTACCCGGAGAATTGCTCTCATTTTGGCGAAGGCGGAAGGTCAAATGGGCTGGCCTGATGATTCAGAACTGTGCCAGATCATTGAGCCGGATGGATGCGGCTGCTCATTTGATCCAGAAGCCGTCAAAGATCTCTTTCATATCTCTTCCCAGGAGCTAGAGGCCGTGGGTGAGCAGAAGATGGAAGATCTTGTATTGGAAAGAGTGGCATTGGTAGACACATACCGATAAGAAGCAAGGAAGAGTTGGAGCATGAAAGAAGAATTCTACACAGAGAAGCGTTGGCTCAACTGGATGAACAAGGTCAAGGAAAGCAACTTCAGTCTCTCCGAGGCGGAGGAAAAGAACTCCGGCGCCGTATTCATCTAAATTATGGATGACGTGGTGCTGGCCTGTCTCAAGGTAATAGCTCGGGCGGAAAGAGAGATCCTAACCCCTGAAGAAGCCATAGCCGAGATCGGTGCCATCAGATCCATAGTCTTTGCCGAGCATGAGTCGCTGGGGGAGGATGCCGATCTGATGATCGAGTCGCTCAAGACCTCTCTTGCCGCAATATTTGTCTCCAGCCAGCGCTACATCACCGGGAGCTTCGACCGCGAGAGCAGCATTGATGAGTTGATCGCCGGGGCTATTGAGGCGGAGAAGAAGGAGAATCTGGATCTGGCTTTTGATCTGCTCAGCCAGGTTGGAGCCAGGGTGATTGGGGGAGACAGCCTGCCAGATATCGGCGATATACCCTACTGCATGACCGCTGAACTCATAGATGGAATCGATGCCATATCCGCAGCAATGCTGGGAGACGACAGCTACAAGGACGAGGATGGATCTGATGATGCCGGCGATGGAGAATAGCCCGACTTAAGAACAGGATAAATGGGGATGGTTTGGCTCGAAATTAATTTTCCCTTCTATCCGTCTTTACCCTCGATCCGAGGGGGATTTTAAAGGCTCCGACCTATCTGGTTATTACCTCGCATCCATCTTCTAATATCAAAACGGTGTGCTCGGCCTGAGAGACCAGAGCACCCTCCGTCTCCCAGAGCACAGGGTATCTATGCACTGCTCCGCTGCGCAACAGCTGCATCAATGCATATTCGGCTCTGTCGCCTTTCAGCCATCTTCGGGCGAAGGGCAGGGTCCTGTATTTGTCCATGATCTCTTTCAGCATAAGTCGCGCCGCAGCGAGGCGCACAGGCCGGGAGCCGGAGAGCCCGTAGATCTCATTGACCGGACCCTCGCTTATCCTGCCCGGGCCGTCGGTGGCAAAGGGCTCGATGGCTATCACATCGCCTGGCTTCAGAATTGTTCCCTTCTCCATGGCCCGGTTTGGTATGGCCGGATGGTCATGGGCCTGATACCTGGAGAGGCCATGGCCGGTCAGATTATAAACCGGCCTGTAGCCGTAACCTGCTATGGTCTCCTCTATGGTTTTGCCGATATCGGCTGTGTCAATGCCCGGCCCGATCGTCTCCAATGCCGCATCCAATGCCGCCCGGGAGGCCTCTACCAGCTTATCATGGCCGCCCAGGTCAACAGTTATGGCCGCATCGGCGATATAGCCGTCCACATGCACACCTATATCCAGCTTGACCATATTCTCCCCAAATGTGCTGGAGTCAGCGGGCGCCGGGGTGTAGTGAGCCGCAATTCGGTCCAAGGATATATTGCAGGGAAAGGCAGGCTGGCCGCCCTTGCTTTTGATGGCCTCTTCCACGAACTCGGCCACATCCAGAAGCGATGCTCCCGTCTTTACCTTGGGCCCGGCCTGGGCCAAGACCTGGGATAAAATCCGTCCCGCCGTCCTGTACTTCTCAATAATATCAGCATCCATCATAAACACCCTAAACCACCAGCTTTCTCTGGAAACAAGTGAGGTTATGGCAGCAGGTCTTCTCCACCACCACCAGGTCCTCCAGTCTGACGCCTCCGATATCCGGATAATAAAGGCCCGGCTCCACTGTCACCACCTGACCGCACTCAAGGGCGCCTCCCGCCTCACCCAGAGACGGCCTCTCATGGACAGCCAGGCCCACCCCGTGACCGGTGGAGTGGGTAAAGCCACGGCCATCCCTCTCCGGATATCCCATCTCCAGGAATACATCTGATACCTTCAAGTGGACCTCTGATCCGGTTGCGCCCGCTCTCACCGCCTCGAGGCCTGCCTCTTGAGCCGCCTGCACCGCCCGATACAGCTCCACAGCCTCTGAAGAGGCTTCTCCCTTGAGAACCGTGCGGGTCATGTCGGCAAAGTACCTGCTGCTCTTGGATCGGGGAAAGATGTCGATAACGATGGGCGCATGGGCAGGCAGCGGGCCGGTCCCCCGGACATGAGGATCTGCAGCCTGCCCGCCTCCGGCCACAATGGTGTCCACAGCCTCGCAGCCGTCCTCCAGCAGCGAGAGCTCTATGGCCCGGCGAACTCTCTCCGATGTAAGCGGCTCGTCCTGCCGGTAAAGCCTCTCGCCCCTTGCCTCGGAGCCGGCGATGAGACGAATGGCTCGGCGCATGGCCCTCTCGCATGCCCTCTGGGTGAGGGCGATGGCCTGCAGCTCCTCTGCACTCTTGATCTCTCTTTGCCGCGCCGCAGGGCTGTCCAGAATCTCGATTTGGAAATCCTGCTCCAGGTAGTGGTAGATTCCGGCAGGAAAACTGAAGGGCACCCCCAGCCTCCTGATAGAGCACTGGCGCAGAAATTCCGCCAGCACCTGGGCATAAGCCTCATCGGGCCTCATGCCGCTCTTGAGCTTGTCCGAGATATGAAACTCGGAGGTGCTCAGGCATCTGTCGGCGCAGGACTCCTTGCTGGCCCGGCCTACTTCCATGGATGAGACAAGAAGAGTGGTCTTCTCCGCTGCCAGCAGGGCGAACCTGTCCCCGGCCAGAAAGCGGGAGAGATAATACATATCTGCATCGCCGTAGCTCTCGCCTACATAGAGAAAGCAGTCCAGATGCTTCTGATCCAGAAAGGCTCGCATAATGCCCGGCACGAGAAACTACCTGCGAATGGCGGAGGTGATCTGGGAGACGAAGTCCAACACATTCTGGCTTTTCTCCACCGCTGTGCCGGTCACTATCAGGTCAGCCCCGGCGGCTGCCAGCTCTGCTGCGGCAGCGCCGTTCCTTATGCCTCCGCCTACTATGAGCAGGACCTCTCCCAGGAGCCTCTTGACCAGGGAGACCATTGCCGCAGGCACCGGCGCATCGGCTCCCGAGCCGGCCTCCAGGTAGACCAGCCTCATGCCCATGAACTTGGCCGCCAGGGCATAGGCCGCAGCCAGCTCCGGCTTCTTTCGCGGTATCAGCCGGGCGTCTCCCACATACCCAACCGTTCCGCCGGGCTCGATGATGATATAGGCCATGGGCAGAGGCTCCAGGCCGTAGCGGAAAACCAGAGGCGCTCCAAGGGCCTGGATTTCGATTAAATAGGACGGCGAGCGGGAGTTGAGCAGGCTCATGAAAAAAACGGCATCTGCGTTCTCACATAGCCCTGCCACGCTGCTGGGAAAGAGTATCACCGGCAGATCGGTCTGCTCCTTGATCCTGGCCACGGTATCGTGGAGAAGGACTCCTGCCGCACCAACCGAGCCGCCTACCATGATGGCATCGGTGCCTCCCTCAGTTGCGGCGCGGGCCATAGCAGCCGCCTGGCTGGGACTCTGGGTGTCGGGATCGATCAGTGTGAGGTGCCCGGCCCCGCGGCCAGCAGCTTCTGCCAGCAGCAGCTCGACCCTGCCCCTCTCAAATGTCATCTATGCGGTCTTGTTTTCCTTGGATTTCATTCTCAGTCCATGGTAGCCGCACTTGCGGCAGCGGGTCGCTCTCACGGGATTTCTGGCGTTGCAGCGCATGCATATCTTGAGATTCAAGATTCTCTTTTCTGCTTCTGGAAATCTAGCCATAATTCTATCGCCTTTTTTTGTATTTGATTAGCGCCGGGGTTGGGATTTTCCTGGCGGTGCTATAGCGCCCCTGCCATTTTGAACCCAAGCGTCCCTGGAAGGGACAACAGGTCTCGAGCCTGCCGCGTTTGAACTCCCGCGGCATGGTTTCCGCGGAAATTGTCCGCTCTGCCACCCCGGCCTACCTCACTGTCCGTCTAACCCATGCTTTATATCTGTTGCTCCTCAGTTTAGGCGGACATTCAGGTGTTGTTATGTCTTTGAGAGACGAAGCATTGGAGTTTCATAGGGCGTCGGGGGGCAAGATTGCCATACACAGCAAGGTCCCCTGCGCTACGGTAAAAGATCTATCCCTGGCCTATACCCCCGGCGTGGCTGAGCCCTGTCGCGAGATTGAGAAGAGACCTGATGATGTCTATCAATACACGGCCAAAGGCAATTTGGTGGCCGTGGTGACAGACGGGACCGCAGTTTTAGGCCTGGGAGACATAGGGCCCCTGGCCTCCATACCGGTGATGGAAGGAAAAGCCATACTCTTCAAGAATTTTGCCGGAATCGATGCCTTTCCCATTGCCGTGTCCTCCAAAGACCCATTGGTCATAGTGGACACCGTAGCAGCCATCGAGCCGGTCTTCGGTGGAGTCAACCTGGAGGACATCAGCGCTCCCCGCTGCTTCGAGGTGGAGGAGCGGCTCAAAAACAAGCTGAACATTCCGGTCTTTCACGACGACCAGCACGGCACGGCGGTGGTGGCACTGGCCGCCCTGATCAATGCCCTCAAGGTTGTGGGCAAGAGCTTCCCGGAAATCCGCGTGGCCGTTAGCGGCGCAGGGGCTGCAGGCATAGCTGTGACCCGCTTTCTCTATAGCTTCGGCGCCAAAGATGTCATCCTCTGCGACAGCAGGGGTGTGATCCACCAGGGCCGCACCGATCTGAATGCCGCAAAAGAGAAGATAGCCAGGGAGACCAATCCGCGTCAAATAAAAGGCGGTCTGGCCGATGCCATGAAGGGGGCAGACGTCTTCCTGGGTCTTTCTGTTGCCGGCATAGTCTCGCAGGAGATGGTGGAGAGCATGGCCGATGATGCCATAGTCTTTGCCATGGCCAATCCAGATCCTGAGATCATGCCCCATCTGGCCTTGCAGGCCGGTGCCAGGGTGGTGGCCACGGGAAGGTCCGACTTCCCCAACCAGGTCAACAATGTGCTGGGATTTCCCGGCATATTCAGGGGAGCACTGGATGTGAGGGCAAAGGACATCAACGAGCCCATGAAGGTGGCCGCCTCTCAGGCTATTGCCGCTCTGGTGGACCCGGTCTCGGAGGAGAGCATCATACCCTCGCCCCTGGACCGAAGAGTTGTGCCTGCCGTGGCCGAGGCGGTGGCCAGAGCAGCCATAGAGAGCGGAACAGCTCGCCTGCGCCTGGATCCGGCTGAAGTGGGCCGAAGGGCTGAGGCTATGGTCCGGGCTCTGTCCGGGGAAGGCTGTTAGGCCTCAGCCAATCCTTTTGCTGACCTGAGCAGATCGGCTCTCTTGCGGGAGAGCTCTTGGGAGAGCTTCTCGATGAGCTGAGAGACCCTCTGGCTGGGATCTTTCTTGATGGTCACCCTCTTTGCCGCTGACCAGGGGGATTCCGCGCTGCTGTCCGTGGCCTTGACCCGAACTTCGTAGACTCCTGCCTCGGGCCAGGCATGTGAGGCGCGAGCCGATAGGCCCGCGGTCCTCAAATCTGTATTGGTGGTCTGGCCGTCTCCCCAGTCGAAGGCATAAAATAGCGCATCGCGGTTGGGGTCGGTGGCATACCCGATAAAAGTGTAGCTCATGCCGGCCAGGCCGCTGCTGACCCCGGCCGGCGTTGAGGGCTTATTGGGTGGGCTGTTGACTGTGCTTGAGCCGCCGATGCTGACGCTGAAAGGCTCTGACCAGCCTGAGGATTCACCATTGCTGTCCGTGGCCATGGCCTTGACCTGATAGGTCCCCTTTCTTTTCCAGATGTGATTGGCCATGGCCATGGAAGAGGCGGAAAGCGGCGTCTTTGAGGATGCGCCGTCTCCCCAGTCAAAGGTAAAGTAGAGCTGATCGCCGTCTGCATCTGTTGAGGTGGTGGTGTAGCTCAGCAATTTGGCCGCGCTGCCCTGAGTCGGGCCCTTAAGAGGGTCAGGCGTTTGGGGGGCGCTGTTCTGGCTGGAGCCATAGCTCATATCCAGAGTCATCCAGTAGAAGGCATATCCCAGGCCAGGGTAGCTGCAATTGTAGTTCATGTCCATGGCCACCTGGAATAGGCCGGAGGGCCGGCCTGCTGTGGTGCCCCAGCTATTGAGCATAATCCAGTAGCTGTTTTGGGGATCGGTGTCATTGTAGCCCAGGCAGAGAACCGCATGGCCGCCGCCGCTCTGATAGCTGTAGGTCCTGCCGCAGGCATTGTCCGGCTCCCAGATGGCATCCTCGGGCTTGCCGCCCCAGAATTCGCGAAAGCCATTCCAGGAGAGGGCATCGGGCAGGAAGTAGCCGAACCATATGGCTTTGCCCTGCCGGAGCACGCCTTTGATGTTGGCTATGGCCTGCTCCTGTGGGATGCCTTGTGTGGCTATTCGGCTCGTGGATATGGACGATACTTTGTAATTGGGGCTGGTGGATACCTTATACGCCGGCACTGCCGAGCAGCCGCCGCAGCCCCTTGACCCATCCTGGTAATGGGCATTGGCATTGGACCAGGGGACGATCATCTTCTTGGTGCGGTAAAAGTCGGCCAGGTTATCCAGCCAGCCGCCGCAACAGGCAGCATTGCTTCCGCAGCCGCTATTGTAGCTGGAATCCAGGAACTGAATGGAGAAGCGATCTGAATCATTCATCTGCCGGGCATAGTCAATCTCCATCACCCCCGTGCCTGCCCAGGCCCAGCAGTTGCCGCACATACCCTGATCCCTCTCGATGGGATGGTACTGGAGCTGGTCCAGAAGGCTGAAGGAGGCGGACGGAGCGGCTGCCAGCATAGCCGCCGTCTCCGGTCTGATGACCGCTTTGGCCGAGGCGCTGTACCCGCTGGCCCATAAGGCTGCCTCTTCCGGAGCAGGGCGCATGATAGGATGCTCCCTGATGGGCCCGGCGGCCTGAAGGCGGCTGGAAGACGAAAATCCGAAGTCAAGGCCGGAGCCGGGCTTGTCGGCCAGGGTGACGGCGTAGTATCCCCTGCCAGGAGCAGTCTGACTGCTTCCTGCGACCTTATCGGCTTCCAGTCTATAGCTGCCTGGGGAGAGGTTGGCGAAGATGTACCAGCCTTGCTGGTCTGTGAGAGCGCTGGCCTTCATTGCCCCGTCTTGCATCAGCCGGACGGTCAAATTGGCCAGGCCGGTCTCATTGGCGGAGCGAAATCCGTCTGCGTCGTCGTCCATGAAGGCAGCGCCGCCCAGGGATAGAGGGAGATCGTGGGCGGAAGACGAGAGATCATCGGGGGACAAGGCGGATGAAAATGAGATAATCAATATCTGCAAGCCTATGAGCAGAGAAAGCTTTCCCGGTCTGGAAATCATTTTAACACACCAAATATATTAAGTGTGATTAAGAATATAAATCTTTTGAAATTTCCGGATGGAGCGGCTATCTATCGCTCTCCGGCCAGGAGGCGAAAGATTCGGCTACGTCACCCGTATCTCTATTCTGATTGTCTCAAATATCCTTTCACCGCATCGGTCACATCCGCAGTCCGGAAGCTGCCGCCCAGGTCAGGAGTGAGCACCTTTCCCTCCAGGGTTTTTGCAACTGCCGCCTCCATGAGCAAGGCCGTCTCCTTCTCACCCAGCCACTCCATCATCATGGCCGCGCTGCGTATGGCTCCAATGGGATTGGCGATGCCCTTGCCGGCTATGTCCGGGGCGCTGCCGTGAATGGGCTCGAATAGGGCATGGCTCTGGCCGAGGTTGGCGCTAGCGCACAAGCCCAGGCTGCCCACCAGTCCCGCTGCCAGGTCGCTGAGTATATCGCCGAATAGGTTGGTGGTGACCAGGACATCAAACCTCTTTGGATTTATGACCAGGTTGTAGGCGGCGGCATCCACCAGCATATCCTGGCTGGCCACGCCGCGCCTGGCAGCCACGGCCCGGCAGCACTCTAGGAACAGGCGGTCGGAGCGGAGCACATTGGACTTATGGATGATGGTAAGATTGTGCCGCGGCAGCGCCAGATCGCAGGCCTTCTCTGCAATCCTCTCCGAGCCGCGCCTGGTGACGACCCTCAATGTGCGCGACTCATCCCTGCCCACCTCTTCCAGACCGGAGTAAAGCCCCTCCGTGTTCTCCCTCACGATGATGAAATCCAAATCATTGCTGCGGAAGGGCCGGATGTTGGCAAATAGGTCCAGCTCCTTTCTGATGCGAAGGAGCACGCTCCTGTAATTGGAATCGGGCGGTGTGCTTATGGCTCCGAAAAGAATGCAGTCGCACTGCCGAATAGTCTCTAGATCCTCATCGCTCATGGCCAGGCCGGTTTTCTTCCAGCGGCCGAGGCCTATCTCCACCGGTACCGGCTCAAAGTGCGCTCCGGCGGCGTCCAGCACCTCCAGGGCGCTCTCCACCACCTCCGGGCCTATGCCGTCACCCGGGATTACTGCTATCCTCTTAGATCCTGCACCAGACATCGCAGAGCCTCCGCTATTTTATCCGGGCCGTCTCCCCAATGCACTGCCATTCCCGGCTGGCCGTTCTTGGTCGTCCTGCCCCGGCGCTCGGACCGGCAGCATCGGGTTATGAAGGGCCTGCCTGGCCGGAAGATCTCCTCCTGGCTGTGCAGGGGGCAGATATTGACGAAGTCATGCTCTCTTCCTGGAAACTTGCTGAGGAAAATCTCTCGGGAGACCTCGCAGCCCACAATGCGGGGGTAAGGGTCTACCACAGGATCGGCATCCAGGGTGGGAGAGAGGCCGGAAGCCCGGCAGGGGTAATAGACAGCATCTCCCGAGAACCGGCGCAGGTCCAGGATGCGGGGCAAGAAGCGAACCGTCAGATCACCCAACATGCCGCAGTCCTCCAGCCTCTTAAGAGCGTGGATCAGCCAGGGCGGATGGGGGGGCGAGACATCCAGGACCTCGATCTCCAACACCGCGAGCGGATCGGGATCTTTGACAAAGGTGATGTGCTCGTCCGGGCCCTGGAAGACCACCGTATTGGCCTGGCCGGCCCGGCAGATACCATGCGCCAGATCGATGAGCAGGGTGCGGTTTCTGGTGTCGACGATGTCAGGATAAAACGCTATCTCCTCGCCGCCGGCTAAAAGCTGCAGAGCCGTGACCTCTCTCATGAATCCGCTGCCCCGACTCTCCACACTGTAAAGCCTGGGGCCTTCCCGGCTGATGAGATACTGGGTGGAAAAGTAAACCGGCTCTCCCCTATGCTCGCAGTCCTTGATTCCCACCAGCTTGTATTCCAGAGGAAAGATCATGCCAGTCCTTTCTCTTTTCTGCGATGAGCCACCAGGCCGCCATCATCCAGGATCGCTCTCAAAAAATCGGGAAGCCTGGTGCCCCGGTAGACCCGATCTTCGACCCTCACCAGCCCCTCAGCCAGGTCTACCTCTACCGTATCACCTTTTTGGCAGGCGACATCGGCCTCGATCAAAGCCAGGCCCACATTGATGGCATTTCTATAGAAGATGCGGGCAAAGGAGCGGGCCACCACAGCCGCCACACCAGCTCCCTTCAGGGCCCGTGCAGCC
>Ga0105103_10001541_pt1 | contig 12593 bp, 17 predicted proteins | sample PPLLaktember2015_2_FD_79107 | JGI IMG/M metagenome (GOLD analysis project Ga0105103, IMG submission 79107) | Freshwater sediment microbial communities from Prairie Pothole Lake near Jamestown, North Dakota, USA - PPLs Lake P7 Core (6) Depth... | ecosystem: Environmental > Aquatic > Freshwater >...
AGGGGGATCATGGGGGTCATTGACGGGGAAAAACCAAGGGGCGTTGAAGGTCCTGACGGCATTGCCTGGCGGACAGGACTGCTCCGCAGGTTCGGGTACAAGAGAGGGTAAACGCGTAACACTAGGGAGAGATACGGCAGTACACCAGAATTTGTCGGGGCAGTGCATGATGACCTGCAGGATATATAATCCGGGCTTATCCCCGGGACGGGGACTCCCGTGAGCCTGGTCATTGCGTTCATCGGTACGCAAGGTGCGGTCATGGGAGCGGATACCCGGGAGATTATCACCCGCGGGGACAAACTCCCGACGGAAACCCTTGAACAGGAGCTCTATACCGGGCAGATTGTTACCGATGAAGCACTGGTCAGGCGGGCCGGGGAGCTCGGTATCTCCCTGACCATCCGCGATGACAAAAGGAAAATCACGCAGCGTGACGGGGCTCTTGTCGCGGAGGTATGCGAGACGGAAGGGGGTGTCTGCAGGAAAAGAAGACTCTATGCTACAGCCGGGGAGTATGCACTTGCCGGCATAACCGATGGCGGGATCCGGTTGACCGGGAAAGGAAAGGCCAGCAACTTCGTCGTCCTGGGAAACCAGGTCACCCAACGGATTGCCCATGCATGCATTCAGGAACACTGGAAAAATGGCACCATGCATGACGCAATAAAAATAATCATGCTCTCCATGCAAAGAGCATCGGATGCGTCTGCATCGGTGAGCAGGTCATTTGACCTGATACAGACAACCGGGAAGGTCAGCCTTTCTGAAGTGATCGGACAGGACACAAAGGATAAAAAATGAGGTGCCAGCCTCCTATGCCACCCTCTTGCCCCTGAGCACCAGGGCCAGCACCAGCCCGGCGATGAATCCCCCGATGTGAGCCATGTAGGCAACGCCGCCGGTATCCGCTGATGCCGCGATGGACCCGATGCCGCTAAAGAACTGCAAGACGATCCAGAACCCGATCACCGCCAGGGCAGGCATGGGGACCACGATGTATCCCAGCAGCACCGTAACCCGTCGTTTCGGGAACAGGAGCACGTACGCCCCGAGCACACCGGCGATTGCCCCTGATGCTCCCAGGTTTGGAATGTCCGATCCAAGGCTGAACGCCAGCTGGGCAAAGGTTGCCGCGACACCACAGAGCAGGTAGAACAGGAGGTAACGCAGGTGCCCGAACCGGTCTTCCACATTATCGCCAAATATCCAGAGGTACAGCATGTTGCCCCCGATATGAAGCCAGCCGCCATGCATGAACATGGAGGTAAAGATCGTCACAAAATCACCTGCAGGGTTGGCAAGGAAGCGGGTGGGGACAAATGCCCAGGTCTCGATAAATGCATCCCCGCTGACTAATTCCACAAAGAAAACAAGGATGTTCAGGGCAACAAGGGCATACGTGACAAAGGGGAACAGCCTTCGTGAACTGTTGTCATCCCCGATTGGAAACATTCGAGGGTACTCTCCCTTGCAGCCTCTCCGGGATATCCTTTTTTCAGGTTATCGCTTGCGCATGAGGAATATATTCGAGAATGCAGCCTTTACCCATATAAAATATCCGGAATCCCCAGGGAGCCGGGGAGCACAACCCTCCTGACGGAAAAAATCAAAAAATGAGATCATTCCCTCTCGACAATGAAAGCAATTTTGACGACCGCACGGTATTCCACAATCCGGTTATTCTCTACCTTTGCAGTCCATCGTTGTACATCAACACCCTTGATCTTCCGGATGGTCCGGGATGCTGCCTCCACGGCATTTCTCACGGCTGCTTCCCAGCTTTCCGGTGAGCTGCCAATCAATTCGACTACCTTGGCGACGGACATATGCTCCTGTTCATGAGTATCCTTCATCTCTGGTCATCTCCTGGTCAAACCCTTGGGGGTTTATGGGTGAGATGTCGTTGCAGCGTAATATGCATTTCGCTGAGTTTCACGCCATGGAACGATGCACTGGTACTACTTCACGTGGAACCTTTCGCCTGACACTACCCCACAAACGAGAGGAGGGGTACACCCTTTGCGTCTGATACGCCCAGATGATTACCTTCAATAGTGAAGGTCGCTACCTGGCCAAGAAGGGAAAGGTAGGTGCTTTCCTGCTGCATCACGCCAGGTGTGGTGCAGTACATCTTTGTTGAACCTATCCCGCTGATCGCAAGCGATATTCCCGTGCTGTTGTAGTGGGCGAAGTAGCTGTTGCAACCGGCTGAACCGGAGACCCGCCCATCCTCACTGAAGACGGCGGTTAACGTTGTACCGGCAATGACTGATGAGACCGAATCTCCCGAGTGGAAGGATGCCAGCGTCCAGTTTGTCCCGACAAGGGGTGCCGGCACCGGCGGGAGGATTTTATTGAACGAGAGTACCGGGGTACCCTTTGCATCCGACAGGGTCAGACGGTCACCATCGACCTTCACGGTCTTTGCCTGGCCAAGAAGCGACAGGTAGGTGCTCTCCTGTTCCATCACTCCTGGTGTCATGCAGTACATCTCCGTTGAACCTGCCTGGGCAATCGTAATCCCCGTTCCTTTCACCTCATAGGAGGCAAAATAGTGGTTGCACCCTGCCGAGCCGGTTATACGCCCATCATCGCCGAATGCAAGGGTGACCGTAGTCCCGTCCAGGACCTGTACCGGGGTGCCATCATGCACGTAACCCGTCAGGGTCCATCCGGTCCCGTTCAGCTGTACTCCGGGAGGGGCTTGCCCGGTGCATCCTGCTGCAAGGATGAGGGAGATGATGAGCATGGCCCCAGCAGGAAACGGAAGTACAGGTATCCGTGAAATCTTCCCTTTATGTTGCATGCCGGCCTATGGAACCCGGAACGTAATAAATGACCCTTTGACTACAAAAAAATTCGCAGTATCGTGGTGCTCCCATGAAACGGGAGGTAATCAGGGGTTAATGCCATTCTTATTTTCCTGTCAGGGCATAACTTCCATTTCAAGAGGGGGGAGAGAGGAATTACACGAAACGGTTCCCTTTTTTTCAGGAGGGGGCACCCGCCTGATGGGGCGGACTGCCTGTGGATGCACACAGGGTAATGGATTCACTATAAATAATACCACTTTCCAGAAGGGGTACGTAATCCAGGGGGGAGACCTGCTGTGAAGCGACATATTATCAGCATCGATGAGGAGAAGTGCACGGGGTGCGGGCAATGCATACCGGATTGCCCGGAAGGAGCACTCCAGGTCATTGACGGAAAAGCACGGCTGGTGGGCGACCTTTTCTGTGACGGGCTCGGGGCGTGTACCGGGACCTGCCCGGAAGGTGCGATCAGCGTCGTTGAGCGTGAGGCCGGGGCGTATGATGAACAGGCAGTAATGGAAAACATTGTACGGCAGGGAGGGGCGGTCATCAAAGCACATCTCGAACACCTGCTCCGCCACGGGCAGCGGGACCTGTACAACGAGGCGATTGAATACCTGATCGAGCACACCATGATGATCCCCGACCACGACAATTCGGCTTGCCTGACTCCGGTGCGTTCCCGCGGGAATCCTTTTGCCGGGTGCCCGGGTGCAGCCGGCCGGAGCTTTGCCCGGCACCACCCTGCAGTCAGCGAGGAGGCACACCCGAAGACAGGATCAGAACTGCGCCATTGGCCGGTCCAGCTCAGGCTCGTGCATCCCCAGGCCCCGTATTTTGATAACGCTGACCTCCTCATTTCTGCAGACTGTGTACCGTTTGCCTACGCAGACTTTCATAAGGATTTCCTGCGGGACAAGAGCGTGATCATGTTCTGCCCGAAACTGGACCGGGACATCGATGAGTATAGTGCAAAACTTGCAGAAATTTTCTCCTCTCATACTATCAGGTCGGTCACGGTCCTTCATATGGAGGTGCCGTGCTGCGGCGGGTTGAACTACGTGGTGAGTAAAGCCCTGGAAAAATCAGGGAAGAAGATCCCGGTAACGGACACGGTTATCACGATTGAGGGAAATGTGTCAGGTTAAGAACAAGAAACAGCATCTGACCTTAAGATACATCCCTTCAACAGAAAAATTATTGACCCGGCATTGTTGAAGGTTGTATGGAGAGATGGGGTTACCGTGGCGGATTCTGACCGGGATCTGCCAGGGCGAGTTTCAGGGCCACACGGATATCCGTGTCGCTAAAGGGTTTAACAATAAAACCATCCGGATGGACCTTCTTTGCACGTTCAAGATCTTCTTCCCTTGAAGAGGCGGTGAGGAAAATGACCGGTAGCTGAAACAGTTTTTTAATCGCTGCTGCTGCTTCGATCCCGTCGGTTTGACCCTTAAGGCTGATATCCATGAGGACAACATCAGGTTTCTTTTCCCTGGCACAGGTAATTGCGTCCTCTGCAGTCGCTGCTTTTGCGCATACGGTATATCCCAGTGAGTTCAGACGCCATTCGAGCACCTGCTGGATTATTTCATCATCTTCGACGACGAGCACGTTTTTAGTCATGAAAAAAATTCTCCGGATAGCTCTCGTAGTTATGTGGTCGGGTATACCTATTAAAACGTAATGAGAACCGGAAATGGTATCCCTCCGACCTGCAGGTCTTATACTATTCTCAAGGAGGAAATTGGGTGGAAAAAGTGGTTTTATCTGCAGGTATCAGAGCTGGGAGCTGCAGCAGCCAGGGAAAGGATGCATGGACCGGAATTTTTTTGATTGGCATGATCGCGTCAGCCGGCAACACATGCTGTGCCGTTAAAGCACCTGCCTGATCCACAGGTACAGACCCTGATCTGGTGACTGTCTCCGGGTGCACATCCGCAGGCTCCCATCAGGCAGAGGTCCGGGAAATCCTTCACCGAATTGCAACACAGCCTCGTGGTGACCGTGCCTCCCGAGCTGAGGCATACCTGCTCCTGTTCTGACATTCCGGATAGTGTTTCAGAGAGTACTGCAATCACGGGTTTCAGCTTGTACTGGTCTGATCCTGTCCTGATGACCGACTTCTCCACATTAAAGTCAAGGGTGAGCTTCAGGGTCTCGTTCGGTGTAAGGACAAATCCCCGGTTCAGTTTGAGCACCCCGCTGGGGACTTCAAGTTGATGCTCAGTGCCGTCGACCGTGATGGTCCCGGAATCGATCTTCAGCCGGATCTGGGTATACATGCCCGCGTCCATGGTCTTCTGGCCAATCACTTCACTTACGTCAGTGAGCTGCATCAGGTCAACCGTTTGGGGCTGGCTGACAACAACGGTCCACCCTGCCGTACCTGTATCATCCGATTCTGTTGCGTCCATCTCCTCATCAGTTTCCGTGGCAGTCTGATTCGCCGATGCCCGGTGGACACTCACCTCTCTGATGTTCAGGCCAAGGTAGGTGATCGTGCCAATCCCGGTAGTCTTCGGAGCATCCCTGACCGCTATGACCAGGGTTGATTGTCCGACCGGGGCGCTGACGCATCCTGCCATGATGACGGATGCGAGAACTGCAAGAACCAATGCACAATACGTGAATTTCATAAAATGAAGTCACCTCATGTACCTGAATACTGGCATTCCCTGCATAAATAGTGAACACGTATCCGGGTGGAGTGCATGAACTCTCCTTTCCAGGACGAAAACCACGGTACGATCCGGTTTTTTGGATACTTCATTTTTCATTTCACAGAATGAAAAATGCGCATACCTATTTATCGGTAGGTGATGGTGGTTGAACGTAGTGCAAGGAGACTTCGTATCATGCCATACATTACCGTCGGAAAGGAAAATTCCGGGGATATCGATCTCTATTACGAGGACCACGGCACGGGGATGCCGGTTGTCCTGATCCACGGGTGGCCGCTCTCCGGGGCATCGTGGGAGAAGCAGGTACCGGTCCTGCTGGATGCAGGCTACCGGGTAATCACGTACGACCGCCGCGGGTTCGGGTGGTCGGACCGTCCGTCCTCTGGATACGACTATGACACGTTTGCCAGCGACCTCGACATACTCATGGGTGAACTTGACCTCGAGGATGCAACCCTCATCGGTTTCTCTATGGGAGGCGGCGAGGTCGCCCGGTACATCGGCACGTTCGGGTCCCAAAGGGTCAGGGGTGTTGCCTTCGTCTCGGCGATCCCGCCGTTTTTGCTGAAAACTGACGAAAATCCCGAAGGGGTTGACGGCAGTGTCTTTGACGGGATGCGGAGGGGGATCGTTGATGACCGCCCGGGATTTCTCGCCCGGTTCTTCCAGGACTTCTACAACGTGGACAAGTTCGGGGGCACCCGGATCAGCGACGCGGCGGTCCAGCTCAGCTGGAAGGTGGGGGCAGGGGCCTCGGCAGCCGCGACCCTGGCCTCCGTAGGGTCATGGCTGACCGACTTCCGCGACGACCTGTCCCTGATCAAAGTGCCCACCCTCGTCTTCCATGGCGACGCGGACAGGATTGTCCCGTTCGAGGCCTCGGGCAAGCGCACCCACGAATTGATCGGGGGCAGCCGCCTCGTCGTCGTCAAAGGCGGGCCGCACGGCCTGAACTGGACCCATGCGGCCGAGCTCAACCGTGCCCTCCTGGACTTCCTAACCGGCGTGTCGGCAGCGGGGAGGCCAGCCCCCATGAAGAAAGCGGGGAAGAGAAAGCACTGAAATACAGTCGTCAGGGAAACTCACGTACGAATCGACAAAGGCAGACCCGCTTATCTTCAGGAAAAGTAGGCCCCGGGGCATACACCGGCCCTCTGCAGCTGAGCTCTGCACTGGCCTCCTGTACCTTCCTCAGAATAAAACCTGTATCAGGAAAAACTGCAGGTACGCACTAACCGGTAAAACGCACAATAACGGGCATTTTATTCTTTCCCGGCACGTTCCTTATTTTCCCTGATTCTTGCCTTGAGGATTTTTTCAACAAGAGCCGCAGGGAGCGGGTGTCCGGGAGTAAAATGAATGGTTGTCCCGGAAATATCGTAGTCTTTCAGTTCGTTTTTGAAGGTTTCCAGGACCGGCCTGCTTACAACAATGAAACTGCAATAGCTGCCCCGTGCGACAAAGTGTACCAATGGCCCGTGATATTTATAGGTGGGGATCTGGTAACTGATCGTCTCTTCAGCCTCCGGTGCAGCAGCCTTGATCGTCATGCGAAGCTGTTCAAGCACGGCCCGGACTTCCGGCGCGCTGGCCGCAAGGTACTCATCCACGGTTTTTGCAGGTGTTTTGCCCGGTTCCTTTTTCATGGTATCTTCCTTATCTTTTGCTTTTTTCAGGGAAGGATATTTTTTTAGGTCGGCAGGGTGAATTTCCACCCGACATTAGGCTTTTCCGAAGCTCCGTGCGACGAACCAGATCCCGACAAGGATAAGTAACCCGGCACCGATATATGGCCAGAAGTTCTGGGGGGCCCAGACCATACTGATACCAAGGATAATGAAAAATATCCCGAGGAGTGCCGGCATCCAGCGGGACCCGTGGTGCATTCGCTGGGCACCATCACTTGCAGGATACTCTTCATGTTTCAGGGCCGCAGACCCTGCAAACCCGAGCCCAAGACCAATTATCAGGCCCGGCGCAGCATAACCGGCGAGCAGGCCGATACCAAGTCCGATGAATAAGCCGGCAGGGATCAGGAGACCGCTATGGTGACGACTGTGATACTCTTTCCCCTCTTCTGTCATACGGTCGCCGTTTGTTCTGCGGGATAAATAAATATATGGGGATTTTTCGGACTACGGGAATATCCCGCTCCGGGTGAGCGGGAGAGGCGATAATCTCAGAGCGCTTTTATCCGGTCGATCTCTTCAAAAAAATGATGCTTTAACAAAAATTCTTTTACCGCGTCGATGCCCTTTTCAAGGTAGATTACCGCAACCAGCATCTCGAACCGGTCTGCCAATATGACCGTTGTCGGCTGGTCCCATTTCTGTTGTTTCCGTTCATCGGGGCCCCAGAGGATATAGTTCTGCAGGTGAAGGCAGTTTTTGGCAAAATACTGCAGGTTTTCATTATTTCCATACCATTGCCGGAAATCGTCGATCTGCTGCGCAGTGTACCGGTCTTTTGTGGCAAAATTATCGATTATCACAAAGTCAAGGATAAAATCCCCGATGGTTTCCAGGCTCTTGTCCACATGGATGGTGCCCAGTTGTTCAAACCCGACCGGTTCATTGAGGAGGGCGTTGCTTATGATTGCACTGATAAGACGTTCCTTATTCCTGACGGGATACCCGAGGAGGTACCGTTCCACGGGATAACATATTTTGGCCAGATAGGGATCCGGACCTGCTGCATCTTCCCGGGATGATCCGGTGCTGGTTGCCATATACACAGCAAGAGTATCGCTCAGGACATAATGGTTACCGATCAATCCGGCAGGAAGAAGCTTCCGGGATAGAAAGGATGGGCTCTGTTGAAACGGGCATGAACGGGAATGGTTCGCACCCAAACCATGAAAATCATTAAACCATCCTATTTTCGGATGGTCCCCCGCCTCAGGGCCTCTCCGAGGCACGGCGGGCAGTGCGGTGTTTTGCAAATATACTTACAGATACTGATCCGCCGCGGGGGCCCCCAGTCGGGGGCGGCGGGGTTCATCGCAAATAATTTAGAAGTATGAACATTCCATTACGAACATCTGTTTAATTCAATTTTCATGTGAAACCCTGAGATTTCAACAAATTACGATTCATATGCTATCGGCCTGTCCCCCCGAACCGCCCCTGGGCTTTGCGATGGTGGTATATTACCTTCTCTGGAATTATCGCCCCGGAGGGGATGCCACAGCGGCGGGGGCGGAGGCTACGTGCCGTAGCCCAAAAAGAGCGTCGAGAAAAATAGTGTGAGGATTTCAACAAAGCCAAGGGATGATGAAATGCAATCACCGTGAATCCGGGAATTATAACAAATTTTTTATACTTTCGACAGGCTCAATAACCTTATGGTGCCGGAGGATTCTGACTCCGAAGATCATCCCGCAGTGAATCACCGGCGGAAAGGAAAAAACGTGACACCGGCAAAAAAGCGACCAGCCCGTAAAAAAAAGATGCCCGGACCGTGTGTTCCCCGGCCTGAAGATATTCCCGAAGATGTAAAATGTACCTTTCCTGAGTGGCAGAAATACCTTGAGCGGTATCCCATGATTAATTCCATACAGCGGGAAGATTTTCCGGATCACGGGATAAGTTTTGTCTATGTGGCACATTTTTATCACACGAAGGATAATGCGGAGGAAAGTTCCCACTCCCAGGAACAGTTTGAACATTTTTTCAGGGATATAGGGTATCAATATGATTATTCAGGGAATTTTGAGTCCCGGTGGTTTGAGGGCATCGGGGTAAAAATCTGCTGACCGGACTCTGAACAGGCCTTCACGCCCAAATGGGATCTGTCGTACATTAGAGGGTTTCCAGGGAACGGATACTCCTGAGTACACCGTCAAAGGATTTCACTTCAATCACCGAACTGGCATGGTTGCGCCTCAGTGCTTTCATTACCGGGGCAAAATCTATCGTGCCCTCCCCAACGGGGCTGTGGGTATCTCTTCTGCCGTCATTATCGTGGATATGCATATGGGAAAACCGGGTCTGCAGGAACTCCGGCAGGCAGTGATTGATGTGTGCATGGCCGGTATCGAGGGCAAACCCGCTTCCTTCAATACGGTCGAGATCTGCAGGAGTGCGAAGGTTGAAAAAATTCATGTCCCCCATGTTCTCGAACCAGAAAGTGAGCGAAAGTTCACGTGCGGCATTGCAGAGCTCGTGCAGGGACTTTTTGAACTGCCGGTCGGCCTGCACACGCTCCTGTTCCCAGGCAAAATATCCCGGGTGCATGACGACGCCTGCACCAACCTCGGCTGCAACCGAGAAGCAATCGGTCATGACCTTTACGCTCGCCGTCCGGATGGCTTCAAAGAGCGAGGCTATGTTCATCCCGTGGTAGGGTGCATGGAAAACAAAATCTGCAGAATAACTCCCGAACAGCGAGGCATCGTGCACAAAATGGGGGCCTTCATCCACCACCTCGATCAGGTTTGTGATGGCAGATAGCCGGTCCAGTGCTTCAGCAAGCGGCCGGTCGAGAAGACAGTATGTTGAGATGCCAACCATCACCAGCGATTGAGTATGTGGGAATATAATAATGCCGGAAACGGCAGCTGGTAGTGGATTTCCGTTTGAAAGCTCCTTGATTTACTACAATGGGACAATTAAAAATTTGGGAAGTATTATCATCGGGCACACCAGAAAGAAGATCAAAACCAGAACGGTGATGAGGGGCAATTCCGTGATGGCAGACAACCAGTTGTGCCGTGATTTCCGGCATTATATCTACCCGGATCCCCTGGAGGCCGTCTGGCCCGTGTCGGTGAACATAATACGGCGAAGAGAATGAAAAAAGAGGACAAAAAAACGAGGGACGGTGGTTCGTCCCCGTGAAGAAAAACGTGATACTCCTGATCGCCATCGTCTTTGCCGCTGCCATCGCGCTCACCGTGCTCGCGGGGACGGGTTTTGGCCAAGCCGACAGGGCAAATTCACCGCTTCCGGAAACGATGGAGCCGGTAACCGTCGCGTACTCGCCGTTCGAGTCATCGGGGTTGTTCCTGGTAGCCGTTGACCGGCAGTTCTTCGCCCGGAACGGCCTCAACCTGACCCTGTACGGGAGCGACTCCGGGGCTGCAGCACTGGATGACATGCTCGATGGCAAAGCGGATCTTGCCGTGAGCGTTTCCGAGTTCCCGTTTGTCCGCGGGATATTCCGGGGTGCCCCGGCCTACGCGGTTGCGAGCATCGACAGGACCGAGTACATCTATATCGTCGCGAGGAATGACCGGGGGATCGTGGATCCCTCTGACCTGCGGGGAAAAAGAGTCGGGACGGCCGAGGGATCCATCGCTGAGTTTTACCTGGGGCGTTTCCTCACCCTCCACGGCCTCTCGATGCAGGTGATTCATTACGCGACCGTAAAGACACCCCTGGAGACCGAGGAGGCGGTCGTGGATGGATCTCTCGATGCGGCCGTCCTCGCCCAGCCGTACGCGGACCTGGCAAAGAACCGCCTGGGCGGGAACGCCACCTTCTGGCCGGCACAGAGCAGCCAGCCACTTTTTGCACTCGTTGTCTCGACCGACGGGTGGATTGCCGGGCACCCGGATCAAACCATGCGTTTCCTCCGGTCCCTGTCAGAAGCCGAAGAATTCATCCATACTCACCCCGCCGAGGCGCAGGGCATCGTCCGGCAACAGCTGAACCTCAGCCCGGAGTACATGCCGGTCGTCTGGCAACAAAACCAGTTCGGTCTCACGCTCGACCAGTCGCTCGTCGCCGCGATGGAAGACGAGGCCCGGTGGATGATCGCAAACAACATGACGAACGCAACCGCGGTGCCGGACTTCCGGAAGTACATCTATACGGACGGGCTTGAAGCAGTAAGGCCCGACTCGGTGAATATCATCCGGTGAGGTTTGAACGCGGGTACGCATATCCGGAGGAGGGGGCCGCCAGGAGTCCGCAGTGGCACCGTGAGGCATAAAAATTTCCGGAACTATAATAACCCCGGGGAGTCGGACAGAATATCAAATACAACCCGTCACCACAACCGGAGTGACATCCTGTGAAAAGGACTCTCATTATTCCGATCGTTGCTGTTGCAGCGATCGCCGTGATCGCTGCGGCGGGTTTGCCTGCTTTCCGCGACACCCAGGCCATATGCCGGGCTACGGCACCAGTACGTTATGGAAAACCAGTGGCGTTCGGTTTCACATCTTCGACTGGTCCTTTGGCTTTGCCGTGCCGTGGACACCCCGCCCTTTCGCACCAAGGCCGAGCATCGGGTCCCGCTTCTTTTTCTTGTGCTCTCCGGCCGGCTCTGCCACCGGGACCTTGTCAAGGAAACATTCGACCGGGTCCCGTCCGCCGGCGCAGGTCCGGTCCTTAAACTCCCCGCACTCCTCGCAGGTCGGCACCTGGGTTGGCAGCAGCGAGGGGAAGTGGTTCTTCCAGAGCGTAGCGTCAATCTTTCCCGCTTCTAAGAAACGCTGGATGTGCCGTGCCGTATACTTCATACTGATAGAGTGGGCGGTGGGGGGATTTATGAGATTCGTTCGTGGCAGCAGGATTAGTAAGAGGGGGCCAGGTATTGTACCGGGACGCAAAAATGCAGGAGTCCGGGTTCGATGTGAGGTCACGTTCCGTTAAGGGATAACCGGGTCAGGACCGGTTGACGGACATCATCCGGAATCCCTGTTTTTCCGGATTTGATCACAGGGTCACGAAAGGTTGGCTTTGTAGAAACGGGCATGAACGGGAATGGTTCTTACCCAGCCACGAAGAATTGTGAAGGTACGACTGGCACCCTGGCAGGCTCCTGAAAGGGCAGGTGCGGAGTTTTCAGCTCATTGAAGCGCCGCGGGGGCATCCCTTTTTGGGGCGGTGCAGGTCATCGCAGTAACGGGATTTGCACTTCCTGAAATTACTGGAATTGTGCAATTTTCCTGGGAAACCCTAAGTTTTCAACAAATGGTAAAGCACCTGTTTACGGAGAGGAAAGTGCCTGTCCCGCCGAACCACCCTGCGCTTTGCGAATGGTGTTGTATTACCTTCTCTGAAGCTATCGCTCCCGGGGGTGGTAGCGTTAAGAAAAATATTTTGAGGATTTCTCCAAAGCCTAAAAGTCTGTCCTTTTAAAGTTC
>Ga0105103_10001542_pt1 | contig 12593 bp, 11 predicted proteins | sample PPLLaktember2015_2_FD_79107 | JGI IMG/M metagenome (GOLD analysis project Ga0105103, IMG submission 79107) | Freshwater sediment microbial communities from Prairie Pothole Lake near Jamestown, North Dakota, USA - PPLs Lake P7 Core (6) Depth... | ecosystem: Environmental > Aquatic > Freshwater >...
CGGACTTCCTCACCGTTCAGGTCGACCGTGCCGCTGCGCAGTTCCGCGTAGGTGACCTTGAGCAGGGAGGGGCGGTTCCTGCTCGGTACACCATAGTCCATGATGTCGACACTGATGTCCTCATCACGGACCGCGGTGGCCCGCACGGTCTCCAGGTCGAGGACGGGCAGGGGGATGCCGAGCCCGACATACATGGTGACCCCGTACCCGGTCATGGTCGCTGCCCGCAGGTATTCCTGTGACATCTTTTTTAAATCACCCGTCACCATCAGCGTGCCAAATCCCCCTGCAGGGGAGTGCTGGGTCCCCTCCCCCACAACGATGCCGGGTGCCCCGCAGAGGAAGATCGGGACACCGCTCCCGATCAGCCGGAATTTCGGGTCATTGGAGATCGGGTTTAAGAGACCGGCCCCGGAATAGGTGATATTGCCGGAGCCCGGGAGCAGCGTTCCCATGTACGTGTTCAGGATACGGTCGGTGGTATTGGTAGCAGCATTATAGCGCTGGTACGCGTTCCGGGGGTTGCACATGGTCGCCTGATTGAGGTTTTCCAGCGCAATTTCTGTGGTGAGCGTGCGCCGCGGGTAGCAGTCGGTGCCCCGGGAACTTGCCCGCAATTCCACGGTCTTTCCCGCCACAAGGTCCTCGAGGACATGGGCGCCGCCATACTCCTCCTCAAGGGTATCGGACTGCTGGGTTGCACCAATAAATGTATCAACGGCCGCAAGGCCCCCGTAGGCCTCGACATTGTTCAGCCAGATCCGCTCCATGCGGATGGGCGGTTCGGCATGACCGAAGTTCAGGAAAGCCCCGGACGAGCACATCGCTCCGAAGGTGCCGGTCGTGACGACATCGACTTCCTTGAGCGCCCCTTCCTCTCCCAGCTCGGCAACGATGGCAGGCATCTCCTCTGCAGTGACGACCCGTACCGACCCGTCACGGATGCGTTCGTTGATCTGCCCGATGGTCTTGTGCATGACCAGATATTCCATTTTCTGAATATTTAAAATAATTGTTATTACTCTTGGTAATAAATGCGATTTTAACCACCGGCATCCATGATCCTCTATGCATGTGCGTGCCTTCATGGAGGAGATGGAGCGGCTCGCCCCTCCCGACCTTGCCGAGGATTTCGATGCAGGAAAGATCGGGCTCATTGTAGAGGGGAAGACAAAGATTGGTACGGTCTGCTGTGCGCTGGACGCCACACCATCCGTTGTAAAACGGGCGGTTGCCGCCAGGGCAGACATGCTCCTTGTCCACCACACACCGCTCTGGACGCCGCTGACCTCCCTCACCGGCCCGACCGCAAGCCTCATGCGCGATGTACTTGCAGCCGGCCTGAACATCTATGTCATGCACACCAACTTCGACCACGCTGAGTCCGGCGTGAACGATGCACTCGCTGAACTCCTCTCGCTTGAAAATACCGTACCCATGTCGCTCGGGCTGGCGGGTGACTGTTCACTGTCCCTTACCGAAATAGCCCGGCGGCTTGAGTGCCCGTTGCAGGTCTGGGGGAAGATCAGACAATTGCACCGGCTGGCAATAGTTGCCGGGAGCGGGTTTGATCCGGCATTCATGACCGAAGCAAAAGAGCGGGGAGCTGATGCATTCCTCTCCGCGGAACTGAAACACTCGGTATACCGGGCTTCCCCCCTCCCCTGCATCGAGGCCACGCACTACGCGCTTGAAGCCCCGGCCATGAAGCGGCTCGCTCTCCGGAAAGGCTGGCACTTTATTGCCGATCCTCCGGTCATGCATACCATTCCATGAGCGACATCTGGGAGCGGTTCCGGACGGGGCCGGAACTGGATGCGGATATTCGCGGGGAGATTGAAAAGGAATTCGGCCGCAAGGGAAAATCTGCCCTTGACGCGATCGATGCCGGCCGCATCAAAAAATACCTGGACTTTTTCGTTGTTGAGGGCAGGACTGCTTCCTATATTGTTGAAGATGATTTCTGCACCTGCGGGGATTTCCTGTACCGGGGCCGGGCCTGCTGGCACCTGCTCGCGGTGCGGATTGCAGTGGCAACCGGGCGGTTTGGGACGGTCGACCGCTGGTACCAGGAGACGATGAATGAGAAGGCGGGGAAATAATTGTAGTGAAAATCAACGGGTATTTTCCCGATTTCAATGATGGGGATTAAAAAACCCCATACCCCCATTACGAGAATTCCCGCCGCCCCACCGGGGACCGTCCGGGAATCCTTACGGATTCTTCTCCAGCCAATCCTCGCTGTGTGATGGAGGAACACGAGAAGAAAGCCTTCAGGCACTCTTCGCAGGCGCGACGATTGTCTCCCTGCGGCGGCCTTGAAAATTTTTCATGGTTTAGCTGCAGGTATTTTGCCTCCCCGTGCCGTGGAGCAGCCCTGACGCGGGAAAGGCTCGCATATGCAATAAGGTACAACCATCATATCAGGAATTGTTCTCTGTACTCCTCACAGACAACAAACTAATTACTCTTCGTAATCAACTGTACTGACGATTGTGTGATTGTTCATGCTTGAAGACGAATACCAGCTCGATTATTTCAAGACGCAGGGATTTACCCGCAGGATCTGTAAAAGCTGCGGTTCGGCATTCTGGACCCGGGACGCATCAAGGGAGATCTGCGGGGACGCTCCCTGCGAGCCCTATAATTTTATCGGCAACCCGGTCTTTACGCCCCATACTCTGGACTCCATGCGCGAGGCCTACCTCTCTTTTTTCGAGAAGAACGGCCACACGCGGGTGGAGCGGTACCCGGTCGTTGCACGCTGGCGGGATGACATCTATTTAACCATTGCTTCCATCGCTGACTTTCAGCCGTTCGTGACCAGCGGTATCGTCCCGCCGCCTGCAAACCCCCTGACGATCTCACAGCCCTGTATCCGGCTCAATGATCTCGATTCCGTGGGAAGATCCGGTCGGCACCTCACCACCTTCGAGATGATGGCCCACCATGCCTTCAATTCACCTGCCGAGGAGATCTACTGGAAGGACCGGACGGTCGAGCTCTGCGACCAGTTCATTGCATCCATCGGCGGTGACCTGAACCGGGTCACCTACAAGGAGAATCCGTGGATTGGCGGCGGTAATGCCGGGCCGAGCGTTGAAGTACTTATCGGGGGTCTCGAGATTGCAACGCTCGTCTTCATGAGCCTCGGGAGGCAGAAGACGGATGGCCCGGGATACGAGCTGAAGGGCGAGATGTACTACCCGATGAAACTCCGGATTGTGGATACCGGGTACGGGCTCGAGCGGCTGGTCTGGGCATCGAAAGGCTCGCCAACCATCTATGACGCGGTCTTCCCGGAGATGGTGAGCCGGGTGATGGGTGCTGCCGGACTCTCCCATATGCTGGATAACAAGGAATTTACCAAGCTCCTTGCGCTGAATGCAAAGTATGCCGGCCTCATGGACATTTCGGGAACCAACCTCTTCAATTTAAGAAAGAAAGTCGCAGCAGCGATCGATGTCTCGCCCGAGAAACTGGACCGTATGATCACTCCTGTCGAGAAAGTGTACGCGATCGTCGACCACACCCGCTGCCTTGCCTACATGCTCGGCGACTGCATCGTCCCCTCCAATGTGCGGGAAGGTTACCTTGCCCGGCTCGTAATCCGCAGGACCCTGCGGATGATGACCGAGCTGAACATCAAAGAACCCCTCGCGGACCTTATCGAAGCGCAGACAGCGATCATTGGTCTGAAGAAGTTCGAGCAGGATATTGCGGTGGTACGGGAGATCGTTGAACGGGAGACCGAGAAGTACGCATCAACGCTTGAACGTGGTACCCGTATCGTCCAGAAGGTTGCAAAGACATACAAGGCAAAAAGCCAGCGTGTCCCGCTTGCTGAGGTCATGATCCTCTATGACTCGCACGGCATCCAGCCGGAGATGATTAAGGAAATAGCAGCAAAGGAAGGTGCAGTCGTGGACCTGCCGGATAACTTCTATTCCATGGTCGCCGACATGCATTCCGAATCAAAAAAGGAAGTCGAGGAGGACAAGACCGCGAAGTATGCCGAACGGCTGCGTGCCCTGCCCCCGACCAAGAAGCTCTATTACGAGCAACCAGCGGATATCGAGTTTGAGGCCGTTGTACTGGACTTCTTCGACGGGTTCGTGGTAACGGACCAGACGCTCTTCTACCCGGAGGGCGGTGGGCAGCCTGCTGACACCGGAACGTTCATTGGTTCTGAAAGCATGGCACAGGTTGATGGCGTTACGAAGGTCGGCGAAGTGATCCTCCACCACATTGCCGGGGGGATGCTCCGGCGCGGGGAACGGATCAAGGGAATGGTGGACGAGGAACGGCGCTGGTCGCTGATGCGCCACCATACCGCCACGCACGTCCTCCTCCATGCAACCAGGGAGGTGCTCGGGGCCCACATCCACCAGGCCGGAGCCCAGAAAGGCAGCGAGAGTTCCCGGGTCGATATACGGCACTTCAAGCATATCACTCCGGAAGAACTCCATCGTATCGAGATCGCGGCAAACCGCATGATCATGGCCAGCCAGCCGGTCGATGTGGAAGTCGAAGACCGTACCAGAGCGGAACAGAAATACGGTTTCTCGCTGTACCAGGGCGGAGTGCCCCCGGGCAGGGATATCCGGATTGTTAAAGTAGCCGGGGATATCGAGGCCTGCGCCGGCACCCATTGCCGGAACACCGGGGAAGTCGGCATGATCAAGATCATCCGTGTCGAGCACATCCAGGACGGTATCGAACGGATCGAATTCGCTGCCGGCATTGCGGCGATCTATTACATGCAGCATCTGGAAGGGATAGTCGCCTCCTCAGCAGCTGTCCTGTCTGTGCAGGATGAGAATCTGCCCGCAACGGTCACCCGCTTCTTTTCAGAGTGGAAAGAGCAGAAGAAGGATATCGAGAAGATGAGCCAGAAACTTGTCGAGCTCGAGATGCGCACGCTCGTTGCAGAGACCCTGGGCGGCATTCCTGTTGTAGTCAAACGGATCGATCTCCCGCCAAAAGAACTCGCCCTGCTCGCAGCATCCGTCTCAGAAAAAGGCGGTATTGCCCTCCTTGCGGGTCTGGGGGATTCTGCCAGGGTCGTGCTCGCATCCGGGGACAGCCGGGTGAATGCCGGTGAAATCATCGGGCAGGTCTGCAGTATGCTGGGCGGCAAGGGTGGGGGAAAACCTTCGATGGCACAGGGTGGCGGGCCCGATGCAGCCCAACTGGACCTTGCCTTGAAGGTCGGGCGGGAGCGCATCATCGCATCGCTTAAGGCGTGATTATGGCAGACAATGTCGTGTTCCTGGAACCAGGTGACGAGCGGGCCCAGAAGATAGCAAAGGCGATGGGGAGCCAGACCGCAAGCGATATCCTGCAGATCCTTGGCGAAGGGCCGCGGAGCCTGACGGATATCACCGAACGGCTGAATATCCCGATGAACACGGCGAAGTACCATATTGAGAACCTGCTCGATGCCGGTCTCATCGCGGTGGAGAAGACCAGGTACAGCAGCAAGGGCCGGGAGGTCAAGATCTACATGCTGACAAACCAGCTGCTGGTGGTGGCCCCCCGCCAGTCCAATGTCCGCTCGCTCCTCTTAAAATACGCTTCCCTGTTCGGGATTGTCGCGATCTGTTCAGTCATCATCTCGATCCTTTCCCCGGTATTCGGGCCGGGGAGCCTTATCCGCGGCAGTGCAAACACGGTTAATGCAGCACCGGAGGTTGCCTTCAGCGAAGATAGCGTTACCACTGCCAAGGCAGTTGCTGAAAGTGTTGCCCAGAATGGAACAACAGCCCCCGATGTATTCATGGCCGGCACAAAAGGACTGGGGGATGCTCTTGCCGCAAACGCTTCACCGGCAATGGCATCCACACCTTCACCGACCATGATGGCACCCCCGCCAGCCATCCCGCCGGGACCCCTGGAGAGCGGTGCCGGTGCAATGTTCCCCGCTGTTGATCCAGCCCTTGCATTCTTCCTCGGCGGGGTGCTCGTGATCTTCATCCACGTATGCTACGAGGCATGGGTCTGGAAAAGATTGTATAAGTAACCTTTTCCACCGTCCCACACGGGTTTTTACACAAAAAATGTCTGCTGTGAAAAAAGGGGGGTGCTTTCGTTCAACTCCCGTCAGGACTGTTCCGCCACCGCCGATGGTGCGCTCCCCGGTGGCTCAGTTCTGTTTCATTATTCTGCTCTAGAGAACACCTCTTTTCATGGTGATGATAACCCCCTTGCGCCAGCCCGGCACCCACCTGGGCGGGGGCGCATTGCGAATGTCTCTTTTGCATACAGGTGATGTGGCACTATCGCAACCGGGGATGCCCTGGCGGCGGGTGCGGTGCCCAAACGAGCGTCATAATTACTATCAGATGATTTCCCATGAAAACAGACATGATGCCTGTGGCCACAGGCACACATGATGAAAAAGTGACCCCATTTCCCTATTAAACCGCAATTAATCATGTTATTTCAGGATTTTTTATTTTCTCAATTATTTGCGATAAACGCCGCCGCCCCCGAGGACGCCCCCGCGGTGGATCAACAACCGGGAGCATTTTTAAAAAACACGGAACTGCCCCGCCGTGCCCCGGAGGGGCCCTGAACCGGGGAGCCCTCATATCTGCGATTTACATGGTTCTGGTGCGAACCCTTCGTTCATGCCCGTTTCAACGGAGCACGAAATTATTATCTCCTGAATACCGCTGCTGCAAACAGTCCCGCTACCGCGAGAGCCCCTAAAACCAGCACCGGGGAAAGCGGGGACTGGGTCGTTGTGGGCAGAGGTGTCGGCAGGGTTGTCACCGGACGGATTGTGGTCGGGACGGGTGTCGGAACCGTGGTCGGGACGGGTGTCGGAGGTTCGGCGACAACCAGCTTCTTGATTCCGATAAAACCCTTGGGGTCGCTGAAGGAGACTTCATACGTGCCGGGGCTTGTGACCGGTACCTTGTACGTGAAGATGCCGGCATCGTTCCGGACATCGGTTTTTGTACCGATATACTGCGGCCCGAAGATTCTGCCTTCAGGTCCGCGGACCTCGATCTGAACTCCCTCGTTACTCAGTTTTTCCACTGTACCCTCAATCCTGAGCGCCTCCTCAAGGGTCTGCGTCTGGGGTGAAGTGATGGTTATCTCACCGGAACGATCGAGGAGCTTGACGAGCTTGAAGGTCACAGAATCCGAGCGAAGCGACTCTTCCCCGCCGGTACTTTTCAGCTGCATTTCTATCTTGTACAGACCTCCCGGGAGGCCCTGGGTCTCAAACAGCCGGTACTGGGTATTCTTGTCCTCCTGGATCGTTACCGGCTGCCGGCTGAGCTCGGTTGAGGTATACTGGGAGCGGTACAGGACGAGATCAAAGGTATAACCGGCAGGGAGATCGCTGTCAATGGAGCATTTCAGAGGGAGGCCTACCTGGATAGACTCGGGGCAGTCGAGATACAGTCCGTATGCGGATGCAGTTCCCACGATGCACACGAGACATAACGCAATCAGCAGGATCCGTTTCATGACAACAGCATCGAATGGCCGGGAATAATAGGTTTCCGATACCGGCTGGTTCACGAGAACCAGAATACTGAGGGTCATGGCTCTTTGGCTGCGGGGAAAACCGGGAAACTGTTGGATTACAAAAGACCGATAAAATTATTCAGCAGCCGCAATCCCGCCGCGCCGCTCTTTTCCGGGTGGAACTGGACGCCAAACACGTTCCGGTTACCAACAGAGGATGCAAACGGGCAGATATATTCCGTTGTCGTGAGGGTGAACTCAGGGAGGGTGTCCGCATAGTACGAGTGGACGAAATACACGTACTCGTCCTGTAAAAACCCCGCAAAGAGCGGATTGTCGGTCTTTTCAATAGTGAGGGAGTTCCAGCCCATATGCGGCACTTTCTGCCCGGAACCTCTGGGGAAGCGTTTCGCACTGCCGGGAATGAGTCCAAGCCCCCGGTGGATGCCATGCTCCTCACTTGTGTCGAGGAGCATCTGCATGCCAAGGCAGATCCCGAGAAGCGGGACCTGCCGTGCCGCTTCGACAACCGTGGCCTGCAGGGGGCCAAGCTGGTCCATGCCTTCGTGGAACGCCCCGACTCCGGGGAGCACGAGGCCGTCAGCAGCCGCAATCTCACCGGCATCGCAGGTGATGACGGCATTCGCGCCGGCTTTCTCAAGCCCCCGGATTACGCTGCGGAGGTTCCCCAGACCATAATCAATAATGGCTATCTTCTTCATCCTGAGAACCCTCCACAAGCCTCCATTTTCCTTCTGTCACCCATTCCGCAGGGAGCCCGTGTGCCTGCCGGTACTGGTCGAGCCGGTCGAGCCAGCCCTGCCAGAGGGCAGGATACTCCGCCTCGATCATGTGTATCAATGCCATATCGCTTGAAGGGCACATGAAGCATCCGATCCGGTCAAGGTGCCGCTCGTACAGGACATTATGGGGTGCTTTCTCCCGCATCAGGTACAGCCAGACATGCAGGGCCGTCCAGTTGTGAATCGGGGCAGCAGAGAGCTGGGCCCGCACGTTTTTGTTCCTCCAGACACGGTCGCTCCGTGCCCGGGTGGCCGACTCGTACCGCCGCTGGCCAATGAACGAGAGGCACTCCCCCCACGTCTCCTGGATCAGGTCCCCGACCGGGGTCAGCTTACAGACTTTACAGCACCACCGGGCATTCACGGCAGGCGGTCCCTGTTCCGCAAAGGTCTTCCAGAACGTGGTATTCCCGTCCGTCCGGATCACCTCAAGGCCGTACCTCCGGGACGCTTCGGCAACATTCTCGTAGGTCTCGGGAAATTCAAGACCGGTATCGGCAAAGAGCATCGGCACCTTCCCGATCGCCTTTGTCACGACCAGCAGGGTCGCAAGACTGTCCTTCCCACCGGAGTAAGAAACATTGCGGGCAAGGTGCGGGTTGCGATCCGCGACCTCCTGCACGAACAACATCGAGGATCCTTCTGCACGCTCAAGTACGTCCGCGTTCGCCTGCACCGCATCGTCCCATGTGGCTTTGCCCGGGACAACCTGCGATGCGATGTTGCGCCGCGACCGGACAATCGATCCTTTTTCCATAGCCCGGGCGGTGACAGCATCAACCTTCGCCCTCCCGACACCGATGCAGGTGCCATCCGGTGTCAGGATAAATACCTCGTCCCCGGCCCGCACGTTGTCATCGATGGAGACCATCCCGGGCCGGAGCACGCTCATGCCCTGGTCGCGGATGAACGGGACCGCGTCATCGCCGATTACCACGAATCGTTTTTTTGGGGAGAGGAGATTTGTGGCCTCCGGCCGGGGGACCGGCTCCCACCGCCGCTCATCCGGGAAATACCTGATGATCCCGGCAATACCGCCCCCGACAATGATCTCTTCCATCCGGTCCTTATCCGGCACCTTGTTCAGAAGTGCGATGTGCCCTTCCGGTATGAGCGGGGCACCGAAATGGTCTTCGTAGATCCGGTTGATGAGTGCGATATCGGCAGGAAATGCCGGACGTGCATCACCGGGCGGCGTTACCGGCACCGGCCGGGTCGAGGCACCGCAGGCACATTCATCCGCAAGCACCGGTGTGTGGCACACGTCACACCAGCGTAGTAACATCTTCCCCAGATAGGACGGACGCATCTGTCGTACCATTCGCACTGGAGGGATAAAAATGAAAGGTCGGCCCAAGGCATTTCCGGGATCTGACAGATTCATCAGGACTAATCGAGCGAAAAGAAATCGGGAAGGGAGAGAAATCCATCGGAATTCTTCGGGATCGACCGATCAGATGAAGAGACTGGGGATGGTTGGCATATGCCAGATTCGTGACTTCCAAAACCCGCGGGTGAGCGCGGGGGCATGGATAAATACGATTCTTTCACATGGTACTAGCAGATATGATCGATACCTGGCTGTTTACTGCTCTGATCCTGGGGGTCCTCTCCCTGTGTGTTGTCCTGCGTGGTATTTCCGCCAGATCGCGGGACGACCGCCTTGTTGCAGGTACGGTAGCAGTCATCCTTGTATCGATGGCTGTTCTTGCGCTCAGCATTGCATCTGGCATGCTCATCCTCCTTGACGTTGTCATACTTTCTGGCATATGCTGTTTTGGCGTGATGATCTGGACCGGAAAATTGCGGGGAGCTGATCATTCATGAGTTCCCTGCCGGCAGACCTGGTCATCTGGGCACTTCTCGTTGTCGGGACAGTATTCTGTGGAATAAGCCTGATGGGACTGGTGATCTTTCCGGACACCAGGAGCCGTATGTTCACGGCATTCCGTGCAACGGCAATCGGTCTTGGTGCGATTGTCCTTGCTGTGATAACGTATGGATACTCCCAGCTCCTTTCTGTCGGGGGCGACCAGTATCTGACCCTGATCATCCACACGCTCTTTCTTGTCATAGTGCTGGCAGCCGGAACATGGATGATGTACAGGATAATCCGGGAACGAACACATGGGGAAAAACCGGGAAGTGCAGACCAGCCGCCAGCCGTTCCTGAACACGGTTCAAAAGACGGGGAATAATTTTTTTGGACCACCCTCCGTTTTCTCCAGGTAAACTGCTGCCGGAATGCAGGTGTCCCTGATACATTCAGTATGCTTTCTCTTCCGGTTCCATGAAACAGAGGATGCCGGCAGCCCCGAGGCACACGACTGTCGGGAGGTAGAGGTATAACAGCGACAGGGTGTTTGCTATCGGGACCGTGAGTGTGATAAAGACTGCAGAGCATATGAGCATGTAGCCTGCAAACCTTGTTTCTTTCTTGGCGATTGCAGCACCCATCAGACCGAGACTGGAGAACAGGGCAGCCTGGACACCGGACAGGACCATATCGTTCGATGTGGCCGACAGGATCACATACAGTGCCGTGCCAAGTCCTAGGAACCCCCCGATGAGTCCGAGGATGAACTGCTTTTTCATACAGTTAGGGAGGTTTTTTGGGAGGATAAAGGTTATTGTTCCCTGCCGGAATTTTTTTTTTGCGGGCACCACCATAAAAAATGTGGTTTCCATCACCTGTATATGCGCTCCCGCGACATAAAATAATGCAATTTTGCGAAATATAAATCGCCAGAATACTTCGATTCAGAACAATCCGGGCAATTTATGACCAATTGCGCATTTCGTGACGAAACGCTTTGCTAATCCTGTTTTGCTCAGAAGCAATCATTTTACAGGCAAAAAAGTGATGGTTTGGTGCGTTTCTATGCGTTAAAATCCCTTTGCGACCAAAATATTTATTAATTCGCAGATTGAGAAAAAATATAACCCTTTCCGGTAGGAGGTGGATTCCAACATGGCAGCAGCAAAGAAGGCAGCGGCAAAGAAGCCGGAAGCAAAGAAAGCAAAGAAGGCAGCCCCGAAGAAGAAATAATATTCTTCTGACAAATAATTTTTCACTTTTTCTGATGGTGATTTTTTTCTTCCTTGTGTGTCTCCCCATGACCGGTTGTTTCTGGAAGAATGGCAGGCTTTCATCCCAATTATAAGAAGGATGTGAATGACAGACTGCCACAAGATTTGATATTATAAAATGACCCAGTGACCCAGAATTTTTTTTACAAATGCCCGGTACAATTCAGGAAAGGTGTTACAACGGATCTCCCGGATAATTCCGTGAATTTATTTCAGGCATTATCCGGAAGATCTGAATGAGCGGTTTTTTGGTTACGGGTTCATGAAATAGACTGCACCGTTCAGCGCTGATGCAAGGGTCACCCATGCGATATAGGGGATGAGCAGGTATGCAGCACTCTTCTTCACGGAGTAAAAAGCGCGGATGGTTGCCGCGATCAGAACCCAGAGAAGAATAATGTCAATCAGTCCCAGGATTGGGGACCGGAAGCCGAAGAAAAGGAACGACCAGAGTACGTTGAGGGCGAACTGGAAGCCGAACAGGACGAGGGCGGCCTTTACCTCGCTGCGCTCAGTTCCGGATTCCCAGACCAGGTACAGGGCGATCCCCATGAGCGTGAAGAGGGTTATCCAGACCGGCGCAAAGACCCAGCCCGGGGGAGTGAAGAACGGCTTCTGGAGCGAATCATACCAGGAGCCGGGCCCGGTCATGGTTACGAGCGATCCGCTGCTGCCGACAATAATGCAGATCAGGATCGCAGCTGCAAGTTTCGGGTAGGATTGTATCGTATTCCGGCCGGTTTCTGCCATACCCTCGTATTACCTGTCCCGGTTATTAATTGTGCAGGTTCCGGGAATTCCACGGTACCGTGCAGTTGCAAACAGGAGCCGGCATCATTGCCCAGGCTCAGGAAATCCACCAACCTGATTATAACGCACTCTGTCAGGGATTATTGGACGATTTTAACTGCATGTATTCCGGTATTCTGCGGTACCTCACATGATCCGAAGCCATAACCAACAAAAAAAGGACCGGCGCCGGTAACCCACCACCCCCGCCCGTGGAAGTCCTGAAGAAGCGATCCGCCGCGGGAAGAGCCAGGGCTAATCCCGATGGAGACGCTGAAAGGACCGCCGGCATCCCAATATTTTAAAAAAAAAATTCCCTTCGCGTCCACCGGATAATTTTCTCACCAGAGATCCCCGCAAGAGTGGAGGGTAAAAACCGTCCCCTCAAAACCCCCTTCCGGACCCCTTTTTACAAGGCCCCGCGTC
>Ga0105103_10001543_pt1 | contig 12590 bp, 10 predicted proteins | sample PPLLaktember2015_2_FD_79107 | JGI IMG/M metagenome (GOLD analysis project Ga0105103, IMG submission 79107) | Freshwater sediment microbial communities from Prairie Pothole Lake near Jamestown, North Dakota, USA - PPLs Lake P7 Core (6) Depth... | ecosystem: Environmental > Aquatic > Freshwater >...
TAAACAATCGAATCGAGCACGTTCATCCGCGCAACCCATTGCGGGTTACTGAGGGCCGGTGTACCGCTGTCGACCATAGGATTCCACAGGGGCAAAGTGCGAAGACTTAAATAGCGATCAACGGGCAGAAATGGTCGTTCAGTGTGGTCAGTCCGGGAAAAATGAGGGAAATGAAAAATGATCAGCAGCAGTACCGCCGCCACCATGGTAGGCCATAGTGGATGTCTGTCAAGGTATTGGTCCATTTTGACTGAAAAGGAAGAGCTGCTATTTTTTTCCACTGCATTGACACCGGTTGTATTCACTGTTTTTCACAAAATAGCTTTTTTTAGGGATATATTCCAGAAAAAGTTGATGGATAAAAACAAAGACAAGTTGTCGCAATGAAAATTGAATCTTCATTAACTGCGACGCACAGACACATCCATTGATTCAATATTCAAGGTCGTCCCCCATCGGCCTGATACCCTTCCAGTTCGCGGATCACCCGTGCCGGAACTCCCGCAATCAGGACATTACCGGAGAAATTTTTGGTGACCACAGCGCCTGCGGCCACCACCGTGTGATCTCCCAGATTAACCCCGGCAGTGATGATTGCCCCCGCACCGATCCAGCAATTCTTGCCGATGATGATGGGATTGGATGGTATATATTTAGAATAATTGCAAAGATCGTGATTCATACTGATGATGCTGACACGCGGTCCTATCCAGGTGTTTTCCCCAATAATGATGCCATTTCTTCCGTCGAGATAGCAAAAGGGCGCCATGCCGGGACAGCGGGTTCCTCTGTTAATTTTTTCCGGAGCTTTGATAATGGTCGATGGATGTACAGGCCAAGGCACATGAGCATTCCGTCGCAAAATCTTTTGCAGGATAAAATGCTTGATTAATTTAGGAGCAGGAAACTGCGGGTCTGCAAAGGCATTTCCAGCAAACGTCCTCAGCAGGAAATAAATCAACTTGTTCATCAGGCTTGATCCATTTTTTTGATAAAATAAAATATCGTCAAGTTATAAAACAGATAAAAAAGACCGGCCGTCAACGAGAGCGCTGCCAGTGCGCCGCGCGCAGATGAATGATAAAGCGCCATGACCACAAATCGTAATACCAGTGAGATCAAAATAAGATAAAAACCGATTTGCTGTTTGTCAAGTATCGTAAAGGTGGCGCTGATGGGAGAATTGATAAATTGAAACAGCATCCAAAATGTGATGATCTGCATATAAACACCTGACTCGGCATAGGACTGGCCAAAATAAACTCGAGCGATTTGCGGCCCAAACAGAAGCAGAATACCGAGTGGTAAAAGGGCAAAAAGCGCCAGGCTCCTGACCGTTTTACGATAGACTTGAAGCAGCGCATCACGCCCTTGGTGCTTCGCTTCAGATGCAGCTCGAAAGTATACCTGCTGCACCGAAGTGCCCACCATAAACAAGGGAATACTCACGATTCGGTTGGCCATCGAATAGAGTGCGACGATTTCGACGCCGAAATAGCGACTGAACATAAAAACAGGGAGCTGCATGCTGAAGGTGTTGAGAAATACCAATGCGGTGTTGACTGTGGGGAATTTAATATATTCTTTGGCTAGAAAATAGAGCCGACGCCAGGTTACTCGAAAATGCAGGTCGCTTTTGATCCATACCAAATAAGCGGCTATCGCCCAGCCAAAGAGTTGCGCATAGAATAGAGCCATGGTTGTCCGCCAGAAAAAACCCAGAAGGATCGTGATGATGTTCATGGCGGCTACCTGAATCACTTTGTTCGTAGCCAAAACGCCGAATTTTTTGAAACGTACCAAAACGTATTGCAACGCCTGCCAAAATCCAAATAAAAACACACCTACCGCAATAAAATAGAGATAGGGCTGCAAAGATTCAGCATTCAGCAACCTCAATAAATGCTTCCCCGTAACGGCTAAAAGCAGTGTGAATAAAAGGGAAAAAATTCCCAAGACGGCCAGCGAAAGAACAGCCAGTTCGTTGCCTTCCTCATTCTCTTTGGGCAACACGATTGCCATTTCATATTTCAAGGAGGCCACCACGCCAAAAGTTGTGACCGTGGACAGAAACAGTTGAAGATCACCCAGGCTTTCTTTCGCGAACAATCGGGTCAAAATAGGAGTGGCCAACAACGTGGTCAAATGAGCCAAAGCCGTGCCGGACATCAGCTTGAACACATTTTTCGTAAAGTCCGCTCGGATGACAGGTAATTTGGGCACTTTTTTCAGCGTAGAGCCTCCAGCAAACTGAAGGGAAAACGATTCTTCTGAATGGAAAAATAAGCGATTTGTCGAGGACCGAAAGATCGGAAAAATCTCTCGATCGGCTCGATCATACTTCCCTCGAAATCGAAGGCGCGTTGAATTGAAGCTGCAAATTTTATGGCCTCCCAAATCAGTAGAGAATTGGCATTACTCTCCCGCAGCTTGGGATCGCTGCCGCCCATCAGATAATATACCGAGTATTCATCCCATACCAAATAAAGACCAGCATGAATTCTGCTTTGAGCATCTTTCGCGATCAGGATTTTGCGACAACTTTTTTGGCGACATGCCTCATCAAGCGTCTTGACCAGCACATCCGAATAGCTCGCCTTTTTATGCCGATATTCAAAGGAGAGATGATTTAGATATAAAAAAACATCGATATCATCAATGGCCTGCACGTCGACTTGCTTCTCCGCTTTGCGTATATCATAGCGACTGTTTTTCTTGAAATTCATGAACGCCCTTTCCACGTCATCCAATTCGTCGAGCACATAAGAATAACGGGTTGTTTGCTTAAAACCGCACCAGTAAAAGGGCAGCCAATTGGTTAAGGAATAATGGTATTTCTGGTGAAATCGACAAGTCTGGGGCAGGTGAGGAATGAGCGTCATTAGAATTTCTTTTTCAAAGGCCAGTCGTGTCGCGTATTTTGACTCTTCGGGATAATTAAGCCAGATATTCAGCCACGGAGTCAATTCAGGCATTTTCACCACAGGAAATAGACCGATTTTCTTGAGCGTGAAGGGCATCGCAGCCAGAAACGTCCCTCCCTCCTCAGCAATCAACACATCCCAATCTTTTTCACCAGCAACTACATTCAACCACCAATCTTGAGAAAAAATGGGGACGGGATGAGCATCACAAATATCTCGATAACAACCTTTGTCTAAAATTATTTTCACACTGTCCCCCGCGTGCGAACAAACTCTCGAATCCTCTCGATCTCTTCCGGTTGAACAACACCGCTTATTTTGGGGGAAGATAATTGAAAAGGTTGAGGAGAAAACGGCTTTTTGACGAGACGCACCTTGTGCAATTCAAAAAAATGGGCGAGTCTGGCGAGCAAACCCTCTGGTGAATCACAAAGTTCATGATAAGTGAGGAGAAAAACGTTTTGTTGCGGATAAAGCTTCAAATCCTGCATCATATCGTGTTCAACATCCATAATCTGATGAGTCACCTGGTCGATTTCGTCCATATCCAAAATAATCTTGATATTTTTAGGCATTACGGAAGCCCAGGAAACGCCGCGGTTGCGACGCATCACCAGATTGGACAGAATGACATCAGTCATATCTCGTTGGATGTGGAGGTAAAGAGCACCAGGAAATATTTCTTTTAATGCCGGCAATCTGACACACATTTTCACATTCTTGGTGATAAAAGGCGCCTGAAAAATCTGCTCAACATTCGTCACCAGACAATGAATTTCACGTCGTGCTTTTGGTGACAACCACCCTGCCGGAGTATAATTAAATCCTTCGCGTTTTTCAAAAGGGAACCAGCGATTCCAAATATTTCCCGCCTCACTCGGCGCCATACAACCCTTTTCGTATCCATGACTGCTGCTAAATGTTGATTGATAAGTTTTGCACCAATTCATCCCCCATTTCAAAGCCGTAATCGGACATCGGTAAAAGGTGTTGGCAACGTTGGGCAGATAGGCAAACTGAAAAGCGGACATCAGCAGCTGATAGATCAAAGTCGTTCCGGATCGCGGAGCGCCGACGACAAAAACAGGCGGCCATTCGCCTTTGAACTCATGACATCGATAACGATAATCCAAAATTGATGTGCAGGTGTGCCCGGCAGCAATCAATTTTTTTGCGACGCGTTTAATCACTTTTTCAACCACCATCGATAAACATCATCTAATGAAGTCAACCACCCATTATGTCGTCGGCTCCAATCCAGAATTCGTTCATAAAGCTGCGAATAGCCATAAAGGTCGCGTGGATGCAGATCGGAATTGTGCCAATTCAGTGTCAGCAATCCCTGATTAGCTCGTGTTTCTTCAAGGTGACGTTCGATCACCGTCCAAGCTTGCTCCGCCGAAAGAAACTGCTTGCTCTCCAAAAACAGCACCGTATCCATCAAAATAAGGGGAATTTCCAGAACGGACAACTCTTTTTTTCCGTCATGCAGGCGAAAGGGAAAGGATGTGCCGCAACGATAACCGCTATCATAAGAAAAACCAAGAGTCGAATCGTATACAAGTCCGACATGCTGCCAATGCGCTGCGGTTTCTTCTTCAAAGCAGAGGTAATGTTGTCGTATCCCCATAACCGACGAGCCTGTAGCCTGCTGCAGTAGCGACCGTTCATGGTGTAAAAACGCCTCATCTTTTGCAGACGGAATGCTGCCATGCAGTTGAATGGACCACCCTTTGTGTCGAAGCAACCGTATCGCCCGGCTCATGCGCCAAGAGTTCAAGCGATAGCGAGGATCAAGCTTATGTCGCGATTTCGCCACCATAAAAAAAGTAGATGCAGCATCATATCGATGCTCCAACTCGCTGATATAACCAAAGTTGCCCAGCCAGTTCTCCGGCTGCATCAAGGATCCGAGCAGCAGACGCACGCGGCTGAACAGATTTCTTTCGCGGGCATGAGAAGATCGCAACGCTCGACGCGCCTTGTGCAGGGTCCAGGTTTGAATGCGATCAACATCATGGCTCAGCGCCACGGCGAACGGATATCCTGCAGGCCATCGAGGTTCAAACTGAATGGCGGGATTCAACAGCTGAAGCAATCGCCTCAGCAACGATGCATAACGGTCCACAATCGGATACTCATACAGTGCCGGATCCAGCCGAGAGAAAGAGCGCTGAAAACGGCCGAATCGATCGCGTTGTGGAGTGTCCAACTCGTTTCGGCGCGTGAGCAGCGCAAATATCAAGGCAAACATATCAAAGGCAACCATAACGCGCTGCTCGTTATGCAGGATGACGCCGCGTTCATTTTCCTGAATCCGATACAACGGTTTTCCTTCGATTGAAATAGTCGACAAAAAATCAACCCACAGCTCTTCCGGAAATGTCGGGTCATCATTCGTTCGGCGCATTTTCCGTGGTTGGATCAGGGAAGGCAGAACGTTTTCATCAGCATTCGCCTGAATCCACAGACCGTTGATCCCTAAATCAGTCCTGCCATAATAGATCAATGCCTCGCCTTCCGGCGCTTGGGGAAGATCAGTTTCCTGCCAAGTGATGCCGATCATCGGCGCCCAAGCCCGCAAAACATAGCGGATCTGTTCTGCACTGGCTTTATTTTCCAAATAGACACTGATCATAATCGGTTCATCCGTTTGAGAGCCCTGAATTTCAAGGCATACATTCTCATGATGTTCAGCCATTTATCATAACCGCGAAAATGATCTGCCGCGCGGGAAAAGTCAATATCCCCGGTGAGGCGCGCGAGCATGTTGAGCTGAGTAATGACCAGGCGCAGGTAGCCTATGGTTGCCGGATCCGGATCGGGATAAAAGGATTCCCGACAGTAATTATAGCGCATCCAAAAACCAAGGTCATAGTGAGGCAGCCAATGTTTTAAGGTGTCTATTCCGGCTTGGAAAAGCCTCCGAGCACAATCATCGTTCAAGGCACGCACCGCATCGTAGAGACCGCAAAGGGAGAAAATGAATCCATCCAAAACCATGGTGGGAAAAACTGTAGGGTACTCTTCATAAAAGGGACCAAAGGGGGTGGGGGTAACCACACCTCCTTCAGCTGCAGGAATGTCGAAAATCTTTAATGCCGCAACAGCAGCATCGCGATAACGACATTCACCGCTGAGCTGCCAACCCCGCAACAGAATGGACAGTCCACGACTTTGCGCGAACGCGGAAGGCCATGGCTTCGTCATGCGATATTCTGGTCTGGGCACCGTGCTGAGCCAATAAACACCCTTTTCATCGGTCGTGCAATGATCATAAAACCATTTGACAATATTGAAGAAACGGGCTCGATCTTCCTCCCTGCCGCTTTTCATCCACGTATGAAAAATAGCCAGACCGTACTGACCGATTGAAATCGGATAGTAGATCATCTGCTTTTCCGCTACATCGATATAGGTAGGAATGATCGGAATGCCGTCTTTATCAAAATGATAATCCTGGCTGTGACCTCTGAGCAGTTCCTGTTCGTCGATGAGAAAATAATATTCACCGAGTTGCGACGCATGCAGATCATCAGAAAGCTGATAAATGGCTTTATCCCGACCCAAGTCTTTGATCAACTTGCGGGACATGAAAAAGAGTTTGTGAAGACTGAAGGACATGCGAGATATCAACTCACTCTTATAATACTCTTATAAAACTCTAGTAATTATTTATCGTTTAAATGAGAATCCATCTTGGTTTTGCGTCACTTCCATCATTAGTTAAATGTTAAAACACTTGATCATTTAATATATCAAGAAATATTATTAAACAATTCTGCGAGATTGCCTGTTAAACTTTGCCTTGAAAAAGACGATATCCTGGAACTTGAGGGGGAGCCGTAACTCCCTTTAAAACATTTTAATATAGCCTCAAGCAATCCAGCCTCATTACCTGCTTCCACCATCATTCCTGCATTCGTTTGGCGCAGGATCTCCGCCGCATCGCCGTCTGTCGGACCAACGCCAAGAATCGGTTTGCCGGCGCCCAGATAGTCAAAAAGCTTGCTCGTTGGGATGCCTTTAGCATAAGAGGTGTCCGGCACAATAAAAAACAGCAGATCAGCCCGTTTCATGGCACTGACGAGTTCATGATGCGGTCTATAGCCGAAAAAGCGACACTTCGGCATCAAACCGCAGTCTTTCAACGTCTGTTCCACTTTACTGTGAATAGACCCATAAAAATCAATACAGACATTGCTGAAGGCTTTATCTTGGGTCATTCGTGAGAGCGCAATCCAGAAGGCCGAGGGATTTTGATTGACCGCCAGATGTCCCGCATGAACAATATGCCTCAGACCGTCAGCCGGCAGTGGCGTAACGCCGGAAAAATCATCGCTATCAAAGCCGTTCGCAATGACAAAATATCTGTTCTCTGCTTTTTCCTGAAACAGCTTTTGAATCGTAGAGCTGACCGTCACCACGGCATCAGCCGAGCGCAATACCGAGACTTCCAACCTGTGATCCAAGCGCTGAGCACATCGTGTTCGTCTTAAATTATGATAATAAAATACATCGGTCCACGGATCTCGGAAATCAGCGACCCAGGGAATGCTGCATTTATGTGCCAATGTTTTGGCAATCAAATGGGTGCTCATCGGCGGCGCCGTGCTGAAAATCACGTCCGGTTTATGGCGGCGGATGATCTGCAAACCCTGGTTCACGGCAAAGGGTTTCCAACCAATGCGGCCATCCGGTATAAATAAATTACCGCGGATGAACGCGGCGAGCCGCCTCTTCAGATCACCCTGTGAATCTTCAGTGAGAACAAAGGTCGTGATCTTCTCGTCCTTTTTCTTGCCGATGAAACGGCGATAAAGGGAGAACGGCTCCAGTGATGCCGTTTTATAGACGGCCAAGTCCGGGGCAATATTTTCAGCGAGAGATTCATCAATTGCCGGATATTCCCCATCGGCCACAGTGAGAACCAGCGGGCGCCAACCAAACTGGGGCAAATAGCGGCAAAACTTGAGCACCCGCTGAACTCCAGGACCGCCTGCCGGCGGCCAGTAATAGGTTACGACCAATACGGTTTTCAAGTCAATCTAAATCCCGTGAACATCATTTGATTGATCGAAAAATGCTTCGAGTTCGAACGCTCCGGCAATGCCGGCGCCGTCGTCTATGAACATCTGCTTCCAAATCTCCACGCCGGTCAACACCCACAGAAAATTATAATGCCAGCGCAAACGAGGGTGTGGTTTGGCGTCAAGGATCGTACGAATATAATCATAGTTGAAAATACCTGCCCGCTCAATCCGCCGATGCGTCAGTATGGCTTCGGCTGTTGTTTTGAGATCCTTTTTAAACTGGAGGTAGGGATTGACTGCAAATCCCCATTTTTTCTTCTGCAGGATTTTGGGCGGCAAAAATTCACTCATCGCTTTTCGTAATAGACCTTTCGTCTGACCACCGCGCATTTTCATCCTGCCCGGAATCGAAAACCCGAGTTTGACCAAGTCCAAATCCAAAAAAGGTACTCGTTCTTCCAACGAGTGAGCCATGGACATGCGGTCCTCCACCAGCAAATAGTCATTGACCATTTTTGAAGCAAATTCCGCCGCATAAATCTGGTCTAGGGGCGTCTGTCCGGCATAATGTTCAAACAGGGGATCGAATTCGTTTCGTACCGGTTCCAGAGTCTGCTGCAGAAAATGGGGTGAATAAATGACCCGCAGATGCTCACGGTCAAAATCCCACACATTTCTCATAATGAGGTAGAACCTAGTGATATTACCGACTGCCAGTGCCGCCTGTAATCCGCGCCGATATTCATCAAAACGGGCAGACGTCAATCGGGTTTGCAAATAATAGAGTAATGAACTGACTTTGGCAGCAACGCCTTCACATCCGTGCGGTATGTGCGCCATCAGGCGATTGAACGGCAGGGTCAATTTGTGAATGTCATAGCCGGAAAACAGCTCATCACCGCCCAAGCCTCCGAGCGCGACTTTGACGTGCCGCGACACAAATTCTGACATGGCGAATCCCTGCAGCAGATTGATTTTTGGTTCTTCTGCAAACCAGATCACTTGCGGTAGACGACGCATGGGATTGAGATCAAGACGCAACGAGTGGTGGTTGGTCTCATAATAAGCAGCGGTGATCTGCGCATCGTCCAATTCATCGGTTGGTTCATTGAACCCGAGCGTAAAGGTGTTGATCTGCTGTACACCGGCTTGGCGCATCATGGCGACGATGGATCCGGAGTCCATACCGCCGGACAGATAAACTCCAATGGGCACATCACTGACCAGTTGGCGCTTGACCGCCTGCTGGAGCACAATCGGGATTTCACGCAGCCAATCGTTTTCGGATTTTCGGGTATCTATACGTGGAGTGAGCTGGAAGTAACGATTGATCTGAATCACCTGCCCCTCCTCCACGATCATATAATGAGCCGGGGGAAGGCGAAAGATGTTCTTGATCAGCGTCTCATTCATCTGATTGTAGCGCAGATTGACCTGGTGATGCAGCGCCTGTGGATTCAGGCATCTTTCTACCGCCGGATGCAGCAATATAGCCTTGTATTCCGAGGCAAAAATAAAACGACCGTCTTTGCAAAAGTAATGCAGAGGTTTGACGCCAAAATGATCTCGCGCTAAAATCAAGCGCGGTCGTGCGCCCCGTTGATCCAAAATCGCCAGTGCAAAAATACCGTTCAGTCGTGTAAAAGAATCCGGACCATCTGTTTCATATAATTTGAGCACCACCTCAGTATCGGACTGAGTTCTAAAGGTGATGCCGCGCTCTATCAATTCTCGCCGCAATTCGCGATAGTTATAAATTTCGCCGTTATAAACAATGGCAATGGTTTTTTGTGCATTAAAAATGGGTTGATCGCCAGTCGTCAGATCGATAATGCTCAAACGGCGATGACCCAGGTAAAAATCGGCAGATTGATAAACCTCCGCATGATCAGGTCCGCGATGGGCCAACAGATCATTCATCCGCTGAACCAATCTCAGATTATCGCGCCCCTTTTCATACACTCCGCAGATGCCGCACATCTTTAATCCTTATCGACCTGAGTCAAAATCCCGTTTTTTTCTCAGCAGTTGAGAGGCAGCACCAACCACCATTTCGGGGGTGACGGAATTAATTTGATGATCATCCGTCCGCACGGCGATGAACTCATCGCCGATAGGTTTCCATTCATCGGGATTCGTGGATCCAAAAATGGCAACCAAAGGTGCGCCGACTGCCGCGGCAAGATGCATAATGCCGGTATCGTTACACAGCACCACATCCGCCTGAGCGAATAGAGCTGCGGTTTTGCGCATGTCCAGAAAACCGCCGAACAACACTTGACCTTTGACGCCAGATTTCAGCCGTTCGCCCAACTCGATCTCTTTTGGCCCCCAAGTGAGAAGCAGCTGCGCATTAAACTGCTCAGCCAGTCGGGAAGCGGCTTGCGCAAAATTGTCGACCGGCCAGCGGTTGCTGATTTTAGCGGCACCCGCCTGGATGGCAACACAGGGACGATTTCGATCCCTCCCTCGTTCATTCAGGAACGCTTCCGCCCAATGGCGTTCTTCCGGCAACAAGGTCATGTTTTCGCGCTCGTTTTCAGTGGAAATGCCAAAAGGACGCAGGATATCTAAATTACGACGACTTGAATGTCCTGGTTCGGTTGGATAGGGCACAAGAAAATTGTAAAAAAAATTCCGCGTCGTTCCTTTATATGGAAGATGATCCGGCCCAATGACCCAGCGCGCGCGGCTCAAGTGAGCGATCCAGTCGCTGGTAAGCGAGTGTGACACCGTATTCAGCATCACCGCGAGATCAAATCCCTGCCGGATCTCTTTCCAAAACCGCCTCAACCGCGACGGTTTTAACTGGGCGAGTCGTTCGTAGGTGACAATCACTTGATCCACATATTCATTATTCAGTGCAACAGGCGCAAAATAAGGTCGGACGACCAAAGCAATGAAAGCCCGGGGAAAACTCTCCCGCAATGCCCGCAATGCGGGCGTTGATAATAAAAAATCCCCCAGCTGATCATGTTGTCGAATAATCAGAATTTTCCTAATCTGTGTTTTATCGAAATGATGCCATTCCAGCGGCGTCTTTCCCCAAAAACGCTCAAAAAAGAAAAGGAGATGATGTTTGCACCATCGTTCAAATCGAGTCCAACGCTTAATTTTTTTCGTCATCATGCAGTCTTTATCGAACTCCTGTAGACCTGACGCCAAGCGAGAAAAAAAGCGGCGATCAGTAATCCATAGATTATCGTCATAGAAATGCTCATCAGCATCAGGCTGATTTGAAAAGACCGCGGCGCCAGTTTGAACCTGATTGTTGACTCTCCGGCGGGAATCCTCACCCCGCGGAGAATGTGATTCACTTTGTAGATTTCTGCATCTACCCCATTCACAACAGCTGACCATCCTGCCGGATAATAGATCTCACTTAAAACCAATAAAGCCGGCTTGTCACTGCTGACTTCCAGATCGATGAGGTTCGGTTCATAGCGGGTAACTTTGGTCGACCATTGCTGCGGAGTTTCGATAGCACCGGACAGCGGTTTTTCAAGGATAGCCACAGAATCGGATTTGAAAGAAAATTGATTGAGCCTCTGTAAACGCATCTGGCGATCGGAAATCACTTCGATGCGTCCGATACAAAACGCGCGTGGTAAAACTCGATTATTCTTATAAACCAGCAGCTGCTGTTCCTGATCCTGGAAAACAGGAACCAGGTCCGGGTGCTGAACTTCCTGCTGCGAAATCAGATATTTGACGTTCAACATGTTGACTATATTCCAGTTGATCGGCGCCTGCGCATTGCTGAAACCACTCTCTTTGCCTTCATAAAGGCAGCTTTCCCGAATATCCTGATAGATCCTCAACTTTGCCGGGTGATAACCTTCGATGGATTGGTGAAAATAGGACCAATGCGCTTCACTCGATAACTCACCGAGTGGAAAAACGCGATGAGGCTCCTTGTCCGCCTGCATGAATTGATCGGCACGTGATACCGAAAAATAATCCTCCATCTGCTGTTTGGGAATCAATTGCTGCATGTATCGTTTATTAATGGGCAACAAGTCGAGCAGCAGCAGCACCATCATGGCGCCCACAAACAGGGCGCGTGGCAGATTGTATTTTAAATAAGAAAATACCAGTCCAAATGCGGCTGCGGTCAGCGCCAACATACGCAATGCATCGCTTTTCAATAAATCAAAACGAACAGCCTTGAGCAGGCTGATGATTTCCGGCGAGTAGCTTTTGGATTCATCAGCTCGTATGAAACCCAGCACATTGCGCAGCAGCAGCGGAATCACGCCCAGTAAAATAATGATGCCGAATATCGGTAAAACTTGTCGCATCACCTTTTTTAAATCATTTTCTTTCACCTTTTCGAGAAGCGCCTGCAAACCGAAACCGGCCAACAAAGCATTGGAGAACATCACCATCACCACGATCATGGTCGGTATGCGGAACTTGTCGAAAAAGGGCATCCACTTGAAAAAAACCTGATAGATGAGAGGGAAATGACGACCAAAGGCAAGCAACAGCGAAAAAATCATAAACCCAGTCAGAATTTTCACTTCAGGCCGTTTCCAGGCCAGCACAATGCCCAAAAGTCCCAAAATGACTGCCACCACGCCAAAATAATCGGTCGTTGAGGTGAATGGCATATGTCCCCAGTACCCAGGAA
>Ga0105103_10001544_pt1 | contig 12573 bp, 9 predicted proteins | sample PPLLaktember2015_2_FD_79107 | JGI IMG/M metagenome (GOLD analysis project Ga0105103, IMG submission 79107) | Freshwater sediment microbial communities from Prairie Pothole Lake near Jamestown, North Dakota, USA - PPLs Lake P7 Core (6) Depth... | ecosystem: Environmental > Aquatic > Freshwater >...
ACTACCTCTCCGCTTGGATCGAGGAAAACGCCTTCGGAGAGGTAGACGTTCTGACCGAAGAGGTCCTCATGTCCCATCGGGATCTAGTGACCAGATTTAACGACGAGCTGACCGAGACAATACGATCCAGAGCAAAAACGGATCCATACAGCACGAGGACCGTGAAGCACAAAGTCATGCCGATGGACACTAGGTTCCTCGCCTACGCGAAGCAGCGCGTCGATCCCCGGATGCCCTACGTGTCCATCTGGTACGACGAGGAGCTGGCGAAGATACTCGATGTGGGTGGATATTGGGAGTTTCCCTTCTTGGTATCCCGCTTCCGCAAGAACTCCGGGGAAGCATACGGGCGATCCCCAGGACAGGACGCACTTGGGGACCTGTACGGCGCCACGCAGATGACCAAGTCCCGCCTTCGGCTCGGCCAGCTCATATCCGACCCCACCATGCTGGCCGACGAGAAGCTCGAGGGCAGGGACGACCTCCTCCCCGGTGGCAGAATCTATGTGAAGGGGGTCCAGCGGTTCGAGCCCGTAACCCTTGGGGCGAACTATCCTATCACAATCGACAACGAGGAGCGCCAGGACCACATTATAGACGACCACTTCATGGTCCCCATCTACCTCATGCTCCAGCAGATGGAAGGGAAGATGACAGCCCGCGAGGTCATAGAGCGGGTCGGGGAGAAGGCCGCGGTCCTCGGATACATCACCGGCCGGTTCCATAAGGAAGTCCTGCAGCCAGCCATCCGCCGAACCTTCAACCTGCTCCTGCGCGCCGGCCGGCTCCCGCCACTACCCCCCGCCCTCATCGAAGCCAAGGACGAAGCAGGGCTTCAAATCGAGTTCATGGGATTCTTCGCCCAGGTCCAGAAGAAGTATTACGCCATGAACGGCATCAACACGGCGATCGACTACAGCAAGGCCATGCTCGAGATATTCGGCCCCGAGGTCCTCGACGTCGTGAGCGGGGATGACCTCTTTAGGGAGGCCCTCGACGCGTCCGGGGCGCCCCAGAAGGCGATCCGCGAGAAGGCCGACATCCAGAAGAGACGAGCCACGAGAGCACAAGCGATCGAAGCCGCTCGCCGGGAGCAGATGCAACAGCAGGGCGCTCAGGCCATCATGCAGAACATGGACAAGCTCGGAAGGAAACCCGAGGAGGGGAGCCCTCTCGAACAGATGGACGCCATGTCCCCCGGCCCGGCTAAGATAGCCGCCCCAGGAGTGCCTGCGTAAACAGGACAAAGGATCTCACCGACCGACTCAAACCCATGAAGGAGGAGGAGCGGGAGCAGACGATCCGGCGGATTTTCCGCCATGTATTCTCAGGAGAAGATGGGACAATCGCCCTGGCCTACATCCTGGACGACCTGTCCTTCTTCACAGTACCAACGACACCCGAGGAGATCGCCCGGCGCAGCTACGCAACGGAACTGCTCCACGACCGACTCGGAGTCACGGACATCATCGCCATTACCAAGGCGCTGATGATCACGGGCAAGGAGTGATTGATGCCCACACCAGGCCAAACCGCGGGTCCGTCTCAGGCGGGCAACCCCGGCAGCGGAAGTGGAGAGGGAGCGAAGCCCGCCGGCAGCTTTGCGACTAATCTCGTCCAGGAGTCTCAGGCTGGAAGCGGCGGAGCACAGGCGTCGCCTGCACCCGCCCAGGGCGGACAAGACCAGGCTGCCGCGGCGCAGGGAGCGAAAGCAACCGAGCTGCCCGGATGGACCAATGCAACGACCAAGGAACTCAGGGCTGACCCGCGATTTTCGGCATTCGCAGCGAAGTATAAATCCTTCGACGAGGCCGTGAAGAGCGCGCTCGAACTAGAGGCCAAGGCCGGAACCATGGTGTCCCTTCCAACGGACAAGTCGAGCCCCGAAGAGGTCGCCGATTTCTATGAAAGATTCGGCGTCCCAAAAACTCCAGAGGGATACGAACTCGAGAAGGACAAAGGTCTCGAGTACACCGACGAGAGCCTTAAGGAATTCCGAGCGATGGCGCACGGGCTGCACCTCACGAAAGACCAGGCGAAGGAAATGTTCCGCCAGATCAACGCGAGCGCGGCCAAGACGCTCAAGGAATACGGAGAGAAACAGCGTGCGAATGAAGATGCCGCCGCGGCAGCGTGCGAGGGGACACTCAAGAAAGCCTGGGCGGAAGGCTACGCTGAGAACCTCGAGGTCGCCAAGCGAGGCATGGGAGCATTCGCAACCGCAGACCTGCTCAAGGAAGCAGAGCGCACGGGCATGGGCAACAGCCCAGCCTTCCTGCAGCTCTTCTTCGAGCTGGGAAAGACAGTCCGCGAAGATTCATCCGTCTACCGCGCAGCGCACGGAAACACCCCGAAGGCCCCGGAGGATATACTGTACCCCTCTAAGAAGTAGAGGGCATCATGCCTAATCCCACTTACCTCGATATCGCGTCGAGGCTGGGACCGGACCACAAGGTCGCGGCCATCATCGAGATGCTGGCCCAGACCAACGACATCCTCCAGGATATGACCATCGTGGAGGGAAACCTCGAAACCGGCCACCGCTCCGTCATTCGCACGGGGCTCCCCAGCGCTACCTGGCGCCTCCTGAACTACGGCGTCGTGCCGTCCAAGAGCCGCACCGCCATGGTCACAGACTCCTGCGGAATGCTCGAGGCATACGCCGAAGTCGACAAGGCGCTCGCCGACCTCAACGGCAACACCGCCGCCTTCCGCCTTTCGGAGGACCAGGCGTTCCTCGAGGCCATGAACCAGAACATGGCCTCCACGCTCTTCTACGGGAACACCCTGGTCTACCCCGAGCGCTTCCTCGGTCTCGCGCCGCGGTATTCGGCATATTCCGCGACCAAGACCAACATCGGCTACAATATCGTCCCCTATCGGGACGAAAGCGCCGGATCCGGCTCCGACATCTACGACGCCTTCCTCGTGGTCTGGGGGCCGAATACGATATTCGGCACCTACCCCAAGGGAAGCGTCGCGGGATTCCAGCACCAGGACCTCGGCGAGGTCACCCTCGGCGACTCAACCCTCGGCTACTACCAGGGATATAGGACCCACTACAAGTGGGACCTCGGCCTGGTGGTCAAGGATTGGCGCTATGCCGTCCGCCTCTGCAACATCGACCTCTCCGACCTCGCCGCGGAGACCACCACGTCCGCCCTCCTGGACGCGATGGACAAGTGCTACTACAAGATCCCCAGCTTCGGGATGGGCAGGGCCGCGTGGTATATGCCCGCGGAAATCATGCCCTATCTCCAGAAGCAGGCTGCCTACAGGGCGTCGGCGTCACTCACGCTCGACTACCCCACGGGCAAGCCGGTGGTCCGCCACCTCGGGATCCCCATCCGCCGGTGCGACGCGCTCGTCGCCTCCAGCGACGAAGTGACGATCAGCTAAGGCTGAAAGGAGAAGCGAGATGATCATCGATAAGCTGCTCCGCCTCATGGAGGCGGTGGCCTACACGGTCTGGGGCAACGCGGGAACCTACTACTCGACCCCGGCCAACATCATCGACCTGGGGGTCGCGGGAGGCGCACAGATCGACGACCCGCCCGAACTCGTCGTCAGGATGGGCACCGCCGCCGCAACGGGGACGAGCCTCGCCTTCTACCTCGTCTGCTCCGACGCGGCGTGGACCGACACCGCGGGCACCGGGGTCTCCAACGAGGTCGTCCTGGCCTCCTCCGGGGCGATAGCCACGGCGAACCTGACCGCCAACACGGAGGTCTGGAAGGTCAAGCTCCCGAGGGATATCCCCAAGCGGTACGTGGGCATCAAGTACGTTTCCGTGGAGTCCTCGGACTTCACCACGGGGACCATCGACGCGTTCATCCCGGTGCAGCCTTCCGCACTCGGGGCCTTCTAGGAGGCCCGCGATGGTAGTCACCTGCAAGCGCTCGACCTACAACAACAAGCTGGGTCAGTTCTTCGAAGAGGGGAAGAGCTACGACATCGACGTCGCAATCATCGCCCCGAAACGCCTCGGGAAGTTCTTCGACGTCCCCGAGAAGGCCCCCGCGAAGGGAGCCGAGAAGGCCCCCGCGAAGTAGCGACCCGACCGGCCCGGAGGCTTGACGGCTTCCGGGCCGGTTTCAGAGGAGGTTCACCGTGTCCGAACTCGAGATCTGCAACGCCGCCCTGGAGAAGAACCACAGCCTCGACCAGCTCGCAAGCACGGACGGGACGGCGGCGAACATATCAACCACCGGACTCGCGGCCGACCTCTGCAAGAACAACTATCCCAAGGCCCGGAGGCAGATCCTCCGCATGGTCCCCTGGACCTGCGTGCAGAAGCGCAGAACCCTCGCGTGCGAGGCCAGCGCACGGTCCACGGCCTACATCGTCGGGGACCTCATCGTGGAGAAACACGGAACGACCCCGGCCATCTATAAATGTACCGTCGCAGGGACCTCGGCCGTCTCCGAGCCAACCTGGCCGGTTTCAGGGACGATCGCGGACGGGACGGTCACCTGGACATTCGTCGCCGACCTCCTCGCCGACATACCCGACGAGAACCTAACGGGCCTCGATTACGCCTACCCCCTCCCCCTCGACTACATCAACCAGATAGACTGCACCGACGAAAGCGGATTCAGGGTGGACTTCACCCTGGAAGGGACTTACCTCTACAGCGACAGCACGCCGGTCATTCTGGTCTACGTTCCAGACGCGACCACCACGACCGGATGGGACGCTCTCCTGGTCGAGGCGATTACCATGCAGCTCGCGGCCATGATCGCCTACCCGCTCACCGGGAACCACGACAACGAAGTGGCGTTTGCCAAGATAGCCAACGCTATCGTCGAAGCGGCGGCGCAGCAGACCATGCGCGAGAAGCGCCAGGGTGCGCTCCTCCCCGAAGAGTGGATGGAAGGAATCTGGAACAGGGACAAGGGCCAGAGAGTATGAAGGAGCAACAGCTCTTTTCCGACTTCACCGCCGGGGAACTCGCCCCGGCATTCAAGGGACGCCCCGACCTTCAGCTTTACAACCGCGGCGCAAGCCTCGTGACGAATTGCATCCCGCAGATTCCCTGCGGCTTCGCATTCCGTGGGGGGCTCTACCGAGCAGCGGACGACCTCAAGGGCAAGTGCGTCCTGGTTCCCTTCATCATTTCCTCGACCGTCGCCTATATCCTCGAGGTCGGATTCTACGGAAGCGCGGGATACATTCGTTATTGGCTCAACGGGAGCCTCGTCAAGAGCGGAGGGACGCCCATCGAGAGCGCCACCACCTACGCGGAGGCCGACCTCCCCGCCCTCTGCTTCGCCCAGACCTCGAACCAGATAATCATCACCCATCGAGGATATGCGCCGAGGTCAGTCACCTGGGACGGCGCTAATTTCTCCTTCGGGACCATCACGATCGTGGGGAACGCGGGACAGGTCCCGTTCCAGTCCTCGGGCAACTACCCCGGCGTGTGCGCCTTCTTCAACGGCAGGCTTTACCTTGCATCCACGACGAATGCCCCGACCACGATCTGGGCTTCGAGACCATACGACTTCGAGGACTACACCTTCTTCGACACCATCACGACAACGACCAAACAGCTCCGCGACCCGATACGCACCTGGACCGGGAACTGCACGAACGAAAGCGCGGAGATCACCAGCATCGCCGCGGCCATCGTGACGGCCCTCAAGGTGGGAGACAGGGTGGTCGGAACCGACATCCTCACGGACACCTTCATCCAGTCCAAGGGGACAACGAGCATCACGCTCGACAAGCCCGCGACCGGAGCCCACACCGCGCAGACCTTCACCTCCTACTGGCACGACAACTCAATCCCCGAATACGAGGACGTCTCCACGACCCGCGACGTGATCACGGAGGGAAACGCCTTCGTGATGGAGCTGGCATCCGATCAGAACGAGCAGATTGTCGGGCTCGTAGCAGCGAAGGACCTCATTGTCCGAACCACGAGCGGGGAGCGGGTAATCCCCACGACCATCACCGCCGTCGACCTGTCCTGCGTGAAGGAAACCGGGTATGGATCCGCCGCAGTACAGGCGTTCCTATTCGAACGGTCCATGGTCATGGTCGAGGCAGGCGCGAGGACAATCCGCGAATACCGCCACACGTCGGAAGGATACGAATCGCCAGAGCTAACCTTTCACGCTCGCTCGCTTTTCGAGTCATCGTCCATAATCGATCTCGACTACCAGAACACGCCCCTCCCCATAATTTGGGCAGTCCTCGCCAGCGGGGAGATGCGCGGATGCGTCTATTCATCCGCGAACGGGATCGCGGCCTGGTTCAGGCTCGCCACGGTCGGCGGGACCATAGAGTCCCTCGCCATCGTACCGGGCACAAGCGGGGATGACCTCTATGTCGCCGTCCTCCGGGGCAGCACGAGGAGCATGGAGAAGCTCGTCACAACCTGCCACCTCGACAACTGCCGCCAGGCGACGAAGAGCGCAGGGAAGGTGACCGGGATTACGTGGATCACCGGAGCCGCCACCGTCGTCTACAATAACGTCCATTACGACGTCACGGTCGCCGGCAATGAAGCGACGCTTCCCAGCGCGATCCCGGACGGCTCGACGGTCTACCTCGGGAAGGAATACACCGGGACCGTCACGACGATGCCGACCCAGATGGAAACGCCCCTGGGCCCCGGTCCGATGCGGAAACGGACGGTGACGAGGGCCATCGCCAAGGTCCTCGCCTCGTACCCATTCAAGGCCGGCACCGCGGAGGCGAGTCTCGAGCAAGCGAAATTCACCGGGCCAGCCACGGGCGATTATACGATCCCCATCCGGGGGAATTGGGACACGGAAGGCTGTGTCATCATTCGGATGGACGAGCCCTTCGACCTCACCGTGCTCGCCGTCGTGGTCGAAATCGACACAGGGGGCTGATCGTAATAGCTACTATATTGGGGATACTAGCCGCCGGTGCTGGAATCGCTGCGATCATCGGAGGCGTGTCCAAGGCCGCGGGCGGAGTCGTAGCGCGGGACGCCGCACGCAAAGAGGCCATCGAGAAGATCAACGAGGAGCAGGGCCAACTCAGCCTGGACAAGACCGCCCTGGTGGAGGACAAAGAGCGCAAGCTTGGGGAGATGGAAGCCGATCTCACGGTCGCCCGCGAACGGGATCTCGCTACAGCAGGAGCGGCCGAAACCTCCGCCCTCTTCGGAGCTAAAAAGACCTTCATCAACCAGCTCGTGGCTGAAGGGCAGTACCTGGACACCCTCCAGCAGGAACAGATGGCAACCGGAGGGTTGAGTGCGCGTGCCGGGGCCGCGGGGATCCGCACGCCCATCACGATGCAGGAGGTCATGGGCCGACAGTTCGAGCAGAGCAACACCCTGGCACGAACCCAGATAGAAGGAGCCCGCGACCTAGGGGTCGGGCAATTCGGCATCGAGATGGGAGAAGTCACCCGGACCCGCGAGCAATACAACGAAGGCTCGGCTTACATGAACCTATACAACCTCAGGCGGGATGACGTGAGCGCGGATTCCGCCGCGGCGATAGGCAAGATCGAACACCGCGAAACATTCCTCGGGAGACAACGAAAGCAGCAGCAATACGGCTGGGGCTGGTTCGGCGTCGATGCCCTCGGGGTGGTTTCCGATCTGGCATCCGCCTTCATTCCATTTTCTAAATAGGAGGCCGACGTGACAGCACAGCAAGCCCTCGGCCAACAGCTCCAGTCATTCGGAGAGACGCTGATCCAGGCGGGGGGAACTCTCTACGATCGGGACGCACGGATCCAGGCCGACCAGGCTGAAATAGACCTTTCCGCCGGACTTGAGGAATTCTCCCGATACATCATGTCCAACCCTACCCTCCACGGGACCCCGAACGCCGCGGACCCCCTCGCGGGCGACGGGTTCATGGCCATGTGGAAGGATAAGCGCAAGGAACTCGAGGATCGGATAGCAGGGATCACCAACCCACGCGCAAAGGAGCGGGTCGCCCAGACGTTCGCCCAACTCGCTGACGCCCAAGCCACGAAGGTTTACTCCATCCAGCGAGAAGCCTGGGAGAAGAGCGCCAAGGTCCAGAGGCTCAACGGGATAGACACCTACATCGAAAGCTCGGCGGACCCCGCAGAGGCAACCTGGGCATTCACCAACAGCAGCATCGCTGAGATGGAGACGACCGGCATGATCGGCCCGGAGGAGCGAGCGACCCTCCAGGCATCACGGGCCCTGTGGATCCTCAAGCGGGACATCAACAAGACCGCCACCGCAGCGTTCAAGGAGGGAGGGCTCGGCGCGGCGGAAGCCGCAATCGCATCCTATGGGAAGCAGCTCCCCTCGGCCGACCGCGTCCACGGGGCGAGCCCGGAGCTGAAGGAAGCAACGCTCCAGGATATACGAGTCCTCGCCGCCGCAGTCGACCGTCAGGCAATCGCAGATTACAAGAATATGGAAGCGAACACACTGCTCGCCCTCGCCAAGGGGAAGAGCGTGGGCCCGGTCCTCACCGAAAGCACCATAGAGGGATGGACGAGCGCTCAAGGATTCAAAGCCTCCACCGAGGCGCGCGCCGCGGCGAAGCTCTCCCTCACAGGGCTCGTGGACGACAAGGCCGAAGCCATCCTCGGGGATGCCTACGCGAATTATCAGGCCGCATTCCCTGGAGGGATGACCCCGGAGGGATATTCAGACGCCGTGCGTGCTATTAAAGAGACGACCGTCGAGATAGGAGGGGCGCGCTACTCGCCGAGCGCAGGGGTCAAGGAGAGGGCGATCAAGAACCTCGGGATCCTCACGAACGGAGCCGCGACAGCGGAGGGAACAGCCCAGAAGAATCTGGGCAATTCCCTGTTTGCCATCCTCGACGATGCCGCGGAGCGGTTAAAGGGCGCCGCCGCGACCGGAGCAGCGAAGGTCACCATGGCATTCCCCGAGGCAGACGCGGACGGGAACATAATAATGGTCACCAGGGACATCACCTGGGAAACCTGGGACGCTATCCGCAACCAGCCAACTATCGCCATCGCGCTCATGGCCTCGGGGAAGGCGGAGGCCCTCACTGCCAAATTCAACTCCCGTGCGAAGGCGAGCGGGGTCTGGGATGCGGTGAAGGCAGACAAGGACCTCAAGGACATCTTCGCCAACCAGGCGCAGAAGCTCGAGATTGAGAGATTCATGGCAACCCCCGAAGGTCAGGCCATGGATTACGCCAAGGCGAAGCAATACGTCCAGGACTACCATGGCAAGCAGTACTCCGTCGACGTCCAATTCCTGACGAGCGCCTCATTTAAGGGTGATCGATACAAGGATTCGATCGACCTATTCGCCCAGGATATGCGGAAGGAGCGCTTCAAGTATGCTGCCGCCAATGGCAGGATCACGAACGGGCTGTTCGAGAAGGCATACACCAAGGGCGCCGTCGAGGTTCAGCGATACATCGAGAATGAGCTGAAGCTCGAAATCCAGGGGGGGCTCTATACCATTGACCCGGAAGGGAAACTCCTGTTCACGATCAAGAACCCAGCAAGCGCCGCACCGCCTAGAACTATCGCCGGGACTGGCTACTCCCTACCCGACACCGTATCCCGCTACCTAATCACCCTCGACGTGGTGGGCGCGCAGGGGGATGCGAGATACATCCGAACTCTTACATACCAGGGCGGGCTGTCCGTCGTTGAGGCATGGGAGCCTTCCCTCGGCACGGGCGGAGAGTGGGTCGCGGTTGTAGAGGCGGGCGCGGGCCCTGACGGGTATTATATCTACAAGGATCCTGCTGCCATAGATAAGGCACGGAAGGCATCCACGGGAGTCCCGGAGAATTATAATCCATACGGATGGGCAGCGCCGGCCCCTGCGGCGACTCCGACACCAGCCAAGCCCGCCCAGCCGCCGGCTCCCGCGGCGCCATCTTCCGCCCCGGTCCATAAGGCGGCCCCTCTTGAGAGCTATGACAAGTGGGGGGGGAAACATTAAGCCGAGGAGCGTGCATTGAGCGACCTGAGCCCGTTTAATACCATCCTCGAGGAAGAGCGGAAGAGACAGGAGTCGCTCGGGGGGCCTTCCACCGGGAGCGCCCTCGCCGCGTCGACGCGCATAAGCCAGGGCTTCGGACGGTACGACGAGTCCGTCGACCCCGCCGGGGCCCGATACAGGCTCCAGACCGATTACCGGGCGCCGATTACCCAAGGCGCCCCCACCTGGCAGTGGGTCCCCGAGGACCTCGCCGAGCGGTTCCAGGAAGCCATCCGTGGATCCGCGGACCCCGACGAGATGGCCGACCGCCTGACGGGCGCCTACTACCTGTCCAGGCTCTCGGATATCCCCTTCGACGACGCATTCAGGGACCAAGACCGATACATGAGGGAGTGGCGGAACGAGGTCCTGAAGCCGAAAACCTGGGCCGAGGCCGTGCGAGCGACCTGGCAAGCCGCATGGATAGGGAACGAGATCGCCACCCTCGGGAACCGGCTCTGGCTTGAGGCCGCGGAGGGGAAGGACGTCTCGCAGAGTCCCGCCTATCAGCGGATGCTCGAGCTGCGGGACCAGATGCCGCCCCAGGGAGATATGCTTAACAAATTCCCCTCCAACGTCATAAAGTGGGGAATCCAGTTCATCCCGTCCCGCGTCGAGTCCATGGGCGGCGCGGCCCTCGGCGGGGCCCTGGGCGGGCTCGGATCCGCAGCCATGGCGGGCGCCGCGGGGCTCGCCGGGACCACCATGACGGGCGCCGGCCTCACCAGCGCCCTCGGGGCGGTCGCGGGGGCGGGGCTCGGAGTCTACGTCCTGCCCCTCATTGTGACGGCAGGTTTCGGATTTGGAGCAGCGGTCGGAGCCTCCACGAAGGCCCTCGACCTGGAACGGGGCTCTGCCTATGCGGACCTCCTCCTCTACCGGGATCCGAACACCGGAGCCTCGATCAACCCCCAGGCAGCGTTTCTCATGTCCGGGATCTACGGGGGGCTCGCTGCCGTCTCTGAAGCCATAGAGATGGGCGCTTTCTTTAAGGCGTTCCCCACGCTCGGTGGCGCCGCCAAGAAGGCGCTCGCCAAGGCCGCGAAGGACACCGTCGAGGACAGGGCAGCGGGGGCAGCGCGCTCCGGGGCGCTCCTGCGCTTCGCCTCGCGGGTTCTTGGCGAATTCAGCGAACAGGCCGGGGGGCGGCTGGCGAACATCGGCCAGGAGACGCTCCAGGAGATGATTCAGGAATCCCTGCAGATCGGCGCGGACCAGATAGCCCGCGACATCACCATGCGCGTCGACGGCACCGTGATCACCCCCATCCAGCGCGAGGAAGTAACCAGGAGGCTCACCGAGACCCTCGTCGGGTCCGCCCTTGGAATATCCGCCTTCCATATTCTCCCTGCGAGCATGAACATCATCGCCACCGCCGGCATGGAAGGCCAGTCGATAGCCCGCACGGAAAAGACCCTCACCCAGGAAGAGCAGGGGATCCCCGGCCTCGCCATCGAGGTCAAGCCCGAGGATATGGAACTCTTCCGCAAGCGCGCCCAGGAGGCGGCACCCGAGGGGCTCACCCTGAAAGCCGTGGAGCGCCTCGAGGGCGAGGAGTACTCCCTCCGGGCCGCGGTAGGGAAGGACGAGGTCGGAAGCATCCGATACTCCGTCGAGGTCGCCGAGGAGCCGAAGGAGGGGGAGGCTCCCGGCACCGTCACGATTCAGGGCATGAAGAAGGGGACCGCCCCGAACGTAGCCGCGGCTATGGTCCGATCCCTCGCCTTCCGGTTCCCCGGCTGGAACATCGAATGGGAGGCCAGGAGCCCCACCCAAGCAGCCCTCAAGCAGTACCTCACCGAGACGAACCCTCGAGGGGCTGCGGCCGGGCTTCAGGGCTTCGCGCTCCCGCGAGAGATACCCGGCCAGACGACCGTCGCCTATTTCAAGGAACGCATCAAGGACGTCGCCCCCGGATGGACGGACGAGGAACGAGACTTCGCCGGCCGCGTCCTAACCGCATGGGCCCGGAAGTGGAACATCGGGGCAGACAAGCTCGCTGACATAGCCTTCGCGCCCGAGGTTTTCGGCAACTTCTTGAGGGTCTCGGACGTCGCCCAGGGCGCAGCCGGCGGGACAACCGCCGTGCGTATCGGCCAGGCTCTCAAAAGCCTAATCCAGTTTGCTCCCCGAGCGAACCCGTCGACCGCCCTCCACGAGATCACACACGCCGTGGTCATAGGAGCCCGAGGGATCGCCCAGGGAGGGGACCAGCAAGCCCAGGCTTTCCTCCTCGAGCTGCAGAGCGCCATGGGGATGGAAGGCGACCAGTGGGACGAGGAATTCAAGGGCTGGACAGACGACCCGACCGTGCCGCAGAGCGCGACCGGGCGATCCTACATGGAGGCCCTCACCTACGCCCTCGAGGACTACCTGAACACCGGGAAGGCCCCGAAGCCCGGCCTGGAGCCCCTGTTCAAGAAGCTCGCCGCCTACCTCCGGGACATCTACGACGCCCTCAAGGGCGCCCGCGTGAAGCTAACCCCGGAGATGACGGCATATTTCGACGATCTATTCGGCGGGGAAGGCTCCCCGTTCCTCGAGGAGGGCCAGACCGAGGAGGGGATCCGCGCCCAGGAAGCGGAAGCCACAGCGGCGCCGGGCCTTGCGAAGCAGATGGCCCAGCC
>Ga0105103_10001545_pt1 | contig 12572 bp, 12 predicted proteins | sample PPLLaktember2015_2_FD_79107 | JGI IMG/M metagenome (GOLD analysis project Ga0105103, IMG submission 79107) | Freshwater sediment microbial communities from Prairie Pothole Lake near Jamestown, North Dakota, USA - PPLs Lake P7 Core (6) Depth... | ecosystem: Environmental > Aquatic > Freshwater >...
TATAGAGTGTCAAGGCAGCCACATCAATCTCACCGGCTGCTTCGACGACCGCGCGCACGGACATAATTCCCGCTTTATGCCCCTCAGTTCGCGGCAATCCACGCTGCTGAGCCCATCGGCCATTGCCATCCATGATGATTCCAATGTGCCGAGGTATTTTACCCCGCCCCTTGATTCTCTGTATAAAATTGTTGTCTGAAGATGTCATGTAAATCTCAACTTCAAGCCTGCGTTCCGCAGCTCGATTTTCACCCGTTAAAGATGCTGAACCCACATAAAAAAGCCCCGCATATTTCGGGGCTTTATGATTGCCAAGATATTGAACAAATTATTCGGCGTTCTCCGCCTTTTTAAAATTCAATTCTCCCTTTTCACGGTCGCCGATGTTAATATAGGCGACGGCCAAATTATTGTACACAGCCGAATTAACCTTCAGCTCCGTACTTGCCTCACCGATCGAAACCGCTTTTTCCAAATAAGGAATTGCCTGTTTGTAAAAATCCATCAATTGGTCGCGTTCAGCCGCACTGGTTTCCTGGCCCTTTTCTTCCTTCTCGACCAACTGCTTGCGGAATTCATCTGCCATGCTCAAATACGCATTACCGACCTGCAGGTTTGCATCGTAATCCTCAGGTGAAGCGGCCAATACCTGGTTGAACAGTGTAATGGCTTCATCATATTCATTGCCTAAAAAGAACAATCTGGCAAGATTAAACAAAAGATCTTTATCGCCGGGGTTCTTTTCCAACGCCTTTTGGTAGGTATCCTTGGCCATATCGCGATTGCCCAGGAAATCATAAGCCAGCGCGAGGTTGGCGATGGCGTCACGATCGTCGGGATTCAGTTCTACCGCGCGTTGTTCCAATTTAACGACATCTTCATATTCTTTCAGTTGAAAATGGATATTGGCCAGCCCATTGACAGCGTCACGATTGTCAGGTTCCAGTTCGAGGACTTTGCGGAAATTTTCTTTAGCCTTTTCCAAGTTATCCATCCGGGTATAAGCGATACCGAGTGTTTTATAGGCATCGACGCGCATGGGTTCAATGAGCGTGGCAGTCGTAAAATTATCGATTGCTCCCTGAACATCATTCTTATTCAGTTTGCCGACGCCGGCGTTAAAATTATTAACCCAATTTTTTTCACGCGTATTCTTAATTTGGGCTTCAAACAGCGGCGATAACTTTAACGACTTGTCAAACATTTCATTCATGCGGGTCCAATTTTGTTTTTGAGCCATTCCTTCGCCGAGCAGATAATGAGCTTCAGCATCGGTCGGATACATTTCAACCGCCATTTCAAGTTGCTCGATCGCTTTGTCCCAATTATCCTGTTGAATGTAAACCTTTGCCGATGTTACTTCTTTTGTTTGGCAAGCAGTAAAAATCACTGTCAAACTCAATAAAATGACAGCCAGAATCCCAATTCTAGACTTCATGGGTGAATACTCCTTCGATTTCGGGAAAATAAACGTTTATAATTGATAAATATACAGTAAAAGCGCCATTTAATCAAGATTTATTTTGTCTTTTAATTCAAATTAATTGTCTGAGGATTTCACACTTCATTTCAACCACTCAGTCAATGCATTTTCGTTGGGAAATTTAATAACTCCCCGTTCACTGACAATCGCTGAAATTAAGTGATGGGGCGTCACGTCAAAGGCAGGATTCAGCACCTCGACATCTTCCGGCGCGATGAACCGATCGCCAATTTTTCGAACTTCATCAGGATGACGTTCTTCAATGATGATATGATCCCCCGAGGCAATATCGGGATCAAAGGTTGATAAAGGCGCAGCAACTACAAAAGGTATTTTATGCTCTTTTGCCAACACCGCCAACCCATATGTGCCGATTTTATTGGCGACATCGCCATTTCGTGCAATACGGTCGGCCCCTACGATAACAACATTGATCAGGCCTTTTTGCATGACAAACGCCGCCATACTGTCGGTGATCAGGGTGACATCGATGCCGTCCTCCAGCAGTTCAAAAGTCGTGAGTCTTGCTCCCTGAAGCAGCGGTCGGGTCTCATCCACATAGACTTTAATTTTTTTGCCTTTTTCAATGGCGGTACGCACAATGCCGAGAGCCGTACCATGACCACCAGTCGCCAACAAACCCGCATTGCAATGAGTCAGGATATTAGCGCGTACCGGTAATAAGGCTGCTCCCATCTCCCCGATTTTTTTACAATTTTCTAAATCTTCATTCAGTATCGATTGAGCGGTCCTGAGCAGAGCTGATTTGATTTCGCGCAATGGCCTGCTGAGGTTCTGGGAAAGAACTTTTCTCATTCTTTCCAATGCACCAAATAAATTCTTTGCAGTAGGACGCGTCGATTTGAGTTCTTCGATCGCCTTGTTGACAGATTCGATGAACGCCGCGCGATCCACTTCATCGGCATTCCAAACGGACAACACCACGCCAAATGCCGCAGCGATGCCGATAGCAGGTGCACCGCGAACGGCCAATGACTTTATCGCATCAACGACAGCGTAATAATCAGATATTTCCAGCAAAACCAACTCCTCGGGGAGTTTAGTCTGATCTAAAATACGAACTTTACCATCATGCCATTGTACTGCATGAAGCTCTTCCATAAAATCTCCCGGAATTTGTGGTCAAGAACAGGTTATAAAAAGCGGCTTATTACATCGGTAGTTCGAGAACTGGCGCCGGCATTTTGATCAATGAATTTTTTCGTTTTTTCAGATCGCTCTTTGATCGCCGGCGGATCTCCCAGCAAATTCGACAACAACGCGGCAAATTGCTCAGAATTTGAGAAAGAAAAGGCAATCTTCAGATCGATCATCGCCCGGGCTTCAGGCGAATTATAATGTTTTGGCCCATAAAAAACAATGGCGCCATGTGCCGCAGGTTCAAGCACATTGTGTACACCAGGACCGAATCCGCCACCGACCATGGCAAATTGCCCGAGGGCATACAAGTTCGCGAGCAGACCAATACGATCGATGAGCAGAACACGGCTTTCAAGTCTGCTTTGCAGCGCCGCCAGACGAGAAACAGAGATGCCCTTTCCCATCAGTAACTTTTGCAGCGCGTCGAGATGATTCTCTTCAATTTCATGCGGCGCAAGGATCAATCGGAAGTGCGGATGAGCCTGCATCACCTGCACCAACGCGGGCAAGATGATCTCCTCATCAGAAGGCCAGGAGCTTCCAACCACCAGGCACTCTGATCGCCCGAAATCTATGGCTTCCATGATAAATCTTATCTTATCAGTGTCCAAAGCCCGATCCATCACGCGATCAAATCGCGTATCGCCGCAGACATAAATATTCTCCGGTCGTCTGTAAATTTCCCCAAGACGATCCAGCTGAGGAGCCGACACGGCACACACGGCAGAAAAAGTATTATAAATCTGACGGTAAAAATATTTAAACCGCCGCATTGAAGGCAAACGATGGTCTGAGATGCTTGCATTGACCAAAATGGACGGAATGCGCCGACTCTGCATGACCCACTGATAATTTGGCCAAATGTCATGACGAATGACAAGATGGAGAGAGGGGCGAACGAGATTGAGAAATCGCTTGACCTGGGAATAGGAATCAAAAGGCAAATAGGTAATAATCGCGCGGGGATGATTCCATTTCATGTGATCATAAACAGATGGAGAAAAGAGGCTGACAACGAACCAATCGTTCGGGTATCTATTCATCAGCACCTTAAGCAGCGGCAAACCCTGCTCGAATTCACCCATTGAGGAGATGTGGATCCAAATACGGCGCGCCTCATTCGGCACCCTCTTCATCTCCTGAGTCAGTCGACAAAATAAGCCCCTTCGTCCGATGATTGTTTTATGGATTTTAACATGAAAAAGTCCCGCTATAAATATCAGCAAATATAACGGGACTCGAACAATATTATAGAAGAGAATAAAGAAAAACGACATGTTTGCTTTGAGTGAGGGCCTATTGCAGCGCATTGTATATTTTTAGAGACTGATAATCTTTGCCGATAATCAGACGGACATCAGCTCCTGTTTGTTCTTTGGTCAAGTAAAGGTCTTCTTTATCGATGCCGAGGTCTTTGCGCAGTCTTTCAACAGCCGCATCTTTATCTCCGGTGAGATCAATAAGGATGGAATGATCATAGTTCCAATGATCAGCATTTCCTTTGCCGACCACCTGGTAGTTGAGATAACTCAAATTACTGCTGATACGATTGGCAATTCCGCTGATGCCGCAGCCATTCTGCACTTCAATGGTCAGCGTTTGTTTCGAGGGAGTGATCTGGACATCAACCGATCGTTTGAACAATTTATGAGCAGAAGAGATGATCAAAACGCTGTTGATAAATACCAGTGCCCAGATGGCTATGACGGACGGCTTGATGGCCAAAGTCGGCATCTGTTTACTTTTTTCTCTTGATGTTGAACGCCGACGTCCGCTGCGCAGAGATTTACCTCTCGTCACAAGTAGCTCCTTTTTCCTGATTAATGGTTACCACTCCCGCCAACCCCAACCGGAATAAAAAGGCGAATATCCTGAAAAAGTCGAAAGCGGTCTCCGGCTGTATTCAAATTGCACCAGCGTGTTTTGAGTAGGACGAAATGACGCCTGGGCGCCGGATACAAATATTCCGTCTTTCAACATAGGCGAAGCCCCTGTTCCACCAAAAGGCTGATGCGCCATTCCCACTTGAAGCGTTAGAGTTAAGGGAATAGAGAATTGATACTGCAGGGTATTCAAATAGACGCCTTGGGTAAAACCTTTACCGCCGGATGACAAATAACTCATGGAATAGGATTGCGTCATAGAAAATCGAGACGGATCCAAGCCTAAAAAGCCCACGGCCTGACCGACATTATCCGCCATCCTTTCCGTGAATTCACGGCTCTTCGCCTGCGATTTAAATTGGGCAAAAAGAGATAGAGGCAAACCGATCAACAGCAGAATAAAAAATATCTGTCTCATATAACCTCCAACCCATCCATACGCCTTGTTCATTTTAAAAACAATTCGTTTAACACAAAAAATCCGTACATCTTGCGCCGGTTAAAATTGTCCGGATAGGGTGAAACGATTAAGCGAACCGAGAGCGCCAACCGATGAATAAGAGTAATCAACGGATAGATTATTCCATAAAAATCCAATTCCGGCGCTGGCGCCTGCCAGAGTATCTTTGGATGAATCAACTCCCAAGTCTCGGCCATAGCTATTATAACCAAATCGTAAAAAGAATGCAGGCGTCACAGTGAATTCACCACCCAACGCAAAATACCAGGGTTCATCATTGTACTTGTAGGTGTTCAAAGCAAACATCAAGGGTAAATGAGCGAGTTTTTTGGTCACTCCTGCTCTGAACAACAGCGGCAACGCATCTTTTGCAGTGATAAAGGCATTCAATTGAGCACCCGCATTAAAAATTCCGGCGGCGAGAACGAGTTCGTGCATAGGAATTCGGTACATGATTCCGACATCAGCAGCGAGAGCATCCGCAGAAAATGTTTCAATCGCGCCGCGAATATATTTGGCGTTGCCGCCGATAAAAAGATTCTCAATCGGGATCATGGCGTAGGACGCGGAAAAGGCGATGCTGTTGGCGCCAAAAGAGCCGAGTTCTTGGCCGGTGATATCTGTTTTGGTAAATTGGCCATAATCGCGATAGAGAACGGAGAAACCCACATTCCCGAAATGCGACATCGGATGTACATATCCAATGAAACCAGAATTAAAATCGAGCAGGTCATCCTGGTAGGAAAAAGTTGCTGTTTTTTTCTGAATGTCTGCGATTCCGGCCGGGTTGTAAAAAAGGGCATGAACATCCGCGGGGACTGCTGCAAACGCTCCCGCCATTCCCGCAGCCCGAGCGCCAACCTGCATTTTCAGGAATTGGAATCCGGATGTCCCGGGGGAATTCGCGAATAGAGCAGAGCGGCATAATAGAATAAGCAGGAAAAGTTTAATGATGATTTTCATAAGCTGTCGCAACCCTTATAAAAAAGAGCCACCTGTCGGAATCGAACCGACGACCTGCTCATTACGAGTGAGCCGCTCTACCGACTGAGCCAAGGTGGCTTTAATCAACAAATTTAATCAAATGCGGCTTATAAATCAAGAAAAATATCATTTGATATCGATTCACCCATGAGCTAAAACAGGCGCAATATATATCAATTGAAACGCGTCAAGCAGCCTATAGATCCATGATATTTGTATTGAAATGCTTTGATCCCAGAAATTAATGCGCTTCCCTTTCAATTCACTTGCTTTAAACTATCATTTTCATTAACATCACTTCAGCATATGCAAAAGATCAAAGCACTGTTGTGTTTCATTCTGAGAATATAAACTTATTCATCCCGATAAACTGGCGCCTGATATTATTCAGGATGGATCAATGTAATCATCCCCAACTGTACAGGTGTAGCGATGTCATTAGAAATTAGACAGATTAAAAGTCACCGAGATTTGCATCAGTTTGTCAAGTTTCATTATCATCTTTATAAGGGCAATTCATTCTGGGTGCCTCCTCTATTCAAAGATGAAATGAATACGCTGAGTTCTCGTAAAAATCCGGCGTTTGAATTTTGTCAAGCGGCGTATTGGGTGGCTTTAAAACAAAATCAGGTTGTCGGAAGAATTGCCGCCTTTATCAATCACCGATACATCCAAGTATGGAACAGCAAAGATGCGCGGTTCGGTTGGTTTGATTTCATCGACGATGAGGAGGTCTCGGCAGCGCTTTTGACCACTGCCGAAGAATGGGCGCGACAACAAGGGATGGAGCACATTCACGGTCCGCTGGGTTTTACAGATTTTGATGCAGAGGGCTTGCTGATCGAAGGCTTTGACCAGCTCAGCACCTTCGGTGCGGGCTATAATTATCCCTATTATGCTCGGCATTTGGAGCAGAACGGATGGGCTAAAGATATTGACTATGTCGAGTTTCAGGTGGAGATGAAGGCGGAAATTCCTGACAAAGTCGCACGACTGGCAGCCATTGCCGAAAAACGGAATAATCTCACCATGTTGCGGGCGAAAAACGCAAAAGAACTCTTACCTTATGCTCATCAAGTGTTCGAGCTGATCAACGACGCCTATCGAGATCTGTATGGTTTCGTCCCCCTCTCAGAAAAGCAAATCGATTTATACATCAAACAATATTTCGGCTTCATCAGACCTGATTATGTCCCGGTGGTGCTGGACGGGGACGGTAGAGTCGCTGCCTTCGGCATCACCATGCCCTCGCTCTCGCGCGCCATGCAACGCAACAATGGACATCTCTTCCCCTTTGGCTTTTGGCACGTGCTTAAAGCGATGAAAAACAATCCTTATGCAGATCTTTATCTAACAGCGGTTCGTCGAGATTTGCAGAACAAGGGCGTCAACGCGATGTTGATTTACGAAATCAATAAAGTATTTCTTAAAAACAAAATACAATGGGTTGAGACAAACCGCGAATTAGAAAACAATACCAAAGTTCAGGCGCAATGGCGTTATTACAACGCCAGACAACACAAACGGCGTCGAATCTACAAAAAGCGACTGTGAGTATTATCCGGTTATGAGCGAAAAGATCAGTTTTAAGATGAGTGATTTCGAGTGTGCAAAATCGCCATTCGGAAGCATACACTCCCGAATGGCTGCATCTTGTTAACGACGATATCCGCCCGGTTTCCCGCCTTGTCGGGGTCCGCCTTGACGCGGAGGTCTTTCTCCCCGTGGTTTTGCCTCATTCACCACAATTCGGCGTCCTTTGACTTCCTTGCCGTTTAATTCCTCAACAGCTGTTTTGCCGTCATCGGGGGATTCCATTTCCACAAAACCAAATCCTCTGGATTCTCCGCTTGCCTGGTCACGAATGACTTTAGCGGATTTCACAGGTCCGATTTTGCCGAACAACTCTTCAAGATCTGTCTGAACGACATCATACGACAGGTTGCCGACATAAAGATTCATCAAAAATCTCCTTTTTTGTTTGAGAAAAGAGGCTTACGCTTCACGGACAATTCGGCAGGAATATTCATGAACGCATAGACCCGCATGTAAAATGGTTTAATGTACATGACCGTGTTCAATTTCTTCGGCAGAGGCAGGACGAAAATGAATTATCTCCGTGTCAAAATGGAGAATCTCACCCGCAAGAGGATGATTAAAGTCGATAATGACGCTGTTCTCATTAACCTCGAGGATATGACCCTCGATCAGATGCCCGTCATCACCTTCTCCCTGCAGAACTTCACCAACCTGCAGGCGTTCCGCATGAGGAATCATCTTTTTCTTAATTTCCTGAACCATGCGTTCATCCCGCTCACCATACGCTTCTTCAGGCATGACAACGACACGCTTTTTCTCGCCGAGCTTCATACCTAAAATCTCCTTTTCGAGTCCCGGAATGATTTGTTCGGCGCCGGTTAAAAAACTCAATGGTTCATCTCTATCTGAGGAATCCAGTATATTACCGTTTTGGTCAGTGAGGGTATAATGCAGCGATACAACCATCTGATTTTCGATTTGCATCAATAATTAACTCCAATTAGATGATAAAGGAAGAGCGGCTCGGAAATCAAATCAATAACAGCAGGTCTAAATTCGCGGCAACCACTCACAGGTGGCCTTATAAACTCCACCAAGATATTTAAAATATATAATAAATTTAAAATAATTGCAAGAATAATCTCATCCACCATGAATCAAAACAACAAAAGCAGCCCTTCATGTTAAATTTTCAGTATCACAATTGCCGATAATTTGGTATATTCATTACAGTCTGCTTAATCGCCAAAAATCTCGATCTCAAATATCCTTTTGTCACTGCGATTCATTTTGAACAGCATAGGACGCCCAATGAAATATCTGATGATTATCCTGATGATGGTGGTCAATGATCTTGCCGCCCAAATCAAGCTCAGCGGCATGGTCATCGACAGCAACACCAAACGGCCTATCAGCAACGTCAATGTTTTCCTGGCGGAGAGTGATATTGGAACCACAACCGATGTCAGCGGCAAATTCATTCTCGACCTTGCCGCAACCCAGCGCCAAGGTCACATCATTTTGCAGCACATCTCTTATAAACCACGCACAATTCAGGTCGATTCTCTGCCCAGTATTAAAATGATCGAACTGATTCCGCGCGTCATTCCCCTATCCGGCGTAGAGGTCGTCGGCGTCGGAGAAAACAGACAGTTGGAAATTCAGCGAGACCTGCCGATGCGAATATCCGTCCTGAATTCCGAAACCTATGACATCAGAGGATACGCGGATGTAGGCGATGTACTGAAAACAGACAGCGGCATCCAAATCAACGAAGAAATGAGCGGTAAAAAATCAATTTCGCTCCGCGCAGGTAATTCAGATGATCTGCTTTTTCTCTATGATGGTGTCCGGCTTAACAGCCCATTTGATAACTCGTTTGATCTGTCAGTAATCAATCTGGATCCCATCGAGCGACTTGAAATCATCAAGGGCAGCAACACCACCATTTACGGGCCGGAAGCTTTCTCCGGTGTGATCAATATAAAGCCGCAGAATATTGGAGATCACTTGCTGCGGGCAAAATATCGAACTGGAGTCTATAACACTCAGGATATCGGCCTCTCGCTTTATAAATCATACGGTGCATTGTCAGCGTTTTATGCTTATAAAAACGCCGCATACGAGCGCCAATTTGAAGGCGAATCTCTGTCAGACCGATCCCTTGAAAACGAAGGACTCCATCAATATGCCAACTTGTCCTACACTTCAGATAAAAGACGGTGCAGTCTGCTCGTATCGGACTCTGATCTTGGATATGAAAACCATCGTGACAGCGAATCAGACGATCGAAATCATAAAATTGGGGCATTCCACTTCACGGGCAATGTTGGTCCTGTCCGCGATATTCATATTTTGACATCCTTGACTGACTATAAAGAAAAATTCAAGATATCCTATCTGTCAAACGCCATCGAACGCAAAATTGCCGATCAATCTATTCAATTCTCAGCGGATAAAACCTTTTCCAAAGAGAATTTCACCCTGCTGACCGGCTATCAATTTGAGCGAAAGAACGCCGATATCCAGGAAAACAGATCGGCTTTGAATCTCATCACACAACCACAAACAGCAAAGATTGAGCGTCTTCATCATGGAGCGTTCGCACTCGCGAAAATCAATGCAGTTGCGGGTGGTCCATTCTGGCAGAATTTACTTCTCGAGGCGAGCCTTCGACACGACTCGGTCAACGATATCGTGGATTCTCTCCAAGCGGGCATGAAGGATTCTGAGCTCCCTCTTTCGCAGGAGAATAATTGGAGCAAAACTCACTGGAAAATCTCGACTTCATTAGACGGTTACCGCAATGATCTCGCCTTCCTCTTTTTCCTGAATTATGGGGGAAACACCAAATTTCCCACCCTGATTCAACAATTGAGCAGAGCCCCGTCGAGCGAAGATGATGCGTCAGAGAAGATGCATCCTGAAACACTCTCCAGTCTTGAATTGGGCATGGACATTTTCAAAGAGTCACTCCAGACACAAACGATCGACGGCTGGCATTTGGAGGCTAGTTTTTTCCGCAATTATTACGAGAATAAATTTATTCCCTATTCTGCTCCCGGTTCACCCATATTGTTTTACGATAATATACCGATTGCGGAAATCTTCGGCGTGGAGGGAGGCTTCACCCTCCACTTTTATCAAAAAAAAATGAATTTAAAATTGGGGATATCCCGCTACAATATCTCCGACAAGTTGGCTTTCCCCTTTAAATCCGACCTGAAACAAACCATCGATTGGCGGGTGGAACATGCCGGCTTTTCCTTTATCCTTCATTGGTTCAATGAAAGTGAACAGATCGGTTGGCTGCGCACGTTTGATGGGCAACGGGCCAGTGTGACCCTGCCAGCCTTCAGCAATATCGATCTGCATTGTTCAAAATTGGTGCGAATATACAAGCTGCAATTTTTCGTTAATCTAAGCGGTATGAATCTGCTTAATTCCCCAAAAGCCGTCCTGCAGGGCTTGAGTATTCGAGACCGACGCGCTTTTCTCACCGCGGGTTTTCAATTCTAAAAGGATATCCGATGAACATAAAAATGATATTGGCGGCAGTTCTGGCGTGCCTGTTCTTGACATGCCAAAGCAATCCCTTCAGTCACGATGTTATCAGCGGAGAACGACGCACACTCAGCGGCGTCATCACGACTGACGGCAAACTGCCGCTGTCGGGAGTTTTCGTTTGGTTGGATGTTATTGATGTCGCCGCCTTTTCCGATAATAATGGTAACTATGAACTGACGCTGCCGCCCCGGCCGATACTCAACAATTTAGGTCAGGTGAGTGGCGTATTTGATCTCTATTATTATTCAATCAACCATAAAATCACCACTCAAAAAATTGTTCTCAAGGATGGCGAGATCACCTGGGGCGCGGGTGATGTCAACGAAAATGGGAAGCTTTTACCACTTTTTCTACCGAAACTTTTTCAAGCCCGCACTGAGACTGCGTTTCGAGACATCGATCCGCAAACGAAAGAAAAGCTCAGCATCACGCTGCACTTGTCAACCGACATGGAAAATATCAAAGTGTTGCTACCACATGGATCGCCGGTGCTCATGGGAGGGGTATTGATCAAAAATCTATCGACGGGCATGGTCTATCTGTGCGAAAATCCTGGGCCGATCGAACCTTATGGTGAAATTCTCGGCCGTAGAGAGCGAATCTGGGGATTCCATCCAAATTTTAAAGCCCTCCAATTGACCTCGGGTGAATATGAAGTGACGCCGTTTATCTTCCCAGATTATCCGCAACTGCCGGCAGCACTTTTGGCCAATCTGGGCATGGCCGGATACCAGATGAATGAAAAATACGCCCAAATTTGTTTCACCTGCGATCGGGCGGTCTTTAGAGTGCTGAATGAGTAACTCTATGCTTTTGGGCTCACCTGCTCTTGATCAACCTCAAGGTCAGTTCAAATCCCGCGATCAGAATCAACCACAAGGGCAAGAGACGAATCGAAGTTTCCGGCCAAAATAATCCAATTTCAAATGATTTCCAGGAAAAGGGAAAAAACCAATAATATCCATCTCCCAAATGTATTTGGAAAAAATCCAGAAAAAAATGCAGCCCAATACCCAAAAGAAGAAAAGTTCGAATCGTTGTCCGCAGAGCAGGGGCAAAAAACTCGGCGGCCAGTAATGCACAGACAACCATGAAAACTGGAGTGTGGATCGCCACTGAATAAAGCGATAGTTGCGGCCACAGAATATGAATAGGTCGCGCCAAAATATCCGGAAGAATCGTGCCCAGATAGAAAATGACGCGAAAACGGGCAAATCGCGGCAACCGTAAAAGCCAATAAGCAGCAATTGAATGGGTGATGAGATCGGGCATCAGCGCTCCACAAAGTCGAAACTCGTGAACCGCCATCGGAAACGTCGTAAGAACCAGAATATGATAAACACAGCGGGAATAATGGAAAGCATGATTTTCATTCTCCGTCCTTCGGCGATGTGCATCGTCATGAGCTCAAGACGATCCGGCGCGATAAATCGCGCTCTGAGGTAGACGTACTCCCCAACCTTGAGATTTGATGTGTTTCCCTCGACAGCAACCA
>Ga0105103_10001546_pt1 | contig 12569 bp, 11 predicted proteins | sample PPLLaktember2015_2_FD_79107 | JGI IMG/M metagenome (GOLD analysis project Ga0105103, IMG submission 79107) | Freshwater sediment microbial communities from Prairie Pothole Lake near Jamestown, North Dakota, USA - PPLs Lake P7 Core (6) Depth... | ecosystem: Environmental > Aquatic > Freshwater >...
GCGTCCCTTGCCACCTTCACACCGCCGCTGTGCCTCGGCTGCGGGGACCCGCTGCCTGCATGGCGGGCCACGGCCCGTGCCGTCACCCGATGCCCACGCTGCCGCAGGCGATCGCGGCCCATCTCGCGCCTGGCGTCCGCGGGGCCGTACCAGGGCACGCTGCGCGCCGTCGTCCACGCCCTGAAATACGACCGGCGCCGGTCGGTGGCCGCGCCGCTGTCGGCGCTGATGAGCGCCGCCGGACGCGACCTGCTCGAGGATGCGGATGCCGTCGTCCCCGTGCCGCTGCATCCGCGGCGCGAATGGGCGCGTGGCTTCAATCAGGCTGAGCTGCTGGCCACCGGCCTCGCACGCCCCGTGCGGCGGTTGCTGACGCGCGTCCGTGCCACGCCGCCCCAGGTGAGCCTGCCGGCCGCGCAGCGGCACCGGAACGTGCGGGAGGCGTTCGCGCTGAACACGCGCGAGGCCGCGCGGGCGTCGACGCGCACGGGCGCGATCGCCAGGGCCCCCGCCGGCGCCGAGGCTGTGGCAGGCACGCGTGCGCTCGACGGCCTGATCCTCGTGGTCGTGGATGACGTGGCAACAACGGGGGCAACGCTAGAGGCGTGCGCCCGTGTCCTGCTGGAGGGTGGTGCGGCGGAGGTGCGTGCGCTTACCGCTGCGCGAGTCGTGACCGAACCGCGCTGACGACCGCGGACGTCACGGTGTCCTTGTCCTGCTGTCCGTCGATCAGCACCCAGCCCGGCGCCGTGGCCTGACGCCGATAGCTGGCCCGCACGCGCGACAGCAGCGGCAGATCGCGCTCGAACTTGTCGCGCGCGGCCTGCTTGCGCTGCAGAGAGACCTCGGCGGGAATGTCGAGCACCAGCGTGAGCGAGGGCTGGGGGAGGTGGCGCTGCACGTCGAGCAGCCACGCCGGGTCCAGCCCCTGCGCCTCGCCGTAGGCCACGCTCGACGCGAGATACCGGTCGCAGATGACGATGGCGCCGTCGGCGAGCCACTCCAGGATGCGCGGCCGGAACTCGTAACGATTGGCGATGTAGAGCAACTGGAGCGTGTCCGGCGCGTAGTCCCGCTCCCCCTGCAGCGCCTTGCCGATCTCGGCGCCGATGGCGGTGGGATACTCCGGAAACGACAGGAACTCCACGCGCCGCCCCTCGCCGCGCAGCAGCGCCGCCAGCCGCTCGGCCTGTGTCTGTTTTCCGCTCTGATCCAGGCCCTCGAAGGCCAGCACGTGTCCCTGCATCGAATCTCCGCTCCAACCCCTCAGTTCACTTGTGGTGGGTATTCCATCAGCCGAACTCCCGTGAATTGTGCGGGTTTCAAGCGGCTCGTTGAGCTGTGAGCATGACCGCTGAGGGCTTAGCTCTCGAGGGCCAGCATGTCGTCCAGCGTCTGACGCCGCCGGGTCACGCGCCAGGCCGGGCCCTCGGTGAGCACTTCGGGCGGCAGCGGCCGGCGCAGGTAGTTCGAGCCCATGGCCGCCGCATACGCGCCGCTGTCGCGGATCACGATCAGGTCGCCCACCTCGACCGGCGGCAGTGCGCGGTCGCGCGCGAACGTATCCGTGCTCTCGCAGATGGGTCCCACCACGTCGACGGGCACAAGGGCGCCGGCCCTCGGGCGCACGGGCTCGATGCGATGGAACGCCCCGTAGAGCGCGGGCCGCATCAGCTCGGTCATCCCGGCGTCGAGGACGACAAAGCGCCGGGCCCCGGCAAACTGCTTCACGTCGACGACGCGCGTCAGCAGCACGCCGGCCGCGCCCACGAGCACGCGCCCCGGCTCGATGGCGAGCTTCAGTCCAGAGCCCCCCGCGGCGCGAACGATGCGCCGCACGTAATCGGTGGGATCGGGCGCGACGCCGCCGTCGTAGGCGATGCCCACGCCGCCGCCGAAGTCCAGGTGCTCGATGGCGATGCCGGCGTCCCGCAGTTCCGCCGCCAGCCGCACCACCGCTTCGGCCGCCCGTTCCAGCGGATCGAGGGCGGTGATCTGCGATCCGATGTGGACGTGGATCCCGACCGCCTTCAGCGACGGGCGCGAGGCAATCTCCCTGAACAGCGCCGCGGCGACGTCGATCGGCACGCCGAACTTGTTCGACTTGAGGCCGGTGGAGATGTGCGGGTGGCTCTGGGCGTCGATGTCGGGATTCACGCGCAAAGCGACCCGGGCCACGGCGCCCCGGTCGGCTGCGAGGCGGGCCAGCCGCTCGAGTTCCCCCGGCGACTCCACGTTGATGGCCAGCAAATCGAGGGCGACGGCCCGCTCCAACTCCACGGCGCTCTTCCCGACCCCGGTGAAGACGATGTCGGACGGGGTGAAGCCACAGCGAAGCGCGACCTCCACTTCCCCCATGGAGTTCGCGTCGGCGGCGCTGCCGAGCGCCCGGACCAGCCGCACGATGGCCAGCGACGAGTTCGCCTTCATCGCGTAGTGGATGGCGTGGGGCGCGTCGCCGAACGCGGCGTCCAGCTGCCGGTACGCGGCCGTGATGGCATCGGCCCCGTAGACATAGGCCGGCGTGCCGACGCTGGCGGCAATCTGTTCGAGGGTGGCGGCGTCGGCCGGGGACGCGGCCGGGGCTGCCGCCGTGGGGGGAAGGGCGCTCATCGACCCACGATCATAGCGCGAAGGCAGCGCCGAGCGCCCCGGGGTTTCGTGGTATTCTGGCCCCGCCTGCCGGGGCACTCCATCCGCGCCTCATGTCAGATCCTTCTCCGGTTCCCACCGACGCCATCGACACGCTGATTCAGCAGTGCCTTGCCGGCGATCAGCAGGCCTGGGAGCAGATCGTCCGTCAGCACCGGCGGAAGGTCTTCAACATCGCCTACAAGTTCACGGGCAAGCACGACGAGGCCGAAGACCTCACGCAGGACATCTTCCTCAAGATCTTCAAGTCGCTGCATACCTTCGATCGACGCGCCAATTTCCAGACCTGGCTGGTCAGCGTGTCCCGGAACCTCTGCATCGACCACTATCGGAGCGTCCGCAAAGAGCGCGAGACCATCGACCGCGACGTGGATGCCGGCGAGCTGATGCCGGCGGCCATCACGCCGAGCGCCTACGCCGAACTCGAAACACGCGGCCGCGTCGAACTGCTGCGCCGCGCCATGGCCGAGCTGCAGCCGACGCTGCGCAACGCCGTCATGCTGCGCGACATCCAGGAGCTCACCTACCAGGAAATCGCCGACAAGCTCCACCTGCCCGAAGGCACCGTGAAATCCCGCATCAACCGGGGACGCACCGAACTGGCTCGCCAGATCCAGCGGCTGCGCGACGAACTCGAAGGGGTACGAGGATGAACCTCACGACCGACCGAACCGAAGACGTGGCCATCGTCCGCATTGGCGAGACACGCATGATGTATCCGCTGCTGCAGGACTTCTCCGGCGCGGTCACCGGGCTGCTCGCCGCGGGCGATCGCAAGGTGCTGATCGACCTGTCGAAGGTCACCTACGTGGACTCGGCCACCATCGGCTGCCTGATGGATCTCTACCGCCAGACCACGACCGCGGGCGGCGTGCTGCGCCTGGCCGGCGTGCAGAAGCGCGTCGAAACCATGCTGACCATGACCGGCGCGCACAACTTCCTGAAGATGTTCCCGGACGAAGCGAGCGCGGTGCAAAGCTTCGGGGCGTGAATCATGCGTAGCATCAAGACGACCACGGGCGTCGACATTCAGCTCGACGGCGACCTGCTCGCCATCCTCGAGGCGCTCTTCCACGAGGTGACCGCCAAGGTCCTCGCGGGGGGCAGCTTCGAGGAGATGAACCGCGAGATCAACCATCTGGTGTCGCAGCTGTCGGACGAGGAGCTGCGGGCGTATCTCGTCGAGAGCCTCTTCCTGAACCAGGTGAAGTACGAGAACGACCGTCTCGAAAGCTATATGCGGAAGCTGCCGAAGACGGAGCCGAAGGCCTGACCACGCCAGGAGCCGAGAGCCCGGAGCCCGAGGTCTGGAGCCTCGAGCCCGAAGCCTGTATCCGATGTCAGAGAACCACCTCGCCACCCGCTTCACCTGTTCCTGGCCGCACTCCATCGCCGTCATGCTCTGCGACGGCCGCATCGTCTGCGGCTGCGCGGATCCGTACGCCAAGCGCGTGTTGGGCGACGTGCGGACGCAGACGGTGGCCGAGATCTGGACGGGGCCGACGGCCCGCCAGCTGCGCGAGGACCTGAACGCCGGGGGATCGGCGTTCTGCGGAGACTGCCCGCTCAAGCTGCCGCTCGCACCGGACGAACCCATCCCGCAGCGCCCTGTGGACGTCGGGCCGCTGCCCGGCCGGATGTATATCGAGTGCACGGCGGCGTGCAACATCTCGTGCTTCCAGTCGTGCTGCGCCCCGGAGACGGGCATCACGCGGACACGGCAGGCCGGCATGCTCGACTGGGACGTGTTCACGAAGGCCGTGGACGAAGCCGGCGCCACGCTGGGGCGCATCGACTTCTTCAACTACGGCGAGGCGTTCCTGCACAAGCGCGCCGTGGAGATGTGCGAGTACATCAAGAGCAAGTTCCCGCACATTTATCTCTACACGAGCACCAACGGCCTGGCGCTCACCGAGGAGAAAGCACGTCGTCTGGTGCACTCGGGCATCGACGAGGTGACTTTTTCCATCGACGGGTCATCGCAGGAGACCTACGTGAAGTACCGGCAGCGCGGCAACTTCGACAAGGCCCTCGCGAACCTGCGCGCCATGGCGGACGAGAAGCGGAAGAGCGGGCGCGACCTGCCGTATCTGAACTGGCGCTACATCCTCTTCAACTGGAACGATTCGGACGAGGAGATGAACCGCGCGCGCCGGCTCGCGGCCGAGGCCGGCGTGGATCGCCTGTGCTGGGAGCTGACCGATCACCCGCAGGACTCGTACTCGCGGCGGTTCGCGGTCAGGTCGCCGGAGCATCAGCGCATCGTGCACGAAGTGTGGGACACGAGCGCGCTGGGAAACGCGATACCTGACACCACGCCCCGCGCGCAAATCGACGTGCGCACGCTGATTCCGGGCTTCCCCCTCCGCGCCAAAGCCGCGCAGCCGGTGAAGGTGAAGACGCGGGTGAAGAACCTGTCGGCGCGGCCGTTCCGCGCGCAGGCCAGCTATGGCCGTCGCCTCGTGCGGCTCGGCGCGCAGTTGATGTCCGCGGACGGCACGATGCTGAATCGCGACTACGCCCGTGCGTGGCTCCCCGCCGACATCCCGCCGGGGGGCTCGGCCGACATCGAGATCGAAGTCCCCGCGCCCGAACAGCCCGGCCGCTACGCGCTGAAGTTCGATCTGGTCAGCGAAGGCATCGACTGGTTCGAGAAGTGCGGCTCGCCGACGACGACCAAGCCGCTCGTCGTGCGTTAGGGGCCTGGCACGATCGCCCGAAATTTGCGGCAGTTTCTGCCAACGTGGCAGAAACGCCGTCATTTCGGGCGGTATCGTGCCAGGCCCCGCCCCTACGGTTCCAGTGACGCCGTGTACGCCGCGATCGCGATCATGTCGTCCAGCGTCAGGTTCAGCACCGCGGACTTCATCAGCCGCGACCACGGGCCCCGGCGCGCGCCGTGTTTGATATCCCACAACTGGCGGACCGTGTAGCTGGGCGACCGGCCCGCCAGCCCCGGCACGGGCCCGATGCCCTTCAGGTCCTCGCCGTGGCACACGCTGCAGGCCTCGCGACCGTAGACGCCGGCCTGGACCAGCGCCTTCCCCTTCGCGATGCTGCCTTCGGGCACATACGCGACGAAGCCCGACGCGCCGTCGCGCAGTTCGGTCCGCGCCAGGTCCTCCGGCATCTCGACGATGCGCTGGCCGAGCGGCTCGGTGCCGGAGGTGGGCACGTGCATCCAGCCGGCGATGCGCGTCCGCGGCACATCCCTGGCCTCCACCACGCGCACCCACTTCTTGAACGGGAAGGAGGCGAAGTACGCTGCTGCGGCCCGCACCTCGTCGTCCGTCGCGGCCTTGGCGTCGGCGATCATCGCGTTCGGCGGGCCCATCTTCGGCTCGCTGCTCTTGCGCGCGCCGCTCTTGAAGTCGGCCATCTGCTGGATGATGTACGCCGCCGGCAGACCCGCCAGTGAGGCATTCTCCGGACGGCCCTGGCCGTTCGTCAGGTGGCAGAAGCCGCACGCGCGCATCTCGGGCTTGCGCCCGTTCGCCACCGCGACGGGCATGGGCGGATGACCCGAGGGATGCCAGTCCGCCGGGTTGAACGCATCGCGCGTCTGCGCGACCGTGAACGACGCTTCGCTTCCAGGCACGCGCTTCGGCGTGGTGTCCGGCGCGGCCGGCGCCCCTGCTCCAGCTGGAGGAGGCGCATTCACCGTGAATGCCCACGGCGGCGGCACCGGTGTCCCCTGCGCCGCCATCCCCGCCACCGCACCCGCCATCACGATCAACGCTGCTGCTATCCGCATAGATCCCCCAGATCTCCACATCGGAAGATCAGATCACCAGATCACCAGATCACCAGATCACCACGTCTCCAGATCTTTCGACCTACTCCGTCATAACCGGCGCCAGGCAGTCCTTGTCCACGTCCACGACGATCGGCATCCAGCCCGAGACATCCGGCTGCCCCGCCATCAGCATCACCGGCGACAGCCCTGCGGCGCTGAAGGTCGTGCTGCCAAGCGCACCGGTGCGAGCGGCCAGCGCCTGCCTGAACACGGCAAACTCCGGCATGTCGAACACCAGGAAGTAGACCTGACGGGTGGCTCCCGGCCTCGAGTCACGGCGGTAGCCCATGCAGCGGGGCTTCAGCGGCGCTCGATCCAGTCCGGCCGTGCGGGCCATGGACATCAGCTCGTCGACCGGGACGCTGACGCCGCGCAACTCGTCGGCGAGCACGAGCGCGAGGCCGGGATTGAGCGGCGTGCTCAGCGACTCGCCCGCACGAGTGAAGACCTGCCGGAACAGCCGCATGGGCAACTCGGGCGGCGGCGTCAGGGCCACGACCGCGCGGTCGTCCACGGCGGCGGCATCGGAGGCCAGCGTCCATGGCGCCAGGTGCTCGCCCCTCACGGTGAACGGCTCGGCCCGCGCATCGTCCAGAGAGCGCATGAACAGAACCGCCACGCCCGCAAGCAACAGGAGCACGACGCCGATTTTGATGGGCAGGGGGGTGCGGCGGGGCATGGGCATGGCAGGGCTATTCTACCGGGGCGCCAGACGGCGCCAACGCCAGGCGCCGTTCCACCGTCCAACCTTTCGCCATGGCAGCCCTGAAGGCCGCGTTGCGCCAGTTCCGTCAGCACCCCACGTTCGCGCTCGTCACGGTGCTCGTCCTCGGCCTCGGCACCGGCGCCGCGACCACCGTGTTCACCGTCGTGGACTCGGTCGTGCTCACGCCACTCCCCTACCGCGAGCCCGACCGCCTCGTGACGATCTGGGACACCAACACCCAGCAGGCGCTCAGCCACGATCCAATCTCGCCGGTGAACTTCATGGATCAGCGCGCGCTGCCGGTCTTCGACGATGCCGCGGCCTGGTGGCGGCCGGGGATCAACCTCACGGATCCGGGGATGGACCCGGTGCGAGTGAGCACCGTCGAGGCCAGCGGGAATCTGTTCAGCGTGCTGGGCGTGGCACCGCAGCTGGGTGAGGGGTTCCCTGATCACGGCCCCCTCTTCGCCCGCGGGGAGCCGATCGCCGTGATCAGCGACCGCTTGTGGCGGACCCGCTACGGGGCCGACCCCGCCATCGTCGGACGCCCGCTGCTGCTGAACGGCACGCCGTACATCGTCGCGGCCGTGATGCCGCCGGGGTTTCACTACCCGGACGACGTGGACGTCTGGCAACGGTTGCAGTGGGACATGACGCAGCACAGCCGGCAGGCGCATTTCATGGAAGCGGTTGCCCGCCTGAAGAGTGACGTCTCGGTAGAGCAGGCGCAGAGCGCGATCGATGCCCTGTGGACGCGGCTCGAAGCCGACTTCGGCAACACCCGCAACAGCCCCGGCACGGGGTGGGGCTCGCGACTCGTCCCGTTGCTCGACGAGCAACTGGGCTATTACCGCCCGGCGCTGATGGTGCTCTTCGGCGCCGTCGCACTGCTGCTCGTCATCGGCGTCCTGAACGTGGCGTCCCTGATGCTCACGCGGGCACTGTCCCGCGAGAGGGAGATGGCCGTTCGCGTCGCACTGGGAGCCTCGCCCCGCCAGCTCGTGAAGCAGCTGATGGCCGAAAGCCTGATCCTCTCCGCCGCCGGGGCCGCGCTCGGGATCGCGGCGGCCGCCGCGGCCCTGCCGCTGATCGTCCGGTTGATGCCGGTGGACATTCCGCGGCTGAACGAAGCCAGCGTCGACCTGCGCGCGCTGGCGCTGGGCCTCGTGGTCGTGACGGTGACCACCGTCTTCTTCGGCCTCCTGCCTGCGGTCCTGCTGTTGAAACGATCGATGACGTCCGACTTGAAGTCGGGAGAACGAGGCAGCTCGCGGGGCGCACGCCGGGTCTACTCGGTGCTGGTGACCGCCGAGGTCGCGTTGGCATGTGCGCTCCTCGTCAGCTCCGTCCTGCTGGTGCGCACCGTGCGTCACATGATGGACACCCCAATGGGAGTGCAAGGCGACGATGTGCTGGTGACCACCGTGCAAGTGACACCACCGGCACTACCGCGCGGCACGCCACCACGGCAGGCCTGGACCACGGTCGCCACCACGCACGAAGCCATCCTTGACGCGATTCGCCGTCAGCCTGGTGTGCAGTTCGCCGGCGCCAGCAACTTCCTGCCGCTCGAAATCGGCTGGCGCAATCCGTTCGTCCTGCAGGGCCAACCCATGCCGGCCCGGCCGGACGATGCGGCGCAGGCGCAGTTGCACAGCGTCAGTGACGGCTATTTCGAGGCGATGGGCGCGGAGATTGCGGAGGGCCGTATGTTTTCCACGTTCGATGGGGTGGAGGCGTCGGGCGTGGTGATGGTGAACGAGAGCTTTGCACGCCGGTACCTGCCCGAAGGCCGTGGCGTGGGCACCGTGGTGCGGCTCACCGCCACCGGCATCGGCCCGCTCGGCGTCAACCTGAAGGCATCGGCCGCTCGGCATCCGGATGGCATCCCCTTCGAAGTGATCGGCATTGTCAAGGACGTGCGGAACGTGCCGCTCGGGCAAACGGTGGAGCCGGCGATCTACACGTCCACCCGGCAGTTCCCGTTCTCGGAGTTGTTCATCGCTGTCCGGGCAACGGACCGGGCGGCGGCACTGTCTGCGATTCGCGAAGGGCTGCGCTCCACAGCCCCGCAGGTGCCGATGGCGGCCGCGCGCACGTGGGGCGAACGCGTCGCGGCGCGCACCGCAGAGCCGCGTCTGCTGATGAGCGTGCTCCTGTTCTTCGGTGCGCTGGCCGCGTTCCTCGCAGCGCTTGGCGTGTATGGCCTGTTCTCGTGGGCCGTGGCGTTGCGGACCCGCGAGCTCGCGATTCGCCTCACCCTTGGCGCCCGGCCCCTCATGGTGGGCGGGCTGGTGCTCAGGCAGAGCGCCGTGTTGGTGGGCATCGGCCTGATCGCCGGCATAGTCATCGTGCAGCTGGCGCACGCCGCGCTGACACGCGTCCTCTACGGGGTCTCACCGAGCGACGCCGGTTCGACGGCCGCAGCGGCGGTGTTGCTGCTGGCGGCGGCGATCGGAGCGTGTGTGCCGCCAGCGGTTCGGGCGATGCGGGTGGACCCGGTCGAAGGCCTGCGCGCGGAGTAGCCGCCGAGAAGGGCTGGCCTTCCCGCGTCAGTAGGTGTCGAACAGGCGCTGAATCGTTTTCACATCGCGCGATTGCGTGAGCGCGAGCATCAGCAGCACGCGCGACTTGTTCGGTGACAAATCGCGTGCGACAACGGCGTTGAGGTTGTCGACGGGATCTCCCACGATGCGCCCGCCGGGCACGTGCGAGGCGACGACCACGGGCAAGCCCGCTGCCGCTGCACGCTTCACGGCCTCGCGCGCACCGGCGCTCATCCGGCCGCCGGCGAATGCCGCCACGACCACGCCAGCAGGTTTCGTGGCGATCACGCCGTCCATCAGCGCCGCATCGAAGCCGGGGTAGTCGGTGAGCATGGCCACCTCGGGCAGCGTCTTCACCGTGCTGAGGTTGAATGCGGATTGCGCGGTGTGCGGGCGAAGACTCGCGCGGTAGAAGACCACGCCGTCCGGATCCACGAAGCCGAGGAATCCGAGCTCTGGCGAGCGGAACGTCTCCACGCGACGGTTGTCGGTCTTCCACACGTCACGCGCCGAGGCGATGTGCTCGTTGAGCGCAACCAGCACACCCTTGCCCGGGGCGCCCTCGGAGACAGCCACTCGCACGGCGTTCAGCAGGTTGGCCGGACCGTCCGCGGAGATCTCGTTGGCGGATCGCATCGAGCCGGTCACCACGACCGGCCGCGTGTCCTTCACGGTCAGGTGCAGGAAGAAGGACGTGTCCTCCAGCGTGTCGGTGCCGTGCGTGACGACGATGCCCTTGAGCGCGCGGTCCTCGCGGAACAGCCCGTTGATGCGGGTGGCCAGCGTCATCCAGTGCGTGGGCGTGATCTGCGACGACCCGACGCGCGTGACCTCCTCCACGGTGATGGCCGCATGGTCGAGGAGCTGCGGTACCGCGCCGACCAGCGTGTTGCCGTCCTGCATCGACGCGCCGACCCGGCTGGCGATGGTGCCGCCGGTCGTGAGGATGGTGACGCGGGGTCTGGCAGGCGCCTGGGCGCTGCCCATCAGCGATGCAGCCAGGATCGCCGCCACAGCAGCCATCACGCTCGGTCTAGTTGGCAAGCAGGCCCTCCAGCTCTTCCCGGTGAATCGAACGGGCACGTGCATCATCGGCGCTGAGCAGCCCGCGCCGTACGAGCAGGGCCAGGCACTCCTCGAGCGTGAACGAGCCTTCGCGCCTGGTGATGGTCATCTCCTGATGGAGATGCTGCAGGGCGTTCTTGCGAATGTGCTGTCGGGCGCCGTATCCAACCATCAACAGCTCGGCCGCCGGTATGCGTCCACCGCCGGTTTTCGGCAGCAGCATCTGCGTCATGACCGCCGCCAGCGCCATCGACAACTCCTGCCGGATGGTGCCCTGGCGTTCCAGGGGGAAGGCGTCCGCAACCCGTGACACCGTCGACGTGACATCGGTGGTGTGCAGCGTCGAGAACACCAGATGGCCCGTCTCACCCGCGGCCAGTGCCATGCGCATCGTCTCTGGATCTCGCATCTCGCCGACGACGATCACGTCGGGCGACTGTCGGACGGCCGAGCGCAGAGCGGTCACGAAATCGGGCGCGTCGATGCCGATCTCCACCTGTTCCACGATGCTCCGCCGGTGCGGGTGCTCGTACTCGATGGGATCCTCGATCATCACGATGTGCTTGGCATCGCGGCGATTGATCACGTCCACGAGGGCCGCGACCGTGGTGGTCTTGCCGGATCCCGTGGGGCCGCCAATGAGCACGAGGCCATGAGGGAGCTTGGTCAGCGCCTCGATGTTGCCCGGCAGCGACAACTCGCTCAGTTGCGGAGGGTGCAGCGGCAGCGCGCGGATGCTGGCCGCCGCCCGGCCGCGCTCGCGGTGCAGGTTGATGCGGAATCGCCCGCCAGTGCTCCGTCGGTACGACGCGTCGGCGCTGCCGATCGAACGGTAGCGCTGCGCCGCATGCGGGGGCAGCACCGGCAGGACGTGCTCCTCGATTTCGTCCCCGTCCAGCACGGCCTCCGCCAACGCCCGAACCTGGCCGTGGACGCGAACCGACGGAGGCACGCCCGCCACGAGATAGAGGTCGCTGCCTCCCTGCTCCGTGAGCATCGCGATCCAGTGCTCGAACCGCTGGTGGTCGTGAGGCGCCCGCGTGCCCGAGCGGTTCAGCTCGGCGACGAGCCGGTCGAGCTCTGGAAGATCGTCCATGTCGCTCATCAGGGGCGCGTGGCCTGGCGCAGGTCCGCCGGGAGATCCGATTTGGTGTCGCCCAGAATTTCGGCGATGGCGACACGGACTGGCGCGGACAGGTGTGCGTACCCCGCGCCGGCATCGCGGGCGTCGAGTATCGCGAACATTCGGCGATACACCGCATCCTTCACAGCGGTTGGCAGCCCGTCGAACGCCGGGCTGTAGATCATGTAGCTGCAGGGATAGCGCATCAGGCGCTGCTCGAGATCGAACTGCCCCAGTGATCGGCCCTTCCGGTCCCGGGGCAGCCGTGCCATCAGCTGTTCGGCCAGGCCGGGACGAGGGGTCACCGTCAGCGCGAGAGGCGCCTCGCCAACGAACAGCAGGTAGTCGGCCAGCTCCTCGACGCGCGCGCGCATCTCGGGCGTCCGCGCGTCCAGCGGTCCGGCGGCCGCGATGACACGAGCCTCCCAGTTCAGGCGCGTCAGCAGGTTCATCGCGTGCATCTGGTGGTCGAACATCATCAACGAGGCGATGTCGCTCAGATCCGACGGGTAGCGACGTTGCTCGGGCGGGATGGCCTGCCATTCCACGAACGCGTGATTCGAGAACAACGCGGGCCCCGATGTGGGGTGCATCGCCACCGTGGTGTTCCCAAGGTTGCCGAGCTGGATGTAGGCCGGCGCCGTGGTGTCGGCCGTGACGAACCACCCGCCCCACCGCTCC
>Ga0105103_10001547_pt1 | contig 12566 bp, 9 predicted proteins | sample PPLLaktember2015_2_FD_79107 | JGI IMG/M metagenome (GOLD analysis project Ga0105103, IMG submission 79107) | Freshwater sediment microbial communities from Prairie Pothole Lake near Jamestown, North Dakota, USA - PPLs Lake P7 Core (6) Depth... | ecosystem: Environmental > Aquatic > Freshwater >...
AATAGAATTTGATGTGGTTCCCTTAAAGGGTGAGGAGGGTCGTATGGCAGGCTACGGCTTCAGGCTGATGCAGAGCATAAATCAAAAATCATTCGACCACGGAGCTGTTCCCGGCGAGGCAGCTTTCTATTTTCATGTCGAGTACTTCGGCAGACCCGGTTATCGTACCTATATTAACGGGGAAGAAGGTGAAGGAATGGGTTTAACAGGTTATAAAGACGGGGATGAGTTTAAGGAAGAAATGAACCAGAAATATCATATAGCCCTATGGGTACAGAAATCACGGGTTCGCCTGTATCAGGATGAAAAAAAGCTTATTGATCTCCCCAGGGCTTTCCCTGTTACAAGTGTTAAAATGGACAGGATACGTTTTGAGGACGGCGCTGCAATGGTAAGCAATGTGAGAATAGCTATAGGGGCACCAGATATGAGAAACAAACTGCTTACTGAAGGCAAACTTGTAAGCTATGGAATCTATTTTGATGTTAACAAGGATGTTGTGAAGCCTGAGTCAAATGGTACCCTGAAGGAAATTGCATCTGTTCTGTCTGAAAATCCTGATGTCAGGGTTAAAATTGTTGGCCATACCGACAGCGACGGAGCTGATGCTGCAAACCTCGATCTTTCAAAACGGCGTGGGGCTTCTGTCAAAAATGAACTTGTAAAAACTTTCGGGATCGATGCCTCAAGGCTTGAGTCTGACGGAATGGGAGAGAGCCAGACTGTTGCGCCCAATGATACCCCGGCAAACAAGGCTTTAAACCGGCGGGTGGAATTCATAAAACTTTAAAAAAAGAATTAGTAACTTTGGTAACATAACTTTTAAAACTTTTAACAATGAAGACAAAAACAGTCTTTCTGATTCTCGTTCTGGCAATATTCTTACCTGCGGCTTCCTATTCACAGGGTGCTATTTTAAGAAGGGCCATAAACAGACAGATAGATAACAAAATTGACTCGGCAGTAAATAAAAAAGCCCAGGAAAATGCCAGCCAGCAGGCCGAAAAAGCTCCGGCCCAGGGAAATGCAGGTACCAAAGCAACTGGGAAGGGGCTTTTTGGCGGTAAGATCGATATCAGGTATGAAGATGTATATAAATTCACCGGCAGGATAGTAATGCAGATGGAGACCTACGAAAAGAAAGATGCAGCCATCTCTGATTACTATACATATTTTAATTCTAACACTCTGAATGCTGGTATTGAGGTAAAAATCACAAATCCTGAGAAGGGAGAAGCCACTTTGCCTACCCAGTTTTTATTTGATAATGATAACCGTTGTTTCATGATGCTGATGCAGAGCGAAGGTTCAAAAACCGGGATTATTTCTGAAATCCCGGATGACTCAACGCTGGCAGCACAGACAGCTAATCAGAGGAGTGAACCTCAGAAGCCGGCAACAATTACAAAAACGGGCAATACCCGGGTTATTGCCGGTTACCGGTGTGATGAGTACAAGGTTGTGGAGGCAGATAAAGACGGATATGCAAATGTATGGATGACAAAAGAGGTTAATATTAAAGCCGATAAGAAGAACTGGGGGAAGGCAGGGATGCCAGCCTATTATAATTATCCTGGTTTTGAAGGTTCATTCATGCTTGCAATGGAGTCGTACGATAGGAATAACAAGCTTGAGATGAAGATGGAGACAAAAGAAATAAACGAGAAATTCAACTATTCAATATCAACTGCCGGTGTAACTTTTATGAAAATGAACTTCGGCCAGGCCGGTAAAAAATAGGGAAAGATCAGTTTTTCTTAAGCTTTGCAAAGCGAAGCAGAAGTTTTTTTCTTCCGTCGTTCTCAAAATCGACAGTGGCGGTCGTATTAGGCTGTACTCCTTCGATGCTTATGATGATCCCGTTGCCAAACCTTTCATGCTGAACCGAGTCTCCTTCTGACAGGTCTGACGAATCGTTTCCGTTAAATGTTGATACAGGTATTCCGCTACCGGCGCCTGATATTTTCTTCAGTTTTGCTGAAGGTGCCTGATAGCGCTGTGGTTCCTCACGGAATGCAGGTTGTCTGGAACCGGTATTATTCTTTTGCTGGAATGGTTTCCCTCCGGTCTGCGGATATTCGAGGAACTGCGGATCAATCTCTTTTAGGAATCTGCTGGGATTGCTTCTCTCGAGGTTTCCCCATTTGTACCTGTTAAGTGCATAACTCAGCGTTGCCATTTTTTCGGCACGTGTAATCGCCACATAAAAAAGACGCCTTTCCTCCTCAAGTTCTCTCGGACTACCGGCCGACATTGGTGATGGAAACAGGGTATCCTCCATCCCGGCGACATATACATACTTGAACTCAAGGCCTTTGGCTGAATGCATCGTCATCAGCGTAACTTTATCACGGTCTTCAGCTTTTTCTGTATCCTGATCAGTCAGTAATGCCACATTTTCCATATATGCCACCAGACCTGAAGGCTCTCCGTTTGTCTCTGCCGACTCGGTGAAGACCTTAATAGCGTTTAAAAGTTCCTCAAGGTTCTCATAACGACTTACCTCTTCCGGTGTTTTTCCCTCCCTGAGTTCTCTCATGATGCCTGATGCCATAGCAACCTCTTTTGCCTTTGAAAAAGCATCAGTGCTTTCTGCTGAAATGGCAAGAGCATTTATCAATTCGGCAAATGACAATAATTTTTTGATTGTCCCGGCATTGAAATGTGCTGAAAATCCTGCCGAATTAATAAGGATATTCCATGGTGTCACGCCTGAAATCTCAGCAAGTTCAAAAATCTTCTGGATTGTTGTGTCGCCGATACCTCTTTTAGGATAGTTTACTGTCCTCTTAAGTGCCTCCTCATCTTCATTATTGATTATAATCCTGAAATATGCCAGGATATCTTTTATCTCCTTCCTGTCATAAAATGAGAGACCACCATAAATTTTATACGGTATGTTTTTACGCCTGAGGGTCTCCTCAAATATCCTCGATTGGGCATTGGTCCTGTATAAAATAGCAAAGTCTGACCAGTTGAGCTGCCTTGAGAACCTTTTGTCAAATATATCAGATGAAATATTAAATCCCTCCTCGGTATCAGTCAGAGCCTGGAATACCTGGATCTTTTCACCGGTTTCATTTTTTGAGAATACATTCTTGCTTATCTGACCTTCGTTATTTGCAATTATCGTATTTGCAGCATTTACTATTGTCTGTGTGGAACGGTAGTTTTGTTCGAGTTTAAATAGTTTATAATCAGAATAATCGTTTCTAAACTCCAGGATGTTTTCAATTCTGGCTCCTCTGAACGAGTAGATACTCTGAGCATCATCGCCAACAACACATATGTTCCTGTGTGCAGAAGCTAACTTCTTTATTATCAGGTATTGTGAGTAGTTGGTATCCTGGTATTCATCAACCATTATATATTTGAATTTTTCCTGGTAGGCTGCCAGTACATCAGGAAAATCCCTGAAGAGGATATTGGTATTCAGGAGCAGATCGTCAAAATCCATTGCGTTAGCTTTAAAGCATCTTGCAGCATAGGTTTTGTAAATTTCAGGAAGGAGAGGCATTCTTGAGGATCTGTCATATTCAAGCATCGAAAGGTCAGCCGCATACATGCTGGCAGTTACAAGATTGTTCTTTGCTGTTGATATCCTCGAAGCAATTACTCCCTGTTTGTAGATATTGTCATCGAGATTCATTTCTCTTACAATACTCCTTATAAGGCTTTTGGAATCGCTTGAATCGTATATTGTGAAATTTGTTTTATAACCTAGTTTTGATCCTTCTATCCTCAGTATCTTTGAAAAGACCGAATGAAAAGTACCCATCCATAAATGCCTTCCTATCTGAGGATCGACTATCCTTGAGATCCTCTCCTTCATCTCCTTTGCTGCCTTGTTTGTAAAGGTTAGCGAGAGTATTTTACTGGCAGGGACACCCAGCTGAAGAAGGTGTGCGATGCGGTATGTAAGCACCCTTGTCTTTCCGGCACCTGCTCCGGCAATTACAAGCGACGGGCCGTCAGTATTTATAACTGCCTGCTTCTGAGAATCATTCAGGTCGTTAAGATAGTTAGTTGTCATTTGTTGGTTGAATTACAGCGTGCCGGGCGGGGCAAATTTAACAATATCAGTTTCACCATGAGAGTAAACCTGGGAGTAAAATCTGATTATTTATCAACATAGGCAGCTGTGATAAAGAATTTCACTATTATGCCGGGATTTTATTATACTTGCGGTAAAATATACCAAAGGTTTAAGGATACCGTTATTTTTATTTAGAATATTTTGCCTGTGCGTTTTATTGTTTTTATTACTGCTCTTCTTTTCCCTGTCATCACCCTGGGTCAGCTGACGGCTCCTGGTATGAATGCTGTGAGATACACCTCATACCCATCGGCCCCTTCGGTTAAAGACCCTGTTTTTGGCTTTTGTAATAATTCGGGTTCACAAAAAGGTAGCCTGAATGCAGTCAGCCCCGGAGGGATCGGACCTTTCACTTTCGCATGGTACAAATGGAGCGATGCAACAAAAGGATTTACTATTCCTGTAAGGACCGATCCTGGGGTGTTGAGCTCTTCACTGACGAACCTCGATGAAGGGGGTTACAGGGTAACAATAAGTAACAGCTCGGGTTATAGTACAAGTCTTACCGGATGGATATTTCTTGATAAGCCATATGCGCTGGCAGAACTTCAGAACTTTACTTGCGATTATGTTGCCCTGAAAGGGAAAACTGCAGTCGATACTTTTTTTTATAGTGATCCTTCTAACGGGCAACGGATACGCCTTGCAAATGGTGTCAGGTTTCTCTGGTCGTCAGATCCTGTATCGTCAATACCATATCCCGATTATGAATTAAATCCTCAGACCTTCAATCCGCCACTTGTTGATGTGACTTACAGATTGCAGGTCACCGATAGTTTTACCTGTAAAAGTGAATCATCGTTCTTTTATGAATCAATTCATGTTAAGGCCGATTTTTCAGTTGATCCGTCAAACGGTGAAGCGCCTCTTGAAGTTAGTTTTACAGATAAATCAGTAAGGGCTTCAATCTATAAGTGGGAATTTGGCGACGACTCATTATCATTCCTGAGCACACCCGGTTCTCATACCTATTTTATTCCGGGCGAGTATTCAGTTAAACTGACAATTGAAAGCGATCTGCACTGTGTCGATTCAATGCGCTTTAATTATATTAAGGTCGAACCAAGTTTTCTTGCCATACCTAACGTATTTACTCCCAATGACGATGGATTTAACGACATCTTTATTGTCGGGAAATCGTCACTCAGATACATAAGTGTTGATATTTTCAGCAGGAATGGAATAAGGGTTTACAGCTTTTACGGTGAGGGAGAATTACTTAAAGAGTGGAGCGGATGGGATGGCCATGTAAACAACTCATCAATAAAGGCGAGTCCGGGCGTTTATTTCTATATAATAAGGGCTCTCGGCTGGGACGATATCAAATACGACAGCAGGGAATACAGGGGGTTCGTACACCTTTACCGGTAGCATTTGATCTGGTCCTGAGGTCATTATATTTTCAATACGGTCATGCGGTCAAAACTAAAATTTGCAGTTCTGGCTTGACAGTCACTCTGAAGACCTCCTACTGCCAGATCCCAATTATGAATCCCATAATAGTGAGACTGACTACGCTGTAGAGTGAGTTTATGAGGAAATGGGCAAGAGTTTTTCCCTCGAAAAGGTAGCTTATCCCAATAAAGGTAAAGACCCATCCTAATCCTGCCATAAAACCTGCAATAGCTCCCCATCCTGCCCCCGCATCTGCCCCGATGAACATGGCCAGAAAGAATGAAGCAATGAAAGAAAGAACGAATGCCAGTCCGAATAATTTTACCATGTTGGCTTCTTTAGCAGACTCCTCGGTAACACCGCTCTCCCTCATCCATCTTTTGGCAAAAAGAAGAGGTGAATACCATAGCCCTCCGAGGGCAAAAGCACTGACTGCAGCAACTGTGACCGCCAGCCAGTTGAGATCCTGAAAAGCATTTTGCATGTCCATGATTAAAGGTTTTTTGTATTAACAATCCTGCAGGTGAATTGTTTTATGGAATTTAAGGTGTATTGTATCAGATACTGATTTTTCGTTTTCGTGCCTCAACTTTCCATTCTCCGGTCGCAGATCCATCCATGACAACCGATACTGTTTCATAGCGGTCAACAGTGGGGCATATGTGATACGGCAGTGCGTAAATATGATCGCCGGTTTTCAATTTCCCCGATTCTTCAGTCCTGATTATCATGTGCTCCTCATTGTGACCGGTAATTGTATAGTTCTCAATACCGGCAATTTTTATCCTTGGCTGGCCCATTTCCGATGCAACAGCTTTATGTCCAAGATCGATGCAGATGAGACCGGCAGCAGGCTTACTTATTACGCGGGCAAGCAGTACAGCTGCATGAAAAAATTCCATGTCGGGGAAAGAACTGCTGTAACCAAAATCCCACAGGAGAAGTGTGCCCGGACTCAAATAAACATCGGGCCTTTGTGCATGGCAGGGGAATGTAGGTGTCCCCCCTGCAACTATTTCAACAGGGTTCATTCCCATAGCTGTAAGTCTATCCCTTAACAGCCAGACCGGTTTAAAAGCTTCATCGGAATCCTTCTTCCGGAGAGCAGGATCAGGATTACGCAAATGGCCGTCATATACATGTAATCCAGCCGGACTGAGGCCAGGAAGTTCAATGATCATTTTAAAAAGGTTCTCAGCCTCTTCGCCCGGTGTGATCCCGGTACGGTTCATCCCGTTATTGATGTCAATCCATATATGTGCAGTCTCTTTCGCAATCACAGCTTTCGCTGAGAGTTGCATTATAATGTCAACCGAATCTGCAATGCATGAAATTGTTATTCCGGGGAACATCTTCTTCAGTGCAAAAAATCTTTCCTGGTTCGGACCAACAGGCTGATAGGCGAGCATTATATCCTCTGCTCCGCAACGGGCAACCAGTTCAGCTTCGGCTATCGTTGCACATTTGAATTTTCTTATCCCATACTTCATCTGAAGCTTTACCACTTCAGCCATCTTGTAGGTCTTTACATGAGGCCGCAAACGGTTGACATCTCCTGCAACGGATATCATTCTCTGAATATTCTTCTCAATCCGGTCGGGATAGATCAGGAGGGCAGGCGAGGGAATATTTGCCACATTATCAACTATATGCCAGTTTTCTGAAAATGGATTTGTAGTATTCATTTTTTAAAAGTAAATTTCAAATACGGCCTCTATTTCAACAGCAATATTTTTTGGAAGTATCATTCCTACGGCACTTCTCGCCCCGATCCCGTTATCAGGGCCAAAGATGTCAGCCATCAGTTCACTGAATCCGTTAATGACAAATGGATGTTCTTCAAAATCGGGCATACTGTTGACCATACCGAGTACTTTGACAACTCTTTTTATCTTTTTAAGTTCTCCAAAATGCGTAATAATTGTTGACAACATTGTCAGACCGACCTGACGTGCAGCCAGCTTACCCTCCTCCGCGTCAAGATCTTTACCTACTTTTCCCTTAATAAGTGATCCGTCGGTGTTGAGCGGTCCCTGACCGGAAACATACAACAGATTATTTACGACGAGAACAGGTTTATAAACTCCCACAGGTTTCGGTGCCGGGGGTAATACCAGTCCCAGTTCCTTAATTCTCACATCAGGATCATTTTCCATAACCAAACTTTTTACTTTTTACTTTTTCCTTAACTCTGATTATTAAACATAATTCACGACTCATCACTCCCTGGTTCCTTATTCAAAAAAATCAAATCTGAATGCATCAAACAGATATTCCCCTCGTCATTCACCGGTAATAAAGGTCAAGTTACAGAAAATATTTGGCAAATAACCTGGAAAAACTTTGCAAACTCAAATAGTTTTATCATTTTTGCGGCCGTAAATTCGAAGATATGGAATACAGGCAAAGAATAATAGGAGAGGCAGCTGCTCTTTTCATGACATATGGAATCAGGGCCGTCACCATGGATATGATTGCCGGCCGTATGGGCATCTCAAAAAGAACTATATATGAGGTATTTAAAGATAAGGATGAATTACTGAGGGGAGTTTTGAAAGATATGTCGGAGAGGCAGTATGATCTTCTGATAAAGACACTTGACGAATCGAATAATGTGATTGAAGCTGTTTTTAAGATGCTTGACCTTATGCGTCACCATTTCAGCACCATGAGTCCGGCTTTTCAGCTCGACATTAAGAAATACCATTACAATATCTTCAGCAAAATGAAAGGAAAGGATTTGCTGCCTTATAACAGGAATAATCAGGAAATAATAATGAGAGGCATTAAAGAGGGGGTCTTCAGGGAAGATCTCGATCTTGAAGTCATTTCAAAATGCATGCTTGAAGTGGTGAAACAATCAAACAGCAATGAACTCTTTCCCCCCGAGATATACCACGATAAAGATATCCCGAGAACTGTTTATCTGAATTATCTGAGGGGAATTTCAACGCAGAAGGGTCTTGACCTTATAAACTTTTATGAAAATCAACATAAACAATAAAATACATCTGGCACAAGTTAAACAACAAAGAAAAATGAAAAGGAAAGTAATATTCACTCTTATCATCTCACTGGTATTAACAGCAGTACCTCTAAGTGGACAGGAAAGCAGCAGTGAGTTGCAGTTATCATTGAAGCAGGCTCAGGATTATGCACTTGCTCATAACAAATTGGTAATATCCGCGAAAATGGATATTGAAGCTTCAAGGGTTGCACTCTGGGAAACCATCTCTACGGCTCTTCCTCAGGTAACAGCAACAGCTTCTTTTACTGACAACCTCAAGCTGATGACGACCCTTTTACCCGGTGAATTCTTCGGCATGCCGGGAGAAAAGATCCCCGTGACATTTGGTTCCCAGTTTAACTCGGGAGCGAGTGTTCAGGCATCATTACTGTTATTTAGTGCACCATTATACATTGGTATTGAGACTACAAAACTGGCCCGGAAGCTTAGCGAGGAAAGCCTCGTTAAAACAGAGCTTGACACCAGGGAGTCAGTCAGTACCGCATATTATCTGATACTTGTATCGGAACAATCGCTTAAAATCCTTGATGGGAACCTTTCCAACCTTAACGAAACACTGAAATCAACAAGAGCTATGTTTTCGGCTGGTATGGCTGAGGCAACGGATGTAGACCAGATGGTATCAAATGTTTCAATGGTTGAGAACTCCAGGAGTTCTCTCCTTCGTAATATTGAGTTAAACTATAATCTTCTCAGGTTCCAGCTCGGTGTTCCTGCCGCTACAAATATCTCTCTGACAGAAACGCTTGAAACCCTTACCGCTGAGATAAATGTTGAAGCACTTCTTTCACAGGAATTTGATGTTAAGCAGAATGTCAGTTATAAACTGATCGAAGGGCAGGAGCTTATGACCTCGCTGGCGTTAAAGTCGCAGAAGGCTTCTGTGCTTCCGACCCTTTCAGGTTTTTATAACTACGGGACCAACGGGATGGGCGATAAGGTATCAGAACAGAGATGGTTTCAGAACTCAATGACCGGACTGCAGCTTTCTGTTCCGATATTTGCAAGCGGGCAGAGATATGTAAAGATAAAGAAAGCACAGATCAACCTTGATAAAGCGAGAAATACAAAATCAATGGTAGCTGATCAGCTTCTGCTCCAGGAAAAACAGCTCAGATACAATCTGGTTAATGCTAACCTTCAGTATAACAGTCAGAAAGACAATGTTAATGTTTCGCAGAGGGTTTATGCGAGCATGGAAAATAAATTCAGGCAGGGGATGGCGTCAAGCCTTGAACTTACGCAGGCAAACTCATTATACCTGCAGGCTGAGAATAACTATGTGTCAGCCCTGATGAATCTGCTTCAGACCAAACTCGCATTGGATAAATTATTAAATAACATGTAATAACAAGGATAATAAATAATATAACTAATGAAATACACACGCACACTCCCCGTAATTCTGATCAGTTTCCTGATTCTCTCAGCCTGCTCAGCCAAGAAAAATGATGATTCATCGGTTTCAGCAAATGGTACCAACTCTGCCGGAAAAGCAGCAGTACCTGTTAAGGTAATGACACTTGCTAAGACAAAGATTGCCAGAACCATTGATTATACTGCCACCGTGCTTCCCTTTGAAGAGGTCAATATGGCTCCTTCAACACCGGGAAGGATTGATAAAATATATGTTGAGACTGGAGACAGGGTAAACAAGGGTGATAATCTGTTCCTGATGGACAGGACACAGCTTTACCAGCTTAAACTCCAGCTCAGTAGTCTGGAAAAGGATCTTTCACGTCTTGACACCCTGCTTAAAGTGGGAAGTGTAAAACAGCAGGCGTACGATCAGATGAAGACTCAGTATGATGTTCTTAAGACAAATGTCGATTTTATGGAAGAGAACACACTGATGAAGGCTCCGTTTTCAGGAGTAATTACCGGTAAATATTTTGAAAATGGAGAAATATATTCCGGAACACCAACAACCCAGACTGGCAGGTCAGCGGTTGTGACACTGATGCAGGTAAATCCCCTTAAGGTAAATGTCAGCATATCGGAGCAATTCTATCCGCTTATCAGGATTGGAATGAAAGCAATCATTACAGCAGATGTTTATGTAAATGAGGTGTTTGCCGGAAGGGTCTTCAGAAAAGCTCCAACAATTAACGCAGCTACACGTTCATTTATCACAGAAGTTGAGCTGCCAAACCGCAACGATCTGCTAAGACCGGGAATGTTTGTAAGAGTGGCAATGGACCTTGGTGAGGTTGAGACTTTTGTTGTTCCTGCCAATACGGTTATGGTACAGGAAGGTACAAATATCAGATATGTTTTTGTTGCTCGCGAAGGAGCAGCAAGCCGGGTTGAGGTAGGTATCGGCAAGAGATTCGACGACAGCCTCGAACTTATTTCAGATGTCCTGAAAGAGGGTGACCAGCTGATAACTGAAGGCCAGGCGCGTTTGATAACCGGTGATAAAATTGATGTAGTTAAATAAGTTCCTGATTCTCAAACATAAGAAAATGAGTATATACAGTTCTTCCGTAAAACGGCCCGTTACTACCATCCTGATATTTGTTATATTGATGGTTATCGGTCTCTATTCACTAATGCGACTGCCGGTTGATCTATATCCCGAAATAGAACTGCCCTTTGTGACAGTCCTCACAACATACCCCGGAGCCAGTGCCTCGGATATTGAAAGCAATGTAACCCGTCCCCTTGAGGATGCCTTAAACTCGGTAAGTAACCTGAAAGAGCTGACCTCTACTTCAAGTGACGGTCTGTCGGTGATTTTTCTCAACTTCGAGTACGGGTCAAATCTTGATGAAGCCATGAACGATATCCGGAGTAACCTCAATTTTGTTACAAGGATATTACCGGAGGAATCTGAGGACCCCACTATCATCAAATTCAATTCCAGCATGATGCCCATAATTTTTTATGCAATAACAGCTGATGAAAGTTATGCAGGACTTGAAAAGATACTCGATGAAAAGATTGTTAATCCCCTCAACAGGATTGAAGGGGTTGGAAATGTGTCATTGTCAGGCGTTCCGGGAAGAAGGATCTATGTTGATATCGACCCGAGGAAGATGGAGGCATATAATCTTACCATCGAACAGATCGGTGGGGTTTTAAGGGCTGAGAACATGAACATGCCTGCCGGTTATCTCGAGATGGGACAGACCGACTATCCTTTGAGGATACAGGGAGAGTTTCCTGAAAGCGATATCCTGAAGACAATTGTTATAAGCAATTTCAACGGGAATACCATATACCTTAAGGATATAGCTGAGGTACGCGATACCCTGCGGGAATCAAAACTTGATACCAAGATCAATGGTTCAAAGGGAATGGGGTTATTTGTCCAGAAACAATCAGGAGGCAATACAGTAAAGGTAACACGTGAAATTGAGCAGACCCTTGAAGAACTTAAAAAGGATCTTCCTCCTGATGTAAAGATAGAGCAGCTTTTTTCAAGTGCTTCATTTATTAAGGATTCTATCAACAACCTGACTGAAACTCTGTTGTATGCAGGAATTTTCGTTGTTCTTGTCGTGCTTTTCTTTTTAGGAAGATGGAGGGCCACCTTTATTGTAATACTCACAATACCTGTCTCTCTGATTGTAGCTTTTATCTATCTTTTTTTATCTGATGGCTCAATAAACATAATCTCGCTTGTCTCACTCTCCATTGCCATCGGGATGGTGGTCGATGATGCGATAGTTGTCCTGGAAAATATAACCAGGCATATTGAGAGGGGAAGCAGGCCGAGGGAAGCTGCCATCTATGCAACAAATGAGGTTTGGCTTGCTGTTATTGTAACAACACTTACAGTTGTGGCTGTTTTCTTTCCACTTACGTTTGTTGAGGGACTTACAGGGGTTCTGTTCAAGCAGCTGGGTCTGAGCGTTACAGTCACAATTATCACCTCCACGATAGCAGCATTGACACTTACTCCTACTTTAAGCGCCATGTTGCTGAAGTATAAGCCTATCAGGCAAGATGCTCCCTTCCTGACATATGACGGAAGCATCAGGAAAGGGCTTGACAGATTTGATAATTTCTATGAGACGACTCTCCGGTGGGCTTTGCGCCATA
>Ga0105103_10001548_pt1 | contig 12554 bp, 7 predicted proteins | sample PPLLaktember2015_2_FD_79107 | JGI IMG/M metagenome (GOLD analysis project Ga0105103, IMG submission 79107) | Freshwater sediment microbial communities from Prairie Pothole Lake near Jamestown, North Dakota, USA - PPLs Lake P7 Core (6) Depth... | ecosystem: Environmental > Aquatic > Freshwater >...
CCAGTTTTAAAAAATCAAAACTCTTTTCCCTGAGCGATTTTAAAATGTAAGGCGGAACCAGGTGGCTCTGTAGACCCATCATCTGAAGGTGAAACAACAAAGGATTTTCGGCCAGTATTTTTGAAAGAAAATTGGCAGAATTGGTGGCCTCCCTCGTTGTTTTGATGTCAACCCTGGCATCCACCACCGTGAGGGTGAAATCCTTTACCTCCCTGAATGCCCTTGAAATACCAATACTGAGGTCCTGGCTGCCTCCTAAGATTACGGAAATAATGTTGTTGTCGCTAAGGTATTCCACAACATCTCTTAGCGCATACTGGATATCCTCCCCCTTTTTTCCCGGTTTGAGGTTTCCCAGGTCCACAATCCCCCTGAAACTTTCCAGGTTACTGAAACGGTATAAGTATTTTCTGATTTCGTCGGGTGCTTTTCCCGTTCCCTTGTTTGCCGCGGAAGTACCTGACGGCACTCCGAAAATTGCCACTTTCGCAGCGCTTTTACCGGCCCGTCCTTCCTTCAGGGTATCTTTCCTGATGAAGTGCCCCAGGGTATTGGGGGTCAGTTGGCCAACCGGATTGTATTCAGCAAAATCTGCCGGGTGAAAATAAAGTGAAATATCCATGACTCTCCGGATGGGTTACTTTATGAAAAGTTTATTTCGTTTTCTTTTGTTTTTTGACTTTTCCGGAGGACTCACCAATGATACGGAGGCAATCCTCAAAAGTCATTTCCTCCGCTTTCACGTTTTTGGGTATCCTGAAATTCTCTTTCTTATAAACGATATATGGCCCCCAACGACCGTTTAATATCTTTAAATGAGGATCTTCCGTAAAGCATTTTAATTCTGATTTGCTCAGCTTTTCCTGTTTGTTGCGGATCAGTTCAATGGCTCTTTCAAGGGTCAGGGTGTAGGGATCGTCACCTTTGGTCAGAGAAATGAACTGGTTGTTGTGTCTGACATAAGGACCAAATCTCCCGATACCTACGGATACCGGTTTCTCCTCCCAAACACCCAGTTCCCTGGGCATCCGGAACAATTCCATGGCCTCTTCCAGGGTAATGGTTTCCAGGTGTTGTCCGGGACGAAGACTGGCAAACTGTGGCTTGTTCTCTTCCTGTCCGGGAATGGATTCTCCCAACTGGACAATCGGGCCGAAACGGCCTATTTTCGCAGATACCTGTTTCCCGGAAACCGGATCGATACCCAGGATTTTCTCTCCGCGGGTTTTTTCCGAATTTTTCAGGACCACTCCGATGTTGTCATGGAAAGGATGATAAAACCGGTCGATCACCTCATACCATATTTTTTTGCCCTCGGCAATTTCATCCAGTTCCTCCTCCACACTGGCGGTGAAATGGTAGTCCATGATCTGTTGAAAGTGGCTGGTCAGAAAATCGGTCACCACCATGCCGATGTCTGTTGGGAACAGCTTGGACTTTTCAGCTCCCGTTGTTTCACTTTTCACCGATCTGGATATTACGTTCCGGATCAGTTCCAGCAGAATGAAATTTCTTTCTTTGCCGGGCCGGTCTTCCTTAACAACATACTCCCTGTTCTGAATGGTGGTAATCGTGGGAGCATAGGTGGAAGGCCGTCCGATGCCCAGTTCTTCCAAACCCTTGACCAGTGAAGCTTCAGTATATCTGAAGGGTCGCTGGGTGTATCTTTCTGTTGCCTGAATGATCAGGGCAGAAAGGGGATCGCTTACTTTCACCGGAGGGAGCAGTTCCTGGGCTGAGGAAGAACCGCCCTCTTCATCTGTTGATTCCATATAAACCTTTAAAAACCCGTCGAAAACAACCACTTCCCCGGAAGCGGTGAAGGTCTCCTTCGATGTGGAACTGCTGATGGTTACAACGGTTTTTTCCAGGAGAGCATCAGCCATTTGTGAGGCAATGGTTCTTTTCCAGATCAGTTCATACAACTTTTTCTCCTGTGCCGAACCGGTGATGGTTTCACTCTGGATATAGGTGGGCCGTATGGCTTCATGGGCCTCCTGTGCTCCCTTGGATCGGGTCTTGTACTGGCGTGTCTTTACGTACTGTTCTCCGTGCAGTTCAGTGATTTTTTGCGCGGTCGTGTGCAAAGCCAGCGAAGAAAGATTTACGGAATCCGTACGCATGTAGGTTATCAATCCTGCTTCGTACAATTTCTGAGCTACCGACATGGTTTGGGAGACTGAAAAACTGAGTTTCCGGCTGGCTTCCTGCTGAAGCGTTGAGGTGGTAAAGGGAGGCGCCGGGGATCGACGCGCCGGTTTCCGGGAAACATCGGCTACCGCAAACAGCGCACCCTTGCAGGTCTCAAGGAACCGCATGGCCTCTTCCTCCGTATCGTAACGCCTGGATAGTTCGGCTTTCATTTCTGCTTCCGACCCGTCAGACAAACGGGCGGTAAAAACCGCTGTTACCCGGAAGGAGGAAGCAGAGACAAAATTCATGATTTCCCTTTCCCTGTCCACGATCAGGCGGACGGCCACAGACTGCACACGCCCTGCTGACAACGATGGTTTTACCTTTTTCCACAGAACGGGGGAAATTTCAAAACCCACGATCCTGTCGAGCACCCTCCTGGCCTGCTGTGCATTGACCAGGTTTATGTCGATATTCCTCGGGTGATTAACCGCATTCAGAATGGCATCTTTCGTAATCTCGTGAAAGACAATCCGCCGGGTATTTTCGGGTTTCAGTTTCAATTCCTGCTGAAGATGCCAAGCAATGGCTTCCCCCTCCCGGTCCTCATCAGAGGCCAGCCAGACCGTTTTTGCCTCTTTGGTCAGTTTTTTCAGTTCGGAAACCACCTTTTTTTTATCCTCCGAAATCACATAGCGGGGCTGATATTGGTTTTTTACATCAATACCGAACTCTTTTTTCTCGAGGTCACGGATATGCCCCATACTGGATGCCACAAAAAATTCTTTCCCCAGGAACTTACCAATCGTTTTGGCTTTTGCCGGGGACTCAACAATGACTAAATTTTCCTGCATAGGAGCTACTCTTTTACCTTAATGTATTTAAACGGCTGCAAAGTAATAAAAATGAATAGCTAAGTTCAAAATTTCTACTTCAAATAATACGGTTATCTTTGTTCCGTTGTTTGTAAAAAAGATTTTCATGACGGAAGAAAATAGCCCTGTCAGGAAGTTTGCCCGCCTCTTCAGGGGAATCTATACTGAAAATGATGCCCGCTTCAGGAAGTATCTCCGCTATTTCTGGGGATTGTATGTGGCTGTGGCTCTGATTTTTGTGTGTCTTTTTTTCTTGATTGCACGCGGGGTGTTCGGATTTATGCCCACCTTTGAGGATCTTGAAAATACCGAAACCATTCTGGCCTCACAGGTTATTTCTGAAGATGGAAAGGTGTTGGGTACTTTTTTTCGTGAGAACCGGACCTTTGTCTCGTTTGATCATTTGCCTGACCATTTGATCCAGGCTTTGATAGCGACGGAAGACAGGCGGTTTTACCGTCATTCCGGTATTGATTTCAGGGGCTTGCTGCGGGTGGTCAAGGGTATTCTGACTGCCAATACCCGTTCCGGCGGGGGCAGCACCATATCGCAGCAAATGGCTAAAATGCTGTTCCCCCGGGAACAGCTTGCCAGTCCGATAGAACTCATTCTCAGGAAATTCAAGGAATGGATCATTGCCATGAAACTTGAACGGAGTTACACCAAGGAAGAGATCATTACCATGTACCTGAACAAATATGACTTCCTGAACCTTGCTGTCGGGATAAAAACTGCAGCCAACGTCTATTTTAACTGTGAACCGGAAGCCCTTCAGCTGCATCAGTCGGCCATGCTGGTTGGAATGGCCAAAAACAGCGCCCTTTATAACCCGGTACGCCGGCCGCAGGTTACGCTTCAGCGCCGGAATGTTGTGCTGTCGCAAATGAGAAAATACAATTTCATTTCCAGTTCTGAATTTGATGCCACCAAGGTTAAACCTCTCGACCTGGATTACAACAGGGTCGATTTTAAACGGGGAATGGCGCCCTATTTCAGGGAGTACATCCGGATGGCCATTGGTGCAGTCAAACCGGAAAAGGAAGACTATGCCGGTTTTCAGCATCAAATATTCATCGAAGATTCCACGGAATGGGAAACCAACCCCTTATATGGCTGGTGCAATAAAAACGAAAAAAGGGATGGGACTTCGTGGGACATTTACAAGGATGGGTTGAGGATTTACACAACCATTGACTCCAGAATGCAGCAATATGCCGAAGAGTCGGTCACCCATCACATAAAAACCAACCTTCAGCCGATGTTTGACCGTCGGGTAAAATCCCTGAACAATCCACCCTTCAGCAACGATATGACGGCCAGCGAGACGGAGGAGCTGTTGGTACGGTCGATTAAACGAACCGAAAGATACCGGGTACTTTCCAGGCAGGGGAAAAGTTTTGATCAAATCAGGGAAATTTTTAATCAGCCGGTAGAGATGACCATCTTTTCCTGGAAAGGGGATAAAGACACCATAATGTCTCCCATCGACTCCATCAAGTGGTACCTGCGATTTATCCGCTCCTCCTTTATGGCCATGGAGAATGGTTCAGGAAAGGTGAAAGCCTATGTCGGGGGGCCCAATTACCAATATTTCATGTACGATATGGTAAAGATGGGCAAGCGTCAGGTGGGTTCAACCGTGAAGCCTTTTTTGTACACCCTGGCCATGCAGAACGGATTAAGCCCCTGTACCAGAGTTCCCTATGTCAGGCAGCAGTTTGTACTTTTCGACGGCACCATCTGGGAACCAAGGGATGCCGATAAAGATGAGGAGAATTATGGTAAAATGGTTACCCTCAGATGGGGTTTGGCCAATTCCCGCAATATGATTTCCGCCTGGGTAATGAAACAATTCAATCCTGAAGCTGTAGTGGCCATCATGAAAAAACTGGGGATTTACAGCCCTATTGATCCGGTCTATTCCATGTTCCTTGGCACCTCCGACATCACACTGTATGAGATGGTAGGCGCTTTCAGCACCTATGCCAATAAGGGAGTATTTGTAAAACCCTATTTTGTTACCCGGATCGAAGACCGCCATGGCAACATCGTAGCCAATTTTATTCCCCGCCGTTATGAGGCGATTGACGAAAACACCGCTTACCTGATGACCAACCTGCTGCAGGGGGTAGTTGATGCAGGGACGGGGAGCAGGCTGCGGTTCCGGGAAGGATATGGCGGATTTACCATGCCCATAGCCGGAAAAACGGGGACAACCCAGAACCATTCCGATGGCTGGTTCATCGGGATGACCCCGCAGTTGACTGCCGGAGTCTGGACAGGAGCGGATCTCCGGAGCATCCACTTTTCCGATCTGCAGTCCGGTCAGGGTGCAAGCACCGCATTGCCCATCTGGGGGTATTTTATGAAAAAAGTACTGGCTGATCCCTCTCTGGGATATACCCAAAAGGGAGAATTTGCCAGACCGGCTAATTTCAGGGGTACCATTGATTGCGGAGAAGAAATTCCGGGAGAAGAACGAAAAGCGCTGGAATTCGATGAATTCTTCTGACCTCAGAAAATGATCAGGAGCAGAATGACCAGCATAAACAGGATAACCAGGATGAACTGATTCCGAACGAACAGCCCCAGCAGCAGCATGATCTCCACTTCTTCATTGCAACTGCCGTAAAGGTTAATCTCCCCCTTGTCCTTGGTGATAAATTCGTTGGAAACAAAGGAGATCACTTCACTTCCGTTGAATTTCCATGCCCACTTTGATTGCCAGAAATTTTTGATCTCCAGTTCAAACCGTTTCCCGTTGATGATCACATCGCTTTTGGGATTGAGGAGGTTAACCATGACACAGGCCAGCAAAGACTCGTCTTTCCCGTCATAAATTTCCAGTTTTGACAGGAAAAACTCCCTTTTCAGGTAAAAGGTACGTCCGTTGAAAACAGCCATGGCTTTTCCACTGAACATATTCTGCCACTGAATGGTCCCGACCACCGCGTTATCGGAAAGAATCTCAAGCCGGGAACCGAAAATCTCCTTGATCCAAACCAACTTCTTCATACTGCTGAATTTTGATATAAAAATACAATTTGTTACGGAAAATGTATAATGTCATTTTGAGTAATAAATCACGATTTCTCCAAATTCCCCTCCTGGTCAGGAGGGGTACTCAAAGCCGGTGATTGAATTCCGGTCGCCAGGCAGAAAAATTGTTACGGCTTTGAAGGGGGTGGTGGGAGCTGATGGTCAACCACCCCGCCCCGGCCCTCAGTTAATTTTTTCTGGATAGTTTAACCGCTGGTCACGGACCGGGGCACCCCTCCTGACCAGGAGGGGAAACTACTGACTGGCAAGGACCAGCTTACACGAAAAAAATAGCTGTGTAAGTTTGGAAGTCACCCTCTTTTAAACCGACGAAGGAGGTTTAAGAGAGGGCTGGGGTGAGTCAGCCCGTTCCGTTCAGGCGGGGAATCTCCATCCAACCAAGTCAGTGTAAATTTTAAGAACTAAGTTCTTTTGTGGAAAGCAACCCGCAGGCCGCATAAATATCCTGTCCCCTGGAAGCCCTGATGGTGGTAAGTATCCCTCTTTCATTGAGTTTATCCTTGAACTGTTGAAGGGTATGGTCATCGGTGCCTTTCAAAGGAGTACCGGGAATGGGGTGAAACCGGATCAGGTTAATGCGGCAACTCAGGCCGTTCAGTAAGCGGGCCAATTCCCTGACATGCCTGTCGGTGTCGTTCAGGTTCCTGAAAACAATGTATTCAAAGGAAACCCTCCGCTGCCGGCTGAAATCCCATTTCCGGATCTCCCTGACCACTTCCGTGACCGGATAAGCCACCTGTACAGGCATCAGCATTTTTCTTTCCTCATCGAAGGGGGAATGCAGACTGACCGCCAGGTGGGCTTCGCTTTGTTCCAGGAAGGTGATCATTCCGGGGATGATGCCGATGGTGCTGACCGTAATCCGGCGGGGGCTCATGGCATAACCCCAGGGAGCAGAAAGGATCTCCAGGCTTTTTAGCACTTCGGGTAAGTTGTCAAACGGCTCACCCATGCCCATATAAACTATGTTGGTCACCCTGCCCGCCTCCTCAATACTCCTGACCTGGTTGAGAATCTCGCCGGCAGTCAGCTGCCCCTGGAATCCCTGTTTGCCGGTCATGCAGAAGAGACATCCCATTTTGCAACCCACCTGGGAGCTGACACATACCGTGATCCGCTCCTCCTCGGGAATCATGGCCGTTTCCACAAATTTTCCCGATCCGGTACTGAAAAGGTACTTTTTAGTACCGTCGGCACTTACCTGGACCTTTACCGGCTGACTGATTCCGGGTTCATATTGTTCGTTAAGCAGGAAGCGGGCTTTCTTGGAAAGGTTGGTCATTTCATCGATGCTTCCCACTCTCCGGGCATACAGCCAACCGGCCATCTGTCTGGCTGAAAAAGCGGGCATGTCCAGACTTCGGGCGATTGCCGCCAGTTCCTCCAGTGTTAATCCGAAAAGAGGTTGTTTCATGGGTACCTTATTAGATCCGTCGGTTAAAACCGACGGCAAGCTGTTACAAAATAAGCTGTTAAAAATAGATCTCAGAAAGGATGTTGGTAAAAGGAACTCCCCTTCCGATCAGCATATCCCTGACCTCCACCACCATCATTCCGTTGCCGCAAAGATAGTATTTACTCTCTTCCGGAAATTGGACCAACCGGCTCAAATAGTCGGTAACCCTTCCGGGGAAAACCTTCCCGCCCTGTTCCCGGGAACAACATCTGATGTACCGCTCCCCCAGAGTCTCCATCAGTTCGCTTTCAAAATAGAACTGATTAAGGGAGCGTACTCCGTGTATCAGGGTTTTGCCTTCATCCAGTCCCGACCGGAGCATGCTGTAAAAAGGGGCAATGCCGGTGCCGGTGGCAATCCACCAGGCCTTGTGCCTGTCACCGGAAAAACTTCCGAAAGGAAGGGAGGTGTAAAGTGTATCTCCCGGTCTGCTAAGGGAGAGATGGGGGGTGAGTGAACCCTCCGCCTTAACGTTAAAGAGAAGGGTGATTTCGGGATCGTTCTCCCCGCTGCAAATGGAATACATCCGGGGACTATCATGCTCCCCAAGCGCTATTTTAAGTACCTGCCCCGCAGAAAAAGAGAAATTCCGCGGGAAGGAGAGCAGAAAAGCACCCGGAGCGATCTCTTCAACAGAATTGATCCTAACCGGGGACAGCATCTGCTGACGGGTATTATCTTTCGTCATCTTTGAGTGTTTATCGTAACACAATTATAGCAATATGCTGCGAATCTTTCCTTTTTTTATAAGTCTTACTTTTTTATTTCCCTTTTTTTATTGAATTTTGAACCTTGAGGAAACATCATGGCCAAATAACTTTATCATCTGAATCAATTACATCATGAGAAATTTTTCCGGGGTGGAGCAAGTATTCTACAGCGAATCAGGAAGCCCTTCCATTACAACCGATGCCTCTTATATTCTGGTCGATAACTTTCCCAAACTGGGATTGTTTTCAGCCCTCAGCTTTTTGGAATGGGTTTCTGAAAATCCGGAGGGGGTTATTTCTCTTCCTGCCAGCAAAACAGCCTCGCATTTTCTCAAGAATACCAGGATGCTGCTGGAGAACTGGAACGGCTCCAAAGGGAGAGAAATTCTGAGGAAGTACGGCCTTGGAGGAGTCAGGAAACCTGAACTCCGCGGGCTCCATTTTGTTCAGGCCGGCGAGTTTTATCCGATCCATTCCTCCCAGCACAACAGCTTATGGAATTTTGTGGATGCCCAATACATCAAGGGATTTGGACTTGATCCGGAAAGGGCTTTGCTGATCAATTCCGATTTAATCAGGCTGGCCGAAGGAAAAAGCTACGATGAGATCTTCCCCGGGTACCTGATTGATTTATCCCTTCGCTTCAGGGAAGCCAGAAATCATCAGGAAAAGCTGCAACAGGAATCAGTATTCAGGATCGACAACTGGTGCGACGAATATGAAGCCCGCATCCGGGAGAAAGGAGGTATAGGCTACTATCTGGGAGGCATAGGCCCTGATGGTCACATTGCCTTTAATACCCGCGGCGCCAACCATTATGATCCGACCCGCCTTACAGCTACCAATTTCGAGACCCAGGCAGTCACTGCCGGAGACCTTGGAGGGATTGAGGTTTCCCGAAACCGGCTGGTAATCACCATCGGATTAGGGACCCTGACCTTCAACCCGCAAAACAAAGCCATTATTTATGCTGCCGGAGAAGCCATTGCCGATGTCATCCGAGATTCCGTGGAAAGCAAACCCAATAACCTCTATCCTGCGACTGCACTTCAAAAACTGGAGAGAAGCCGTTTCTACCTTACACGGGGTGCAGCGGTTAAACTTCGGGATTCCATCCGCGATTTTTACTTCGGAAGCCCCTGGACCCATCAGAAAACCGAAAAAGCGGTCATCGACCTGTGCAAAAAAATCAACAAATTCGGCCCCAAGCTTACCCTGGAGGATCTGGAGGCAGACGAATTCTGCAGCAAAATTCCCGGGCTGAATGAAAACACTGTACAAACAGTGATTGATTCCATCGATGCCAAGATTCGCAGGGGCATGCGGAAAGATTCCAATCAGGTATATTATCATACCGGACCACACCACGACGACATCATGCTGGGCATTATGCCAGTCACCAACCGCCAGAGCAGGGATTCCGGCAATGTGTTGCATTTTTGCGTCCTCACTTCAGGTTTCAATGCGGTGACGAACCGGTTCATGCTCGATTTGCTGAAAGATACGCTGAAGCTGATCCGGAAAGGCAGGATTGAAATGATCAACTACCCTGATTTTTTTGAAAAAGGGTACCAGTACAAGTGGGACAAAGATGTATATCATTACCTCGACCATATTGCAGCGATGGATGAGGAAGGAAAAAGAAGAGGGGTGTGCCACCGACTGGTCAGGGGAATGGTCGCCCATCAACAGTTGAAAAACCAGCGCGAACTGACCGAAAGCATCAAACATTCCATTAAAACTCTGGAGAGCAGTTACGACGGGGCGAAAAATCCCACATCTGTCCAGAATATGAAAGCCACCATCAGGGAGTTTGAGGAAGAGCTGGTATGGGCACATTATGGAGTGAGGGTGAAGAATGTCCACCACCTCCGGCTTGGTTTTTATACCGACTCATCGGGGGGAGGCCCCAATAAAGAGAGGGATGTGATGCCCATCCTTAACGATTTCAGAAAGTATAAACCAACGGTGATCAGCCTGGCCATGGACCCCGAGGGAAGCGGCCCCGATACCCATTACAAGGTATTGCAAGCCATTGCAGGCGCTGTTTCGGAATGGGACAAAGAAGAAGATCTGTCCAACCTCCGGATCATCGGTTACCGGAATGTCTGGTTCCGTTATAATCCCTGGGATGTGGAGGTGATTGTTCCTGTTTCCATGAATTCGCTTGCTGTGCTTGACAAATCTTTCACCGACTGCTACCTGAGCCAGGTAAATGCCTCGTTTCCCAGCTACCAGCTCGACGGCAAGTTCAGCGAGCTGACTCAGCGCGTCTGGATGGAACAGCACAAACAAATCCAGTTGCTGCTGGGGAAGAACTTTTTCTATGAAAACACCTCCTCCCTGCTGAGGGCCACCCACGGTCTGATTTATATGCGGGAACTGAGCGTAAAGGAATTTCTCAGGGAAGCATCTTTGCTGGGGAAGTCGGTGGAAGGACTGTTCTGATTTCGGATTTCGGATTTGAGATTTCGGATTTACCTGCGGACTCTCCTGCCTTTAAATCCGAAATTGTACATCCGAAATCCGAAATAGAATAACATAAAATGAACAAATTAACATTTTGCATATGAAACTCATCGGAGTAGACGTCGGAGGCACAAAAATGGCTGCCGGGCTGGTCAGCGGGGAGAAGATCATCAGGCAATCAAATATGCCTACCCCCTTTGACAGACCACAGGTTGAAGTGGTCAATACATTGATCCAGACCATTGAAGAGGTTTTTGATCCCTCTGTGCAGGGGATCGGGATTGGGGTACCCGGGCTGGTTGACCTGAAAGAACAAAGGGTTATCGATGTGGCGAACATCCCCAGTTGGGATTCTGTTCCCCTGACGGAATTGATTTCCGAATACTTCAACAAACCGGTTTATGTGAACAATGATGCCAATTGTTTTGCATTGGGAGAAAAGTACTTTGGCAAGGGAAAACCATTTACCAATTTCGTCGGGGTAACAATGGGCACCGGTTTGGGCGCCGGGATCATCATCAATAACCACCTCTATTCAGGAAGATTGTGCGGCGCAGGGGAATTCGGTTGTATTTACTACCGGGACCAGACCATTGAGACCTATGCCAGCGGGCAGTTTTTTAAAGACAAGGGAATTGACGGGAACTTGTTGTTTAAAAGGGCCTCCATTGGTGATCCGGTTGCCCTGAAGGCTTTTGAAACACTTGGCCTCCACATTGGACATGCGGTCGCCAACATCCTATTTGCACTTGCCCCGGAAGCGATAATTTTCGGCGGCTCAGTCAGCAAAGCCTACAAGTATTTCAGCGACTCCATGCTCGAATTTCTGGAAGACAATTTCCCCTACCGCCGGCTTTATAATCAGCTGGCGATTGAAGTTTCCGATACGGAAGAAAGCGGCATTTTAGGGGCATCTTCCCTGGTTCTGGATGCTGCCAGACCATAATTTCCAGCATCATCTGAAAAAATTTTTTCCTGTTTAACAATAATCGTTTGTTTATTCCGGACAGATACTATTTTTGTTAAAATTTCTTAAATCGTTTGGGATATAAAGCAAAGTGGGGAAAAATCAGTTTTTTGGATACCAGATGCTGTAAGAATTTGATTTTTAATATTTTTCTAACTTAAAACTATTTCTATGAAAAGAGTTGTACTTCTGTTATCAGTCTTTCTGCTCATGGGAATGACGGTTTTTGCACAGATGAAGACGATTACCGGTAAGGTAGTTTCTTCTGACGACAATTCATCGATTCCCGGAGTATCTATTGTTGTGAAAGGAACAACGCTGGGTACGATCACCAGCATGGATGGGGTATTCTCCATCCAGGTACCACAGGCCACAAAATCTCTGGTTTTCAGCTTCGTGGGTTACAGGACTCAGGAAGTTCAGCTGGAATACAAGAATATTGTTAATGTTACCCTGGAGGTGGATGTTTTCTCTGTGGATGAAGTAGTTGTGGTGGCATACGGTATTCAGCAGAAACGTGAAGTTGCCGGTGCTATATCAAGGGTGGATGGCGAGGCTCTTGCAAAAATGAACGTTCAGAGTTTTGACCAGGCATTGGCCGGTAAAGCTGCCGGTGTTTCAATCACCATGCCCAACGGTGTGCTAAACAATCCTCCCGTTATTCGAATCAGGGGATTTAATTCCATTACGTCCAGTTCAAATCCACTTATTGTGGTTGACGGTGTTCCTGTGTTTACAGGGAACCTTGGAGGAACTGCCATTCAGAATTCACTGGCTGATATTAATCCTTCTGATATTGAGTCGATGGATATTCTGAAAGATGCGTCTGCAACAGCGCTTTACGGCTCCAGAGCGGCCAACGGTGTCATCATCATCACTACCAA
>Ga0105103_10001549_pt1 | contig 12550 bp, 7 predicted proteins | sample PPLLaktember2015_2_FD_79107 | JGI IMG/M metagenome (GOLD analysis project Ga0105103, IMG submission 79107) | Freshwater sediment microbial communities from Prairie Pothole Lake near Jamestown, North Dakota, USA - PPLs Lake P7 Core (6) Depth... | ecosystem: Environmental > Aquatic > Freshwater >...
CATCCTGGATCGCCTCGTTCACCCAGGGTTCGCCGTGCATCCCCATCATGCCGAGGTTGAGCGGGTGGGCCGCAGGCAGGGCGCCGATGCCCAGCAGCGTGACGGCGACGGGCAGATGCGCCCGCTCCGCCAGCTGCAATAGTTCTTCGGTCGCCGCGCTCTTCAGCAGCCCGTGCCCGGCGAGAATCACCGGCCGTTCGGCGCGGGCGATGAGCTCGGTGGCCTGCGCCAACGACGTCGCCGCGAACGTGGTCGTGCGCACGAACCCGGCCGCGGCAGGCTCCGCGCCTGCCGACCACTCGGCCAGCTCCTGCTGCGCGTTCTTGGTGATGTCGACCAGCACCGGTCCCATGCGCCCCGAGGTCGCGACGCGGAAGGCGTCGTGGAGCACCGGCGCGATATCGATGGCGCGCTGCACCAGATAGTTGTGCTTGGTGATGGGCAGCGTGATGCCGGTGATGTCGGTTTCCTGGAAGGCGTCCGACCCGAGCAGCGCCGCGGGCACCTGTCCGGTGATGCACACCATCGGCGTGGAATCCATCATCGCGGTGGCGATGCCGGTGACCAGATTCGTCGCGCCGGGGCCTGACGTGGCGAGGGCCACGCCGACCCGGCCGCTGACGCGCGCATAGCCGTCGGCCATGTGCGTGGCGCTCTGCTCGTGACGCACCAGCACGTGGCGAATCGGATGGTCGAGGAGCCGGTCATAGGCGGGCAGAATCGCGCCGCCCGGATAACCGAAGACGGTGTCGACGCCATGCTCGCGCAGGCAGGACCAGAGGATGTCAGCGCCGCTCAGTTTCATGGGGACCTACACCGCGTGATACGTGTGACGGTGATCGTGCAGTTCGACCAGCGCGTGCTCGATCGCGTCGCCCATCTCACGCGTACTCAGCGTGGGGTCGCCCGGACCCGCGAGGTCCCGGGTGCGAGCGCCCGACGCGAGGGCCACTTCGATGGCCTGCTCCAGCAGGTCGGCTTCGTGGGTGAGCCGCGCCGACAGCCGCAGCAGCATCGCGGCGCTGGCAATGGCGCCAATCGGGTTCGCCCATCCCCTGCCGGCGATGTCCGGGGCCGAGCCGTGAACCGGCTCGTAGAGATCCACCCGCCCGCCGATCGTGGCCGACGGCAGCACGCCCAGCGACCCCGAGATGGACGCCGCCTGATCGCTCAGGATGTCGCCGAAGAGGTTGTCCGCGAGGATCACATCGAAACTGGCCGGGGTCGTCGCCAGCCGCATCGCGCAGGTGTCGATGTACACGTGCTCCAACGCGATGTCCGGAAAGTCGCGAGCCACTTCAGTCACCGTCGTCCGCCACAGCCGCGACGTTTCGAGCACGTTGGCCTTGTCGATGGAGGCGACCCGGCGGCGGCGGCCCATGGCCATCTCGAACGCCACGCGCGCCACGCGCTCGACCTCGGGCTTCGAGTAGATCAGCGTGTTGAACGCCACGTCCGGCGACGGGTAACCGCGCGGCTCGCCGAAGTAGATCCCCCCGAGCAGTTCGCGAACGATGAGGATGTCGGCGCCCTGCAGCCGCTCGGCCCGGAACGGCGTGCGATCGACCAGCGCGGGATGACAGATGGCCGGACGCAGGTTGGCGAAGCCGCCCAACGCCTGGCGCAGGGCCAGCAGCCCGGCTTCGGGGCGTTCCGAGGGCTGGCGGCTCTCGTAGCGGGGGTGCCCCACGGCGCCCAGCAGGACCGCGTCCGCCGCAAGGCACGCGGTCAGTGTTTCGTCGGGCAGACTCTGGCCGAAACGCTCGAGCCCTTCGCCGCCGATGGCGTGGGTGCTCATCTGAAACGCATGGCCGAAGAGGCCGCCCACGCTCTTCAACAGGCGCACCGCCTCCGCGGTCACCTCGGGGCCGATTCCGTCACCCGGGAGCAGCACGATGTTCAGCGCCATGCGGCCCCCTGCGCCCGGGGCATCGCCGCGAGTCGCGCCGCCCCGCTTCCAGCGGAGGACGCGGCCAGCGGCACGGCCTCCTCGTGGACGATCGCTGCCAGCTGCTCGTCGCTGACGGTCTTGCTGCGGTCGGCAAGGGCCGTGACGCGCAGGTAGACCCGTTCCAGTTCGGTCTCTCCGAGCCGATGGCCAATGGCCCGGCAGCGTGCCTCGAGGCCGCGCATCCCGGAATGCTTGCCGAGCACCAGGCGCGTGCCCGCGGCTCCCACCGATTCCGGGCGCATGATCTCGTAGGTCAGCTGGTTCTTGAGCATGCCGTCCTGGTGAATGCCGGACTCGTGTGCGAAGGCATTGGCGCCGACGACGGACTTGTTCGGCGCCACGCCGATGCCCACCGTGGCGCTCAGCGCCTGGCTCGTGGGAACCAGCCGTGTGGTGACGATGCCGGTGTCGTAGGGCAGCGCTTCGCGGCGAACGTTCAGCATCATGACGATTTCTTCGAGCGCGGCATTGCCCGCGCGCTCGCCGATGCCGTTGATGGTGCACTCCACCTGTCGCGCGCCCGCCTGGATCGCCGCGATGGAGTTGGCGACCGCCATGCCCAGATCGTTGTGGCAGTGCGCGGACAGCGTGACGTGCTCGCCGATCCGTGCCCGCACGGCCGTGAACATGCGCGTGATGTCCTCGGGCAAGGCGTAGCCCACCGTGTCGGGCAGGTTGATGGTGGTGGCGCCGGCTTCGACCGCCGCAGCCGCGACGTCACAGAGGAACGCCAGGTCGCTGCGGGTGGCGTCTTCCGCCGAGAACTCGACATCGGGCGTCAGCGACCGTGCATGGCTGACCGCGGCGCGCGTCCGGGCGAGGCACGTGGCGCGGTCGATGCGCAGCTTGTGCTCGAGGTGCAGATCCGAGGTCGCCAGGAAGACATGGATGCGCGGTCGGCGCGCGCCGGAAAGGGCGGCCCAGGCCCGGTCGATATCGCCGGTCACCGCGCGGGCCAGCCCCGCCACGATCGGCGTCCGTACCGCCGCCGCGACCGCGCGCACCGCCTCGAAGTCGCCGTCCGAGGAGATGGGGAAGCCGGCTTCGATGATGTCGACACCCAGCTGCTCGAGGTGCTCGGCCATGCGGACCTTCTCGGCCGGCGTCATGCTGAATCCCGGAGCCTGCTCGCCATCGCGCAGCGTCGTGTCGAAGATGCGTACTCGCCCTCGTGCCGTCATTGTGTGCAACTCCGGAATCGAGTCTGGGGTGGGGACCAAAATAAGTCAAAGTAATAATCCCTATGGAAACCCACGTTGTGGCTTATAGTGTCGGCCCATGGAACTGGCGCAACTCGAAGCGTTCATGGCCGTCATTCGCGAGGGCAGCTTCTCGGCGGCGGCCAAGGCGCTCTACCGAACCCAACCAGCGATCAGCCAGACGATCAAGAAGCTCGAGGACGAAGTGGGCCGGCCGCTGTTCGACCGGGCGAGCCGTCGTGGGCTGCTCACCGACGCCGGCCGCGTACTGGCGGTCCACGCCGAGCGGCTGCTCAACTTCCGTCAGCAGGCGCTCTCGGCGCTGGACGACGTGCGGCAACTCCGCTCCGGCCGGCTGACCCTGGCAGCCAACGAACTGACGTGCCTGTACCTGCTGCCGCTGCTGCACGAATACCGGCGTCTCTACCCCAGCGTGCACGTCACGGTTCAGCGCGCGCTCGCCAGCCGGATTCCCGGACAAGTCCTCGACTACGGTGCGGACCTCGGCATCGTCACGTTCCGTCCCGACCTCGAACTGCTGACCTCGATCGTCGTGTATCGCGACGAGCTGGCGTTCGTGGTGCCGCCGGGGCACATCTACGCGAAGCGGGCGAAGGTGAGCATCGAGGAACTGGCTGGCGAGTCGTTCGTCGCCCACCATGTGGCGTCGCCGTATCGCAATCGGGTCATCGAGACCTTCCAGGACAAGCGTGTGCAGCTCCAGATGCCGGTGGAACTGCCGACGATCGACGCGATCAAGAAATTCGTGGCGTTGGGTAACGGCGTCGCCCTGCTGCCGGCGATCGCGGTAGAGGGGGAGCTGGCCCGCAGGGAGCTGGTGCGGGTGCGGGTCCCCGACCTGGCCTTCGAGCGCAAGCTTCGGCTCGTGTATCGCCGCGAGGCGACAATGTCGCACGCGGCGCAGGCATTTCTCGCCGTCATCGAGGCGCAGACGGCCGTTCGCAAAGGAAGGTTTGCCTTCACGGCCGAGCGCTAGGTATACTTACGCTTTCCTGCCCACGGGCGAAGGCCCGGAAGGGCCGCTCTCGAGCGGCCAAGCTTGCGGAAGTGGCGGAATTGGCAGACGCGCTAGCCTCAGGAGCTAGTCCTGGCAACAGGGTGGAGGTTCGAGTCCTCTCTTCCGCACCAAAACGACAGCCATGAGACAAACCATCGCGTTCGTCGTGGTCGCCGCCGTCCTGGCGGTGACCGTGTCGGCCCGGGTGAAAGTCACCACCGGTTTCGATCCCGCCACGGACTTTTCACAGCTGAAGGTCTTTGCCTGGCCGGACGATGCGCCCGGGCAGATGAAGATGGCTCTCACGAAAGACGACGACCCGGAGGTGCTGCGCAAGCGCTTCGAGCCGGTCATCATCAGCGCCGTCGAACAGGAACTCACGAAGAAAGGCTTCCGCAAGGCGGCCGCTGGCGAGCGTCCCGATTTCCTGGTTGCCTACTTCGGCCTCGTCAGCGTGAGCACCTCGGGACAGACGCTCGGGCAGTTCCTGCCGGGCAGCGTGGCCTGGGGATTGCCGCCGTTCGACGCCGTCGCGACTTCGCTGAAGATCTACGAGAAAGGCTCGCTGGTGCTCGACATCATGACGCCCACGAAGGCGCCGATGTGGCGCGGCGTCGCCCAGGCCGAGGTGCATCGGGACCAGCCGGCCGAGAAGCGTGACAAGCGCCTCCGCGAAGTCATCGCGGATATCGTCAAGAAGTTCCCGCCCAAGAAGTAGTTCCAGGGCGTTCGCTATACTGCGCCCATCATGCTGTCCGACTTGAGGTTGGCATGGCGGGCGCTGGTGGCCAGGCCCGCGCTCGCCGCGACCGCACTCGCGACTTTCATCGTCGGCATAGGCGCCACCACCGCGATGTATTCGGTGGTCGATGGCGTGTTGCTTCGCCCCCTCCCCTTCGACCAACCCGATCGGATCGTCCGCATATTCGAGGTGCATCCCGGCTCCGGCAGCACCGAGCGCCGGCGGTGGATGAGCAGCGTCACGCTCGACGCCTGGCTGCCGCGCACGCCTGCGGTGGCGGCGATTGCTCGCTACAGCGCCGGCGTCGACACCGTCGGGCGGGAGCGTCCCGAACGGCTCGCCTCCGGAGTGGTCACGGCATCGCTCTTCGCCGTGCTGGGCGCCCGGCCGCTGCTCGGCCGGAACTTCTCGCCTGACGACGAACAGGAAGGCGCGCATCGCGTGGTGGTCCTCAGCTACGCGCTGTGGCAGTCGCGATTCGGGGGTGAGGCCGCGGCGGTGGGGCAGACGCTGGTCGTCAATGGCGAGCCGCACCAGATCGTGGGAGTCATGCCCGGAACTTTTGCCTTCCCGACCCGCGATCAGGCGTTCTGGCGGCCGAACGTCACGAGGCCGATGGCCAGGGACGGACGGCAGTTCCGCGTCGAGTACGCCATTGCCAGGCTCGCGGACGGAGTCGCGGCCGAACAAGCCGCACAGGAAGGCACCACCATCGCGCGGGCGCAGGCTCGACCCATGGCGGCCGATCTGCTGTTCGGCAAGGGCGGGCCGGTGCAGGTGCACGCCGTCCCCCTTGCGGAGGAGATGACGGCCACGGTGCGCCCCGTGCTCCTGGTGGCGTCGGCGGGCGTGGCCATGGTGCTGATGTTGGCCTGCGCGAACGTCGCCAACCTCTTCCTGTCGCGGGGGGTGTCGCGTCAACGTGAGCTCGCGGTCCGGGCGGCACTTGGCGCCAGCCGCGGCCGGCTGATGCGGCAGGCGGTGGCGGAAGGGCTCCTTCTCTCCGTCCCTGGTGGGGTGCTTGGCGTGGCGCTCGCGTGGAGCCTGCTGCGCATCTTCCCAGCGGTGGCTCCGACCGGGTTTCCGCGGCTCGACGAGGTGGGGCTGCACTGGCGTGTCTTGATCGTCTCGCTCGCCGCGTCACTGGCCGCCGGGGCGCTCGCCGCCCTCGCGCCGGCCTGGCGCGCCTCGCGCGCCAGCGCGACGTCGCTGCACGACGGGGACCGCCGGTCCACGGGCGCGGCCGGGGGCCGCATGCGCGGTGCGCTGCTGATTGCGGAGGCAGCCCTCGCGGTGATGCTGCTCGTCGGCGCGGCGCTGCTCGGCCGGAGTCTGATGCGGTTGATTCAGGTGGATGGCGGCTTCGAACCTGCCGGCGTCTTGACGGCGGAGCTCGTGTTTCCGGCTGGCGCCAACGCCGCCGCCGACGTGATGCCCCGCGTGGACGCGGTGCTCGAGGCGGTGCGGGCGCTACCCGGCGTGATGGCGGCGGGCAGCGGCAACATGGGGCCGTTGTCCCCGACCAGCGCGCTGCAGGCGTTCACGTTGCAGGACGTGGGGACCGATGGCCAGAAGGTGACAGCCCGGGTGTTGTCGTGGGGCGTGACCCCGGGCTACATGGAGGCGATTGGCTTGAGACTGAAGGCGGGCCGCTTCCTCCAGCCCTCGGACGTGGGCGCCGCGACGCAGGCGTTCCTCGTGAACGAGGAGTTCGTGCGTCAGTACTGGAACGATGGCCAGCCGGTGGTCGGGCGTCAGTACCCCGGTCTGCTGCATGCGAAGGGCTCGCTCGCGCACGTCGTCGGCGTCGTCGGGAACGTGTTGAAGGACGGGCTCGATCGCGCCCCGCAGCCCGAGATCTTCGTGCCGGTCGGTACCGCCGAGCGAACGTTGTCGTCGCAGGTGGTGCTGGCGGTGCGCACCGACGGCTCGCCGGACGCGCTGGCGCCCGCCGTCCGCCAGATCGTCGCCCGGGTGGACGACAAGGTCGCGCTGGACAGGGTGTCGACGCTCTCATCGAAGCTGGCGGCGTCGGTCGCGACGCCTCGTTTTGCGGCGGCATTGATGGGAGGGTTTGCCGGTCTCGCCGTGCTGCTCGCAGCCATCGGCCTGTACGGCGTCCTGTCCTATACCGTGTCGGCCCGTCGCCGGGAAATGGGCGTGCGCGCGGCGCTTGGCGCCAGCCGCGGACGGCTCGTCTCGATGGTGATGCGAGAAGGGTTGCGGGTGGTGCTGCTCGGCCTGGCAATCGGGCTGATGGGGGCGGCGGCGCTCTCGCGCTTCATGACAGCGGCGCTGTTCGGTGTCACGCCGCTCGACGCCTGGGCCTACGTCGCGGCGCCCCTCGTCCTGCTGACCGTGTCGGTGGCGGCGTGCCTCGTGCCCGCCACGCGCGCCTCGCGCGTCGATCCCGCCGAGGCGCTGCGCTGTGAGTGACAGGACAGGGAGCACCGTGCCACAGCCAAGAGTCATCGTCGGTGTTGCCGGCGGATCCGGATCGGGCAAGACCACCGTCGTGCGGCGGATCGTCGACAGCCTCGGACCCGAAGACGTCACCGTGCTCGATCACGACCGCTACTACCGCGATCGCAACGACTTGCGGCTTGAGGAGCGGGCGGTGCTCAACTACGATCATCCCGACGCACTCGAGACCAACCTGATGGTCGAGCACGTGCGCGCCCTGAAGTCCGGCGAGGCCGTGCAGGTGCCGCGCTACGATTTCACGCGCCACGCGCGGCTGGCCGAGACGGAACTGTTCACACCGCGCCGCGCCCTGATCGTCGAGGGCATCCTGGTCTTCACCGACCCGGCGTTACGACAATTGATGGACATCAAGGTGTTCGTCGACACCGATTCGGACACGCGCTTCATCCGGCGGCTGGTGCGCGATGTCGCCGATCGCGGCCGCACGATGGACTCGGTCATCGAGCAGTATCAAGGGACGGTGAAGCCTATGCACCTGGAGTTCGTCGAGCCCAGCAAGCGCTATGCGGATGTCATCATCCCGCTCGGTGGGCACAACGCGGTCGCCGTGGACCTCCTGCTCACGCTGCTGCGCTCGGTCGTCGGCGCCACGGTCGTTCGCTGAGCCCGCCTCAGTGGCGCTACCAGGGCGCGCGGACGTCACCAGACGGAGCGTTCCGGTTGCGATTCAGGAGATAGGCGGCAAGCGCGGCGAGACCGCCGGCAACCACGACCGCTCGAATCACCCGCATCAGGCTGACCATCCACGCAATGCCAATGCCGAGCGCTGCCCACTGGACCCACCAGTGGCCGGGTGATGTCATCAGGTTGATGACCACGAGGAAGAGCAGAATCAGCGGTCCCTTGAACAGAAAGCTGATGGATCTCACATAGAGAACATACGGAGAAGCCCTGACGAAGTTCAGCTACACTCCGACCCATGCGGTTTCACCGTCTGATTGTTCGAATGGCCGCCGTCACCGTGCTCGCGGGAGCCGTAGCGGCCACCACCGGCCCCACGGCAACGGTCGAGGCGCAAGGCCCGGCGCAGACCGATCCCAACGTCTTCTCCGAGCTGCGCTGGCGCAACATCGGTCCCCACCGTGCCAGCCGGACCAAGGCGCTGGATGGTGTGGCGGGTCAGCCGCACACGTTCTATATCGGGGTGGTGAACGGCGGCGTCTGGAAGACCACCGACGCCGGCCGGACCTGGGTACCGATTTTCGACGACCAGCCGACCGGCTCGATCGGGGCCCTCGCGGTGGCGCCCTCCGACCCCAACGTCATCTACGTCGGCACCGGTGAAGCGCAGCAGCGCCCGGACCTGGCGACGGGCGACGGGATGTACAAGTCCACCGACGCCGGGCGCACCTGGACGCACCTCGGCCTCCGCGATACCCAGCAGATTGCGCAGGTGGTGGTGGACCCGAAGAATGCGGATCGGGTCTTCGTCGCCGCCCTCGGGCATCCCTACGGTCCCAACACCGAACGCGGCATCTTCCGATCGCTCGACGGTGGGCGCACGTTCGAACGCGTGCTCTATCGTGATGAGAACACCGGCGGTGTCGATGTCGTGATCGATCCCGTCACCCCGTCCACCGTCTACGCGTCGCTCTGGCAGGCTCGGCAGGGTCCCTGGGAAAACGGCGACTTCCGCGGACCCGGCAGCGGCCTGTTCAAGTCGACCGATGGTGGCACCACCTGGCGTCCGTTGTCCGAAGGCCTGCCCACGTGGGACAGCGAGCGGCTGGGACGCATCGGGATCGGCATCGCCCCGAGCCAGCCCTCACGGCTGTTTCTCGTCGTCGAGGCGCGGACGACCAGCGGCATCTACCGGTCGGACGATGCGGGTGAGACCTGGACCCGCGTGAACGCGGACGAACGCGTCGTCGCCCGGCCGAGCGACGCCACGGACATCCGCGTGCATCCGACCAACCCCGACATCGTCTACGTTCCCACGATCGTCACGTGGAAGTCGACGGATGGCGGCCGCACCTTCACGGCCATTCGAGGCGCGCCCGGCGGCGACGACTATCAGCGCGCGTGGATCAACCCGACGAACCCCGACATCATCGCGATGACCTCGGACCAGGGCGCGGTCGTGACGCTGAACGGGGGGGAGACGTGGAGCAGCTGGTACAACCAGCCGACCGCCGCCTTCTACCACGTCACCACCGATAACGCGTTTCCCTACCGGGTCTGCAGCGGTCAGCAGGAGAGCGGGTCGGTGTGCATCTCGAGCCGCGGCGATCACGGGCAGATCACGTTCCGGGAGTGGTCACCGGTTGGCGTCGAGGAATACGGGTACGTCGCGCCCGACCCGCTGGATCCCGACATCGTGTACGGAGGAAAGGTTTCACGCTGGGACCGGCGCACGGGTCAGGTGCAGAACGTGGGTCCCAGGCCGCTGCGCGATGGCGGCTACCGCGTCGTGCGCACCATGCCGGTGCTGTTCTCACCGGTGAATCCGCGCAAGCTGTTCTTCTCGTCGAACGTGCTGTGGCAGACCACGACCGGCGGGCAGTCGTGGGACCAGATCAGTCCGGATCTGACGCGGCCGAGTTGGGAGGTCCCGGCCAACGTCGGCATCTATTCGAATCGGCCGGAAGCCCGGCCCACGCAGCGCGGCGTGATCTATACCATCGCACCGTCGTACCTCGACGAGCAGACGATCTGGGTGGGCACCGACGATGGGCTCATTCACGTGACGAGGGACGGCGGCAAGGCGTGGAGCAACGTGACGCCGCCGGAACTGAAGCCGTGGATGAAGGTCTCGCTGATGGACGCGTCGCACTTCGACGTCAACACCGCATATGCCGCGGTGAACACCATCCGGCTGGACGACCTCCAGCCGCACATCTACCGCACGCGCGACGGCGGGCAGACATGGACGGCGATCACGACCGGACTGCCTGACGGCGGCGTCATCAACGTCGTCCGGGAAGATCCCAAACGGCGTGGCCTGCTGTTCGCGGGCTCCGAACAGGCGGTCTACGTCTCATTCGACGATGGTGGGCGGTGGCAGTCGTTGCGGGTGAACATGCCCGCGACCTCGATCCGCGATCTCGTCATCAAGGGGGACGACCTGGTGGTGGGCACCCACGGACGCAGCTTCTGGATTCTGGACGACATCACGCCGCTGCGGCAGTGGCCCGAGGCGCCGCGGTCTGCTGGCGCGCATCTGTTCGCGCCACAGGAAGCGATCCGCGTGCGCTGGAACATGAACAGCGACACCCCACTGCCCCCCGATGAACCGGCGGGACAGAACCCGCCTGACGGCGCGGTCATCAACTACTGGCTGCCCGCCGGCGCCGCGGGCCCGGTGACGCTCGACGTGCTGGATGCCTCTGGCGCGCTGGTGCGCTCCTTTTCGAGCGAGCAGCCGGCAGAGGCGCCAGTCGAGGGTCGCAACACCCCTGACTACTGGCTCCGTCCCCATCAACCGCTGTTGAAGACAGCGGGGCTGCACCGTTTCGTGTGGGACTTGCACCATGAACGGCCTGCGGTGTCGTCGTTCTCGTATCCGATCGCCGCGATCCTGAACAACACGCCGCGCACGCCCCTCGGGTCGTGGGTGTTGCCCGGCACCTACACGGTGCGGCTCACCGCGGGCGGGCAAACGCGCACGGCGCCGCTGACCGTGCGCATGGATCCTCGGGTGAAGACCGGGGAAGCCGGACTGCGGCAGCAGTACACGCTGTCGCGTACGCTGGACGGCGCGCTGCGGCGCACAGCCGCGGCACTCCAGCAGTCGCGGACTCAGGGCGACGCCGGGCAGAAGCTGACGCTGGAACTGCAGCGGCACATGAGCGTGCTCGCTCAGTTGTTCGGACTCGTCGAAGGCGCCGATGTCGTGCCGACCATGCAGGCGGTGACGGCCGTCCAGGAGGCGGTCGCGGCCGTCGAGCGCACGCTGGCACAGAAATAAGCTTCGTCACTGAGCGAGGGACCCGTGCCGATCATTCCGTTCGTATTCGCCGCCGTGCTGCAGGCGGCGGCCCCCGTGGCCGCCCCGGATGTGGACGCGGTGTTCTCGCAGTGGACCGTCGCCACTCCCGGATGCTCGGTGGGCGTGGACCTCGACGGCCGCAGTGTGCTCGAAAAAGGGTTTGGCATGGCCGACCTCGAGCGCGGCACCGCCAATAGGCAGGACACGATCTTCGAAGCCGGGTCGGTCTCGAAACAGTTCACGGCCGCCGCGGTGCTGTTGCTGGCGCGCGACGGCAGGCTGTCGCTCGACGATCCGATCCAGAAGTACCTGCCCGAGCTGCCAGACTACGGCACTGTGGTCACCATTCGCCACCTCCTGACGCACACCAGCGGCATGCGCGACTGGGGCAGCGTGGCGGGAATCGGCGGCTGGCCCAGGACCACGCGCGTGTACACCCACGCGCACGTGCTCGACATCCTGTCCCGCCAGCGCGCATTGAACTTCGTGCCCGGCTCGCGCTGGTCGTACAGCAATTCGGGATTCAATCTCGCAGCCATTCTGGTGGCGCGGGTCAGCGGGATGTCGTTCTCCGAGTTCACGCGACAGCGCCTCTTCCATCCCCTCGGAATGACGAGCACGTCCTGGCGCGACGATCACACCCGCATCGTTCCCCGTCGTGCCCTCGCCTACGAACGCGAGGACGATGGCTATCACCTGGATCTGCCGTTCGAGAACGTGTACGGCAACGGCGGCCTGCTGACCACCGTCGGCGACCTGTTGAAGTGGACCCGGAACTTCCAGTCACCAGTTGTCGGCGATGCCGCGTTCGTGCGGGAGCAGACCACCCCGGGGCAGTTCAGCGACGGCCGCGCCCACGATTACGGGCTGGGCGTGTGGGTGGGCACCTATCGCGGCCTGCGGGAAGTGCGGCACAGCGGGTCCACGGCCGGCTACCGTGCGTATCTCACGACGTTTCCCGACGCACGCGCATCAGTGGCTGTGCTCTGCAACGCCGCCGACGCTGCCGCTGAGGCCTTGACCTACAAGGTTGTCGACGCCGTGCTCGCCTCATCTCTCGGGCCGAGAAAGCCAGCTGCCGGCACGCACGCGCTGACGGAAGTCGAAGCGCTGGCGATCACCGGGTTGTACCGCCACGCGACCACCAGCGTGCCGACTCGCATCGTTCGGGACGGCGCCGGGGTGAAGGTCGAGCGCGGCGCGGTCCTGAGGGCAGAATCCGGCACCA